>ERZ773037.121-NODE-121-length-40021-cov-4.962568_pt1 | contig 40021 bp, 29 predicted proteins | sample MGYA00511466_ERZ773037 | MGnify/ENA primary metagenome ERZ773037 (study PRJEB29015, sample SAMEA2738146) | human oral metagenome | biome: human oral; feature: human-associated habitat; material: saliva | place: China | collected 2202 ... | reverse complement strand
ACGTCGATGACCATTCTTTTTAACATTTGAGCTGTTGCAGAATATACAGTTTTTTATTCATAGGTTTTCAAATGCTGCAAAGGTAGTAAATAAAAGCGTTCCGTGAGCTTTCAGCCTACCAAATGTCCATTACGCCGTAAAATACCATAAAGATAGCACAAGAAAATGAAAGCTGACAGAGAGTTATGGTATTTATAATGTGTAATGATGTTGCAGTATACTGAACTGACTGTGGTTTAGATATAAAAAGAGCGAAGAAAGCTAATTGTGTTGTTGCTTTCTTCGCTCTACAATATGTTCTTTAGAAATTATGAATGCTGCTGTGCTAATATAGCCTGATGTATTAAGCCTGTAATTTCTTCTGTAAGTTCTGGATTATCTTTTAGCATTGTTTTAGTAGCATCTCTGCCTTGCGCCAATTTAGTGCCTCCGTAGCTAAACCAGCTACCACTCTTCTGAATAATATCAAATTCTACGCCTAAATCGAGTATTTCGCCCACTTTCGATATTCCTTCACCAAAGAGTATATCGAATTCGGCTTTACGGAATGGTGGTGCTACCTTATTCTTTGCAATTTTTACTCGCACGTGGTTACCTATAATATCATCGCCATCTTTAATAGACGAGGCACGACGAATGTCTAAACGCACCGAACTATAAAACTTCAGCGCATTTCCACCTGTAGTAGTCTCCGATGGTCCAAACATTACGCCTATCTTTTCGCGTAGCTGATTAATAAAGATGCAGCAAGTGTTTGTTTTGCTTATAGTGGAAGTTAGTTTACGCAAAGCTTGGCTCATAAGGCGTGCTTGTAATCCAACATTCGAATCGCCCATATCGCCTTCTATCTCTTTTTTAGGCGTAAGTGCCGCCACTGAATCTACAACAAGAATATCTATAGCCGATGAACGTATAAGCTGATCGGCTATTTCTAAGGCTTGTTCACCATTATCGGGTTGCGAAATCCATAGATTATCAACGTCTACACCTAACTTCTGCGCATAGAAGCGGTCGAAAGCGTGTTCGGCATCTATAAAAGCCGCAATGCCTCCTGCCTTTTGCGCTTCGGCAATGGCATGTATAGCAAGAGTGGTTTTACCTGAACTTTCTGGTCCATAAATCTCTATAATGCGGCCGCGTGGATATCCTCCTACGCCCAATGCCATATTAAGTCCTATGCTACCAGTAGGAATTACATCAACATCTTCTATAAGTTCGTCGCCCATTCGCATAATAGAACCTTTACCAAAGTCTTTCTCTATTTTCGACATTGCTGCTTGTAAGGCCTTTAGTTTACCTTCTGCAGCATTCTGTACTTCGTCTTTTGCCATATATTTCTTTATATTATTTTACTTGATAAGTTAAACTCTTTGTTTTAGAGCGTTCGCCTTTTGTGTTACCTATTCCTACCAATGCTTTCAGAATGGTACGAGTTCGATGTGTGCGGTGTGCATAGTCTTCAAAGCTCTCGTTGTAAGGATCTATTTTTCTTTTCCAACCTTCATAGGGAGCTATGTAGAAATAAGGAAGCGAGTCTGCTAACGAGTTAGTTTTTTCTTCTGTATTGTTTATGCTTTCTATGGTATCTAATGATGCTAGCGTAGGATATAAACATGTTATACCTTCCTGTTTACAGTAGTCTACAACAGGTGTAATCCATTGATTATAGTTACCTCTTATGGACTGTAATGAGAAGTTGTTATATGTTGATTTTCCTATACGCTGTATCGGACGAATTTGCACCACGTTAGGCTTAGTGTCTTTGAACACATCTTTTATATGTATCAGTTCTGCTGCATTATCAGTGTTAACGGTATAATTCAAACGAATACGAAAGTCGGGAAAGTTTACTCTTATTCGTGAGAGATTAGCAATAAGCGTCGTAAACAAAGTGAATTTACCATTTGCCATTAAACTCTCGTAAGTGTTCTTAGTAAACCCATGTGCCGAAATAGTTATCTCTGTCAGACCATTTTCCACCAGTTTTTGCAATTTCTCATAAGTAAGCAGATTTCCATTGGTAGTGATTGTGATGTGTTTCACGCCATATTGCTTACCCAATTTCACCAACTGTAGCAAGTTTTGCGACATAGTGGGTTCAGCGCCACAACCAATTTGCAAACGAAGTGCACGTGGAAACAAAGCTTTTGCTATAACTTCTAAATCGTCTGTGGTAAACTTTCCGCGCATATTCTTTGCTGCTTCGGCATCGCTGAAGTAACACATCTTGCAGCGAAAGTTGCACGACATTACTGGATCTATATTGATACTGAGATATCTCTGTTTACCCAAATGAAGTGCTAAAATGCCCAAAAGCTTCACTTTCGGGCTATTAATTCGCTGATAGACATTCAGAAGTTTATAGATATTCATGCTTATTGTACACAACTTCCGCTGTTCATTCTTTCTTCTTCCGCTTCTTAGGATAGGGCAACACCTCTGCCAAAATGGATACAACCTTTACTGCGTGGTCTGCTCTTGATACATCGAGAATGTAGTGTTCTTTTGCACCTTCGTATGGATAGCCTTTTTCTGCTTCTGCCATTAAAGTCTCAATAGCCTCGTGTTGCTTTACGAAGGCTATGTTGTCGCAAGCTATGATGACAGGTTTTTCGTTGGCGTATATCATATATTCGCCAAACATCTTGCGGTATCTGATTGCTCCAACAGCTTCTATCTGTCGGCAAACAAACTCAATGAAGTCTAAAGAACACGCCATTTTGTTTTGCTGTTTCGTTTCTTTGATGTTTCAAATCCTATAATTCCAGGTCGCCACCGAACACTTCGTGCCAAGGCAGACCTTGCTTGTTTAGCTGTTCCATAAATGGATCTGGATCGAAGTCTTCCAAATTCCACACACCTGGTTTACGCCAAATACCTTTAAAGAACATCATTGCGCCAATCATTGCAGGCACTCCTGTTGTGTAACTAACGCCTTGCATACCTGTTTCTTCGTATGCAGCTTGATGCTTACAGTTGTTGTAGACGTAGTAAGTCTGTTCCTTTCCGTCCTTAATACCACGAATACGGCAACCTATAGATGTCTCTCCGTCGTAATTTTCGCCTAAGTCTTGTGGGTTGGGTAGTACGGCTTTGAGGAACTGAAGCGGTACAATCTTCACTTTTGCAGTCTTCCCTGATCCGTCAGCAAGTGGAGCTTCGTATTCTATCTCATCAATACGGCTCATTCCTAAATTCTGTATGCAATCCAAATAAGTAAGGTATTGCTGACCAAAGGTCATCCAAAAGCGAGCACGTTTAATGGTTGGGTAATTCTTAACTAGCGATTCTAATTCTTCGTGGTGCATTAAATACGAATCGCGTGCACCTATATTAGGATAGGTTAAGTCTTGATGCACGGCTAATGGTTCTGTTTCTATCCATTCGCCATTCTCATAATATAAACCTTTTTGTGTGATTTCGCGAATATTTATCTCTGGATTAAAGTTTGTTGCAAAGGCTTTATGATGATTGCCTGCATTGCAATCTACAATGTCGAGATAGTGAATTTCGTCGAAATAGTGTTTTGCTGCATAGGCTGTAAATACCTGCGATACTCCGGGGTCGAAGCCACAACCCAGAATAGCTGTAAGTCCTGCCTGTTCAAACTTTTCTTTGTATGCCCATTGCCAGCTGTATTCAAAATGAGCTTCGTCTTTTGGCTCGTAGTTAGCTGTGTCTAAATAGTTACAACCACATGCCAAACAAGCTTCCATAATAGTAAGGTCTTGATATGGCAACGCAAGATTTATCACCAATTCTGGTTTAAACGAATTGAAAAGTGCCTTTAATTGTTCCACATCATCGGCATCAACCTGTGCTGTTTTAATATCGGCTTTATAACCTTTGTTGTGAATAGACTTCACCAATTCATCGCATTTCTCCTTACGTCGGCTTGCTATCATAAAGTCGGTGAATACATCTTGGTTCTGAACTATCTTAAATGCGGCTACGGTGGCTACTCCACCTGCACCAATCATAAGTACTCTTCCCATTTTATAATTTATTTTATCTTATACTTTTATCTATTTCTTGCGATGTTATCCCCATTGCATTCATTAACGAATAGCCTAATATTTGTTGTTTAAAGTTACCTCCCTCCATAGGCATCATTGCAAATAGAGTGATGTGTTTATGCTCATCATCCACGTCTTTCACTGTATTACGGATAACGCTACAAATGTTACCTTCTTCTGCATTTGGCACAAGCATAATGCGATGTACTTCATCGTGGCTAAGTGCAATGCGCAACACATCGAGCAAAACATCGTCTTTTTCTGCTAAAGCACTACCTGTTGCGATAGTGTTAATTATAAATTCGCCCAGCTTTTCGTCAGCGAAAGCCTGTTTATCCAGTTCTCTTTGAAAGTCGGAAGGTACAAAGTTTTCTAACGTAGCTTTATTCTTATCGTGCAAGAGCACTACTTGTGTTTCGTGATTGCCTGGCTTCAACCGCCCGTCAAGAGCAACATCTACAATCCATTGGCTAAAGTCGGCTGCTGGAATCTTTCTATTGAGCATTCGCTCAAAGTTTACAATAAGGTTGAACGCCACCTTGTCAATATAATCGGCATCAACAATGATGATGTTTTCACTCATTTTAATATTCTGCGAATTTTGTGTATTCATTGCCACAAAGTTACATTAAAAGACGTAAATGCCAAAACTATTTCAGCATTTTTTTGTTTATTACTATTACATTCTCTACGTAAAATCTATAGAGAATGTCGTATAATACTTATTAAGGTTTCTAACTTGCTTTCTAAAAGCATTGCGAGTTATTGTTATAAAAGAATAAGATGAGAGAATTGCCTATTATTTATTGCGCATTTGTAGGTATAAACACATGATATACAAAATATTAAAGGTGCATTTAAGGAATATCGTTGGTATATATGCTCCAGAAGTTGTAAAGACACTGACTTCTATGTATAGGTAGCAAACATCACATTGTATAGAATGCTGTTATAATGATATTTAGATGCGTATAAAATCATTATTTTGTACGTATTATCTAAGTTCTGGTAATAGCGTTTGTTGCGTATAAAAATAAGATTATGCTATAACGGAAATATAATTTGATAATAGGTAATTGTATTCTCTACTATTATGTCTTTTTTGCTGTACAAAACGACGTGCTATGTTACATTATGTTTCGATTAAAATGTTGCATTACAAAGTCTGAAGATATGAGAAGAGTTGTGGCTAATGAGTATAATAAAGAAACTGATTCAGTAGGATACAAGTATAGAAATTATTAGTAGCAACCATTGTTTACAAACCAAGTAAATAGAACTGCTAAAATGTTTATAAAACATACCAAATATTAGCTACTTTTGTTTCAGATATCTATTACGTTTGTCTCAGATATCTGTAACGTTTGTCTCAGATATCTGTCACGTTCGTTTCAGATATCTATCAGTTGCGAATTAGATATCACAAAAAACTGCAACCTTTATGATTCTGTATTATAGTGCCTAAAAGATGTTTTTTTAGATGATAATTATGACATTCTTTATTCTGCACAGTATTAATTTGTATATTACTATAATTTGTTGAATACTAATATATTGCTTAAAATTTCATCTTATAGGAGTGTAACTCTTCACAATAGCCTTCTTTTCTATTGAGCTGAACTAAACTATTCGCATTGTAATGGAAATAACAAAAAAGTCTTGCTGCTCCATATAAGAACAGCAAGACTTTTTTATTTATTAGAGCCATTTCAGAACAACAGCTCTGTTTTCTTCGGTCAGAATAATATTACTCAGACAATGGCACTGCAAAGTATGCTTTCTTTCCTGTAGGATAAATACCCTGAATGTAGAGTACAGGATCGCTGCTGGTAGAGGCAGACTTAACAATCTTCTGCAATGCATCGATTGAATTGACAGTCTGGTCGTTTATCTTCTGAATAATAAAGCCACGGTTGATTCCCGCATTACGCAAAGCGCCACTATTCACTTTCAATACCTCAAGACCATATTTAATGTTCAATTGTTTCTGCGTAGCCTCAGTAACAGGGCGGAACTGTCCACCAAGCACATCAATATCAGCTTGTTCTATAGGTTTTGTAGTGCCTTGTGCATTCTTTAGAGTAACAGCCTTTGTTATCTCTTTTTTATTGCGCAAGAATGTTATTGTAGCCTTATCGCCAGGACGTTTGCTGTTGAGAAGTTGCTGCAGTTCAGCCATCTTTGTTACTTTCTTACCATCGAACTTTGTAATAACATCTTTGCTCTGCAATCCAATCTCTGCACCGTTGCCATCTTCGTTTACCTTGTCTACATAAACGCCTTCGTTTGTACCAAGATCTACGTTCTTTCCTTCTTCTTTCTGTGCATTAATATAATTAATAACGTCGCCACCTTGAATGCCTAACATTACACGTTGCACGCTACCATACTTCTTAATGTCTTCTACCACTTTATTCATAATGGCTGTTGGAATAGCAAAGCCATAACCACTGTAGGCACCTGTCTGCGAATAAAGCATTGCATTAATACCCACCAATTCGCCTTGAACATTAACCAATGCGCCACCAGAATTACCTTGGTTAATAGCAGCATCTGTCTGAATAAAACTTTCAACACCTTGTGTTGCGCCAAGTCCGCGAGCCTTTGCACTAACAATACCAGCCGTAACAGTGCTGTTAAGGTTGTAAGGGTTACCTACGGCAATAACCCATTCACCCACTTTCAGATTGTCGGAGTTACCAATAGGCAAAGTAGGAAGGTTCTTTGCATTCACCTTAATCAAAGCAAGGTCAGTACTCTTGTCAGTTCCTACTACGCGAGCAGAGAATTCACGGTTGTCGTTCAGAGTAACTGTTAGCTCATCGGCGCCTTCTACAACGTGATTGTTTGTTACGATATAACCATCGGGCGATATAATAACACCACTACCCGTTATGCTTCGTTTTGGTGTTTGTATTTGCTGCTGACGTGAACCGCCACCAGGATTACCGAATCCAAAGAAGTCGAAGAATCCACCGAATGGGTCGTCAGGTACTTCTACGGTTTGTGTTTTTGAGTTCTGTGCATTCTTAATGTGTACAACAGCAGGCAATGCCTTTTCAGCAGCATAAGTCAGGTCTACAGGTTGTCCTGGAGTACTTACAGGTGTTTCTGCAGCATACACTTTGATGAAAGCCCCTGTTGAGAAAGTCAGTGCAAGCACGCAAGCCGCACTAACACAAATTTTTTCAATCTTCATATTTCTCTTATCTTATAAATATTAATATTATTGTTGTTACAATCTAAACGAATCATTCACATTTATCAGTTAGAAAGCTCGCATTCATTACACTATTAGTTAGTTTTACCTACGCTTTCGGCACTAATAGTCGTGAAAGCGAATGCAAATATAAGCCCAAAATATGGAAATGTGCTAATCTGTCAGTTTTCTTTATTCGTATTTAACAATTAGAAAAAGCAGCTTAACCAATATTTATTAGATTATTAGTGTTTTTTACATTCGTTCAATGTATAGCATCTATCGTAAATAAAAAAAGAGCTAAGCCTATCGTAGCTTAGCTCTTAAGTCTTAAATGTCCAAGTCTGGTGCTTTCTCTGCACCTTCTGCTGCTGCAAACTTTGTCATCTTTTCGAAACCAAATATGCCAGCTAACAACGAGTTAGGGAAGTGTCTGACTGTCTGATTGTATGCTTGCACAGACTCATTATATTTCTTTCGTGCTTCGTTTATACGGTTCTCAGTCCCTTCTTCTTGTATTTGCAGAGCTTTGAAATTCTCACTTGCTTTCAACTCTGGGTAAGCTTCCGCTACAGCTATTAATCGAGAGAAGGCCTGTGCCACCTGGTTTTGTGCCATTTCAAATTGTTTCATCTTTTCAGGTGTCAAATTGTCAGCATCAAGATGAATTTGTGTCGCAGCATTGCGTGCCTTTGTTACTGCATCGAAAGTTTCTTTTTCATGCTTTGCATACGCTTTTACAATTTTTACCAGCTGTGGCATCATATCGGCTCTGCGTTGATATTGTGCCTCTACATTACTAAGAGCAGTTGTTGCCGCTTCTTGTTTGTCTACCATTCCGTTGTAGCCAGAAAAGGCCCATAAACCTATTATAACTACAATTGCAATTACAATTAAAAGTGCTTTATTCTTCATATCTTTTTATTTAAATATTATATTTCCCACCTTATATATATACCTTATATATATGTTCACATATACATTTGTGTTACCAGCCACCACCGGCACCACCGGCACCAAAGCTTCCTCCGCCGAAACTTCCTCCAGAAAAACCTCTACCAAAGAAACTATCGTTTAAGTGTCCAGGATTACCCCAGAATATGAAAGGACCACCGCCACCATTTCTACCACCGCGTCCATTATTGTTTTTACCTTTTATTGACCATATAACCCAAAAGAAAACAACAGCACCAATAATGCCTATTGCAATAGCAGTCTCTATTGGCTCTTCCTGTTTGTCGAGCCCTGTACTTCCTGTTTTAAACTTATTATAAACAGCTTTCGCAGTAGACAGCATTGCCTCGTCTACATTTCCTTTTCTCATATTTTTAACGATACAAGCTCTTGCTATGTCATCGCATTCAACGTCAGTTAGGTCTCCTTCTAATCCCTCACCCGGTGCAATAAAGTATTTTCTATCATCTACGGCTACTACAACTACCAATCCTCTGTCGGTATTTTTGTTGCCTACACCATACTTATTTCCAATATCCTGTGCAACTCGGAAAGGATCACTATTCTCAACGTGCGATACAACAACAAATACTACTTGTATTTTTGCTTCTTTTTCCAATTTCCCTATGTAGTAATTGGTGGAATCGCGTATAGCATTAGACATTAAACCCTCAGGATCGCAGACATATTGCCTTGCATCTTGAAGATGCACCATTGGTATATTGCTGGCATTCCAATCTTTTGCTGTTGCCTGCAGCGTAAAGATAGAAAAGAGAAATGCACATAATGTAAATATCGCTTTGTTCATACTTGCAAAGATAACAAAAAAAGATAGAACGAAAAGATTTTGCTAAAATATTAAGACAATACTTGTATTAATTAAATAAGAAAATAACATCTAATAGATTTTTATAAGCATCTGAGAGGGATTATTTGTTTGTCATATAACCCATTTGTTTTGCCAATAAACTGTAAATACTGTTTATAATATCTCCATTTCTTTTCTACTGAACATCCATTTACTCATTCTACCGAATATCAGCTTAAAAATAAAACAAAACAAGATAAATGTTGGACATTACTTTATTTTCTAAATAGTGTTTGAAAGTAAATTCACTTTGTTTTTTGTGATATAGATGCCAAAATAGCTATACAATATGTATAGAAATATACCTTTTGACAAGTCTCTTGGACATTTTATTCAATATTTATATAATGTTTTTGCATAGATTGCAAAAAATAACTATATTTGTGGTCGAATAGCCGAACAATAAATAATAATCAACGCCCCAGCCTCAGTAAGGCGTTTCTCTTTAACTAAAGGGGTCATGGAGAGGCATTTCAAAACAATGAAAAACAATTTACTTAGGAAAATGTATGCAGCAATAGTTGCATTGTTTGTCACATCTTTCGTTCTGCCGCAGCAGTTACAGGCCGAGAACTACAATCTTTTGCTCAATGGAAAACGAGTAACTTCGGAGAATTGTGGTGATCTTACAGCTATTGAAGGTGTAAAAGGTAAAGTTACTTATGATGCAACAAGTAACGTACTAACTCTTGAGAATGCCACAATTTCTAACTCTTCGGAGAAATCTGCTGGTGTAGCACTTTGGAATTCTGTTAAGAACTTAACCATTAAATTAGTAGGTGAAAACTCTATTACTTCAGAAAAGAGTGGTGGTGTTGTAAATTATGAGAAGCTAACCTTTACAGGGACAGGCAAACTTACTATAAAAGGTGTAATGTCTAGTAATACGGATTACAGCTATGGTATACTAAATCCAGGGACTATTATTGTAGATGGGTGTACAATGGAAATTAGTGGTGGTGTGAATGGTATCACTAGCGGTCGTTGGAAGTTTAACAAGTGTAATGTTCGTGTAAAAGGAAACGGATTGGAAGGTGATGAATACAAAGGTAGTATGGGCAGATTGGGTTATGTTCCAGAATTTACCGATTGTAAGATTGTATCTCCCGAAGGAACTGTGTGGAAAGAACTCAATAAGAGTGGCTATAAATTCCAGTCTCTCTTTGGTGCAGATGGTAAGGTTGTAACCGATTGGGTAACAATTAAACCTAATACAGCACCTGAGAAGTATAATTTGCTGATTAATGGAAAACAAGTAACATCAGAAAACTGCAGCGACCTTACTGCTATTGAAGGTGTAAAAGGTAAGGTTACTTACGATGCAACAAGTAATGTTCTAACTCTTGAGAATGCTACAATTTCTAATGCTTCAGAAAAAGCTGCAGGTGTAGCACTTTGGAATTCTATTAAGAACCTAACTATAAAACTAGTTGGTGAAAATACTATAACTTCAGAAAAGAGTGGTGGTATTGTAAACTACGATAAACTTACATTTGCAGGCACAGGTAAACTTACCGTAACTGGTGCACAAGCTGGTAACGAAGACTATTGCTATGGTATACTTAATCATAATACAATCACTGTAGATGGAACTTCATTAGAAATCAGTGGCGGTGTAAATGGTATTGCTAGTGGTCGTTGGAATTTTAATAAATGTAATGTTCGTGTAAAAGGTAACGGAAGTACGAATGATGAATACAAAGGTAGTATGGGTAGATTGAATGTTATTCCAGAATTTACCGACTGTAAGATTGTATCTCCTGAAGGAACAGTGTGGAAAGAACTCAATAAGAGTGGCTATAAATTCCAGTCTCTCTTTGGTGCAGATGGTAAGGTTGTAACCGATTGGGTAACAATTCAACCAAACGATGCTCCTGTAACTTACGACCTCGTGTTAGAAGCTGTTGGTGATAGAGATATTGCAGTTATTGCTATCGTAAAAGATATAACGGGTATGGGAATGATGGCAGTAAAGAAACTTATAGAAACAGCCCCTTGTATGATTAAGGAGAATATGACGGAAGCTGATGCAAAAGATGCAAGAGATAAACTTCTTGCAGTAGGTGCAACAGCTAATATTTATCCACACGGAACATGGAAGAAGCCAACAGGTATAAACATACAAACTGTAGATGCAACTGCTCAAACAATCTACAATTTACAAGGTGTTCGCATCAATGCTAAATTTGAGAACTTACCAGCTGGCGTATATATTGTAAACGGAAAGAAAGTGTTGAAGAAATAAAACTTTCTACTATCAGTATTATATATATTGTGGCTGGTATAATATGCTAAGCCACAATAAATATACACTTAGGCATATTCTAAAACAAATCTTTGAACAGTTCTCTCGCCAAAGGGTTTTAGGATATGCTTTATTATAAAAGCTTTATGAAGAAACTTTATATTTAACGTTAGAACAAATCAACTATTTAAACATTATATGAAGAAAGTATTTACAAGCATCATTTTATTGGTATTGAGTTTATCTATACCGCCAACAAGTATGGCTCAGAAAGCTCATAAATTGATGAAGCCAAACCGAACTCAAACCGAGCAACTAACAAGCATTACTCCCGTTAAAGAATCTATTGTACTAAAAACTCCTAATAGAGGCTTAAGAACTATTGATTCTTCTGTTATTCTCTGGGGTAATGCTACTATTAATGAAATGTGGGGTTATTACTCTTTCCAACCTAAAAACACTGCTGGAACGATTAGTTTTACCCAATTAGGATCCCAAACTCAGCGTATTGCTCGAAATGGTGTACAAATAGCCGATGGAAAGTTGTACACAGTAGATTTTGAACGCTATGGACCTTCGAACGGAGATCTAACACTTTATACCTACGATATATCCACGTGGAAAGGCAACGGACAGAAATATAACGATTTTTCACTTGCTGCCATAGAGACTGCACAAGCAAAAGATGGTACGGTATATGGCGAATTTTATAATAGTTCTGCTAGTAATAAACAATATGAGTTAGGTACTGTAGACTATCGTACACGAACACGAACAACATTCGGAACTACTACGCGTCGATATGTAGCTATGGGTATAACATCTGATAATAAACTTTATGGTATTGCTTCTGATGGAATGCTTTATAAAATATCTATTACTGATGGATCTGAAACTAGTATTGGATCAACAGGATTAATACTTACCGATGAAGATGGTGGTCCTTATCAACAAACTGGAGAGATTGATCCCAAAGATAATACTTTCTATTGGTATGCACAAGATAAAGATTATAATACTGCGCTCTACATTGTAAATTTAGCTACAGGCGCAGCTACTAAAATTGCCGATTCTGAAATAACAATGTATGGAATGATAATAGCTCCTACTCCAGCCAATATTAATGCGCCTGCAGTAGTTTCTAATTTATCAGCTGTATTTAGTGGGACAAGCCTTAACGGTGTTATAAATTTTATTTTACCTAATAAGACTGTTAAGGGAGATGCTCTGAATGGAAATGTTGATTATGTAGTTACAGCTAATGGTAAACAGCTATTTAATGGTACGGAACAACCAGGAACATCTATAAGTAAGTCGGTTCAATTACCTTGTAGCGGCGAATATAATTTTAATGTTACTGTATCAAATGCAAAAGGAGAGTCTCCAATGGCTACTCTTAAAAAATGGATAGGTTTCGATGAACCAGAGAAGGTAGGCAATCCAACAGCTAAATTAGAGAATGGAATTGTAACTATAAAGTGGTCGGCACCTACAACAGGCACACATCAAGGAACACTTGGCGCACTAACTTATGATGTTATTCGTATACAAGGACGAGATACAACCAATGTAGCAATTGGTATTACAAATACAACATGTACCGATGATTTGTCTGGGGCAGAACATGCAAGTTATACATACGCCATTAGGGCAATTAGTGGTGATGTTAAAGGTTTGCGTTGGACAAATACTACACCTATTATTGCAGGGTCAGCAATAGAGCCAGACTGGAACTATAAATTTGAAGGACAATCTGCATTATCTATGTTTAAGATTATTGATGCAAATAACGATAAAGCAACATGGTGGTGTAATGGTTTTCCTGGTTATGGTGCAATGAGCCATCAAACTAATGTTAAGAAGAATAGTGATGATTGGCTTATAACTCCTGCTATACATCTTTCTTCCGACCGTGTTTATACTGTTGCATTTAAAGTGCGCAATGTAATGGCTGAGCCTAAGAATACACTCGAAGTAAAATGGGGTAAAGGAAGCAATGTAGAACAGCTATCAAATGTATTGTTGGAAACCTTTACTCCAGAATTTTCTGAAACTAATGGACAATGGCAAGTATGCACAGCTGATATTATTCCCGATGCGACAGGCAATGTCTATATTGGATTCCACGATAATACAAGTGTTACTGATAAGTATCAAATTGCTATTGATAGTATTACTGTAACCAAGACAGCATACGCTACAGCGCCAGATTCAGTGAAGTCGCTGACTATTACTCCTGCACCAAAAGGAGCTTTACAAGCTACTATCAGCTTTATAACTCCGAAGGTTCGTATTAATGGTTCTGCACTTGCACGTATAGATAGCTTTGTTGTAAATAGAGATGGTATAAACATTGCACGCATAAATGCAGCAGCAATTGGAACTCGAATGGAATGGATAGACCAGAACGTTCCAACAAATGGTTTCCATACCTATACAATAATACCATATCTTGATGGACACCCAGGACGTAAATCTACAAATAAAAATCTTATTGGTATCGATCGTCCACACAATCCTACAGGCATTACATTTACCGATCAAGGTACAACTTTAAAAGCTTTTTGGAATGTTTTCCAAACTGTTGGTGCAAATGGTGGATATCTTAATCCAAAAGATGTTAGTGTAACTTTCTATACATTAACAAAGGGCGATTTTGGATTTGAATTAGGCGATTCGCTAACAACAAGTAAGCCTGGCGAAACCAGTACTATTTTGCCTTTCGATCCTAATAAAACAACTATGGACGATGGTAAAACACAAACATTAGCTTGGTTTGGTGTTAAAGCAAACAATAGTACTGGAGAAAGCGACTGTGTTACGGCGCGTGGAATAGTTGTTGGTCCGTGTATTTCGTTGCCTTTCAAAGAGAGTATGTCGAATGGACAGTTAGATAATGGCTTTGCTTCTCTTTTAGGCAACGAACAATATAATAGCAGAAAGACGGCTGCTGCATGGCGTGTTGTAACCGATGCTGCTTCTGATAACGATGGAGGTAGTTTTGTTTGGGCTAACTATACAGAAGAATACGCAGGAAATGATGTGAATTTTACAATACAACAAGGTGATGAAACCTCAGTTAATTTGCCAAAGGTTGCACTTGCTGGAGCAACAAATCCTAAACTCTTCTTTGATCTTTATTCGCTTATTGGCAACGAATCTACGTTGAAGGTATTAATTCAGACTCCTGATGGGAAAGACCACGTAGCTGCTCAGTACGACCTTAGCAAAACAACACAAAACGGGTGGACAAAACAATCGGTAGATTTAGCACCATTTGCTAAAGAACGATACATTATTGTTAAATTCGAAGGTGTAGCACAAGGTTCTAAGGTTATGATTGGAATAGATAATATTAATATTATAAACCAACTCGAACGCAATCTTACAGCTATAAGCATTGAAACACCAGAGAATATTGTTGCAGGAAAGAAGGGACAAGTGAAAGTTGTAGTTAAGAATCAAGGAGCAGTTGATGCTACCAGATATTTCGTTATTCTCTATGCAAATGGAAACCAATGCGATGCAGTGAGCAGAACCAAACAACTTCCATCAATGGCTAACGACACAATCAACTTGAAGTTGCCTGTTGCTATTAACGAATCAGCTACATCGTTACAAGTAAAAGCTATGGTAATATACGATGGTGATATGCTGATAAATGATAATGAAACGGAAACAAAAGCTGTAAGTGTTATTCAATCGCCTTATGGTAGAATAAACGATTTAAAAGCTGAAATGGGAGGAGAACATAAAGTTGTGCTTACATGGGGACAACCAGTATTACCAGAGCCTATTCGTATATATGATGGCTTCGAAAATTATTCTCCGTTCGCAAAAAATATGAGCCCTTGGACACTGATAGATGGAGATAAAGGTCTTACAGGAGCATTGCAACCTTCGTCTACATATCCTGGACAAGGAGAGCCTTTTGCATTTACAGCTTTCAATCCTAATTGGTGGATTGAAGATATGACCAATGTAAATCCAGGATTAGCTCCTCATAATGGAAATCAATATGCTGCTGCTGTATATGCGCTTAACGAAAATCAGAAACTTGTTGAACAAAACAATTGGCTTATATCTCCACGTTTATCGGGTAGAAAGCAAGAAATAACATTCTATGTAATGAATGTTGCTACACGGCCAGGCGATACAAAATATGCAGAAAGTTTCGATGTGCTTTATTCTACAGAAAGTACCGACACAGCCTCATTCGTAAAAATCAAGAGTGAACAAGCCGATGGAACTATTGCTTTTAACGAAGGTGCTAACTGGAAGCGTATTACTATTGAAGTGCCAGAAGGTGCAAAGTATTTTGCTATTCATCACAATACACCAAAGGGTAAAGCTTATATTTTTGGTATAGACGATATTAGCTATGAACAAGTAGCTACAGGCGCAGACGATGATATAACAGAATACATTATTTATAGAGATGGAAAGAAAATTGCTAGTGTAAAAGGTAGCCAACACACTTATACCAATAATCGTGTTACAGGCGAACATATTTATAATGTTACGGCAATATACACTGCAAAAACTGGTGAAACAAACGAATCTGGTTTCTCTAACGATGCTTCTATAAATACAACCTCTATTGAAACAATAGAAAATGAGCCACAAACTTTCGATGTTACAACACTTAATGGTGTAAAAGTTCGCACGAACACTAAGAATTATAACAATCTTCAACGTGGTGTGTATATTATTAATGGTAAGAAACGTGTAGTGAAATAAAATAGCAATAGCAGATTAATATCTACACATCAAAACTATTATTTATCTGAATGGGCTGATTGCAGAAAGCAATTAGCCCATTCTTATTTAGCTTGCATCTGTATTATAAGCCTGAGAAATATATAATGTATATTTGGTAGGTTGAAAGCTACTGTATCTTTGCTACTTTTATTGCACTTTTCAGCATTTATTAAATTAAAAAACATTGTTAAATGCTTGTTTTTTAATATATATTCTCTATCTTTGCATCGCATTTTAGCGTTTTATGTTTGCAAAGAAACCAATTCTTATTAGTTCTTTGAGACATTTTAGCGAAAAATATGTTTTTAGTAATACAATTATTAATATAAGGATACACAAAATGATACATGGACACGAAGTTCTCCACATGATGGAGGGTAACAACTATAGTAATAGAGAGAGCTTAGTAGAGGCTATTATAAACAAATTTGGTCCTGATGAGCGTTTTTATACTTGTTCTGCAGAAGGAATGACAGCAGAAGAATTAGTTGATTTTCTTGAGGCTCGCGGGAAGTTTATGCCTTCAAATAATGATGATTTTACGGTAGACACAAGTAAAATATGTAATCACTAAGGTAATAACTATGATTAAAATATATGGAATGAAGACTTGTCCAGATTGTACAGCTATAACTGAACAAGTAAAAAATAACAACCGTTATGAGATTATAGATATAGGCGAACATGTTCGCTTTTTAAAAGAGTTTTTACGCTTACGCGAAAACAACTCTGTATTTACAGAAGCTCGAAAGAAAGGTTATGTTGGTATTCCTTGTTTTGTACTAGAAAATGGTACAGTAACGCTGAATCCAGAGGAGGCAGGCTTACAAAACGAACAGGAATACAAGTCATCTTGTAATATAGATGGTAGCGGTTGTTAGAGAAAAGAGTTACCGAAAGGTAGCTCTTTTCTTTTTTTATCCAATAAAAGCCCATTTGTGCTTATTATAATTAGTAATTTCTGTACCTTTGCATAATTAAGTTCTTTAAACAAATTAACTGAAGCTGCGATGCGATTAGATAAACTTTCAATTATAAATTACAAAAATATAGAAGCGACAACACTTAACTTGTCGGCTAAATTGAATTGTTTTATTGGCCATAATGGGGAAGGAAAAACAAATTTATTAGATGCAGTCTATTATCTATCGTTTTGCAAAAGTGCATTAAACTCTAAAGATTCGGAGGTAATGCGCCATAATAGCGATTTTTTTGTTTTGGAAGGCGACTATACTACTGATACTAACGACTGTGAACAGGTATATTGTAGTATGAAGAGGGGAACAAAAAAGCATTTCAAACGGAATAAAAAAGAATATAGAAAGCTCTCTGAACACATTGGATTAATACCTTTAATTTTTGTTTCTCCATCGGATATTTCTATTATAGAAGGCGGAAGCGAAGAACGACGTAAATTGATGGATGTTGTTATTTCTCAATACGACCGTCTTTATATAGAATCGTTAGTACGTTATAATAAAGCTTTGCAACAACGTAACAGTTTGTTGAAACAAGAAACCGAACCTGACACAACATTGTTAGAGTTATTAGAAATGCAGATGGCTGAATATGGAACAGAAATTTATAATAAAAGAGCAGCTTTTATAAAACAACTTATTCCTGTATTCCAATCTATCTATCAAACAATATCGCAAAACAGAGAACAGGTTTTATTACAATATGTATCGCATGGAGAACGAGGAAATTTGCTCGATGTTATACAGCGCGATAGAGCAAAAGATCGAATAATGGGCTATTCATTGCATGGTATTCATAAAGACGACCTTGTTATGTCGATGAATGGTTTTCCTATGAAACGTGAAGGAAGTCAGGGACAAAACAAAACATTTGTATTGGCTTTAAAGCTTGCTCAATTCTATTTTTTAAAACAAACTGGAGGAAATAGAAATCCATTACTGTTGCTCGATGATATTTTTGATAAGTTAGATGCTAGTCGAGTAGAGCAGATTGTAAAATTAGTTTCGGGCGATAGTTTCGGACAAATATTCATTACAGATACTAATCGTGAGCATTTAGATAGTATTTTGGGTAATAGTAGCTTTGATTATAAGATGTTTTCGGTTGAAAATGGTGAAGTTACAGAAAGGATATCTTCTAATGTTTAGACGTAAAGTTAAGCCTATTTCAGAAGTTATTAGTAAATTTTTGCGTGAGGGCGGACTCGAATCTCCTTTACTTCAGAAGCGAATTATTACGGCTTGGGATATAGTTGTTGGGCCAACTATTACACGATATACACAAGAAAAAGGTATTCGAAACCAAACATTATTCGTAAAAATATCTAATCCTGCCTTGCGTCAGGACCTTTCTATGATGCGAAGTCAGTTGGTAAAGCGTTTAAACGACTATGTAGGTTCGTTTGTTATTTCCGATATCCGCATTTATTAGTATTTGTGTTCTATATCTTATTCTTCTTTTATTCTTATTTGGTATAAGTAAAGCTTCTGCAGGTTTGTTCTCTAAATGGCATAGTATAATTTCTTATTGCAAAAACGCAGTTATATTCTTTTGGCGTAATCAAGCACGTTTTACAGAGCGTATTCTATGTATTCCTTTTTAAGCGAATCAACTTTTTTCGAAAATAGTGCCTATTATTGTAGTATAAATTATTCATTTGTTTATAATTATCTATCAAGCATAACAAGAAAGTGTCCATAAAGGTAGTTAATATAGCAAAAATGCCTATAGTAAAATCAGGAACTGTTAAACCTTAAAAACCATAATATTTTTTTTAATGAAAAATGCTTTTGTTTTTAATAATAAACTCTATGATTTTTAATAATAAATTCTATGATTTTTAATAATATTTTTTTTGTTAAAGGAAGAGGGTAGTATTGTTTAGGAAAGAAAGTAATATTGAATTAAAAGAAAAGCTATTTTTACAGTCTTTTCTACCCACAAAGAGTGGAAAATTGGATCGAAATATATTAAGAACTTTATTCTTTAGATATGAAAAAACCCTTATATGTAGCCAAACATATAAGGGTTATCTTGTTAATCTGCGCTGTTTATATAGAAAATTTTATATTTTCAGTAGATAAATTCTATAGAACAGCATCAACTTTTTCGTCATATTCATCTGTAGGAATGCTTTCGAGTTTCTGGAAATCGAAACAAATGCCTAATTTATAAGCTTGTTTTGCTTGTTTTAGAAAGCGGTCGTAATATCCTTTTCCACGTCCGAGTCTATTTCTATCGGTATCAAAACTCATTCCAGGTACAGCAATAAAATCAATATTTTTGTAGTCGGTAAAGAGTTCTCCAATAGGTTCTAAGATGTTAAATGAACTTATTTTCATATCTTTCGAACCAGTATAGCAACGTATTTCCATTTCAGTCTCGTTAATTACTACTGGTAAAAGCACTTTTTTCCCAGTTTTCACCATCTCGTCTACAAAGTCGTGTGTAAAAACTTCATCTGGCAATGAATGGTAAAGCATAATAGTTTTTGCCTCAATTAGTTTAGGGTGATGACGTAAACGATTAATAATAGGTTCCGAAAGTTTTTTTAATTCTTCTTGTGTATATTGCTGTTTACGGTTTCGTATTTCTTTTCTTAGTTCTTTTTTGTTCATAGTTATGGAATTGTGGGTGAATGTTTTATCTTTGTAAGAATAGGGACCTGTTGAATGTGAAAAACATCAGGTCCCTATTCGTTTCAAAATTATTTTTGTTCTAATTATTTTTCGTTGTATGTGCCTTTTTAATCGGTGCTTTTGGGAAAGCTTTGCCACTATCGAGCACCTTAATAGCCATTTTTATCATATCATCGTTTCTGTTTAGATATTCATTCCAAGCCTGTTCGTCAAGCATATTGTAGATAATTCGGCTACAAATATACCTTTCTATCAGTGAGTGCGATTTGTGAATAAGGTTGTTTCTTCGTTGCAATCCATTCTTTTCAGCAAAGTTCACAAAACTATTAACAAGATTCTTACTCTTCAAATAGTTAGCCAGCGACTTCATTTCGGTATATTTATTTAAAGTCTGCCTATTATCATCGGTATATTTAAATGCATATTGTAAAAGAAGTCCACGCATTACAGCTTCCTTGTAATAAGAAGTTACATCGGTAGTGTCTTCTGGAACAAAAATATCTGGTGTAATTCCACCACCTCCATAAACAATGCGTCCATTGTTAGTATGGTATGCCGGACCAGTATGTTTAATGCTATCTTGATAAAAGAATTCTCCATGTTGATATCGTGTTAGCATATCTTGTTCGTATGCAGCAATACCTCCAGGTTTAAAAGGTTTTTGTATACATCTACCAGAAGGCGTGTAATAACGTGCAATAGTTAGACGAATCATACTACCATCTGGGAACTGTATTTGCTGTTGAACCAAACCTTTTCCAAATGAACGGCGTCCAATAATAGTACCACGGTCGTTATCTTGAATTGCTCCTGCGAAAATTTCGGCAGCAGATGCTGTGCCTTCATTAATAAGAACTACCAATGGAATTTGTTGATAACTGCCTTTTCCACGACTACGGTATTCACGTCGTGGACTTTTTCTTCCTTGCGTATATACAACAAGTTGGTTTTTTCTCAAAAATTCTTCAGCCATTTGCACAGCACTTTCTAAGTATCCGCCAGAATTATCGCGTAAGTCTATAACAAGTTTGTCGGCTCCTTGCAAGTTTAATTGTTGCAATGAAGAAAGCATTTCAGCATAAGTTCGTTCGCCAAAATTCTTTACCCGTATATAACCAATAGAATCGTTTAGCATATAAGTAGCCGAAATGCTTTTCATTGGAATATCGTTTCGAGTAAGAACGAAATATCTTACTTTATTTTCGCCAAAGCGTTTTATACCAATCTTTACTTTAGAATCCTTAGGTCCTTTAAGTCTATGTTGTGCTTCTTCGTTAGTTACGCTATCTCCAACAAAAGGTTTGTTATCGATGCTTACAATTTTATCGCCAGCAAGAATTCCTGCTTTTTCAGCAGGTCCATTCTTTATAACATTTTGAATATGTAAAGTGTCTTGTTGAATTGTAAATTCTATGCCAACACCAGAAAACGACCCTTTTAGGTCGTCGGTTGCCATTTGTACATCTTTCGCACTAATATAAACAGAGTGAGGATCAAGCTCTGCAAGAATTTGTGGCAAAGCTTTGTCTACCAATTCATCTATATTAACAGAATCTACATATTGATCATCAATTATGTGAAGCAAATTACTCAATCTGCTACTACCACTGTTTATGATATTTAATCTGTTTCCTGAAAAATGATTGGCATAGAATGTTCCAACGAGTACACCTATAACAACGCATAATGCCAACCATAAAGGCATAAAACGATTACTTTTGTTCTGACTCATCATCTTCTATATTTAAAAATTCAATCTCTATATTGGCACGTTTAAGCAAGTCGATACCTTCGGTAAGTCTGTATTTCTCTCCATAAACCACACGTTTTATGCCTGCCTGAATAATGAGTTTGGCACATTCAATACAAGGAGAAGCCGTTACATATAATGTAGAACCATCGCTATTATTACCACTTCGAGCCAATTTGGTAATAGCATTTGCTTCTGCGTGTAAAACGTATGGTTTGGTAATTCCATTTTCTTCTTCGCAAATATTCTCGAAACCACTTGGTGTTCCATTATATCCATCGCTAATAATCATTTTTTGTTTTACTACCAATGCTCCAACCTTTCGCCGTTTGCAATAAGAATTTTCTGCCCAAACACGTGCCATACGAAGGTAACGATAGTCAAGAAGTTCTTGCTTTTCAGTCTTCATGTTGTCCAAATAGATATATGTATTGCTTGTTCTAGTTTACTTTCTTTATGCCATTACGTTCTAAAAGAGCATCGATAGTAGGTTCTTGCCCACGAAAACGTTTATAAAGTGTCATTGGATGTTCGGTGCTTCCTTTAGAAAGAACATTATCTCGGAAACTTTGAGCAGTAGTCTGATTAAATATACCATTCTTTTTAAATAAGCTAAATGCGTCCGCATCGAGCACTTCTGCCCATTTATAACTATAATATCCTGCTGCATATCCTCCAGACATAATATGAGAGAATTGAGTAGTCATACATGTTCCATCTATTTGTTCGCCAATAATGGCTTTTTCCCATGCTTTCTTTTCAAATGGAATAATATCTGCTTCAAACTTATCTTTTTGTGTATAGTATGCCATATCTAATAATCCAAAACTTACCTGTCGTAAACAAGCCATTGCAACATTAAAATTCTGACTGGCAATAATCTTCTCAATAAGTTCATCAGGCATAGGCTCGCCTGTTTCATAATGGAAAGCAAAAGTGCGTAAAAACTCTTTTTCTACAGCAAAGTTCTCCATAAATTGCGATGGGAGTTCTACAAAATCCCACCAAACATTTGTACCAGATTGGCTTTCGAATCGGCTATTTGCAAATATACCATGTAGTGAATGACCAAATTCGTGCAAGAAAGTTGTAACCTCGCCTAAGCGTAATAATGCAGGTTTCTCGTCTGTTGGTTTAGAAAAATTCATTACTAACGATACGTGTGGTCGTATGTTTTCACCTTCTTTCGTAATACGTTGTCCTTGAAATTCTGTCATCCATGCACCAGCACGCTTACCTTTTCGTGGAAAGAAATCAACATAAAGCACTGCAAGATATGAACCATCTTTATCGTATACTTCGTATGGTTTTACATCTGGGTGATAAACAGGAATATCTTTATTCTCTTTGAATGTAATTCCATAAAGTCGAGTTGCTAAGCCAAAAACTCCTTTTATAACGTTATTCAGTTCAAAATAAGGTCTCAGAATTTCTGGGTCAAGATTGTATTTTGCTAATTTTAATTGATGTGCATAGTATGCAGTATCCCATGGCATCAACTTAAAATTGTTTCCCTCTTGTTCTTTTGCAATAGAACAAAGTTCGTTGTATTCTTCAATTGCAGTTGGTTTATAAGCATCAATAAGTTTGTCGAGCAATGTATAAACATTCTTAACGTTGCTAGCCATACGATATTTCATAACAAAATCGGCATAAGTATCGTATCCTAATAATTGTGCCATTTCTCTACGGAGATTCACTAAACGTTTGCAAACTTCGATATTATTCTCCGAATTAGCCTTAATACATAATGTATTGTGTGCCATATATAGCTCTTTTCTTAAGTCTCGTTGAGTGCTATACATTAAGAATGGACCATAACTTGGAGCATCTAATGTGAAAATCCAGCCATCAATACCTTGTTCTTTAGCAGTTGTTGCAGCAGCTTCACGAATAGAATCAGGTAATCCTTCAAGTTTCTCCTCGTTGGTAATATGAAGTTTGTATGCTTTGTTCTCTTTTAATACATTCTGTGAGAATTTCAATGCAAGCAAACTAGCTTCTTCTGTAAGTTTGCGTAACTTCTCTTTGTCGTTTTCATTCAATAACGCACCACTACGTACAAAGCCATCGTAACTCTCTTCCAATAGCTTATTTTCTTCAGGAGTAAGTTCTCTATGTTTATTGTAAACGGCTTTTATACGTTCAAAAAGTTTAGGATTAAGACTAACATCGTTTGCATGCTTAGTTAGAATTGGATTCATTTTTTGTGCTAAAGCATCCATTTCGTCGTTTGTTTCTGCACTAAGCATATTAAAGAATGCACTTTCTACACGCGAAAGTAGGTCGTAATAATGCTTACGTCCTTTTACTTCGTCTTCGCGAATAAGTGTATTTTCGAAAGTTGGTTCTTCTGGGTCGTTTATTGTTTTCTCTATTTGTTCATCTTCTCGGCGTATTCCTTCTAACATTGCTTCCTCATAATCGGCAAGTGTTATTTTGTCGAATGGAATAGTTTCGTGTGGTGTATTATACGGTTCAAAGAAAGGGTTCAATCGTGTTTGCCCCTTTCTATTAATATTCTTTGTCATATTTTGCTTTCTCTAATATGCTACAAAGTTACAGAAAAAACTATGTATGAACGAAAGAGTATATTAGATTTAACGCAATTTTTCTAATAAAGCAATGTTTATTTGTCCTCTTGTTAATGCAATTACATTATTTGTGTTTAAAGCGTTAAGCATTTTTGAAACATTAAGTCTACTTTCGTGTAACTCGTTTGCCAATGTTTGCATATTAATTTTTACAATCTTTTTGCCTGCAGGATAAACACAATGTGTCCTTATAAAGTAAATAAACTTTTCTTTAATATCTTTTGGTTGTTGTTGCCACGATATTCTACTGCCACGTTGAGCCTGTGAAGAGAGCATATTTAGAAAATTTAATCGAAAGATTAAGTAATTCTTTATAAGATTTAAAACTTCGCTTTTATCAATATATAAGATATTGCATTTTGTTTTTGCTACAAAGGTTTTAGAATAATATTGCATAAGCCCGAATATGCGTTCTGGTTGTATGGCAGAAGGCTTCTCAACCTCTTCAATGATGCTATAACTATGATTGTCGGCATAGCTTTCTACGGATAATATCCCGTCCATAAGAAAATAGAGTTTCCCACTTTTTTCATTCTCTTTTGCCAATATTTCTTTTGGTTTTAATTTGAGAAATCCAAATCTTGTAGTTCTAACAATTTCTGCTAAGTCAGTAGCTCCAATACCAAGGAACAAAGGCAATTCAAGAAGTCTATTGTATATCTGAAGCATTCTTTGAAGACGATTTTATGGCAAAGTCATTATTGTATAATTTTCTTTTTTAGTTCAGGACTATACCAAACCTTAAGTGTTCCTTTTGGGTCGGAATAAATAAAATATGCCATTATTTCTTTATGGTTTTCCAAAACTCTTCTTGCTTTTTCTATACCCATTACCATAAAGGCGGTAGCATAAGCATCGGCAGTTGCACAATCGTTTGCTAATACTGTTGCAGAAAGCAATGAATGTTGTACCGGATAACCTGTCTTTGGGTCGATAGTATGTGCAAACTTTTTCCCTCCTTTATAATAAAAATTACGATAGTTTCCACTGGTTGCCATTGCTTTATTGGTTATGCCAAGTACAGTTTGTATTTCTGTATCCATATTCGTACTATCTTCAATAGGTTTGTTTACGCCAATTTTCCATAGCTGATGTTTTTCGTTCATTCCACTAACAACAATTTCTCCACCAATTTCTATCATAAAGTTTTTAATATCGTACTTTCTGAGCAACCGTGCTACAACATCAGAACCATATCCTTTTGCTATTGCAGAGCAATCTATCATTATGTGTTGGTTTGTTTTCTTTATTTGTTTTCCAATAAGCGATATTTTGTTATAGCCAACAAATTGCATTAAGCTATCTATTTTTTGTTTTGATGGCTTTTGGTTTTCTTTTACTCCAAATCCAAATCCCCATAAATTTACAAGTGGTGCAACTGTAATATCGAAAGCACCATCAGTTTCTTTTGATATTGTTTTTGCTTTATCAAAAACATCTATAAATAGTTCGTCGAGCTGGGTAGGTTCGTTTCTGTTTATTTTTGAAATAATAGATTGTTTATTGAACGTAGATAACGAATTATCCACTTTCTTTAACTCTGCTTCTATTTCTTTCTGTAGGTTTTCATTATTTTGATAAGTTATATGGTAGAACGTTCCAAAAATTTGTCCCTCATTGTATTGGTAGGGTGTAGAGTTTTGTTGTTTTATAATGAACACAGTTCCTATTATAAGCAATACTAAGAAAGGCAATTGCCATAATAGACTCTTATTTGTTTTTTTTTTCATAAATTAATCTGAGTTTAGCGGTTGAACTAAAAAATATCGAAAACGAAAGAATAGAAATATGGTGTGCCATATTCCTATTCTATATTTACTTTATAAGTTTATTTCCTCTTCAATAAGATAGTCGTTTCGTCTATCGCTATTGCGACTGATTAAATCGCCTAAAAATCCAGCTAGGAAGAGTATTGTTCCTAAAATCATTGCTGTTAATGCAATGAAGAATGTTGCATGGTTAGTGAGCAAATCGCCATAAATACCATTGAAAAGATTTATGGTCTTTTCAATAATTAGCCAAAGAAGAGATATAAATCCGACAAGAAAAACGAAACTGCCTAACAATCCGAATACATGCATTGGCTTCTTACCAAAGTTGGTTAGAAACCAAAGTGTTATTAAATCGAGATAACCATTAAAAAAACGATTAATCCCAAACTTTGTTGTTCCGTATTTACGTGCTTGGTGGTGTACTACCTTCTCCCCAATCTTTTCAAATCCAGCTTCTTTTGCCAGGTATGGAATATAACGATGCATTTCCCCATATACCTCAATATTTTTTACTACGTCTTTCTTGTACGCTTTTAGTCCACAATTAAAGTCGTGTAGATTTTTTACACCACTAATCTTTCGTGCTGTTGCATTAAAAAGTTTTGTAGGAATGGTTTTTGTTAATGGGTCGTAACGTTTTTGTTTGTAACCACTTACAAGATCATAACCATCTTCAGTAATCATTTTATAAAGTGCAGGAATCTCATCGGGCGAATCTTGGAGGTCTGCGTCCATTGTTATAACAACATTACCTTGTGCAGCTTTAAAACCACAGAAAAGTGCAGGACTTTTCCCATAGTTTCTACGGAACTTAATGCCTCGTACATTTTTGTCTTCTTTACTAAGGTGTTGAATAACCTCCCAACTTTTGTCGGTAGAACCATCGTTTACAAAAATTATTTCGTACGAGAAGTGGTTCGCATCCATTACCCTGCAAATCCAAGCATGCAGTTCTGGTAAACTTTCTTCTTCGTTGTAGAGTGGTATTATAACCGATATATCCATATTGTTTATTTCTTCGAGTGTTATTTTCTGTTATTTCTTATTACGTGCCATTATAGCCGATACTATAAGACTAATAATAGCACCGAAAAGAACTTCGTACATTAAACTATTTACAGCCATTGGTGTTGGCGAAAAAGCTTCTGGTAACATTGCAATAAATTCTTTTCTATCTATTCCCATTGCAGCAAAAAAGCTATTGTATTCGGAAAGAGATGTTACAGAAGTTATTATGCGTATCACCTTTCCATTGTCTAAATAAGTCATATAAAGCCATTGCAATAAACTAAAAAGCAAGGCTGCATTTACAAAGACACGCATACAATAGAAATAGGCACGCTTAAACGAAATAACTCCATTCAAACCTATTTCTCTATATATTTTCAGTCGGTATGCTACAAAGAAAGGTGTTGATATTGTTAGCAATGAACTGAAAGTAGAGAAAATAGGAGACAATGGTAATAATAAAAAGCAAGTAAAGCTAACAGCCCATATTATTGCTAAGTATATTCCATCGTATCGTGCGTAAACGCGAAGTTGTTTTATTTCTTCATTATTCATACTGCAAAAATACGGAAATTATATAATATATAATGTATAGCCATCGTAAAATTATATTTTTTTGTTAAAAACGCAAAAAGAGGACCACAAACTTGTTTTATTCAGAAAAAACTTGCTATCTTTGCACTCGCTTTTCAATAATGAAAAGAGAAATGGGCAAGTCTCTTACGGTCAGCTCCCTTTTAATCCCCCAGGACGGGAACGTAGCAAGGGCAGAAGGTTGTAGCGACGCGATAAGAACCGCTTGCCCACCTCGCCTCTTTAGCTCAGTTGGCCAGAGCACGTGATTTGTAATCTCGGGGTCGTTGGTTCGAATCCGACAAGAGGCTCAAATAAGAGTACTTTTAAATAAGTACTCTTATTTTTTTGCATTATAGTTGTCTGTTTATGTGGCTAAACTTATAAGACAATTTTAAAAGAGTGCGCAGCAAGATTCTTTTTACCAACATTGTTCTGTTGGTGAGATATAGTAACAAGTTGAAAATTTTCCGATAGTAACTTGTTATTCATTGACTTTCTTTAAGTCCGATAATGTAGGTGTCCACCATGCTGCCCCATCATTAAGTCGGACTCTACTGGTGGAGGTTGTGCATTCTATTACTTTACCTTGTTCACCTACAAAGATTTGTCTACCTCTCCCTGTTATTATTAGTTGCTCCACTCCCATTCTATCACCAGCAATAGTAGATTTCCAAAATTCATCCACACCTCCTTCATCCATAAGACCTATGGTTGTTTTTATAACTTCAACATTATCACCAATGTTGATAGAACTCTCAGAGTAGCTATCTACACATGCTTTTAACCCAAAAAAACAAGACAGATAAAAGAAGCAATTAGAAATTTATTAAAACGTATCTGCTGCTTTTTCTTTTTTCTCTTGATAATGTAGTTATTAAATATTTCACCACAATGGCTACATTGTAATTGTTTGTCTTCCCGATATTCATTTGAGATAGATAACATTGACTTACAGTGAGGGCATCTTATATTATCCATAAATTTAAAATCAATTTACTGAACTCAAATCGCTAAAAAGCTCAAAATAACGATTATCAATATCATTTGAATATATTTTAGCAGAACCATCTTGCGATGTAACAAGAATAGCATCTGAATTATTGTCGAAGCCAGAGATATAATAGATGGTAGTCCCTTTTTTCATTCTGAATAAACCATTACTTCCACTGACATTAGGATCGTGAAAGATATAGCTATTATTGCTTTTAATTTTTCTTTTCGTGCAGTTGTATGATTGTGTAACATTACTAAATTGCGATGTTAGTAAGAGTTTACCAGTACTAGCTTCTTTTTCTAATAGCCATATTGCTCCATTATTACCATAACTTGTTTCTGTCCATTTTCCTATAACTTGGTTTTGTTCAGGCTCTGAAACTGGTTCTGGAGTAGAAAGAGATGTTTGATTGTTGGAGTGTTCCACCTTAAAGGGTGTTCCACCTGCGGAGTCTTCGTAAAGAGTCGTATCTTGTGCTGTCTTGATTTCTTCTAAAGTAGAAACATTCTTCTGAGTGACGTAAAACATTATAGCTATAAAAAGCAAGACAACTACAGCTATAGAACCATATGACCAGTTCTTATAAGCCTTATCACTCATTTCAGAGAGAGGTATTTCATTACTGAGAATTTCTTCTTCCTGCTGTTTAACCCTCGTAGCAATACCAGTGACCTTGTAGGGAATGGTTAGGGATTCTCTGCAAATTTTAGCACCTTCGACACTATTATAATCACTTGTTTCTATAGTAATAGACTGTCCTTCAGTAACCTTATAAACTTTTTCCAAAAGAATAATGGAATAAGCAGCAGCCTTTTCATAATCAGTCCCACAATCAATAGCGTAACCTCTCAACCCGAAATCTTTTATTTCTTTGAATTCATTTCTTATATCAAGTTCTTGGAATAACTGGAGTTCTTTCTTATCAGCTTTCATAGAGAATGCGATATAGATAGCAATTGCTTCATCAAATTCTTTGTCTATGTCCCATTCTCTATCAGGGAAAACAGGATCTTCGCATCTAAATTCTAAAACAGCAGATGGATGCAAAAGTTGTATCACATTTTCCCCAGTATTATATCCTATTTTTACATCGGTGACAATGGGGTTGTGATAATCTTGGGCTTCTAGATTCTTTTTTAATTGTTTGATTAGTTCATCAAATACGTTTTGTATCATAGGTAAGTCGTTACGTCTTCCAGTTGCCTTGAAAACAGGTTATAAATAAACGCAGAAGCGTGGAACTGACTATGTTTACATCTCCAGCCTGCGATCCTGAAAAAACCTAAACAAACAAATATACAGATAGTAGCCCACACTATACGTGAGAACCATCATGCAAATCTTCGTTCGTTGTTGAAATTTTTCAGGCTTCAGGTCAAAAAGATATTAGCATAACGCCTCTTTTCCCACAATGTATTGGAATGGGTTCATCCCAAACCAATTGCAAAAGTAATAAAAGAAAATGAAATATAAATTTTCTTTAGAGTAAAATCCCTATTTTGATCTTGCAGAGAGGACTGCCCCGAAAAGAGTATATTTTGAAAAAGCTGGCAAATATAATGATTTCCGTTCCGATATAACTAGATTCTGAATAATGTGTTGTTGCTTAGAGGCTTATAATAATGATTAAATTAAAACAATGCAAATAAAAGATTTCCTAACTCTGCAGCAGACTAAATAACTATTAGGCATTATAATATAACCAAATAAAATCTGCAACTTGTTATGATATCTAATTTGCAACTTACAGATATCTGAAACGAATGCGATAGATATCTGCGACGGAAGTTACAGATATCTGAAAGAAGAGTAACTAACATTTAGTTGTTGTTTCTAAATTCAGAAACATTCTATTAGATTGCTGGACAGACAGTAGTAGCTGTTTAGCAACGATAATCTATTAGACAATTTTGTGTATCAAAGATGTCTATTCTAATATTTAAAATAAATATTCTGTATAAATAGAAATGTGAAGCAATGGTTGTTTTGCAATAATTATTAATTTCTTAGATATTCTTCTGCAATCTACTATATATAATATAATAAGGTGTAAATAGAATATGTGTATAGCTTGTTTTATTAGTTCGAATATTTTGTTTATTGCACAATTTGCTTTAACTTTGCCCAGTAGTAATAACCTTAGTGTTCTGAAACAAGAACAACTTATAACTAAAGACTGTATGAAAAAGTATATGAAACAAATGCTATTAGTAGCTATTTTTATGCTATTAGGCTCGTTGAACGTTATGCGAGCAGAACACAATCAGCCTAATACCCCTTGTGTGAAGATGCACTTTGCGGGTAAGATTGGTAGTAAATATGCACTCTTAATTATGGGTGCAGAAGAGGGAGAGTATACGCTTAATTGGGGCGATGGCAATTCTCACACAGGAAAGCTCAACAAAACTGCCACACGAATACAGGGAAACATCGAAACACAAGACCTTACTATTTATGGCAACATTGCAGTGTTAGAGTGTTCCAACAACCAACTAACAACGCTTGACGTTACGAAACTGCCTATGCTAACGCACCTTATTTCGCGAAAGAATTTTGTAAGAGACCTGAACGTATCGGACAATCCAGAACTGAAACTTCTATACGTGCAAGACTCTCCGTTAGAAAAACTCGACCTAACGCATAATCCTAAGATAGATAGCCTTATTCTTACCAATAACCGACTTAAGGAACTGACGCTTGCATCGCACCCTACATTGGAATTATTAATGTGCACATCTAACGCGCAACTAAAACACTTGAACCTAAAGAACTGTCCTAAACTAAAGCATCTTGACGCCTTGCAGACGCTTGTGGACGAATACGATTTGAGCAAGAACAGCGAACTGAGGTATGTAGCCGTAGGATTAGGACGGCCATTGCGCACACTCTCACTACCAACAAACAACAAGATTGACACGTTGATGGTGCCTGCTGCTGGACTAAAGGCAATAGATTTATCGCAAACAAAACAACTGAAGCTGTTAGGAATAGACAACAACTACGAGCTTTCTCAACTCGACCTAACGGGAATGACACAACTTAAAGCTCTATCGTGTGAAGGCAACGCTCTTACAAGTCTGGACCTATCAGCCTGCCGAAACCTTGAATCGCTGGTGTGTAACAACAATCAACTAACTACACTCGACGTCAGCGGACTGAATAAATTGGAAACACTTACCTGTTTCTCTAACAACCTTGCCACACTGAGCCTAACAGGCTGTACAAGTATGAAAAACTTAGACTGCTCGGTAAATCCGAAATTAAACACGGTAGATTTTCCACATTCGCTCACTTCGCTCAATTGTAGCAGTTGCAATTTTGCACAGATAGAAACAACAAAACTGCCATTGCTAAACAATCTTACTTGCGACGGCAACCAAATAGGCACGCTCAACCTGACTGCACAAACAAAGCTCTCTGCTATAAATTGTGGTAACAACAAAATTGAACAACTCGATTTCAGTAACTGTACAAGTCTGCTCGACGTTGTCATTGCGGGCAATCCCATCAGCACTGGCATTGGTTTCGATAACTGTAAAAATCTGCGCTATGTTTCGGTGAACAACACAAAGTTAGATGCGTGTGCCCTGAATGCAATGTATCGTTCGCTGCGAGAAAAACGACCAGAGGACGACGAGAGCGATTTGCACGGCATTCTGCTATATAATAATGTGCCAGGAACTGCCAAAGTGAGCAACACGAAGATTGCAACAGACAAGGGCTGGCTGGTTTCAGTAGTAGGCGATGGAACAGGCTGTCAGGAAGAAGTAGGTAATAGAATAAAGAAGGTGGTGGTAAGTGTGGATAAAGCAGGAGAACTTGAAGACAAAATTCCCGAGAATGTGTGGCTCGATGTTGTGGACACTCTAAAGATAGTTGGACCACTGAACAGTTACGACCTGCGTTGGGTAAGAAAGTTCTGCGGGGCTGATGAATATGGTGCGCTGATACCCACAACGCTGAAAAGAATAGACCTATCCGAAGTTTTCTTTGTATCTACAGGCGACACATCGGATAGCTATTACATCTTTACCGACGATATGGGCAAGGACAGAAAGTATTTTGTTGATGGAACAAAACCCACCTTGCTGCCCGAAAAGTTATTCTTTAAGTGTTGCAGCATAGAGTCGGTGGTGCTTCCAAAACATATTCGAGAAATAGGCATCGGTGCATTCTTTAAATGCGTCAGTATGAAAGAAGTTGTAATTCCAGACGAAGTTACCGAAATACAAAGCACAGCATTTGGTGTTTGCGATGCATTGGAAACCATTCAGCTGCCATCTAAACTAAAAACAATGGGCAACTACGTGTTTACCTATTGTGCTAAGCTAAAGGAAGTGGCAATACCCGATGGTGTAACAAAGATAAACAAGCGCACATTCGACCAAACACCCATGCTAAAGAAGCTGACGCTGCCAAAATCGCTCCAAGACCTGGCAATTGAAGCTTTCTTTGGTGCAAACGGACTGGAACAGATTCAAATTCCTGAAGGCATCACCACCTTGCCCGAAGGTGCTTTTGGTATGTGCGAGGCACTGAAGAAAGCAGAACTGCCCGCATCGCTCACAAAGATAGACAAGAATGCTTTTCAAGATTGCCACAACTTAGAAACTATAGAACTGAAAGAAGGGCTAAAACACATTGCTGTATATGCGTTTCAGAACTGTAAGAAACTACACAACGTTACGCTTCCAAACTCATTGGAAATCATCGAAAACGAAGCATTCCTGAATTGCAACGATATGGCAGGGCTAAAGTTAGGAAGCGGATTGAAAACGATTGGCGAGAAAGCATTCTTCCACAATCACGGCATAGAATCGCTCGAAATACCTATGGCGACAGAGATGATAGACTACGCTGCCTTTGCCGAATGTCTCGGACTGAAGCGAGTGGCGTTAGGTATGTCGGCTGCCAAACTTATAGACAATCCGTTCCTTGGTTGCGCTGCCCTCCAATTGTTCGAAGTTGATGCCAACAACGAAAAGTATGCTGTAGAGAATGGTGTACTTTACAACAAGAATTACACAACGCTCTACATTTATCCAAATGGAAAGAACGACAAGAACTTTACGATGAATGTCAGCACAAAGAAGATTGCCGACTTTGCCTTCTGGTACTGCAAAAATATTGAGAAACTAGAGTTTTCGCCAGCTTTCAACGAGTTCGGATACAGAGCATTCTGTGGCTGCAGCGGTTTAAACAGCTTAACAGTTAAGAACATTAAACCAGTAGAGAACACCTACACAGACGATGTGTTCGAAGGTGTAAAACACGAGACGTGCACGCTAAGTGTACCAGTAGGAAGCAAGCAGGCTTACAGCACCTCGCACACTTGGAAAGAGTTTAACATTGTTGAAGCCACGCCAGATGCCGTAGAGGCTGTGAACAGCGAAACACCAACCGTGCAGAACAACGAAAGCAGCATAGTTCTATCGAACGTATCGCACCACTTCAATACAGTTGCACTCTACAACCTTACTGGCTGTAAACTTGCCGAAGTTGCAATACATTCAGGCAATGCCCGAATAGATGCAACCAGCATACCTTCAGGAGTCTACGTTCTTACACTCTGTGGAGCTAAGCGCAGTTGTTCGTTGAAACTTATTCGGCAATAACCGCCACATTATATTCTACACAAAGTATGCCGTCCCGATACTTCTATACGGCATACTTTGTGTTTGTAGGCATCATAGTATATACGAAACCCATCAAACTCGGTTCCCTACAGCTTACCTTTCTTCTCCGACTTACTCACTTGTTCGTACGACACATCGTTCAACGTGAAATATTTAGCCGATGGCGAAAGCTTTACCACAGCTTTCTCTATATGCACATTGGGCTTAAACTTCTCGCCCTTAGGCACCGCTTTACTTTTAAACGATGGTTTAAGCGTACCCAAATCGCCAAATTCCACAATGTCGCCACTTGCAACAATCTCGCGTGCTATCTCTGTTGAATAGCTTAAAACAGCCGCCACTTCTTGGCGGGTGAATGTGGTAGCACGAGCCACTTGTGCACAAAAGTTTTCAAAATCAACCCGACGACGATTCGTAGGCTGTGCAATCTGCATAATCTGTTTGCCTTTCGGACCAACATTCAATTTGCGCTCTACCAAAATGTAACTCAATGATTTTCCTGCCATAAGTTAGTAATAACTCCTCCCTTATTCTGTCTTTCCGAAGCCGAAGGAATTAGTCTTCAGAAGCCTTTTTACTACATTAACAGCACAAAGATACTTAATTCCTTCGGTTTTTACAACAGATAGAGCCAAAAAAACTTATAAGCTATAAATAAAAAGCTTATAAGTTATTATCAAAAAGCTTATAAGCTATTCGCAAAAAGCTTATAAGCTATTTACAGAAAGCTTATAAGCTTTCTATCAAAAACTTATAAGTAATTGGTAATAAGCTAATAAGAAATTGATAATAAACTAATAAAGAACAATGAAGTTATTAATAGTAATTGCTTGAAAACACACTGAATAGGCATTGTTTAGTTCGTAATGTTTTATGCGTTGAACCATTCAGCTCGTCGGTTTTACCTTATTATATATACTCTTTAACACCACCGTAATACGGGCTTCACAGCATTTACAAGGCGAAAAAACCACAGTAAGAAAGCACAAATATAACATAATGATTTTGTTTTTAAAAAAATAACATTACCTTTGCAAACAGTAATCTTTCCATTCTCAAACAACATCAAATGAAAACAGAACAAAATAGCAACAATTTAAATAAGCTAACAACAATGAAATCTAAGATTCTTTTAGCCTTGTTTGCGTTATTCAGTCTTACAACAATGGCGCAAACCCCAGTACGCTTTAGTGTACAACAAAAGAAAGTATCGCCAACAGAGGTAGATGTTATTTTTACAGGTAAAATCGATGCAGGTTGGCACGTATATTCAACAGGACTACCATCTGGCGGACCAACATCAGCAGCACTCACCACAGAAAAAGCTGAAGGCGCACAGCCAATGGGTAAGCTAACACCACGTGGTAAAGAAATAAACGTATTCGACAAAGTGTTCGAAATGAAACTACGCTACTTCGAACACAGTGTAAGCTTTGTACAGAAATATAAAATAACAGGTAAAACTTATAAGATAGCAGGCTATATGGAATATGGCGCATGCAACGACGAAATGTGTATGCCACCTTCTTCAGTAGAGTTTAGCTATTCAGGCAACGGACCAGCCGATGCACCAGCAGCAACAGAAAACACAGCAGCCAAAGAGGGAGAAAACGAAATAGGCGAAGTGGCAGCTGCACCAGGTGCAACCACAGATACAGCAAAGACAGCCGAATTGGGTGGAACAATGCCAGGCGACTCTGTGCAATCAGCAGGAACAAGTGCAGCAACAGCTTCAGAACTTTGGCAACCCGTAATTAAAGAACTGAAAGCGTTTAGCGCAGAAAAAGACAACAACGACAAGTCGTTATTGGGAATCTTTCTTATGGGTATCGTAGGAGGTTTCATAGCCTTGCTAACACCTTGCGTATGGCCTATTATTCCAATGACAGTAAGTTTCTTCCTAAAACGTGCTAAAGATGACAAGAAGAAAGGTATTCGCGACGCTGTAACCTACGGAATCTCAATCATCGTAATCTATATGGGCTTGGCAGCTGTTATAACAGCCCTGTTCGGTCCGCAGAAACTGAACGAACTCGCAACAAACGCACCGTTCAACATCTTCTTCTTCCTAATGTTGGTAGTATTCGCATTGAGCTTCTTTGGCTGGTTCGAACTCCGTTTGCCAGCATCGTGGGGAAATGCAATCGACAATAAAGCAGCAGCAACAACAGGCTTGCTTTCCATCTTCCTGATGGCATTCACACTTTCTTTGGTGTCATTCTCTTGTACAGCACCAGTAGTAGGACTTCTTCTTGTACAAGCAGCAACAAGTGGCGACTGGGTAGCACCAGCAATAGGTATGTTTGGTTTTGCATTTGCATTAGCCTTGCCTTTCACACTGTTTGCATTGTTCCCAACATGGCTGAAGCAAGCACCTAAATCAGGTTCATGGATGAATATGATTAAGGTAGTATTAGGCTTCATAGAATTAGCATTCGCTTTCAAGTTCTTGTCAGTTGCCGACCTTGCATACGGCTGGCGTATACTCGACAGAGAAACATTCCTCGCAATATGGATTGTTATCTTCGGAATAATGGGACTCTACCTCATTGGTAAAGTTAAATTCCCACACGACGACCAAACACAAACAGCTATGCCAGTACCAGCAATTATGCTTGGTATGATATCTTTAGCCTTCACTGTATATATGGTTCCAGGTCTTTGGGGTGCACCTTTGAAAGCTGTTAGTGCATTCGCACCACCTATTTACACACAAGACTTCAACTTGCATCATCAAGAAGTAGAACCAAAATACAAAGATTACGAAGAAGGTATGCGTGCTGCTGCACAAGCAGGAAAGCCAGTCTTGCTCGACTTTACAGGATTTGGTTGTGTAAACTGCCGTAAGATGGAAGGTGCAGTGTGGACAAACGCAGAAGTTGCAGAGAAACTTAACAACGACTACATATTGATTTCGCTCTACGTAGACGATAAAACTCCGCTGAAAGAACCTATTAAAGTAAAACGTCCCGATGGAACAACACGTACGTTACGTACAGTTGGCGATAAATGGAGTTATTTGGAAGAATCTAAATTCGGATATCTGGCACAACCATTCTATGTAACGGTAGACAATCATGGAAAACCACTTAGTGGCAGCTTCGTTTACAAGGAAGATATTCCAGGTTATCTCGACTTCCTAAATAAAGGTGTTGAAAACTATAAGAAGTAAAATACATTAGGAAACATATCCTATCATTATAACTTAATAAGGTAACACACACAACCTTATTAGTAAAAGCAATAAGAGTTAGTAAAAACAATAAGACCAACAAGTTTTAGTTCTCAGAACAAACACTTGTTGGTCTTTTTCTATCCTAAACATTCATTCTTTATACATTATATCTTATGTTCTAAAACAGTGTTTTATTTGTTTTTATATGAATATGAAATAAAACTACATGTAAAAAATCCTAATTAATTTTGACATTCAATACTTTTCATTTACATTTGCATCACTTATGGGAATTTTATATCTTGTACCAACACCAGTAGGGAATATGGAAGACATGACATTTCGTGCCATTCGTATTCTTAAGGAAGCAGATTTAATACTCTGTGAAGATACTCGTACGTCGAGTAACTTGTTGAAACATTTCGATATAAAAAACCATTTAGTATCCCATCACAAATATAACGAACACGGAACAGCTGCAAAAATAGTAGACAGATTAAAAGCTGGCGAAACAATTGCGCTTATATCAGATGCAGGTACGCCTGGAATTAGCGATCCTGGCTTCTATCTGGCTCGTGAAGCTATTGCAGCTGGCATTACAGTTCAAACACTTCCAGGTGCTACTGCCCTAATTCCTGCCATTGTATCGAGTGGTTTTCCGTGCGACCGATTTTGTTTCGAAGGTTTCTTGCCACAAAAAAAAGGACGTAAAACGCAAATAGAAAGTCTTGCCAACGAATCTCGTACAATGATATTTTACGAATCTCCTTATCGTATCGTAAAAACATTGGAACAATTCATAGAAGTATTTGGTGATAGTCGTATGGTTAGTTGTTGTCGCGAAATATCTAAGGTGTACGAAGAAAGTGTTCGTGGAACTTTAGCTCAAGTGCTTGCACATTTCAAAGAAACTACACCCAAAGGCGAGTTTGTTATAGTGTTGGCGGGAAAAGAAAAAGAGAAGAAACGAAAAGATATAAACGAAGAGCAACACTCTTCGAAGTATAATGAAAATAGATAGAATATGAAAAAGCTATTAATTTATGCAGCTTGCGGTGCTATAGCACTTGCTTCTTGCAAACAAGAAAAGTCTACACTTAATCCAGCAGAAATTCAAAACGATTCTTTGCGTGCTATTATTAATGCTCGTGATAATGAAGTAAACGATATGATGGCTACGCTTAATCAGATTCAACAAGGATTTGCTGAGATTAATGCAGCAGAAAATAGAGTTACTTTAGCGAAAGAAGGAGAAAAAGGAGATAAAACTGCACAGATAAGAGAGAATATACAATTTATTGCTCAACGTATGCAGGAAAATCGCGATTTGATAAAGAAACTCCAAAAACAACTACAAGAAACTGGATTTAAGGGTGAAGAAATGAAAAAGACCCTTACGCAGATGACTGCGCAATTAGCACAAAAGGATAATGAACTTAAAGCTCTTCGTGCGGAACTAGCTTCTAAAAATATCCACATAAAGGAACTCGACCAGACTATTACTGGCTTGAATAGCGATGTTTCTAATTTAAAAGCAGATAAAGAAAACCTGACTACTGCAAAACAAAACTTAGAAGCAGAAAAGGCAAACTTACAGACTGAGTCGAACCAAAAGAGCGAAACAATCTCTTCGCAAGATGTACAACTAAATACGGGTTGGTATGTTTTTGGTACGAAGAAGGAGCTTAAAGACCAAAAAATTCTCTCTGGTGGAAAGGTTTTACAAGGCAGTTTCAACAAAAACTATTTCACAAAGATAGATATTCGTTCTACACGCGAAGTTAAATTGTACAGTAAGAGTGCTACTATTCTTACAGCTCACCCAAGCAACAGCTATTCTCTTACGAAAGATGCAACAGGACAGTATATTCTTCGCATTAACGATCCTCAAACATTCTGGAGCACAAGCAAATATCTTGTAGTACAAGTAAAATAGAAATATAAACTTATTAAGTAGGGAGGTGAACACATTCACAGTTGTTTACCTCCTTTTTATATATACTGTTTTTATCTCCATTGAATGTTTTCTTTAATAGAATACAGCTTTTTATATCTTCTATTGCAATCCTAAGTGTTTATTCTTTGTTTTACACTTATTTACTGCCTCTTTATTCTTGTTTTTATAAAAATATACGCATTACTTACTGATTCTTGTGGTATTATTTTAAGAAATTAAAACGGAGAATATATCGAAGTTCTTGAAATGGAATTAGATGGAGTGTGGAATATAATTATAAAAATAAAAAACATAATTATAAATTCAGAAGTTCTAATTATATTTTTAATAAAATCTAATTATGTTTTCTCCATTAGTTATATTCTCCCTCTCGAAAGGTTTTACTTTCTATTTGAAAAGTAGTGCTTTGTTCTTCCTAATAATCAAAAGAACATAAGCTTTATATAAGTCCCATTTTTAGAAGTTTGCCATTATCCATTGTCATTCTGCAACCATTTCTACAACTTTCTTACATAAACTCCAGTCTATATTTAACCCAAGTTTAACACCTACTTTCGCCTAATCTAACTGTCACTGTACTTTCCTCGTTTTTCTTATGGGCTCTGTGTCCTACAAATTTTATTCTTTTTGAATGGTGAGTGTTTTAAGTTCAACTTATCGTATATCTGTTTTGCTTGTTTCGAAGGACTACTACATTGGCGCATCTCGATGGTTTCACCTAATGGATTCTTCCCTTTTGTGGTGACGAGCTTTTGGGTGCTCATACGTCGTACTATCTCGGTCCAGTAACAGGATTCTCCTTCTCGTTTTAATTGACAACGGATGGTGTTTACCACCCAGTAGGCTAATAAACCGAAGAAGAGGTGTGCGTCGCTTCGCTCATCTTTCTGATGATAGAT
>ERZ773037.119-NODE-119-length-40310-cov-8.437784_pt1 | contig 40310 bp, 61 predicted proteins | sample MGYA00511466_ERZ773037 | MGnify/ENA primary metagenome ERZ773037 (study PRJEB29015, sample SAMEA2738146) | human oral metagenome | biome: human oral; feature: human-associated habitat; material: saliva | place: China | collected 2202 ... | reverse complement strand
TTTCTAACTTTTTTTCAAAAATTAAGAGGTTAGGGTAGAAAGTCAGTCATACCAGTGCGTGTAAGCGCTAACAAGTTCTCCAAATTTCAATCCAAATTTCTCCAACTCGCCCCAAATGCCCCTAAAACGGCCGATTTTTACGAATTAAATCGTATTTTGGGGGTGTTTTGGGCCATTGTTCGGGACGTCCCGAACGTTTTTCCAATCCAAGTGTGAAAATCGGCTTGTTTCGACCGGAATGTTCGGAAAAATTCTCGTCGTTCACCCTTTGCAAATTGCGCAGAATGTGATATAATAGTGATAGAAATAATTAGAAAGGAAAACCATATCCATGGCGAAACTTAGACGAAACTTCGATGATGAAGTCGAAGAAGATGAAATTTATGACTCAGATTACGACGACGAAGAGGAAGACGATTACGACGATGAGGACTATGATGATGACGAGGACTATGATGACGAAGACGAGGACGAAGATACGGGTCGTTCCAATCTAGTCAAATACGGAATCATTGGTGCAGTTATTGTGGCTATTATCGGAGGTTCCCTCCTCATTCGAGGCAACCAACCTAAGAAGGATACCAAGCCCAAAACAGAACATGTGGAAAAATCATCATCTAAAGCTTCTCACCCGAAAGAAACCAGCACAAGCAGTTCAAGCTCTGTAGCGTCAAACGGTGAAAATGCTGAAACGGCCAAAGCGTCACTTGAACGTCCTGAAGCTCCAGCTACGGATGAAGAAACTTCTACGATTGCTGGTAAAATCGGTGAAGCTGTTGAGAAAATCAAAACAACACCGGGTCTCAAGAATGACCAAGCGAGTGGACTGTTTTTGACCAACAACACTATGCTTACAACCCTTCAAACCATGATTGGGAATGGTTATCAGTTTGACCAAAGTTCAGTCAAGGCCTTTAAGTCAGATAATGATAATGTCCTCCAATTCATCGCTACCTTTAAAAAAGAAGGTCAATCGGATATCACCCTTACGGGTAACTGGTCACCTGAATTGCAACAACTTGGATTTGTTCAAATGCATGGTGATTTGAAAATCGACTGGAAAGACAGTGGAACACCACAAGTCGGTGACGCTGCTAAAAATGCGGAAGAATCCGATAAGCCACTTCACCCAGAAGATATTATTCAACACTAATAAACTACAGGAGAAACATGAATGAATTACATGGAACGCAAACGCGAACGCCTCGCACAATCCTTAGGGGTTGAGGAAACGAAACGCAACCCCATTGAGTTAGATCGCCAAACATCACCTCTCTTTCAAAGCTATCTATTGATGGCCGTAGGGGTGCTATTGGTCTTATTCCATCTGAACTTTGCTATTATTCGTGTATCGGGTCCATCGATGCAACCAACCCTTTACAACAATAACATGATGATTGTTTCCAAACACCAAAAAGTTCGACGCTTTGATGTGGTTGTCCTGAAAGAACGAATCACCAAGGACGGTCCATCTAAAAACATTGTGAAGCGGGTCATTGGCTTTGGTGGCGACCGGGTGACGGTTGTTAATGGCCAATTGTACGTTAACAACAAAGAATACGATGAATATTATTTGGACCAGGACAATATCAAAGCCTTCAAAAAAACCAGCTTTGAGATCAAAGTCCCCAAAGGTCACTACTTTGTCATGGGTGACAATCGGGACGTGTCTAAAGACTCACGAACGGTTGGTTCCTTCGAGGAGTCAGCCCTTGTTGGCGTGAAAATGAATTAAACGGAAACCCAGGTTCCGTTTTTTTTTGTACCCAAAATGACCAACAAAAAACCACCATAAGGTGGTTTCTATTTATTCAGCGGCGACGTTGGTCACATAGTAGGCTGTTACGTAGTTGGTGCTCACTCCGTCTTTATCGGTTACGACATAAGCGAATGGTTGGTTATCATACAATAGGATCGTGTGATACAAGTCACCAACCTTATAGGTTTCCATGGATACCTTTTCTTTATCTTTGACCTTGATGGATTTGTTAATGGTTGGAAGGTCTTTCTTCAAGTTTTCTTGAATGGATTTAGCTGTATCATCGTCTGCTTGTTTTTGTGCCTTGGCTGGTTTTGCTAAAGCGTAATCCATGTACATATCCGTTGCTGTGTCAGGATTGTAGGTTGTAACCCCCACGATGTAACCGCCGCCGATGGTTTCAGTCGTTACCTTGTAAGGTGTACCTGTGGCGTCTGCGGTTTTTTTCAAATTAGCTGTAAAAGTTTTCAAGTCGGTTTGATTGCTTTTAGTGGTTGCGGTCACCTTCACATCTTCTTGTGGATGTTGGTTGGCTACCACTTGATAAATAATCGTTCCACAAATGGCTACCAGGATTCCAAGGAGCGCTCCCAAGTACGGTATCCATTTCGGCATCGGTTTATGTTCGCCGACATGAACTTCTTTTACAATAACAGGGAGGGGTTGGGTATCTGACAAATCAAGTTTGCTCGTATCCTCTAATTCAGGTCCGTCATAGGTCACTGGAGTCGGAACCACATTGAATGGTTCATCGTTTGATGGCGCTTCCTGCACGACGGTTTCTTCGTCTAACTGATGAGCTTCTTCATCGGATATGTGTCCGTTTTGTTCATCCATAATGGAAACTGTGTCCGATAAGTCTAACGGAGCTTCCGTTGTTTCAGTTACCTCGGTTGAGGGCTGTTCCATTTCAGTTTGTTCGTCTGTGTAAATACGTTTGGTTTTGTGATTATATTTGCTCATAAATATAGCTTCTGCTCTGAAACACCTTATCATCGGTTTTTCTCACGTTCGTTAACAGCTACATTCCCGTACCCACATGAAGTGGTAACGACAGAGGTAACCTCCTAACGCATCAAGAGGATGGAATCCTCAGAGGCCGAGCCAGCCTCATTCCTTTCATTTTATTTAGCTAGTGCTAATAAGTTGAGCACTGCATTGTGGTCGCGGTCATCTTCATAACCGCAGTGGTAACAAACATATTCATGATGTTTGGTCCCATGTTTAGCATTTCCACTGAGCGTGATTTTCTCATCACCAGTTTTGACATATCCGCAGGCTGAACAGCGTTGAGTAGACGGATAGAAACGGTCTGCAAGAATGAGCGTTTTACCAAACTTTTCAGCCTTGTATTCCATAAATTGACGGAAGCGACCGAAAAGAGAACGGTGAAGGTTTTTAGCCTTCTTTTTCATTTGCATACCTTTCACATCCAAGTCCTCAATCACGATGGTATCGAACTCACGATACAAGTCAGTGGTAAACTTGTGGAGCAAGTCATTTTGAATATTGCGAATTCGTTCGTAGGTTGCTTGCAACTTGGCTCTCGTTGCTTGGTAACTTTTCGAATGGCGATAGTTCTTATTGACTTTGCGTTTGCGGGCAAGTTGCCGTTGGTAGGTACGAACTTTAGCGTACAGCGGGTCTAGCATCCTAGGGTTTACGCTGGTTTGACCTTCTGTGGTGTCAAAGTGGTCGACATTGGCATCAACCGCAGTCTTTTTGCCCGTCTTTGGAAGCGCAACAGTTTCAACATCCATGGTGATGGTTGCGATGTATTTTCCTTTGGTGCGAGTAACAACACAAAACTTCAACTTTCCATCAGGAATAAACGCACCCCTAAAACGGATACCTGACCACTCACCTTTGTAAGCGTGTGGTTTATCAAGCACTAAACGGCCGTCAATAATCCGAGCACGGTCCGTTTTGAAACCTTGTTTGGGTTTCTTACGACTTTTAAAACCCGGTTTGCCTGCCGTTTTTGGATTCTTGAAAAAGAGGTTCCAAGCCCTTGCCAAATCTTTAATAGCCTGTTGCAAAACTCGCGCAGAAAACTCGAATTGCCAATTGGCTTTTTGAGCTACCAACCCGTCCCGCACAACATTGTGTGAGGGTGAAGGAAAACGCACTCTCAAGGCTTGTTCTTCCTCAGAAAACGTGATGGTCTTATCTGTGAGCGATGCTTTGATTTTAGCTCGTAACTCAATCGGTAGACCCGTCAAACGCGCTTCATACAAGGTGTTCCAAAGCTCAAGGCCTTGGTTCCAACAGTAACGTCTGTAATCACATAGGGAATCCATAACTGTTTTCATGGTCTGGTTTGGATAGAGGCGAACTTGAATGTTTAGCCTCATGGTTCGATACCTCCTTATCTTCTTTTTATACCTATAGTACCATGATTGGGTGACTAAGTCAAGAAAATCATGTGATAGGTCGTAACTCCTTTCTTACTATCACTAGTATATCATCTTCTTCTTTTTTCGTCAAGAATTACGTGCCAAAAAGTTGAAAATGGTTCAAAAAGTGGTATAATAGGTATATAGATAATCTAGATAGCTCAAGGAGTTTGATGAATTTTGGTGAAAAATTCCCTTATGCTCTTCCTACCTCCTACCAAAACGCTGATTGCCTGACACACTTCAACGCTGACTGTCTGACATACCCCCCCCCACATACCTACTCCAAAAGCTGATTGCCCGACGTACACCCCCATGCCCACAGCCACGCTCAAGCAATTCAACACCAACAACCCAACACTCAACACACTCCAAACACCCCACACCTCACACCCCACACTCCAAACACCACCGGCCCACACCCGACAATACCCCAAACAACCCTACACCAACTATACACCGCTATACACCAGCTATACATCCAACCCCATACCCCTCCCCGCGAGTTGACAGCGACGAAATGAGCCATTAGGCTCATGAGGTGCTGGAATGCTCGCTTAGGCCCCGTATGGGGCCAAAATGTCCACGAAGTGGACACCGCGCGTAGTACAAACAAGGCTTGAGCGGAGCTCAAAGGCTGTTTGTTGCGAGCGCGGGCGCAACCGAAGGCGGATAAGGGGGTTCCTCCGAATCCTGCCGAGGTTGCGCCGTCACCGTCAAAGTTCCCGCAAACCTTAAAATATTTCCGAAAACCACACAAATAGTAAAAAAATTACCTAACTAACCCACCTACCACCTGATGGTTACAAATTCCACCGAATTTGACCGGATTTCACCGGACTATACCCGGTAACTCCTAAAACCTCCAAACGAAAGGAAAACACATGCCAAAACTAGCAACCCCTAAACAAAAACTCAACATCTCCATCACCAGCCGTATGAAACGACGGATCCAAGACATTGCCAAGGACAAGGGTATCTCCATGAACGACCTGGTCGTCCATGCCCTCCAAGATTTCATCGATCGAAGTGACGGAACTTACCAAAATGCTGATCTCGTGGCTGACCGTCTCAACCAAGTCCTCAACTCCCAAATGGCCGTCATCAACCAACTCAACCAACTCTCACGGAAATTGGATGATTAAAAATGGACGATTAAAAAACCAGCAAAAAAAAAGGAACCCGAAGGTTCCAATGTTTCCTTTCTAAAGAACGGGTACTGCTACAATCGTATTTCAATCCACGCACCCGTGTGGGGCACGACAGGGCTTATCGCCCGGCTTGTGGCCTCATTGGTTCTCACGCGGTTCCAAATATCCCACTAGGTTATCGATTTCGATAACAGGACCTCGTATTTGACGTGAAAGGTCCAAAGTAAATAACATCACCCCCTTTTTATATCAGTTCATTGCGGCAACAACCTTACGATGAAAATCAGTTGCCAATTTTGTATTGATGTCATCCCCAATTTCCACCAGTTCCTTGATACTGGCTTTATTGATAACGTCGAGCAACATCTGTTTCAACTCCTCCAGCTCAAGTTCATTGAAGCGTTCCATGAGCATAATTCGATATTTAGGAGTTTGCGATGGCTCTGTGTGAAATGCAGTGTGGACAAACTTCAATACAATGGTCCGTATACGACCCCTTAAAAGCATGAATAACTCATCATATTCATCAGTTTCATAATTGTACAAGGCCTGTGTTTTTTCGATGAAGTCACAGATAATGAGCTTGTCATCACTACTAAAGCTAGAAAAGTTCTTCACAATTGCTGAATCACGCCCGACGCTGTTTTGCAAAATACCTAGGTCCAATTCCGGTGCAAAATGACCATCCGGTCTCACATTCCCTGAATAGTCATTCGAGGTGAGTGGAAGTTCCAATCGTTGCACACTCCAAGACGGAACATTAAAATCATTTGCGACGACTTTTTTTCGCAGTTACCACATCTGTGAACGGAGCTGTGTCTGTCAACCTTCCAGCTTCTTCCAACAGTTGTGTTGTTGTGATTATGCCACGTAGACCTCCACCAAAATAATAGAGTGTTGCTGTATACTTGTTTTCCATAGTTATCCCCTTTCTATTTCACAACGATACAAAGCATGTCACGCTCGTATTCCGCAAGGTGCGTCAAAATACTTTCGACTTCCATCTCGAGCACTGCGGCGCGTGCTTCTTCGTTCGTGAACAACCGAAGACCTCGGAAGTCATAGCTGACTGACTCAGGCGTCCAGTTGGCGATGATGTAGTCTTTGTATGAGCGGAGTAAGATTCCGAGTTCCACTACCGTATCGATTCGTTCCAATCCACCTTCGTCTGCCAAATAGTTGTTTAGAACTGGTTTGTTTTTGAAAAGGTCTTGTGGAAGGAGGATGATCACTTCATTCGTACCAACAAATGGCATTAATTCTTTTAATTTCATATTTTCCCTTTCTAGAGGACGGGCACTGCTACAATGGTGTAGCGTACGTCCGCACGCTCGAAGACATTGTCGTCTATCTGTTCTGCATGACAGTTCTCAACAACATATTGTTGAGCAGCTTCACGAGTTCCAAAGATGAGCGGAAGAGACAATTCTTGTTCTCGGCTCTGAAGGAACTGCTCACGTTTACGACGACCGCGTGAGTCATCTGTTTTATATTTGTATGTAATGCTATATACTTCCATAGGTTTAAATAATGCTTTCTATTGTGATGGGTGCCAAATATTGAATGGCTAAGGCCAAGCTGTTCATCAACTGACCAGGCAATGTGATAAGGTCTAATTCGATAGTAAATTCACGTTCTGCGCCTTCCACTTCCAAGTGGTCAAACTGAACCGTTGGTGATTTGATTTCAAATCGGCGCTGAAACGATAGGCTGTTACCGATATAGTTCATGTTCAATTTCCAGTCGTCAAACGGCAGGCGCACGGTGATGAGGTCCTTCGTCATGAAGGTCACAAAACCATTCCCTCCGTTCAATTCGAGTTCCATGCAATCTTCATTGCTGGCTTCATATCCGATTTCACTTAGTTTGTCAAGTAGTTGTGTAAATTTGTCCATAGTTCTTCCTCTCCTTGTGAACCCGACAGCGTCGAGTTCTATTTTGTTATTCCGTGTTAAACGTTTTTCCCCTCTCATTCTTTTGTGTCAGTTAGGTAATAAATTGTATAATGGTCTCTATAGGCTTCAGTGCCCGGATGATTACCGTCTTCTACAAATCCCTGTTCGACAAAATATAGAATGAATTCACGTTCATGTATTTCGGACATGATCGCTTCCTCAAACCATTCTAATTCAAGGTTGCCACAATATTTCTCGATATATTGACGATACAAGTGAAGCCTCACCACCCAAACTACGTTTGGGTGGTGCTTCTGTCGTCGGGTTCTGCGGTTTCAGCTTCTTCCCAACGACAGACTTCCTTCTCTCACCATACGACCTAAGCCTGAGTTCCGGCAGTTAAAACTGCTAGTTCACTTCTTAGGTTAATGAGGTCAGACAAGGTGCAGGTGCTCCTCTTAGCTACCTGAGGAACTTTTGCCTCAAGCGCTAACCGTTGCGTCACCGTAACGGTTTTTAATAGGTGCCGAATGAAATATCGGGCACCAATGTTATAAGATGCGTTTAAATCCGCATTATAGGTTTTGCCGTTTGGAAATTCCATCAAAGCATAAGGTGTTTCTGGTGTGATTTCACGTCCACGTTTAGACCAACCAGACCCATCAAAGGCTAATCGGCTAGTATATCGAGCATTTACGCGAGCAATACGCAAACCGTATTGGTGAGCTCGTTGAGCTAGTACCTTATAAATGCGTTTATAACGCCAGAAATGAGCGCGTTTGACAATGTTTTTGCCCTTGAAGTCTAAATACTCAAGAACGAAAACGTCTACGCCATGTTCATTTCCAAAGTCAAGGATAGCCTTGACTGTTTTATCGGCAATATCTTGACTGATTCCAGCCACACTCCGCCAAAGCTTTTTATTGTGGCGAGAACCTCGTTTTTGATTGCGTTTGATACGCCCTAGTTGTGTATGTAGTCGGTCGTGCTCTTTGCTAAACGAAATGAATGTTCGTGCATAAACCGTACCGTCTTGACCCATAATGGTACACGTAGCGTCCGTATTTAAACCCAAATCCACTGCGCAGATTTTGCTGATGGATTCTTCTTTCACCAGAGAAACTTCTTCCTCGTAAGAAAAGGTTGCATAAAAACAACGTCCTTTCTTCTGAATGATAGGAACATTTTGTTTCTTGCTGGTTAAATGGGTTTGGTAATAGGTGCAATCAGATGTTTTTAGTTTATAAACTTCGAATACCCAATCGCCATTTTTGAACACTTTGAGTTCAACGGTTTGTTTGACTGGGTCAAAATGGCGGAAAAGGTTCTTTTTATAATAAGCAGGATAAGCATAGTGGGTCAAACTCAGTTGTGGAGCTTGCCCTTTAGGTTCTTTTTCCCAATTTGCTAAGTTGCTGCGATAAGAAGAGACGATGCCAAGAGCCTGTGCAATAACACTTCGTCTGAGATAGCTTGGAAACTTCGGAAACTGCTCGTCAAAGGTATATTGTGCTTGATGTTCTTTGGTATTGTGAATCCATTTCTCAATGCGATGGTATTTCTGGTTAGTGAATTCGTATTCACTCAAGGTTTCCCAATTGTCATTAATAATCGGAATGAGCATTCGCAAAGCATCGCAATAGATGTTGATGGATGTTTCTAAGGCTTTCGAATTACCAGTCAATTTCATCTTATAGGTACTTGTGATGCTATATGAATTTGTATCGTGCATCTTGACATCCTCCTTTCTTTTTGATATGATGTAAGTAGTTAGGGAACTAATTAGTTCCTACAATAATTATATCAAAATCCATTTTAAAATGCAAGGAGAATCAGCATGATTGAACGAAATTTACACGCCGTCTTCGACTTAGAGTATCATTTAGTTATTGTCACGAAGTATCGCCATCCTGTTTTGACCGAAGAGGTAAAAGCGAGTTTATTGAGTCATACCTATCGCTTGTTTGAAACAAACTTCGATTGTAAAGTGCTAGAAGTAAATACAGATAAAGACCACATTCACATTCTGTTTAGTGCCAAACCGCAGGTCCAACTTAGCAAGTTAGTGAATACATACAAAACAGTAACATCTCGGCTATTACGCAAAGAGTTTGCTGAATTCCTAAAACCTTACTATTGGAAACCTTACTTTTGGTCTCGCTCTTACTTGATCTGCACGGACTCTGAGCGTTCTCACGATACAGTAACTACCTACATTAAGAACCAAGGGATTAACTAGTCTGCCTCGCTTATTCAACATTTTTCTCATCGACCAAATAAGCAACCTGCTCATACCGCAAGGCTAGTGGTTTTGATAAATCAAAAATTTGTGTTTCCATGTTTGTTTCCTCATTCTTTCGCATAGGTTAGTGTGGTTGCCAACATGACAGTTCCGTTATCTTTCTCACGCGCACGATTGACCGTCCAGCGATTGCAAATGGTATAGGTTCCATCGTTTGGATGGATTTCGAGATACACGCGCTCATTTGGCTCACGCATCATCTCATCCTTGATATAGTTCAAATTGTTTGGGTTGTCGTAGTCCCAGTGGAGCCAATCAGCTTCTTCAAACAAATTTGTCCGGTAGTTTGGTTTGAGTTCTTTAAGTGCTTGAATAGCTCGCATTAATACAACGTGGAACTCACATTCGATAAAGATAGTTTCATACTTTGTGAGGAGCACGTCCATGTCCTTTCCAAGTTCTTTCCAAGTTCTTGCGTTCCAATCCATTTGATGTTTGCCATGTTTCTACCTCTTCTTTCTCCTAAAAAGCGAGTGACCTCGCTTCTACAGGTTGATTTGCCTGTTTTGTTGCCCAGACTTTTCTGGGACGTTTAATTGCTATAAACTTGCGACAGCGTCCTCAATGCCGTATCCGGCCTCACGGCGTGCAATATAGTTATCAGTGAAAATGGCCGCTTGGCTAAAATCGAAGTTGGTTTGGGCATAAGCCTTATCCAGCAAGTAAGGTAATTCAGATGTCAGTTTCGCCTCTCTCAACCAATACCGCATGGTGTCGACGATTTCCAATTGTTTAGCCGTCAAATCACGTGCCCAAAGCGCACTTCCTGATTGATACAATTGTCCGCGTGTCATGGTCGCTGTCATGGTAGTGGTTGTTTCCGTCATGGCCTTTAATTTATACCGAAGTTTGTTGACATCTTCTTCGTATACGTTAACCTGGGCGGGCTTTTTCACAGATAAAAATCGCTTTAGCATTGTAACATCTGGCTCGGCCTCAAAACGGTAGGCGTCATAAAATGCTTGCCACACAACCGGTGTTACACCTTTTTCAAACACAGCTTTTCGGTATTGTGGATGGCATCTTACAACAGCTGCACGAACGGTGGCGCGCTTGTCCTTTGCAAACTCATCCAAATACAAACCTTCTTTGATGTGCTCGATAGCAACGTCTACAGATTGTTTCGCTAATTTGTCCATTCCATTTCATTCTCCTTCGTTGAAAATTTATTTTCAAAAAGAAATAGGGGTGTGGGGCAAAGCCCCATTCAGGCCTTTCGTGTATACGAAAGGTCAAAATCCGAAAAAAAAAAGAAAGGTTTCGATTGAAACCTTTTTAATAGATTGTGTGCGTACAAGTTGGTTCGATACCGAGTTCATGAAGCATGGTTGACTCGATATCGAATGTGACGAGATGAGCTTGGAGTCCTGTAGATGCTTTCAATTCATCAAGCTTGTCGATTCCAATCGGCTCAAGGATTTCATATTTTACTGCAAATAGTTGAACTTCGTTAAAGCTGTCGAAAATAGCTTCGCCCAATTGTACTCGAGTTGTTTTACGGAGTAGTTCAGCTACGTATTCACGGTCTTCTGTGTATTCCATATTTTTACCTCATTCTCTTATTTACAAACAACCCATTCATGGGTGATGTGGTGTTCGTGTGCATAGGTTTTACGCGCCAGTTCACGAGCTTCATCTTCGCTTTCGGCCCAAACGTGATAATAACGCTCGGTACATTTATTCACGCCCCAATTGCATTTGTAATCATATAGGCGCATTTCAGGATGCTCTTTTCGGTTCACCCGAAAGTTGGGTGCGGGTCTTCCGCTGTCGTAACGTTCTTCGTCAACACGTTGAATCATAGCTTCCATGTTTGTTACCTCGTTTTTTCTACTATTATACGAATGACGGGATTCGAACCCGCAAGATGGGAATCGAACCCATGTCAGTGCTAACTGAGTACCCAGACCTGTCTACCATTCCTACAGACAGCAATCCATTCGTACCAAAAAGGGAAGAGCTACTTCCCAAATGCTCAGGAGGGATTCGAACCCCCGCTGAGCTTGAGTGTGTCCCGGGTGGTCCACGTTCTGTTGATATCACTTGGATCCCCAAATCCAGAGGTGATATGACGATGAGATGAAAATTTACTTCGAAAACTTTCGATACAGTTCATCTTGCGATGCGTCCATATCCATATCGATAGCTTTGTGGTTTTAACGTCTTTTCCTTGACGTTGTCCGGAGCGAACAAATCACTTCCGTTTAGTGACTGAGCTTATTTATTTTTTGGATATGGTGGAACGCCTTCAATCGTTTCATCATGGCCTTTTCCAAGGCTCACCAAAAATGCAACTGGCAACACCAAAAATACAAATACACTCATCATTGCTTCAATCATGACTTTTCCTCCGATAAATTTATTTAAAAGTTTTACTTATTTCTTTGTACCGAACATTAACATGAGTGGCAACACCCATGCCAAGAATACGATAACCATCGGCAATACAAGTTTCATCAAAATAGTGGTTAATAGGGCCATCATGTGTGGACACTCCTTTTTTATTTTGTTTTCAAAAAGAAATTGGGGTGTGGGGCGAAGCCCCATTCATTGAGGTCCGAGTATTCGGACCTCGGAATTAGGTTGTGTCAGAACAAACCTTCAGTCGGCTCAAAGTTAATGTTCGACATAGTAACCATAGGCTGACGAGTCATACGGTCATCCATATAACTTTCGATTGCCTCAATATCGATAGATGGATGGGTAAACCGCACAACCATTCCATTTTCGCGAAATTCGTCCAAGGCTTCCAAACTGACCGTTTGTGGTAGTGTTGCCACAATACGAAAGGCTTTAACTCCGTACATGGTGTCCAGTTTTCCAACTTCGATGATGGACGCATTTTTGATGTTGGTCCAAATAGTCCGTTCATAGTTGTTTAACTGGTCTTGATCCAGGGACGCTGGTTGGATCCACATGGCGGATTCTGGTGTGCTCAAGCAACTGCAAAATACGCGCTTCTTGTTCTTGTCGATTGTTCATATTATTTCCTTTCGGTTTGAAACTATATTTTGAATTATTTTTGTGCCATCGCAATCGCGTCATCAATGCTGTAACCGCGCGAACGAAGTTCGTGGAACTTACTCGTAAAGGCTTTACACAAGCCCCAGTCCAATTGATATTGGTAGATCAAGGTGTCCATCATGGCAGATAATGCAGCACTGTCTTTGTCAATATTGGCACTCCATGCCAAGACATTCACACTCTCAATATCTTTTGCTGATAGACCCTTGGCCCACGATGCATAACCCGCCTTGTGTAATTGTCCGCAGGTCATGGTGCGTGCAATGGTTGGAATTTCTTCCTTCATCGCTTTCAATTTCGTACGCAAGTTTTTGAGTTCATAGTCTCCAACTTCTGCGACAGCATCTGGTTTTTTAATGGATAAAAAGCGTGTGAGGAGTTTTACATCAGGATTTTTATCCACGTAAAGTACATGGTAGAAGGCTCGCCAAACATTGGCCGTCACTTTATCCGTTAGCAAAATATTGCGAAGGTGTGGATGGTGTTCAACGATAGCGGCTCTTACGGATGCCCGTTTGTCGGCCACAAACTCATCAAGAAAGAGACCATCCTTAACGAGCTCAATCGCGACATCTGCATATTTACGTGCTTTTTGACGTTTTTGTTCTAATTCTGTTGTCATAGTGGTTCCCTTTCTTAATTGTTTATCAATGATTGGTCAGGCTAGAATAGTGAGGCGAGCAATGCTCCAATTAATAATGGCGGTATCACAATAATCAACATCGCCAAAACAATATCCAAAATACTGATTTCCTTCGTTTCTTTCATGTTTGTCTCCTTCGTAATATATTTGTTTTCAAAAAGAAATCGGGGTGTGGGGCAAAGCCCCATTTGGGACCTTCCGAGTAGTCGGAAGGTCATTCGTTTCCCAACACAAGAGACTGAAAGACCTCTTTTCCAGCCCAATAGTCGTGCGAGCTGGCGAGCAACTCACTGATATGTTGTTCAAACTTGTCCAGAACCCCTTCTTCCTCGGCGGCCCGATAATAAGCATTGATATTTCGGAGTTGGTTAATCGACAATCCCTTTGCCCAGGCTGGGTTTCCTGCCTTGTACAAGTCTGCAGGTGCCATGTTTTGCTCAAGTAGGCTCAATTCTTGAGCAAAGGCCCGCGCTTTTTGTCGGTAGGCTAATTTATTGACGGTGAGTTTGTCGTCAGGCTTTTTGCCTGCCAAAATAGCCTCTAAGCTGCCGATTGCTAGATAGTCATCGTAGTAGGAACGTAGAGATAGGAAGTGATTTAGTTCTTCTGCTGTCACGTTCGGATTCCATTCGACTTCGCCTTTGATCCGATATCACTCATCGCTACCGACGTCTTCTCTTTTGACGGGGCGTTCCACTTCAGCTGTGGTCTCCACAATCCGTTTAAAACATTTCCGCATTTTCTTTGCCATCGTTCCACCTCATCCTTTTCAATAATTCTCCTTGTGAGGTACCACCTCACCTTATTTTAGAGGCATTCCTCTGTTCGTTCAGTAATGGTTTGTTGAAGCTCAGCTAATGCGTCGAGTAGCTCTCTAAATTCTTCTGTAGAAGCTTCTTCCAAGGCGTCGTTGAGTTCGTCAATCAAAATTTCGTTTCTATGCTTTTGGACGTAGTCATTGTATTGTCTGTCCATGCGTTCGTTCCGTTGGTCTTGTGCACGACGTTCTTGCATGTTTTGTGCTTGTGAGCGACGTGTGCGATTTGTGTTTCCTTTTGGCATGTTTGTTACCTCGTTTAAATTGTTTTCAAAGAAAGATAGGGGTATGGGGCAGAGCCCCATTGAGGCCCTAAAACGTTAGTTTTGGGCCAAAAATCCGAAAAAAAAAGGGCGTTTCGCCCTTAATCTCAACCGACGTATTCACAGAGCTCTTCGACAAATCGATATCCATCCATTTGACTCAGTTCCTCTTCGGTTGCACCAATCGATTTAGCATAGGCGCTTTGTTCTTCGACCAATTGTAAAATGGCATCAATATGAGGACGGATATCGTCACGTAGTTGTTTCACTGAAGCTTTGAGGAGTTTTGATTTCTTAGATGATTCATTGCGATACTGTTCTAAAGCTTCCTGGCTAATAAAAGCTTTGATATCTGATTTTGTAAAATTGTAGCCATAGTCGACACTCATACCGATGGACTTATCGTAGAAGTTGCCTTTTTCTAGCATGACTTGTCCGTTGGTTACTTTAGCGGATTTGAGTCGCAAGGTCGCAACAAGAAAAGATGGGTCAGTAGTAGACCGATTTTTGATATGTTTTTCAGTTAATGTGACTTCGATTACGTCATACTTGTCCATGATATAGATTTTGTCGCCTGGTTCTAAATAAGTTACACTCATTGTTTTCATAGTTCTTACCTCTCTTGATTTGTTTCAGAAAAAATAGGTTGGCTAGTCCAAATAAATGTAGAAATGTAAAAATACGTTCTTTTCCACTCGGCGCAGTGTTTGGTATCCGTTTTGCTGCAATTGCTCGTAAAAATCAGGGGTAGATAGGTCGTAGGGAATTTCTTCTAGGACTTTTCGAACCTCCCGTTTCATACCAAATCGCATACCTTCGCGTTCAAGGTACTTTTTGATGGTGATTCGTTCGAAATCCGACATATTCTCATCACCATAGATGATATAGGATTTGCCCTCGCGCGCTCCGTCTAGGATCTTTCCGCGCACGCCCATAATGATGGTGCTGTCTTCGTCTATTTGTCTACGCGCGTTTGCAATTTCTTGTTTTAAGTTGCTCATCCTTCTTACCTCGCTTTTGTTTTTAAAAAGAAATCAGGGTGTGAGGCAAAGCCCCATTCATTGAGGCCCGAGTAGTCGGACCTCTGAATGTGGTTAATTTTGTGCTAATTCCAACGCTGCATTAATATCGTAACCATGCAAGCGATAGTTGCGATAGCGTTCTACAAAGTCCATGGTTTTACCGTAGTCCAACCCATATTTATAGACAGCAGTATCAATCAAATATTCCACTTCGTCACGCAATTCACCTAGGCGGTATTGAATCAAGCCTACTCTTTCAAGGTAACGACCGGACAAACCACGTGCCCAGGAGTCATATCCTGCTTGATACAGTTGGCCACAGGTCATGGTGCGTGCCATTGTAGGGACGACTTCATTCATAGCTGCTAGCTTTAATTGCAATTTACTGAGTTGAAACTCACCAACTTCAGCGACCGCTTTTGGCTGTCTAACACTCAAAAAGCGTGTGAGCAGTTCTTTGTTTGGATGAGCATCCTCATAGAGCAAGGTGAAATAGGTTCTCCAGACTGCAGCTGAGATATTGTCTGTCAACATAATTTTACGCAGGTGTGGATGGTGTTCCACAATCGCTGCGCGGACAGTTGCCCGTTGGTCCGTCACGAATTTATCTAGAAAGAGGCCTTCCTTCACGAGTTCAATAGCTGTATCCGCATATTTGCGAGCTTTTTGATAACGTTGTTCTAGTTCTTTATCCATAGTTCTGCTCCTTCGTCAAAAATTTGTTTTCAAGTTTGGTTATAATTTGTTTTCAAAAAGAAATCGGGGTGTGGGGCAAAGCCCCATTTGGGCCTTTCGTGTAGACGAAAGGCCTAGTGCTATGCTAGGACCTTGACGCTTCTCGGGGCTGAAGTCCTATTTAGGCCCTTTCGCGTGCGTGAAAGTCCTGAATCTGGTTCCAATAGGTCTTGAGACCGACCCGATTTGCGATTCGATTGTATTCTGACCAATCCTGCGCACGGTAGAGCTCACCGAACGACGCTTTAAACAAGTCCACTTGGTCATTGTGTTGAGCACATTCATAACCATCAATGATTTTATGCGCAACGTCACTTCGCACACCTTTCACCCACAACGGATTATTCAGGGTCAGCAAATCGTATGGTGCCATGGTCGCTTCTAGAGGTGATACTTGTTTAATTGCGGCCTCATAACGCAGGCGAACGACTCGTGTGTCCGGACGATGGTAGCGTTCCTTGCTTTCTTTTGCATTCAAAAACTGTTTTAGGATGTCAAGGTCAATGTCTAGGTCCTTTTCGATAAGGCCCAGCGCACAGTACCACTCAGATGACGTGCGGTTTAGGATTTGTGGAATATATGCGTGATGAGCTTTCGCCACAGATTTGCGAACATCAGGCTTTTTGTCAGTGATAAAGAAATCAGGCCAGTAACCTTCAAGTGCAAGTGCACTCCGAACGCGTGCATCATTATGTGTTTTCCAAGTTTCATAATGCTCTTTGGCGTATCCCTTTGAGATCAATGTGCTGATGACAGCTGGTTCATCCTTTGCGACCAAGGCATCGATTTCAATACCTCTTTCTGCCATAGCAACACGAAAGGACGTGGGGCTTTGTTCCAGATGTTCTGTGAAGTCCACAATCGTTCCTTCGTTCAAGGTTTTAATAAAGTTATCGAGCTTACTCATGTTTCATACCCCCTTTTGATGATTTCATAGAGAAATTGGGGTGTGGGGCACAGCCCCATTCAGACCTTTCGTGTATACGAAAGGTCAAAAATCCGAAAAAAAAAAGAAGGTCATCTTGCGACCTTTAAATGATTTCGACCGTTTCAACGGTGTAGCCACGGAATACTAATTCCATTATATCCTCATCTTGTTCCTGTAGCACTTTGATTAGTGCGGGCTCTAGGATATCCTTACAATCCCATAGGCTTTCAGCCTCTGCGATTTGGTCCCAAACCACATACAAGGCTTCCATTTCATTCGGCCTCAACAAATCACGTTCCACAGCTTCGAAAATTTCGAGTTGTTTGAGGTTGTAACTACGGGCCCATAAAGAATTTCCTATCTTGTGAAGGACCTGAGGAGTCATAGTGGCTTCCATTGGTGTTGGTACCTTTCTAAGGCTTTCGAGTTTGATACGATAGTGTTCGCCCCGTGAGTCTAGGCCACCAATTTTACGTACGTATGTTTCCATCTGTTCCAGCGTAATGTCCGCCATTTCGTGGATGACCTCTTCCGCTCGATCCCGTTCGTAGTTGGTACCGCCCAACAATTGAAAAGCGTACTCAGGATGTTTTTCGAGCACTGCAGCACGTACCAATCGATCACGGTCACGTAAGAACTTCTCTGGAAAATATCCGTTTTCGGATAAGGTCAGTCGGATATCTGGTGATGTGTGCTTAGACCAACGTTCGTAATACTCAGTTGCATATCCATATGTGATTAAGCTACAGACCACTGGAACTTCTTCCATTTTAGCCAGTTCTTCGACGCAGAGCCCACGCTTAGCGAGTTCACAACGAACATGGGATTTCACATTTCGTTTTAGGTATGGTGTGAAATCAGTGATGAGGTCTTGGTTCAATTGGTACCTAAAGTTGTCAATATCGATATAATGTGCTACATCCATATCATCCCTTCCTTTCTATCTGTAGAAAAGGACCGAAGTCTGTAATTTCACCTCGGTCCAATTTGTCACAGAAAAGTTCAATATCCATATTAGTTTTGTTCCTTTTTACGTTCTTCCCATGCTTTTTGACAAGCGTCATAGCCATCCATAATGCGCTTCAGCACATCAGCAAGAGCATCCGCAATGCTGTCAATAGTGCGTTTCTCATCACTTACTGGGTAACGTGCTTCTGTCCAATGACCGCGTGCACCTGGAACAGACTGCATAAAGTAGACAACAAGTTCATCACCTTCAAGGTGGAAACCATCGACGTCATCATGGGCATCAACACTGTAGTCGCTGTAGCGTTCATTAATGCGTTCGTCCATATAGATGTCTTCATCGTCAGCCAAGAACAGGGTGCGTTCTGGATTGGTATACATGGTGTAGCTACCGTCACCTTCATTGGTGTATGCGACATAGCCGAAATCGTCACCGTCATAAAGTGTCTTTTCCCAAAGTTCGTATGTGTCAACGTCATTCGCTGGTTTTGTCATCATACCGTAAGTTCCTGCCTCTGCTGAGTAGGTACCATCGATGTCAAGGCGGTTGATTTGCTCGTCAAGGTTTGTAACAGATTTGTGTACAAACAAGAAGGCATAATTGTCCCAGCGTCCACCGCGTACTTTATAGACCTTGTAGGCACCAGGTGTCACGGTCATTTCACTTTGCTCTAAGTCATCAACAATGACTGTTTTGCCAAGTGTGATAGTTTTTACCAAATGTTTGATTTCCATGTTTTCTTACCTCGCTATGTTTGTTCATTTCATAGAGAAATTGGGGTGTGGGGCAAAGCCCCATTCTGACCTTTCGTGTATACGAAAGGTCAAAAATCCGAAAAAAAAAGGTCGTAAAACGACCTTTTCATATAGATGGTTTTGCCATCATACCATAGGCGCCACCTTCAACACTATATTTCAATCCACGCACCTCTGCGGGTGCGACCACATGGTTTGTGATGGTCCGTTGCATCACGTTATTATTTATTTCGATCCACGCACCCATGTATACACGAGCACGACAGCACATTCCTATGCTGCTGTGGTCTAATTGGTTCTCACGCAGTCCCAATTGCCCACTCCGTGTTATCGGGTCTCGATAACGAACCTCAATTCAAACGTGAAAGGTCCAGAGTTTGATGCTTAACGGAATCACATCAAATTGTTCCTACCATTATGATATCACAATAGATATCAAATGTCAACCTCTAATTTCAGAATTCGAAAAAAAAAAAGAAAGGTGTCACCTTTCTATAACGTTCTAGCATCATCAACCAATGCCATCAAATCATCCTTTGACAATACATCCGACTTCTGATGTTCCGGTTTGATACGCGTTTGCAAATCATCGATGGCGTCCTCATAGGCTGTATAGGCTTTTACGATGGTGCCTGATTGCCGAGCATCTAAATCATACTGGCCAAACAATTGTTCATCTGGGTCCAACTCCACCACTTCAAACAATTGTCCATTTTTGCGAATGGAATAAAAGGCTTGTCCGTCTTCAAGGTTGTTTAGTTGGTCCTTTGTAATAGCCATTTGATAGTGTTTTGCTGGTTCGGCTTCAAAGTTTGAGGATGCAAATGTTCGAAACAGTGTATCTTGGTAGTCATATTCGCTCATGTTTCCGATTGCATAATCAACCAGTGTTTTGTTGAGACTTTCAGGAATACGCGGGTCCTGATTGCTTGTGAAGTTTGTGATTTTACCATTTGTGATGGTACCTTCGAATAAGGTTGCCACTTCATAGGTTCGGATTTGGTCAATTTGTGATGGATGATGGACAATAGAGGATCGGTCATCATTTGTCAGACCATTCGTTGGTCGAAATCGTGACTGTTCCACAATCGAACCTTTGATATGGTAGTCACCATCAGTTTCTGTCACACTCAAGGCAAAGGACTGCGGTTCTTGAGTATCCCAATTATACAGTGGTAGTGGTGTCACGGTGAGTGATTTTAGGCTGTCCAAGTTTTCGACTACTGGGTCCAACAAATGGGCTTGCTTTTTTCTAAAAAACATGTTCGTTTCCTTTCGCTTTTTACTTCTACATTTATTATATCATATTTCCCAAAAAGCCGAAAAAAAAATAATTGGAATCATTCTAAATAAGAGTTGGAAGGTCCGCTTCGCGGACCTCCGACACTTGTCTTATTTGTTGTACAGCACCACATTGGACGAGTTTGTCAAGTATTCGCCTTTACCGCCTTCAAATGTAACACGGATGGTATCAGCTTTTTCCTCGCGGGCCCAGGCCTCAACCTTGCCGTTAATCAATGTACCGTCGGGTAGCTTAACGGTTGCATACTTAAATGTGTAAGTGGTCCCTAGAATGTCTTTATTCCCACATGCTGCAAGCATCGGAACTGTTATAAGCGCGATAAGTGCAAGATGTTTCTTTTTTTTTCATAAGGTTTTTCCTTTCTGATTTGTGGTTAGTTTGGAATCGTGATGTATTCCTCAAGATGCTCTTCGACGTACTCTTGACCATACATTTTGATCCTCCGTACCAGGCGCATTTGTTCATCGACCGTTAAGTCTTTGGCCCATAATGGGTTATCGGTTGAGAACAACTGTTTGAAACTCATGGTCGCCTCAAAAGGTGTTGGTATGGCTTTCATACCTTCATATTTTCTCTGCACATAGGGTAGGTAGATATCGTCCCGTCCTTGTGGTATGGGCGTATGAAGGAAAATTTCAAGCAGCTCAACAGGTATTTCTCTTTCGAACGTAATATTTTCCAACATTTTTGCATATGTTGGATAGTTTGAAAGGGCGTCTTTGGCTAAACGCGGATATGCAAAAAATACGGCACTCCGAACATCCGAATCATTGTCACGACTGAAAACCTCAGGGAAATATCCCTTCTTGGCGAGTTCTTTTCGAACTTTCCACGCCTTATGTGTAGACCACTGTTCGTAGTGTTCCTCCATTAGGTTGGCACGTATAGCTGCCAAAATTGGTAATTGTTCATTATAGGCTAGTGCCTTATGAACATGAATGCCACGTTTCACCATTTCAGCCCGAAAATGCTCGGAGTAGGTTTTTTCCAGAAACGGTGAGAAATCCGTGATTTGCCCCGCATCCAATTGGTTGATGAATTCTTCGATGTTCATGGTTTCCTCACCTTTCTAATGTAGCTTGTGTCGTTCGTTCATATTGTCAGAAACAATCCAAGCCGTACATATATATTATACTATCTTGCATGTGGTCATCAAATTTGGATTTCGTATTGTACGTAGCCGTCCCAATCACCCAAACCTCGCAACGCTTTTACGACTTCCGTTCCGTCGTATTCAACGCGTTCATCATCTTTGGTGACGATAATGGCATCTCCACGATTTAACTTAATCATTGCTTTTAATTCGTTTACTGTCATGTTTTGATACCTCGCTAATTTGTTTTCAAATAGAAATAAGGGTATGGGGCAAAGCCCCATTCAGACCTTTCGTGTATACGAAAGGTCAAAAATGTGAAAAAAAAGGAGTCTGACAGTTCTCTAAAACAAATGCAGGAAGGTCCGCTTCGCGGACCTCCAACACTTGTCTTATATTGTTGTCAGATACTTTCCAAGCCATACATATATATCATACTAATTCATAATCGAATTCGTCCAACCGCTCGTCGGGGATGCCAAAAATCCATTTCGCGATCAGCTGTAATGTAGGTTGGATAACATAGCGTCGTTCGCCACCTTTTGTGAGCACAAATTCATAGGCGCCTTGGTTGCACAAGGTTTGTAATTCTGATGCATCGATATGGCGTACATAAGGCTTGTAGTCAACCTCATAACTTGCGACGTCCATATACAAAATGTCACCTTTTCGCCGTGCGTAGGACAAGTCTTCCAGTAGTACACAGGCGACAACGGGGAATGTTGGTTTTTCCATAATCATTTCCTTTCTTAGAATGGCATGCCGGCACCACTAGTTCGCATAATATTCACACCGCGCATATAGTCGGTGGCGACAGACAATAGTTTGTCAAACTGTTCCAAAAACAGATCAAAATTACCTTCGTGACGAGCTTCACTTTCATACAACTTCATGTTCGCAATTTGCTCGATAGAAGCATTTCGTGCCCAAAGTGGATTTCCCATTTTGTAGAGCTCACTTGGAAGCATGGTGCGTTCAATGGTCGTTGGCTTGACAATCAAACTTCCACGTTTGAGGTCATACACCTCTTGACTCGCCAAATCACCTTCACGTCCAGGTTGTTTGCTTGCGTCCAAAAGCATGTCCAATTGCCCGAGAGCGATGGTTGGAAGGGCTTCCAGCACATTTTTCATCGTCATCCATTCGGCCGGGCTTTTGTCACAACCAGGTGTGATGTATTCGGGATGTGTGCCTAGGACATGGGAGCGAACCAAGTCATCTTTGTCATAGATATAATCTTTTGGGTACAAACCTTTGGCTGCAAGTGCGCGACGAACACGGGCATTTTTATGATTTTTCCACAGTTCGTAATATTCACGTGCATATCCTTGCTGAATAAGTGTTGTGATGATGTTGACTTCACCATAGGCTACTAATTCATCGATGTATTGACCAGTGGTTGCAATGACCGAGCGATATTCTTCACCTTTGTCGATATAAGGTTTTAAATCAGAAATGATGCCTTGTGCAATTTGGTTATATAGTTCTACGTGTGTTAATTCTGTCATGTTCTTTTCCTCTCTAAATTTCTCCACCAACTAATTGTTGGATGGTGCAATAGGTTTCCCAGTCATCATGTGACGTGTCAAGTAATATGTCAAAGGCCTCAACGAATGTTTGCTCTTGTTGTGCTATCTGTGCACAGTTTCGGGATGACAACAAACTTCGAATTTGCGTAATCGTTAAACCTCGTGCCCACAAAGGATTTCCAATTTTATACAAATCAACTACCTTCATGGTAGCTTCGAGTGTATTAGCCGTTGTTTGCAGGGCAGTCCGTTTCACATCATATACTTCCTTGTAGAAGTCCTTGTTGGCTTTCCATTCGTACCCGCCGTGAGGTGGAAGGGACAAAAAGAAATCCAAATCTTCGATGGTGACATTCGCATCGTTTTCGATGATGTCCTTCACAGCTTCCCATTCAGGGTCTGAGTTTTGTACACGTCTCATCATTTCTGGATGAACCATAACGACTCCAGCACGAACATCCCGATTTTCATCTTCGATGAATACTTCAGGCCAAAAACCACGGCGAGCCAACGCTTCACGCACACGTTTATCCTTGTGGTTTTTCCACTCTTCATAGTGCTCGCTTGCATATCCGTTGTTGATGAGTTCAACCATCACATCGGGTTCCCTGTAGGTCAGTAGTTCTTCGATGTGTTGTCCTTTTGATGCGATGAGGACGCGGAAAGCTCCGCTGTAGGAAATATAAGGTTTCAGGTCTGTAATGGTTCCATTTTCGACCTTGAGTTTGAATTCTTTATATTGTAACTTTGCCATTTTCTTGTACCTCATCGTTTGATTGTTTTCAAATAGAAATCGGGGTATGGGGCAAAGCCCCATTCATTGGGGTCCGAGTAGTCGGACCTCTGAACGGTTTCTTAAACGTGGATTCCAATCAAGCGTTCAATCGCATACTCGGTTTCCCACTTGTTGTCAGAAAGTTCGAGAAACTTGTCGAAATCGCTGGTGAATTCCCGTTCTTTTTGTGCTATTTGTGCTTTATTGCGTGCAGATAACAAATTTCGAATTTGTTCAATCGTCAGGCCTCGTGCCCATAAGGGATTTCCAACTTTGTACAAATCAGATACTTTCATGGTGGCTTCAAGTGCACTCGCCTGTGTTTGCATAGCAGCGCGTTTCAAGTCATACACTTCGTTGGTGAAGGCCTTGCTGATTTTCCATTGTTGCCCTCCGTGATGAGGAAGGGACAAAAAGAAATCCAAAGCTTCTACGGTGACATTTGGATCGGTTTCAACAATGTATTTCACATTAGCCCATTCGACTCCACTATTTCGTACCCGCATGATGAGTTCTGGATGGACTGCAACCGTCATGGCACGAACATCGTTGTTTTCATCTTTGATGAAGACCTCAGGCCAGAAACCACGGCGAGCCAGTTCTTGGCGCACCCGTTTGTCTTTATGTTTTTTCCATTTTTCGTAGTGCTCTGTCGCATAGTTGTGGCGAATCAAGGTGACCAGCACGAGGGGATCGTCGTATGGAATGATTTCATCAATGCAGAGGCCTTTTGCGGCCATGACTTCCCGAAAGGCCCCGCTCCAAGTGATATAAGGTCTTGGGTCTGTGATGGTTCCAGCTTCTAATTGTCTTTTGAATTCATACGCATCGATTTTTGCCATTTCTCTCACCTCGCTGATTGTTTTCGGAAAAAAATAGGGGTATGGGGCAAAGCCCCATTCAGACCTTTCGTGTATACGAAAGGTCAAAAATCCAAAAAAAAAAGGTTTCTTTCGAAACCTCATACTTGTTCCAAGTTTTCGACTAATTTGTTGTAGACATAGTGGTTACCACCATATACCTTGTTTTCCTGGCCCAACAAGCGATGATATTCTGCATCATCCTTTGTAAAATATTTTGCAATAAACAGAGCTACCGCGTGGCTTCGTGAAACGCCTGCTTGGCAGTGTACGATGATATCCTCAAAGTCGCGTGCTTGATAATGGCGTCTCAAGAAGTTGATGATAGCTTTTGCATCCTCATCACTAAATGTAAATGGCATGGTTGGTTGACCGGGGATAGCGTCAGGTTCTACATCGTCAAAATACAGGAACAAGCAATCGACATAGCGTTTACGTGTGATATGGTTGGTGCGTTGCTTATAGGGCAATTCCTGCTTATCACCGTCCTGAATGGAGATGAGTAGAGTAGGGCGCTCCGGCCGATATTTGGAAGCCGCACGTTTCGATAAGGATTGGATTGTCATGCTCGTTATCCCCTTTCTTTGTTATTTTTTACGACGTTTTTCGTACAGAACTTTGTAGAAGCGGTTGTTCATTTCTACTTGTGCTGAACTGTAGTGACAAGGACTATTTAGATTTCCGTTCTCGTCAAATTTGAGTTCATGTTGAGTATGATCGTCATGGATGTGGACGATAGTGACATCATCTAATCGGTCTTGTTCCATAGCCAATGCCTTGATAGCGTCAAGGAACAGAATGTCATTCGTTCGGATGACGATAGGTGCGTCTTTCGACCGCTCAAAGATATCTGTTGCTTTTTGAATAGTTGTTTCAGGTGCGTCCAGTGATGATATTTCTAACTTGACATTTGTTATCACTGAGTTTAGATTAATATTTGTTACCACCGAGTTGAGGTGATGTCCGGTGTAGATGGTAAGCATAGGTTTTTTTCCTTTCTTATTTCGTTAAGGTTTTGCTGAATTCGTACAAGAATGCAAAGTTCTCAAGGTCGTTCTTGACGGGTTCCTTGTGTGTGAAGTATTGCACGCCACGATAAACTTCCCAAAGGATGCCACGGTCAGCAAGTTCAAACACTTCACGACTTGTCATGCTTGGATTATAATCCACTACCTGGATTTCTAATTCACCACGATTTGACATAAAAATTTTAGCGTCATCACCAAATGGTAACAGCAACTCATTTCCATTCGCCTCAAATGCGAGCTCCGGATAAGCCTTCAAAATTGGCTCAACTTTTGCTGCAAATTCCGCATCTGTGAATTCGTATCCTTCAACTTCATATCGTTTAATTTCTTTCATATTTATTTCCCACTTTCTAATTCTTTTGCAATTTTGCGATTTCTTTTGCGGTTTTGTTGACCATCCAAAGAGGATTTCCAGCTTCGCGCAATTGTTCCCATGTCATTGTGGATGCAAGTGTGGTTACCGGAAGTTTCATAGCTTCATATTTTTCTGCTAAAATGTTACCCAGCTTCCGATAGCGTTTGATCACTTCTTCATCAGTGTCTTTAATTTCTTGCTTGTAATCCGATTCAAAGCGTTCACGATTTTCCATGTAATAGTCGTACGCTTCTTGTTCAGGCGTCGCTTGTTCCACAAGCACTTTATGGATTGCGAGAAACGTTTCGATTCCTGGTTTTCCAATCAGACAATTTACGTACTGTGGATGGTACAAAACAGCCGCGGCACGGATTTCATCAACGGGGTCATTCGCAAGAATTTCAGCGCATTCTTCATACTCAAGCAAAGCTCGTCGTACTTTATAAGTACCAGTTTTTGCCCACTCAAGCCATTTATCCTTGACTTCTTTTGTGTAAATGAGCATGCATTGGACTTTTTCATTTGCGCTTTCTGACAAAATGTCCAAACAGTATCCGTATTGAGCCAATTTTTGCATAACTGCCGGCTCACCTTCACGCGCCCAAGTTTCATATTGTTCTTTAGCATATCCGTTTTCAATCAGGATTTGTTGAACACCTGGTTCTTGTGATTTAGCGAGTTTGTCAAGGCACAAACCTTGGCGTGCCAACTCTTCACGGAAACCACTATAACCAATTTTGTTACCTTTTAAGTATTTGGTATAGTTTGTGATTTTACCAGCGCGTAGTTTTTCAGCGAATTCTCTTTGGTTCATAATGGATTTCCTTTCGACTTGTTGTATTTCGAAAAGAAATAGGGGTATGGGGCGAAGCCCCATTCAGGCCTTTCGTGTATACGAAAGGTCTTCAGAAACAAAAAGAAAAAGACCTAAATATAGGTCTTAGATTATAGTGTTTGTTGGTTGTCATCGACCAACTCAGCCAAATCCTCATTCGTAATTACCGCTTCACCTCGCAAGCCTTCAACCAAGCGAATAGACTTTGGATTTCCAAGTGTTTTGTCTAGCATTGGCTGGTTCAACAGCTCGAGAAGGTCCTCTTTGGTTGTGTCACCAAAATCATAATAGGTGTGATGCGTAATCACATTCTCAGCATCCCCGAAGATAGCTAAGTGACCATTTTCGTCTTCGAGCAGATCGAACTGCATTCCTGTCAACTTGCCATTGCCTCGATCAATGTTTGTATAAATATGGTGACGCGTGAGGTTGTCATTCGTGATGTCTGAAAAAGTACCGGATAGTGCACCTCGGTAATTGGCACGCGTGATATCCGCATTCTTCAAGTAATTTTGTCGCTTTGAGGTGATGACGGAATCAGTGATGGTTGAGTTTGCTGTTAACAATCCTGTGACTGTTGAGTTGGTGATGGTTGAGTCCTTTACGTATCCACAGGTTGAATTCACAACTGTCGAATTGGTACAGTCGTCGTACAAGGTGGAATCATATACGGTCGAATTGATGATGTCAGCTGGTCGTTTCGATATCATTTTTACGTTTAATACGTCAGAATTTTCTATTCGTGTATTCACAGGAATGTGACAATCCCCGGCTGCGGTTGAGCCATTAGCGACCCAAGCCGGCCAATTAAATGGATCTAGCTTATCACTTGTCATTAACATGTCCGTGGATTCCACATATCCACCTTTTAGGAGGTTCGCTTCTTCATCGTAGTCCTTTGCGAAGTATTCCTTGTAGGGTTCAGTTGGGTTTTCCATGTACAAGCGTGACAAGGTGCGACCATGTTTCGTGATTTGGTCAGTTTCGTCCAATTTGTATGTAAAATTACTCATATTGTGTCCTTTCACTATTTAAAGTGTTTGTTGGTCGTCGTCGACCAAGTTCATCATGTCCTCATTACTAAGTGTTGCCAAATTTTGGTATTCAGGTTTTACACGTGCCATAAGGTCACTCACGGCTTCATCATAATCGGTATAAGCATTCACCAAGGTGTTATCATTTTCTGTATCCAAATCGTAGCGACCAAACACGCGGTCATCAGGTGTCAATTCCACCACCTCAAATAACTGACCATTTTGGCGAATGGAATAGAAGGCTTGGTCTTCTTCCATATCTGCGGTATGTTCTCGTCTAATGACCATACCGAAACCTTCTCGAGGAGCGCCTGTCAAATATTGTTCTGTCTTAAACACTTCGTGCGTTTTTTCCTCCAGTTGGTCACGGTCAATTTTCCCAGTTGCATAGTCAATAATCACCTGATTAAATTCCTCAGGGATTCGTGGGTCCGGATTTTTGCTCACATCCGTGATGTGCTTCTTGTCCAAACGACTTTCAAACACGGTTGATTGCTCAGTGACACGGATACGATCGAGTTGGTCACGGATATAGGATTCCGAAGGGTCTGCGAAACTGATTGCCATCTGAAGTAGTTTGAAGTCCAATGAGTCCAACGGTTTATCGCTTGTTTTCACTTTTTCAATAATGGTGCCTTTAATAGTGTGGCTGTCGTCATCGTTCTTTTCGACTGAAATGGCGTAGGTTTGTGGCCGACCAGTTTCTGAATTGTACAAAGGTACTGGTACGTCGATGCGCCCCTCGCTCTCATACTTGTCGATGTCAGAACAAATATCAGCCAATGGATGTCGTCTGGATTCTCTGTCTAATTTGCTAAAAAACATATGTTACTTCCTTTCGTTCTTCTTCCCTTTATTATATCATATTGTGACGAGGTTCGGACAATTCGGAATTTCCTGTGTGTCGCAATTTTGTGATATAATAATAGTAGAAAACAGAAAGGAACGACACATGTCAAAGAAAGGAAGTATATGGTGGAAAATAACGTAACAAGCAAATATCGGTTAACAAATGAAACAAAAGAAATTGATGACCACATTTTGTACCGTATCGAAGCTCTTCGTAATTTTAGGGATGTCAAAAAAGGTGATTTGGGTGGCTTCATCGAGGACATCCAGCAATTATCAGAAGACGGTGATTGTTGGGTCTACGATGATGCCTGTGTGTTTGATGAGTCACGTGTGACAGGAAATGCGCGTATTATAGGTACGTCGCAGGTTCGTGATTCCCGTATCACGGACGATGCCATTGTGGACGGTCATTCAGATTTGGATTATTGTACACTGAGTGGAAACAGCACCATCCAAAATTCCCTCTGCGTGAATACGACCATGAGGGACCGTAGTTACATCAATACGTCCAAAGGTGTCTATCATGGTGAATTGTCAGACCACGCGTCCGTGACAGGTCACGCAACTGTGAAAGATACACAGATGTCTGGTGCCGCGTCCGTCAGTGGCTTTGCTGTCGTACGAACCTCCATGCTATCAGGCAATGCTCAGGTTTCTGGTCGGGCTAGAGTTGCAGTAGCTGAGATTTGTGATGATGTGGTCGTGACAGGTACAGCGAATGTTAAACTGGGTTCTCAACTTTCTGGTTCTAAAACCATTCGCTCTGGTGAAATCACTTCTCGCAATGATGATCATGAACTGAAACTACCGGAACCCGGAAATAAATATGTCCTTCGTGAAACGCATCCAGCCCAGTGGATTGATGGAAAACCGATTTATCAAATTGTAGCGGCTTGTGATTTTGAGGATATCCCCAAAGGTACCATGGGTGGCTATGTCAGCTCTGAAAAGAACCTATCACAGGAAGGGATTTCGTGGATTGACTTTGGTTCATACGTACTGGATGATGCCGTTGTCAAAGACAATGCCCGGGTCTTTGATAGTCGTATAGACGGTTCTGCGGTTATTTCAGATTCCGCTACTGTCACCATGTTTGGTCGTGTTGGTGGAAACGCTCGAATATCCGGTCAAGCAGTTGTGAAGGATGGAGGTACCGTTGCGGGGGATGCTCATGTAGGTGACCAATCCATTATCATGGGCAACGCGACCGTTTCTGGTGCGTCTACTGTATCCGGAAAATCAGTGATTGATGAACAGTCGGTTGTTTCGGGTTCTGCTCGCGTACATAGTTCGCAACTCTCAGGTTCATCGCGTGTTGATGACGCCTCTCAAGTTGCCTTCTCCAAACTGACTAAACATGCTCATGTGGCTGGAAGTGTGATCGTCAACTACTCATTACTCGGTAATACTAGTATGGTTGCTGATTCCGCGCGTGTCGTCGAATCTACCTTGAAAGGTGATGCAATTGTTGCTGGCGCCGCAACGGTTGAGAAATCAACAGTCAATGAAGGCACCTTCATTGATGGCGATGCCCGCGTCATCAATTCAACGGTTAAGGTTGGTGCTTATGTGTCAGGTGATGCTGAAGTAATCAACTCAACTGTCTACGAGGACCAATCTGTCATGGGTGTTCGGCTGGTGGATGGTGTTTCGACACTAGTGGAATCAGATATTGACTTTTCTTTCCTTTCACAAACGAAGGGACTAGAACATTAAAAACCGCAAAAAAATAAAGGCTTAGATTGTTCTAAGCCTTTTCTTGGCAACTTGCGTACCGGATGATATGGTCTACTTCGATGCTTCCATATGCCTGAAGGATGTCGTCAAACCATGTGTCCATGATGTCCATCCGGTCAATTTCTCGCAATTCTTTTTCCGCATCAAGAATGTTGTCGATAGCTTGGATGCTGAGGCCGCGTGCCCACAAAGGATTGCCTGTATCATAGAGTGCTTTCACGCTCATGGTGCGTTCCAAGGTGCTAATATCCTCAATTTTGAGGACTTCAGCTTTCATGCGATATGCGTCACGAGCGTAGACCCGGTGGTCTTGTGTACGAATAAAGGTTTCGACAGTTGTGAGTGGAACATTAGGGTCATGACGAATGACGTCTTCAGCGGCGTCCCATTCGGCGGAACTTCGCTCAAGACCTTGAAGAGCGTATTCGGGATGACTGATGATGACACATGATCGGACATGTTCATCCGGGTCATTGAGATAGTGCTCAGGCCATAAGCCTTTTAGTGCTAGGCTTATGCGAACGGCGCCGTATGGATGTTCCTTCCAACTTTCCCAATGCTCTTTCGCATAGCCATGTTCGATGAGCCGAAGAATGATTCCATAGTCATCATCCTTGAGCAGTTCCTCAATTTCGATACCGTTTTTTGCCATGACGTATCGAATTCCTTTTGGTCCATTTTCCATCCACGGTTTAAAGTCATGGATTTCACCTTTTGCCAATTTTGCTTTAAACGTCGCCAATGACCAATCGTTCTGCATGTTTTTCCTCTTCTTCGGTTAGTGTCAATTCGACTGAAGGTGTGTCCAATTGATCAATAAATGGACAATTCTCGATTGTCGTCGTAAAATAGTTTTCTAGTTTGCCCACGAGGATGTCTGTGTCATAGTTTCGTGGGTCTTTTTGGATGTCTGAAAATCTCATGGTTTGTCCCTTTCTACAAAAATATGGAAAAAGAAAAAAGGGACTAACAGTCCCTTTGTAATTAAGATACGTCAGCAAGACGCGTCATACGTTCCATAAAGTCAGCGAATGGTTTGTTATAAACCCCGTCACCGTTATAGAACATGTTTGCGATACAATCGCTCGCAATACCGTTTGCGTCAGTTTTAAGGAAGTTGTGAGTGATGTGATGAGCCACTTTTACTTTGGCGTCATCTGATTTCATTGTTTCCCAGAAAGCAATAAAGTTTGCAACGTCTTGCGGGGTAAATTGAAGGTCTTGTTCCTTCATTTCTGCCATCCATGAATCAATTGTGACGATTTGTTTTTGCAATTCACTGTTAGCAAATTGTTTCACCAATTTTTTATCAGCTGGTTTTCCAGTTGTCACTTTTGAAAGTGGAATGGTTTCAAGAGCGTCCCACATCATTTTTGCAAAGTCTGGTCCAGCATCATAACCAATTTGGTCACTAATAATGCTTGCAACAAAGGCGCGGTCGCTATCAAACAAGCCAGCGGCTTCAGCGTCTTTAAGCATATCAGACAATTGATACCAACCTTTTGGTGTACGCATACGAACGTCATCAACTGGATGACCGTAGAAGTAACCAATGTTTTTAGCATCTTCAAGGAATTGAATGACAAATGGGTGTACATCATTTCTTTTAGCCCATTCCAACCAATCAAGGCGGTCTTCCTTCATGTAAATGAAGTTGAAACGAGTCAAGTGGGCAGGGTCCATTTCAGTTGCAATGTAATCAGTATCTTCATACCCTTTCATGGTGCTTGATGGGTTCATAGCAGCAATGAAGCGAACGTTGTTACCGAATTTTTGACCTTGAATTTGAAGCTCAGTGAGGACTGTCATCCATTCAGAAATAACCGGAATTTGCGCACGAGCAATTTCATCACACATGATGATATATTCCTTGTCAGGGTTGTCGATAATTTCTTGGAATTTGTGGTGAAGAGCATATTTAACCAAAGTTTTTGATTCTTCAGACTCATCATCCAATTGTGATTCAATTGTTTGACCTGAAAGTGCTTTCACAATCATGTCAACAAAGGTTTTGAGCATCCCTTTCATGTCCCCGTTTTGTGGAACTGGAAGAGCGTTATCCCCTTGGTTTTGTTGGGACATGTTGAAGTAAATGAGTTCGCGACCAAGGTCTGCTGCGACTTGGTTTGCGATAGCTGTTTTACCAATCCCTGTTGGACCAACCAAACACGGTACAATTTGTTGGTTGCGTCCTGTCATGTGAAATTTAAGTTTTTTGATAGCCATTGAGTTGTTATCCATGTTGTAGTTCTCCATTTCAGTTTTTTTAGTTTTCAAGAAAAAATAGGGGTCTGGGGCGAAGCCCCATTTCAAAGAGGTCCAAGTATTTGGACCTCTTATTCATGAGATTTAATTCGAATGATTTTGTTGCGGTTGTCGTGGACAGACAATTCGTTGTTATCCGTCACCAACCAAGTGTAGTTTTTATAACCGTGGCAATTAATGGATGATTCGCCACCGCCGTCAGTAAAAATGAAAATTTGTGTTTCACGTGGGAACTTGTGTTCCTTGACATAGTCAAAGACCGATTGGAAGGTGGTTCCCCCACAACCATAGCGGGTGAAGTCAACTTTCCGTGCATTGGTTCCGTCCAATTCTTGAACGTGAGCCACTTCAGAGTCAAATTGAATATGCGTCACTGGAATGTGAAGCTTTTTGATAATTTGTACCAATTCATTCATGAAGACATTGGCTTCTTCACGGGATACAGAACCTGAAATATCATGCGCAAAGACGATTGGCATGACTTGGTCAGACAAGGTTCCTTGTTTGTGAAGGGCCATTGGGTCACGACGATACAAGCGGTTTGGTGATAAACGAGTCCCTGTAATATGACGACCCATGCGTTTTTGTACTTCATTTTGCCACTTGACTTGTGGTGGACGATTAAGATCCTCAATCGCACTCTCAATATGAGATGGTAAGGTTCCACGACCTTTCGCCTCTTGAGCGGCTTGCCCAATAACGGCACGGACTGTTACTTCAACAGGAACGTAGTTTCCGTTTTTGCCAACTTCAGCTTCCTTCCAGTATTCAGACGAACACATTCCAGATGAATGTTGGTGATTTTGTTGGTTCCCATTCCCCTCTTGTGGATTTCCGTTGCCTTGTTGTTGATTACGAAGGCGTTCACGGTTTTCAGGTGGCATGTGATTAGCCAATAGGTCGTAGTAATAGAGGGATCCGGCTTTTGCTTTGACATCAGCCTCATCCATATGGCACAATTCAGCGATATATTCACGAGAAATCCAATTCTTATGTGGGTGTTCCAAGTGTTGGTTGATTTCGCAGTCAGCAGCCAAGTTTGACAAATCATTTTCAAGTTTGGCGTGCACATTTAAGTGGTCAAAAAGAAGGTGATAGCCTTCATGACGCAAACCTTCAAGCATGGTTTCAACCGTGTAATCCGGTCTGATTTCGTTAGGGTTAAACAAAAGGGTCAATTGGTTGTTACGGTAGGTAACGGCATACATGGCACCGAGTTCCATATCCACTTTTTTATCAAGAAAGTTAAAAGTGAAGCCCCAGAAGTTGTCGTCTGGGCGTTGCGGAATGGTGCTGTTGGGACCAACCCCGGCAGATTGGCGTGTCAAAATGTTGACCAAATGCTCAACAAATTGTTTTGCATGGTCAAAGTTTCCTTGTTTTAAAAGTTCAAGTTCGTTTGTAATTTGTGAGTCCATGTGGTCTCTCCTTTTCATTATTTAGTTTTCAAGAAAAAATAGGGGCTTGGGGCAAAGCCCCATTCAAAGGCCTTTGTGTATACAAAGGCCTTGTTGGGTGTGACAAAAAAAAAAAGAAGGTATACACCTCCTAATCCAGCCTTTCGTATTTCTGTTGGAACAATTCAGCTTGAAGAAGCATGAGAGCGGCCAAAATGCGTTCGCATGGTACGTCATTTAAGCTATAGGTGCTATCCTCCACTTCCTCGAAGCTGTCTTCCCAAGGTTGTCCAATTCCGGTTGTAATGATGGCTCCGATTTGTGCCATGGTGAGTGGCTCATCTGTTCCATCTGTGCGATAGAAGGTGGCATGGGCGTATTCTGGTCCTAGATAGCTTTCGAGGTCAATGTGACCATACGGTGTTTGACACCGTCCGAATGTATATAAGGTTGACACGCTCTTTTTCCTTTCTAATCCGTGAAGAAGTATAGGGTTTCGTCATCGTCGACATATTCCAGATATTCCATGATATCGTCCCACTTGTCAAGCAAGGCGTCATCTGTTTCTTTAGCAAGGATTTGCTTCAGTTCTGCCTTTGTGGCTACATTTACGGTCGTATCTGTTTCACGACTAAAGTCATCTGTGTATGTTTGCATAGGATAGAGAACGTCATAAATGCGACTTGTATTCCCTGAAAAGTTGGTGTAAACTTCCGTCGCTTCGTCCCAACGGTCTTCATAATCGTCGTAAGATTCTGATGGGTCCCAAGTCTTTAGAAAGTTCTTGTAGTTTATTTCTGTTACGATTTCAAGTGTGATACTCATGGTGATTTCCTCTTTCTTGTTTGTGTTTTCAGAAAAAAATAGGGGTCTGGGGCGAAGCCCCATTTAAGGGTCTTTGCGTACGCAAAGACCCTTCGTTGGTTTCACTTGTTCTTTAATGGTGAGAACAGCATCCGCGTACAATTCCAGATAGTAATGGTAGTCATCATTTTGATAGTCATTGGCAAGCTCAAATAGGATGTCGGCATAGTCGCCTTTGTTTGTGTATCCGGAAGTTTCTAACGCGAGAACGATATCTTGAATGGTTGCAATGGCTTCTGGTGCATATCGCCTTGCCCATGCTGGGTGGTTCATCGTGAACAATTGAGCTGACGTCATGGTTTTGTTTAGTGTGTCGAGGTCAGCAGTTTCAGACAAATATTTGGTTAGCAAAGCTTTTGTCTTACCATCTTTCGACTCGTCGCCTACGTGAGCGACATCCAAATAGGCCTTTAGATGGTCGGCTTCAGGTTGCGACTGGTCATACAAATAGTCCCGTGCAAAACGCAGTTCGTCGTCGCTAGGATGTTTCAACAATTCATACATTAGCTCTGGTTGTTTACTAATGGCCAGATATTTCATGTTGTCACTTTCGTCATGAATGTAGTGGTCAAGAAAATATCCATTGATGGCCAAACTTAAGCGTACGTTTTCGTCCGGATGGTCCTTCCATTCCTCATAGTGGTCGCAGGCTAGTCCGTATCCAATCAGGTCAAGAATGAGTTGGTCACCACCACCAACATCATCAATAATTTCACGGAGTGTACGATCCTTCGTACTGTTTGGATCCGTGTATTGATGGATAATACGGAGTTCGGACTTCATCGGTCGGCGTGAGTTAAATGTTTCGTGTGTCATATTGCACATCCTCCGTTCTTTGTCGGTGTGGATGGTGGTCAGTTCCGTTATATATGAAGTGTAGGCGCAAATGTTCCGCAGTATAATCACGCGCCCATGCGGGATGCCCTATTTCCTTTAGTTGTTCCGTGCTCATGGTTTTTTCGAGTGCGGTTAAGGGTGTGGTCATGGCATCGTATTTTGCCTGCCAGGCTTTTTGCATGACTGGTTCAGGTTTCGTGGTTTTTAATATTTTTAGGATTTCATCCGGGTCGGGATTTTTGCTATACCTGAGGTTTTGTTTCATGTGGTTTCCTTTCGATTAGTAGTGCCACAATTCGACGCCAAGCTTTTCCATGCAATATTTTAGGATAGTGTATTTGGAAATGAGGCCTGAGCCGATAGCTTCCAATATCACTTCCATATTGATTGGTTGGCTGTTGGTTTGAAATCCTTCCATGGCGTCGTACGCCAATTTAATGCCGTAGGCCGTTAAGCCTCTTGCCCAGGCTGGGTTTCCAAGGTCATAGAGTTGAGCGGGAGACATAGTGGATTCAAATGTGGTCACTGGTGCTTCCATAGCTTTTAATTTTGTGTATAGACTTTGGAAGTTGCTAGTCGGAATAATCGTGAGGTAAGCTCGAAGTACTTCGAGGTCAGGCTCTACGTCGTGCATTAATAGGTCGTGGACGGTTTTGTCATTCTGCCTCATGATGTCTGGGTCAAGGGCTCGTGTGATGTCCGTTTCTAGAATTTTTCGCCGTGCTTCTCGGTGTCGTGAATGGATTAGGATGTTATGACAATAGCCGTGTTCTGCTAGTTTGTATTGGATTTTTGGGTCGTAATCTGGGCTTTTGTCATCGTCGGTTGCCCACTGTTCGTACATTTCAGTGCACAATCCATAATAAATCAGGAGGCTTTTCTTTTGATAGCGTGTGATAGCTGTTGATGCGTTGAGGTCACCTTTGACGCCACGAAGGTCACCTGAACGTAATTTTTCCTCAAACAGTTCTACTGATAGTGGCATATGTCGTCCTTTCCTTTCTAATCGCAATCTCGGCAGTACGTGTGCCCGTCGCGGCTAGCTAAGGCCCCGCACATACATTCTTCCAACTCACCGTTATCGGCGAGCTCTCGGCAGTCCTTGCAGAGCTCCAATTCACCGAATTGTTCGGTGTCGTGGATGCGCAATCCGTGAAGCCATTCTTCGCAATACTCACACTGTCCAAAAAATTGTTCTGTCATAGTTTTTCCCCTTTTGCTACTAATATTTGTATTTCATAATGAACTTGGGGTATGGGGCGTAGCCCCATTCAAGAACCTTTGCGTAGGCAAAGGTTCGGAAAACCCGAACAAAGGAGGGTATTAAAAAGTTCGAAAGTTTGTGAATTGGACGAATTTGGATGCAAATTTGGATTTTTTGAAAGCGTTCCCAAAACGCGGTATAAAGGGCTTTTTGATTGTTTGAACATCAAAGTATCGATTTCACAAAAAAAATTTTTTCTGACCACTTATCAAAATTTTTCTAACTTTTTTTCAAAAATTAAGAGTTAGAGTAGAAAGTCAGTCATACCGGCGCTTGTAAGCGCTAACAAGTTCTCCAAATTTCAATCCAAATTTCTCCAAATGACTCCAAATGACCCAAAAACGGCTGATTTCTACGAATTAAATCGTATTTTAGGGGTGTTTTGGGTCATTGTTCGGGGTATCCCGAACGTTTAGCCAATCCAAATGGTAAAATCGGTTTGTTTCGAGTAGAATGTTCGGAAAATCTGCAAAAAATGTTCATCATGGACATTTGCATTCACGCAAGAATAGTGATATAATGGTGATATAAAAATAAAGAAACATACTATCTAAGAAAGGAATGTCCTAATTTTCCCGATTAAAATTAGGATTTCGTCAGCTATCCCTATGAAAACAGAAGATCAAGTACGCAATGAAGCAGATAAAATTTTAGGCTTCAATGGGGGGGGGTATGAACCCGGCATTCAACAAGGAACGGGGCAAATCACTACCTTCAATCAATTAGGATTCACCAATCATCCCCTTAAAACACATAAACCGGATGGTTGGTATTTGCCAGCCGATTTAGATACAGCCATTATCCTCGAAACCAAATCCAGTCAAGAACCAGTGACCCATCAACCTTGGGTGGAGGAATTGCTCAAGAATTGTGCGGTTGTCATGTCCAAATACCGCAATGTTATCGGTATTCTCTATAATGGTTCTGAAACCAATGTCTTCGTTAATGGCGATCCGCTTGAAGCGAGTGCGAGCCTACAACACAAATCCTATTACTTGGATTTGGTGCAGGACCGTGATTTGGATAAAAATGCCATCTATTCCGTTACGCAACGAATCAACAACAACTTGCACTTTAAGTTTGGTATGACAGACCTACAAGACCGGATGATCTTTACGGCTTGTGCCCTTGTGGTTCAAAGTCGTGACCCAAAAGCGTTAAGCTCGGTGAAGGAAGCCGGTTACGATACCATTCATGACCATATCACCCGAAGACTACGGGACGCCATTGATGATGACACCGTCAGTCGTCGAAATGATAAGCTCCATATCTTGGTTGAAGAATACAGCAATGTTCGGATGTCCATTACAGAAAACCAACAAGCCATTAAGGAATTCCTGAGCGACGTCATTGAAATCGGTGATATGATTAATTCCCGCCACTGGCGTGGCGAAGACGTCATGGGGATTTTCTTCAACGAATTCTCCCGTTACAAAAAGAAATCAGACGCTGGTCAAGTCTTCACCCCTGACCATATTACCTCCCTTATGTACCGTCTTCTTGGTGTCCATCAAGATGACCATGTGCTTGACGCCACGTGTGGTAGTGGTGCCTTTCTTGTCAAAGCGATGTCTAACATGATGAAAGAAGCAGGTGGTGTCGCGACTGAAAAAGCCAAACAAATCAAATCCGAACAACTTTTTGGAATTGAATTGTACCGCAAGGTCTACGCTCTTGCTTGTGCTAACATGCTGATTCATAAAGATGGAAAAACAAACTTACGTCAAATGGATGCTCAATCAGAAGACGCGGCCGCCTTCATTCGTGAAAGTAACATCACCAAAGTGCTAATGAACCCACCTTATGAACGTAAATATGGTTGCATGCGCATTGTGGCTAACGTCCTTGACAATGTCCCAACAGGTACCAAAGCCGCCTTTATTCTACCCAACACCAAACTTGATAAAGACGGTGGTAAGAAACTCCTCAAAAACCACACCCTCGAAACCATTGTGCGCTTACCATCTAAGACCTTTGTGAATGCCGGTGTTGAAACAGCTATCTTCATTTTCACAGCAGGTATTCCTCATCCGAAACACAAATTGGTTGAAGGGTTCTATATTGAAGAAGACGGTCTTGAAACGGTCAAGAACCAAGGTCGTCACGACATTAATGGCCTTTGGGAAAACGACTACGAGGACTATTGGGTGTCAGCGATCGCAAACCATGACGATTCCCGTTATGGAACACGCTTATTGATTGACCCAAGCGAACGTCTCTCTTATCCAGACCCTGAAGTCCTTTTTGAACTCAACATGGAGGATTTCATGAAAGTGGCTATGGACTATCACATGTTCGAAACAGGAACGGATATCGATGGCCTTAAAGAAACCGTTGTCTTTAATGATCTCTATGGTTTAGAAAGTGAGGATATTTTATGAAACATCCAGTAGATACAAGCCAATGGGGTGAATTTGTGGTCGGGGAGTTGTTTGACGTGCAACTTTCCGACGGAGATAACAAACCTAAAAAACTCCCAAAAGGTGACATTCCATTAGTTTCCGCAGGAAATACAAATAATGGTGTTGTTGGTTCATTTGAATCCGACACTGTTATTTTTCCAGCTCATTCCATTACAATTGATATGTTCGGACAAGCTTTCTATCAACCTAAAGAATTTCAAGCTGTTTCTCATGGACGCATAAATATTTTGGTACCTAACTTCGAAAACAATAAGAACATTGGTCAATTCATTGTCACAATCTTGAACGCACAATGCCAAAAATACAGCTTTACTGAAATGCTAACAAGTAAAAAAATCAAAGCTGAATCCATCCCACTCCCCCTCAAATCATCCGCGGACCCGTCCAATTACACCCAAGAAGATATCGATTGGGATTATATGGAAACGGTCATGAGTCGTGTCACGGCACGCGCTAAAGACCGTCTCGCCAACTTGCCACAACCCACGGACAAGAAAAAAACACCTGTCGATACCAGCACGTGGGGTGACTTTGTGGTTGGGGAATTGTTTGATAAATGCAACCTCAAACGCATCAAACCTGATTTCAACAAACACGCAGACCTTTCATCAACACCGTCAGATGAGTTCAACCTACCACTCATTAACGCCAAAGTAGGAAATAACGGTATTATGTACTATGGTCGTTCAAACGATTGGGAATCTGAAACGATGACACTTGATATTGTTCAAAATGGTGCCGCATCTACAGGCCTTGTTTATGCACAACCACAAGCAACAGGAACAATATGGGACGCTTATCAAATCAAACTAAAGCCAAGTGTTCATGAAAATGTTACCGTATCACAATTACTATTTCTAGCAACAACCACTCAAGCATCTATCCAAAATAAATTTAGCTATGAAAATAAAGCTATTTGGAATAAAGTGCAAAAGGAATCCATCAGACTCCCCCTCAAACCATCTGCAGACCCATCCGACTACACCCAAAACGATATCAATTGGGATTACATGGACCGCTTCATGCAAGCAATCGAAGAAAAAGCTCATGAACGTGTGGCTTCGCTCAAGGAACAAATGAATGAAGACGACTAACGTCGTCTTTTCATTTTTCCACACAATTTATGATATAATAAAGGTAAGAAAACATATGAAAGGTAATAAACAATGACAAGTTTTTGGACTTTAACAAAAGGCTCTGAC
>ERZ773037.118-NODE-118-length-40321-cov-7.066657_pt1 | contig 40321 bp, 53 predicted proteins | sample MGYA00511466_ERZ773037 | MGnify/ENA primary metagenome ERZ773037 (study PRJEB29015, sample SAMEA2738146) | human oral metagenome | biome: human oral; feature: human-associated habitat; material: saliva | place: China | collected 2202 ... | reverse complement strand
ATTCGCTAGGGTTTGACGCATCGATCATACCGAACTTGCCGTTGCTTTGAACGAGAGTGCAATCACTATGTGAACCATCTGTTGACGGAAGTGATAGATAATATACCTTATCGCTCTCAGCATCCCATGTTGGATTTTCGTCATCTGCGTTTACATTAATTGGACAAAATACGGCCAAAAAAAATAGCAACACGAGACTGCTACATATAAACGCCAGTATTGAGTTATAGTTCCTTCTTTCCATTTCAACCTCTCACTTAAAAAATATGTATCATATAATAGAATAATTTTATATTACGGATGTTGTATTTTCAAGTATTTTATCGGTTAATAAGGTTTGCTCGCCTCCAATTTAGTTATCATATATTTTCATCATTTTCTATTGGATAACAGGAATAAAAAATGTTATCTACCCTATTTACACAGACCCTCATAAGTGATAATCTACAACTCATGCAAAATTACTATTAGAATTAAAGTAGGAACTGAACTATGAATCACGAAGAATCTTATTTTGATGGCGGACTATTTCAGCTTATTGGCTACAGCATTCTTGGCACCCTTATTACAACTGCAACCCTCGGAATTTGTCTCCCTTGGGCGTACTGCATGATTTACAACTGGGAAATAAAGCACACTGTCATAGAAGGTAGGCGCCTAGAATTTGATGGTACCGCTGTGCAGCTATTTGGAAACTGGATAAAATGGCTTCTGCTTACAATTGTAACTTTTGGAATCTATGGATTCTGGGTGAGCATCAAGCTTAGGCAGTGGAAGACGATGCATACACATTTTGTGAATTAGATAATGTAAAAAGCCTCGAATCCGCCAATCAGAAGGCGCTTTCAAGGCTTTTACTTTTGGAGCTGCTGGCGAGAATCGAACTCGCAACCACTTCATTACGAGTTAATTCTAAATCGTGTATTTTTCAATACTTACATTGATTTTTGCAACACGTTTTATCAAAATCACTCTAATTCACATCCTCTTGGTTTTTTCGGTAGCATCTCTATCATTACCATTCTTTGCTTGATTCCGTTTTTTCCGCCTAATCCTTCGTATATTTCAAACCTTGATTTTAGGTTCTCGTATTCGTCTAGATATACAAAGCCTCGATTTATAACTACATCGCACATCGGTTCTAGGATATCGTGGAGAATCCACATCATGCCTTCTACAAGACATTCTCTCACACTGTCTTCTGCTTTTTGTTTCTTTATCAAGTACCTTATGTACCCTCCTAGCATACCGACAATAGCTCCGATAATCAAGTCAATAATTGTACCCATCGCAGAGTTGCATGCTGTTATCATCATTTGATATACACCTTACTTCCCTGGCGAGCGCAAATCCATCCTGATGGAATTCGCATCCAATCTCCTCGCATTTCTAAACAGGTTATCTGGGTACCTGCACGCAAGCAAGCTAGGCTTCCAGCGAGTGCGTGTCTCTTTCCGTCTGCGGTCAACTCGGAATATGCTCGCTGCCTATATCCTGTTCCTGGACCAGTTCTTACGCGCATATCAGAAATTAATTGATATGTTCTACCTACAGCATATGCACTCGTGTTACTAGGTGTATATGTAGGCGCTGATGTTGCTCCTGATTTCGTGAGATAGTCCATACAAACCCAGCCACCAGCTCCTACGGATCTACCCCAGTTGCCACTCATTTCTACAATTCGAAGCGGCGTGCCATTCGATAATGTAGTTATCCTAGCATAGTTTGTTCCGGGTCCTTTTCTTACATTAAGACCAACAGACGAATTAACATGATATAGCCCATAGTCTCCAGAGCTAGCGCTTTGCGGTGCTGTGCTTACTCCATCAAAATTCGGTCTCACAAACCCTCTTATATATCTGCCGTTGATAGGTACGCTTCTATATCCCACAACGGACGCTGCACCCTTGTTTCCTTCAATAACGGTAATCATTCCGCCACCAACAGATACGACCACGCCTACATGGTCTGGTCCACCTACGTTATCGCCATATCCGGAATCCTGCCAATCATACAGGATTAGATCTCCAGGACTCGGAGTGTATGAATCGTTTTCAAGCCATATGCCCATCTGCTTAGCTTTAGAAACCATTGTTCCACAATTTGCGCTGACCGGGATTAGATTTCCAATTCCTAACTCGTATGCCCAAGCGGACACAGACGCAGCGCACCACGGTGCAACATAGTTCATTGGCCAGCCATCTGGTTTATGCTGGTTAAAAATATCGATAAGGCGGCGATGTTTAGCTGAACCTCTAACCGCTCCGAGATAACTAACTGCCGTCTGTACGAACTGCTGCCTTGTTGCCATTAGCCTTTCGCCTCGCTTTCCTCTTCATCCTCGTTATCTTCGCTTGTCTTTTCCTCGTTGATAACCTCTTCATTTGTATTTGCCTCTATGACAGGCTGTTTATTTACGTAGTTATCAACATGCTGTACGTATTCGTTTATTTTTTTAGCTTCCTTTAAGTAATCCAGCAACTCTTGTGATTGCTTCGCCTCTTCACTGTAGTTGTGATTGAAGTAATGATTCACCGCATACGATATCGCAAATGCAATTACATATGCTACCTTACCTATCACTGTGTCGCTAATTACTGGGACATTAACCCCAAATACCATTAGTACAGCGATTACACCTGTGATGATCATTGCAATACCATCTCTTAGCTTAGTTCTTTTGTTTTTATCCATATGTGCCTCCTACACTTTCTATAAATTCTACTTTAGTAATTTTAAAAGAAATGAGGCTGTCATTTCGACAGCCTCAAAATCTACCTTCTTTTCTTCTTCCTTTTATTCCTTGTAGCGTATTTATAGCTCCTTTTAATGACAGCATCTGCGGTATACTTGCGGTCTCCTGGATAGAGAGCTTCTATTTTCTGCGCATATACTCTTGCCGTTTCAATGTCTCCACGAGCAAGAGCCTTGTTGATATATGGATAGTAGCTATATCTTATGCTTTGTTTTGCACTATACAGCACCTCTTCACGCTGAAAATCGGTATTTGTTGGGTCTATGCGTTCTATCTTTGCGAGTTGTTTTTCAACCTTTAAGTTATTTTGAGCTTTTAAACCACCAATAACCCCTTTGAGATATTCCTTTCGTATCCACTCTTTTGATTTTTCCATAGCCACATCAGAGGTGTACTGCTCGCCTTGAACATTGATATTCATCTTGTTAAATTTGTTTGCAAACTTTTCAGCCTCTTCAACGTTACCTTTCATGAGGGCATTTTCAATCTTCTTCAATTGATCAGTCTTCACCTTATTAATACGCTGCTGCAAATACTCCTCTGCATCTAACATGCTATTTCTCGCTGCAAGACTCTTTGCAAGTTTTTCAGCCTCTTCATTCTTGCCTTTCTTGATAAAGTTATCCATTTCATCATTATGGTTTCTCTTAATGCGATTAATCGTTTCTTTATCGATTTTCTCTCTTGTGTATTCTTTATCGTTTTCAAGAATGTATTTAGCTGCCTTTTCTCTCGTTTCGCTATCGTACTTTTCGGAGTCGGTCGCAACGCTTTTAAAGTAGCCTTTATTACCCTTGTATGTTTTCTCGATTTTCGCGAAGTCCATCAGCAAATCTTGTTTTGTATTTTCACCGGTGAAAAAGTCGTGTATTGATGCTAAATATGTAAACGAGCCCTTTAAATCCCTATAAACTACGTCCACAGGAAGCCCAAAGAACACACCTGCAGCATTAGCAATCTTTTCAAGTTTTGTAACTAGACTATTTTTAGGATCTATACACGCCTTGTATGCGTCACTAATTTTTACAAATAGGGACATATCTAGTCTTGATGGTGTATATCCTTGTAGTGCCGACTGGATATCTTTCCCTACAGGTAGCATAGCTATAGGATTTAGTTCCCCAAATAGATTTCCGTCTGTATGGAGTTTGTTCTCTCCTAGAAGCGCATCGAGGAATCGTTCAACGATATTCTTGTCCTTTTTATCATCGTCCGCTATGTGTCTTATTGCAGCATCATAAAAAGATTTCATAACCGCCATTGCCGACGCCGACGATATAAACCAACCAAACTGTTTTGCGACTAGCTTTCTAGCTTCTGCTACATTGCCCTCGTCATACATCTGCTTTGCAATTTGCTGATTAGTAATGAACAGCGACAGCGTTTTAGTTGGCTCTGATAAGAATGCTGTTAACACTGATGATCCTACATCCTTTTGCCTCATTAGTTCGGACCTTGATAGTACAGAGTCAAATACCTGAGTTCTATACACAACTTCTCTAAACTGTTCGTTTACTGCTTGCCAGTATCCTTCGTCTCCTTCGTGGATGTTCATTGTGTCTTCAACTTTGAGCTTACAAGCACCCCAGATTTTACCCCATGTCATATTATCAAGGAAACCGTACATATCAAGTGTTACTTTCTCTAGTTTATTTTCCTTGTTAATCATAGCATTGGTAAGACTTGGTCCTACGTCTGTTGAATAGTAGCCTAGGTCTTTCCACACAGCGACACCTGAGTGTTGCTGCATCTCTTTTACCGCATCACGCGAATACTTGCTCCTAGCTAGATATTTTGGATTTATCACGGCGGACGCTCTAACGATTGACATAGGCTGCTGCATAGCTACTCTTCCGTTGGCTGCAATTGCAGCACGCTTTGCTGTTCCTATAATCTTGGTTGTGATAGGCATCTCACTTTTTGCGATATTGCCGTTTACATCCTTTAGGAATTTCTCTATGTATTCGTTGGCTTCTCTACCATATGCACGTTCGATTGCCTCTCTAACAGAGCCTTTAATTATGCCAGCTTCTCCATACCCTCTATAGTTCCATACATTTTCTAGGTCTTGTAACGGCATAGATAGTGCCTGGTACGCACTCATAGCGCTTATATGATTTGATGCGACACTTAATACGTTATCTAGCACAACCGCATTCTTTGCTGATGGTTTCGTCTTCTTTGCAAATCCTGGATTGATAATTTTAGTTACCGCTGCCTCTTCAACATTAGCATCTACAGTTTCTCTTGCAATCTTGATAGGAAAATACTTTTCTTCTGTAAACTTGTTATATCCCCATACTTTCATGGATACTTCATTTCCCCAGTCAGATACCGTTGTATTAAGGTAATGCTGAATCATCTTTGCACACTTTATTTCTTCCGGAGATAAGCTCTTAACGATATTTATAATATCACTACGTGTTATCTTTTCCCTCTGCACGGAGCTTTTTCTAAGCACAGTATTTTTACCGAGTTTTTTCGGTTTAACCTCTGCGGTCTGAATACCACCAGTAAGAATGTGTTCTAGTGCCTGTTTTCTTTCGCTAAGAAGTAATAATGTCACCATCTGCCCACGAGTTAGGTTTAAGGTTTTCCCAGATTCTAGCTTAAATGATTCTACTTTTGAATCTTCCCAGATAGTATTAAATGTATCTTCGCCTACAGCCTCTTGAATTCTCTGAAATTCATTTTGAGCGCCTTTAACATTCATTGCGTGATCATCAAATCCGATTGTTATCTCTTTAAACAGCTTATTGAGCGTGCCACCCAGTACAGCAAATCTATCTGCCGGATTAATATTTCTCGAGAATATAAACTTAGATACAGCACTAGCTCCGCCAGCATAGCGATTCTTTTCTGCTTTTTTGCTGAGTTCACTAATTACCGCATTTCCTGTTTCACTAATTGTTTTGTACTGGTCGTACTTAAGCATATCGTTATGCTTATTTATAATGCTGTCTAAACCTCTAATTACATCCCTAACGCTTTCGATTGTGTCTGCATCCATATCGACAAGCCTTGATTCTTTTAAAGACTCAAGAACTGAATCGATTTGATTCATAAAGTCTTCATCCTCAACAAAACTAAACGTACTGTCGCCGTCGTTCTTTTCTTCAAGCACCTTGCGATATTCGTTTTTTAACTCCATGAAGTTTTCATAGGTCTTGTTATATCCGTGCGTTTCATAGAACGCGTCGCCACGATCTGTAGAAAAATCCATCTCAGATAGAACCTTTGCGATAGATTTCCTAAACTCTTCCGGCATGAACTGCGTATTGGTAGGTTTTAACAGCTTGTTTGATAATTTGTTAGAGTACCACTTAATGCTATTAATCGCCTTGCTCTTTCTATTCAGTTCGCTGCGCTCTTTTCTTAAATCTCGCTTTAGCTCGTTTACTGACTCTCTTTCTTCTTTGATAGCGCTTTCGAGTTCTTCTATAGCCTTGTCTTTTTCTGCTATTTCCTCTTCATGTTTCTTTTCTGCTTTCTGCCTCTTTATAGTCTCCCTTTCTTTTATTTTGTTTCTTGCTTCCTTTACAGCAGCTTTAAGCTTCTCCTGCTGTTTATCTGCATAGGTCATTTCTGGCTTCATAGAAATTGCGCTATCTAGTATTAATTCCGTGATATCACTAGCAACGTTTTTATATTCACCATTAATTAGACCGTCTGTCTCTGCAGATGTTTCAACCATATCTACAGCGTTACACAGGTTCTTTACAGCCTCTTCTGCATCTGATGCATCTGATGCGAATAACTCAGGGTATTTCTCACCTAGTTTATTTTGGAAGAAGTCATATACCAGTTCAGCAGGCATTGTATGCTCGCTATTGATATCTGTTGTAAATCTTAACGCATGGCCGTATCTAGCCTTTAATTCCTGGTAGTTTAGTTTCTTTGCTAATTCTGGAGAAATATAAATTTTACCTACGCTGAGTAGATCTATTACTTGCTTCTTGGTTTGTAGGTTTTCCTTTATATTATTCTCATTCGAATTAAGGAGTGCATTTGATAACCTCGCAGCTGCAGAATATGCTGCACTAGCGTTCGGTGTTGCCTGGTGCACGGCCGACCAAACCTCTTCATAGATTCTCATAGCATCTTCTGCCGGCAACTTTGAGCCTGTGTCATCAATCAGCTTGTTTACAAGCTTCTTTGACTTTGCTTGCTCTGGCTTATCCATAGCACTTCTTTTCATGCTAGCTTTTAGCTTGCTGATTTTTGCCTCTTGCTTATCTGCATAAGTAACGACAGGCTTAATCTCGCCAAGGCTAGCTTCTAGATTGGCTTTAACATCCTTTATTAGTTCATCTTCGTATTCAGCAATTTCTTTTTCGGTGTACTGAGTTAGGTTTGCACCGCCATCAAAAAGATAAACTTTATTATCTTTTACTGATGCATATTCAGCAATTGTAGCTAGAGCTGTAACAAAATCTGTAACGTCGTCTAGGCTTCTTCCGTCAACCTTGATAGTATCTCCGAACAGCTCGCTCATTTCAGACAGCATGTCATCAACAGGAACGGCATATTCCATTCTATCGATATTTTTATTCAGTTTTATTTTGAAAGCACCATCGATAGAATCTTTAAACTTTCCAAATGTGCCGTATCTATTCTTGATTTCTGTTTCTAAATCTTCATCGATAGAGATAGTCATATTTTTGAGATATCTCTGTATATCCCTTATTTCTGGAGATACGCGATTAGTCTCATAGGTATTTTTAACAATTTCTCTTGTTATTTCGTTTAATAACCTCTCTTTCGTTGCATCATCACCTGATTTAGCTGCTTTATAAAGATTGTGATAATCAATACGTAAATCTTCTGCTTTTACATCTGAACCGACCTCTGTTATTAGTTCTTTTAGGTAGCTAACAACAGATGACCTTTTAGGTATGGTTCCCTTTGTTTTAGTCTGATTTAGAATCAGTGCATCGATTTTCTTGTTAAGCTGCCTGATGGTGTTAGAATCAGCTTGCTGATTGTTAGGGATATCGAAGATACTGTTTTTTCTCTGGTATTTTTCCTTGACCTCTTCGTTGTTTTGTGATAAATTTACATTATCAATACCAACATGGGCGTTATTTTTACTATCTTCATTGATAGCTTGCCAATGTTGGTCTTTTTTTATTTTTTCGAATTTAATGTTGTAAATAAAATCCCCATCAGTTCGGTTTTGCACATTAATCAATAATTTATACGGCGTTTCTCCTATTACAATTTCTTTTTTGTAGTACTCCCATTTGATTACATTTTTATGTTCCTTCTTTTCATCTCCAGGTCTTATGTATTCTGAATTCTGTAACAGTTTCGATAAATCCCCTTCATAGAATAGATTCACCTTTTTATTAAATGCATTAATCGATTTTGTTTGTTTGTCACCGTAAAAATTCTTTCCTGCAAAATCCTCATGTGGCTTAGCTGTATACTTTCTACCTTTGCCGTTATCGAATTCAACAGTTAATACTTCTCCGTTTTTAAATCTCTCCGTTAATTCTGTTCGCTTTTCTTTTTTTGTGAGCTTTTTCGTTTTGCTAGAAATTGAGAAAACATCTCTACCCTCTGAATCCTTACCTTTATACATGAATTTGATTTCATCATTATTATTAACAGCCTCTTCAAATTTATCTATTTCAGGATTCATCAAAGCATTAGTCCACATCTCTTGTGCTTTTTCAAGGATTCCTAGTTCTTCAAGCCACTTACCGCGGTATTCCCCTTTTAATGCGTTTATAACATTCTTGCTTAATGTGTTTAGCTTATCTACTGTAGACTTAATAGCCTTGAGGATTGTTTCTCCAAGGCTTCTATTTTTTTCTACAAGTGTTTTAACTGCTGCTTCTGCATCAGCATCGCCCTTCCAAAAAACATCTGTAGCATCCGCTAGCAATTCATCTTCTGCTTCGGCACGTGATATGTCCTTGTAGTCATTCATATACTTGTTGAGTTTATTTTCATACTCAGCAAGATTTGAGTTATAGAATTCATCAAGCACATACTTTTTAAATGCTGCATACTGCCTAGGTGAACTAACCTGGATATGGTGTGTTACCTCGTGCTTCAGAACATCGATAACGGGGCTATCTGATTTCATGGAAATATGGATAGTTCCGTTCTTATAATAGCCGTTTACTTCGTTACCTTCTGAATCTTTGATATTCTCTTCGAGAGATATTTCAACACCAAAAGACTTAGCGAGTGTTCTGTATGCGTTAATCATAGAACTACTCATGCTCACGTTCTCACCAAGCGTTACTCTTCCGACTTTAAATCCTATCGGTAGCTTTGACTTGTTTGTAATGATGTTGTTATCTTCTCTCTCAGCTTTTCCTATCTCATATATCTTTTTACGGATATCTGCAGGTACTAGCTCACTTTGGAATATAGCCTTGTCAAGATTCTTGTAGTCTAATCCTCTTCTTCCAGAATCGTAGAAGTAATTAAATGCGTGTGCATAGTTTATAAACTCTTCGCCTTCCTTCACATTTTTTGCGCCTTCGTCGAACAGCTTTTCTATTTCTGGATTTGTTTTCATGCCAATAGATGCCAGCATTTCTTTTTTTGCTGCGTCCTTTGCTTTTGGCAATATTTCTTCAACGTTGCTCTCGTATCTCGCTTCCATGAAAGAGTTTAGCTCTTTCTTGAAGCTCTGCGTTTCTCTAGCACCGCCCATTATCATTCCATTGTTCATCCTAGGCAGAAGCCCTATGTTTAAATCCTGCGTTGTTTCGTTCTGGATTAATTCAAGAGCTGGATTATTATCTACTGTGAATAGTACATTTTCTACATCGGCGCTACTTCCTGTTCCCTCTAATATCCTGGCTACTGGGAATGACAGTTCATCAATAGTCTTTTTAGGAGTATCTGCATCTTGCAAGTACTTCCTAACTTCTTTTTCTCTGTTCGCAACTTTTTGAGTTAAAAGCACGGATGCCTTTTCTCTATCATATTCAGTGTTTAGTCCTTCTTCGGATCTGATAATAAAACTACCGGATACATTCTCTGCGCCTCTTATGCGCGATTTCTTTGCAGCGCTTAAAAGCACCTGGTCATGTTCTGTTAATTCTCTTCCGGATTCAATTTTATGTTTTAAATCCAGAATAGCGTTGTTTAGAACTTTACCGCCCTTAAGTCTATTCTTGTCAATTGACCTAGCGAAATTGTTTGCGCTGGACTTTTCAGACATAGCAAGGCCTGCCTGCAGTATTTTTTCCTTGTCTTCTGCAGACAGTTCAATATTCATATTAACACCACTAGGACCGCCAACTATTCCACCTATTGCCGTTCCTACTATTCCTTGATAAACAGCGTCTGCAAGATACCCTGTAGGATTCTCTGCTATTTTCTTAAATGCATCAGGGTCGTAAAATCTATCTGATATTGGCTGGAGAATCGCATTTATAAATTCTTCTACACCTTCGGTCGAGGCAGCTAGACCAAGCTTAATTGCTTTGTATCTTATCTCATCAGCAGCGGTTCCCTTTGCGAATCTAGCAGCCATTTTGTTAGCAAACTTTTCAGCACCATTATCTAAGAGTCCTCTACCTGTAGAGTTTCTCATGATGTTTGATGTACTCCACATTTTTTCAGTTCCGATATTGATTCCTGCGTTTGTTAGTCCAGCTCCCCACTGAGAATAGATGCCAGCGCCTGCAGCTCTCGCATCTCCTGCGCCTTGTCCAAATGCATTTACGCCCATTACAGGTAGTATTCCTACACCTGTAAATTTGCCTACAGCTAAATCAGCAAGGAAGCCTAGCGTTCCTTGCGCAATATCTATAGCAAACTTCTGACCAGCGCTAGGCTTTTCAATTACGCCCGTTCTTGGTTCGTTACCGTTTTTATCTTTTAAGTATAGCTTTCTCTTGAACTTGCCGGCTTTGGTATCATACTGCAGTTCTGTTTTATAAATACCTGCTTCTTTCGCCATGTAGTTAAGCGCTTCAGCTTTTTGCCTTGTTTTCTCAACGTATTTATAAAATCCACTAAATGCATCTCTAGCATCTTTTGACAGTTTGTCGGCGTCTAGCATTCCATTCTTGATATATCCTAGTTCGCTGTATCTCTGTAGATCCTGGTGCATACTCTTAGGATCGAGTGTAGGTGTTGAAGTAACAGTCCACGCTGCATTAAGCAAGTCAGATTTTTTAGATTCAACTAAGCCTTTAAGAGCATACAGCGCACGTCTATCCGAATTATTATTTACACCTGCCATCTGTGTATTGTTGAATATATCGTTCGCACGCCTTACAGGATCTTTGCTTACATAATGCTTATTATCTCCGTAGATAATTTTCTTAACTGCTTTTCTTGCAGCTGCTCTTGCCTCTGCAGGTGTATTTCTTCTAAACGCTATAGGAGCGTACCCCATCTTGGCAGCCTTTTTATACGTTTGAGATTTAACTGACTTACCTTTTTTTGCTTTACCTGTTAAAATCCCTTTCGCTGCATTCTGGGCAATTTGAGCAGCAACACTAGGAACATATGATACAACCTGTGTTGACTGTTCCTGAGAGCTGCGCCCCCTTCCTTTTCTTCCTCTTCGGCCGTGTCTACCGCCCCCAGAGCGCCGACCTGCTCTAGAGGCTGAGTCTTTTTTTAACTGATACTCTCTTTCCCAGTGTGAGTCGCTCACGCTGTCTCTTCCTTGCTGATAGTTGAAGTTTCTTTCCCAGTGACTATCTGATACATTGTCTCTTTGTTTTTGGTAATCAAAATTCTTGTCCCAATGTGAATCAGCAACGCTGTCTCGCAACTTCTGGTAATCAAATGTTTTATCCCAGTGTTGGTCAGCGACATTATCTCTTCCCTGCTGGTAATCGAAGTTTCTCTGATCAGTAAATCTACTATATGACGAATCATCTAGTGACTTCATGGTCCCAAGCAGATTTAAGCCATAGTTTCTATCTGCGTTAAATCTGTCATATGCTAAACGTTCAAGCTCTGGTATCTTATCTGTTAGAGCTTGATTGTACTGATTCTGTGCCTGCGCTGCTGCGCTTACTGCATAAGAACTTGCCCTTCCGCCAGTTAACGCTGCCTGATTTGCAATTGTATTCTCATTAGCTCTATCTCCAAGTCTTGCATATTCTTTAGCAAGAGCCTGATATGACGCGTCTGTCATAGGATCGTACTTGAAATTAGCTGTGTTGTCCTGTGCTTTCTGAACAAGCGCCGCAATCTGTTCGCTGTATGCGCTTTTGAATGGATCTTTATTTGCCATGCCTTCCTCCCGGTTTTCTTTTTTATTACATATTACACTTTTGCTTGTGCGTTTTCGCTCTCTTCATAATGCAGAAAACGCCACCAACTTAACAGTTGATGACGTTTCCAGTACATCCTACTACAGCATGGTAGTCGATTAACAAAATTACGATTCGTATATGAATAAATCGCTTTGAACTTGCCATGACCCTCGTCTAACTTCATACACATGCCCTGCTACTACAGGCACTGTTATCGTACCATAGTGTTGGTTGAACTCTATAGTGTGCATTCCGATATATGCATCAATATTTTTGTCTTTGATGAAAATATATGCCGAGTCAGCTTGTGCTCGTCCATCGCATACAAGTGTTCCATTATGCGGCGCAGTCCACGTACCGCCCAGCGTAACGCGTTCTTGGGTTTTTGTTCTACCCCCCATGTGCTATACCTATCATAACTTCCTCCTAGTAGTATAAAACATTTACTTCAAATTCTTGTTTTTGCAACCCTGTTAGTCTTCCGTTTACCGCAATTTCGACACTTCTTTTTTGATCATCCCAAGAATACCCGTAAAATACCGCAGTCCATACATCATCTACTCCTGCTCTATGTTTTGGATGAACTTGTGCAAGTATCACTTTGCTATCCGAAGGTATTCCTAATTCTAATTCTGATACAGACCTCATTGCTACTCCGCCGTTTGTAGCCACAACCACATCTTTTGTTGCGGTTTTTATTTCTTTTGTTGCTCCATGTACTGAACCTATGCTCATTAATTACCTCCTGCAGCGTTCTGAGCCTCTAGGCTCATAGATTTTGTAAACTTACAATTAATTCTGATGTCTTCTTTAGGTTCTCTCGTTAGGTATACCTTAAGGTAGATATCGTTAGCTGATTGCTCGTACAGCCCCGACTCTGTGTTTGTCTCTAGTGCACATATAGGATATAGTTCTGGGCAAATCTTTTCAGGATATAGCTCTGGGAGCCATTTCTCATCTATTTGTTCTCCTACCGTATCTCTAGGTAGTGCTAGTTCAAATATATATTTTGCGCCGGGAAACCTAGCCGAATCCATTAGTACAGAGTTTTTAGCGATTTCGATATCGATAATTACCACTCCGTTTCTATGTCCTCTAGTGGGGCCTCTGAATACTGTTTCTTTTTTAAATTCTGCGCCTTTCGTTACAACCATGTCTAAGTCGCATTCAAATGCATCTCTTTCGGATGTTTTGCCGAGCGCGAACCCTCTCCCATTTGCTCTAAAGTCAAACAATTTGAAATCAGATTGGAGGAACATGTGGCTCACTCCGTCACCACCTAGTCCATCTGATGCATATAGTGCAAAGTTGTGTGTATACGATTTATTAACTGCCACAGTTACATCATATGTTGATGCAACCCAGCCGGATGCATTGGTATCTGTATTAACTAGTTTCGTAGTGATGCTGGTAGGTTTGTAAGCCGATTCATTCGACCTTTTGATTTTTCCGCTTAAAGTTATTTTATCTATTATCTTTGCTGCGCCACTCACGTTTATAGGGAACCAGCCAACTTGAACCTGTGCAGTTCGATAACTTCCGCCTTTTTTCGCCGTTCCATCTGCGTTTGACTCATAAGGATTCTTAACTACTGTGATTCTCGGTTCGCCATAAAGTGCCAATTTTGTAATACATTTACCACTTTCATTTAATGTATTCTTTTCGTTTGCAGCGCTGATGTATGCTATTAGCGGTTCGTATTCATGATATGCTGGCGAAAAATAGTGGGTAGGCACTAGCACATCCGGGAGTTCAAATCTATAATTTAATTCGTCTCCGCTTTCAGTTATAGTGTATGAATTTGGACTCTTTAATTCATTCACGTTTACTTTTTGGTTTTCACAAATAGTAACTGTTTTTAGCCTTACCTCTTCATCGTAGGTTGACGCATACAAATAGTAAGGCTTCATTTTATCTGTCAGCGTGCCATGAACCACTGGTGTTACCGTTGAGTATCCTGGTATAATGCATCCGTACCCCTCTTCAAGAGAGCTGTATTTTTTATCTACCGGGATGAATTCATATATGCATGTATTTGCCATTAATCTTCTACCTTTCCAAATGATAAACTGCCTGTTTCGGTATCAGGCATGAATGCAAATTTGCCGAGTTTTATACTGCTGAGGACCTCCGCATTTTGTATATATAGCTTGTTATCGCTCATATACGCAACTTCTATCCCTTCTTGCATGAACCTCAGTTTGTCGTTATCTAAGTTCACGGATATTCTGTTGCCGCTTTTACCTATAGATATTCCGTTCTTATCTAGCCTTATAGTACTTATAATCTCGCTATACTTTTTATCCGAATCAAACTTTAGATCATTTATGTTTTTGAGGGCTTCGCTAAACTTAACATTTACAGCATTGTCCGTTTGTGTTATTTGCGATTCGATATTAGCAATCTTGTCGTCCATATCAGCCGATGAGTAATACTCTGTCTTAATCTTCCTGGATATGCTATCCGCTGCATCTGCGATTTCTTTTTTCGTCTGTCTGCTTAAGTCTTCGAGTTGCTTTAGTGTCTTTTGATGATTTTCTAAAGCCTTGATAAATGCATTTTTAGCGGCAGCATATGAGCTTGACACCTGAACATCTGAGTAGTAAAAGCTTCCATCTGAGAAAATACTCTGGTCTACATAGTATAGATTGTTTGGGCTCCCTTCTATGTAGTTAGGTTCTGTTATAGTCCACGGTCTAGGAGGAACTTTAAGCGCTGGTTTCTCTGGAGTTTCTACTGCTAAATAATACCACCTAGTATATGAACTTACGCTTACGCCATTATCGCCTTTAACTTTCGTCCACTTATATGCTTTAGGATCTGTGCTAGCTACATCTTTAAAATCTGTGTAGATTCCTATATATGTTCTTCCGGCGCTATCCGTGGTGCTGAACCCCACTGTGCCATCTCCATTATTTGCATAAGCAATATGAACTCTGGGCGCTTCTTTGTTTACTTTGTTTTCAGATATTTCTTTTTTCCTGCTTGGCTCTTTTGATACGTTCATGATTTCCATAAGCACTTCATCTGCGAGCTTTCGCAAGTTTTCATCTATTGTCCTGAGTGCAAGGCTTTCATCCGACATATCTGTTCTATTTGGTACAGTTATCATGGTCTGTCACTCCTGCCTCTATAGTATCTTGTAAGTGATTCAATATCTGTCCTTCCTACGCCCTCAATTTTTATAGAGAACTTTGCTTGCCTGTTAGGGATAATTGGAACACTAAGTGTTTTCCCTCGCTCTGTTTCGCACTCGTATATTGGTTCCCATTCACCGTTACTACTTTGAGTACTTATCCTTAGTTGTGCTCCCGGCTGCATATCTAGTCTCATATTTATTTTCTTATAAGACTTCATATTCTCTACAAATTCATCAAACGGTCCGAACACGGCGAACCATTTAATATCATCTTCCGGGCGCTTTCCTGTAGTAGTCCAAATATTGCCATCTGCTATATATATAAGCTCATTGTTTACATTAGCAAAAGCTGTTACTTTTGTTTCATCTTCCTTGTGCCATAGTCTGCGAAGTATATCGTAAGTGAAGATATTGTACTTATTTTCGCTTTCATTTAGCATTGAAATGTAATATTTCTTGCCGTTACTTCCGCCGACAGCTGATTTAAACTGATAATCTCCGAACGCTTCGGATATCATTACCGGATATGTGCCGCCATCATAAGCCATTACGCCCGTTAATGAATGATAGTACAATACACCATTCACGATTACAGCCGATTTATCAGAGCCTTTTCTTATTCCGAAACACTCAGTGCTGTATAGCTGATATTGACTTGGCATACTTCCGAAAATTTTATGCATGTGGTGCTCTTTAAAGAAGATTAGATGTGTGGGATATGCAGCGCATCCTGTAAATTCACCATCTGAGCCAACCTCTAGTGCGTATGAATCGTTTGCTAGAGACTGGAAGTAATTCCAATTAAGCGGATCACCCAACTTGCTAGCGTAAACCGTGTTGTCCTCGCTCCTACAGCCCCACAATCTATTGTTGCTTTCCATGACGTAATCAAGGTCTGGAATCTCTCGTGCGAGCTTTACTTCCTCTTCAACGTACGACTCCTGGGTCACATCATCGCTAGGCATTCTGAATGAATTCTCGTAAGTGGTTATCGTGCTTCCTTCTATGCTTTTGATAACAATCACCGTGTTGTTTCCAGGCTGTTTTTTACACCCCGATATCTCAATAGCATCACCAACAGAGAATTCAGATAAATCTGCACCAACTAGATATATGCTACCTGGCTTAATTGTTGCCGTAGCCTTTACCGATGCCTCCATGTGTTTTACGGTGTTATCTGTAATATCTAGATATACCTTGTCTGGCCATATGCAGATTTTGTTGTTATGTGCCACCATAGTTTTAGGCATGATGTTATTTATTCGCTTTTGGTAGTCTGTGTCACCTTTAGAGTATTTGATAAACGTTCTTATCTCTCCGTCTACCTCATATCTATCTATGATGTATGGCACATTGTTTTTTACAATAATATCCCTTGGATGTTGCACTGGCATATCTATGATATTCCTTGGCGCTCTTTGAGATAACACCGGGTACTTATCAGATGACAAGTTATACATATCTCTCATTTCGCCATCATCTATTACAGCATTTGCGTTATATCCTTTGAACTGTAATACTGACTGCTTGCCATTTATCTTTGGCTGTATTTCCTTGAGTAGCATATTGCCTCCTAGAAGAAGTTTTTAATTCTTAAGTTCTTGTATCTGTTGCTTTTTGTGATGTAATAGTTACGTGCATCTACTGCTCGGCTATTATATAAGCTCAGCCATGCATTAAATGAATCCCACTCTTCCATTGCTTGGCAAGTCATAGCTGCCACATAGTACACATAAATTAAATCAAATGGCTTTTCTAGTAGCAGCTCTTCTGTTTGCGTGTCGCTAGTTACCTGCCTCTTCATATCTTTTTCTTCGAGATTTAACAATTCTCTTTGAACTATGTTTTCAATCTCGTTAACATACGCTATCTTTTCTTCGTCAGTACACGTATTCGGACAACGATCGTTAACCGTCTTAATTACTTCTGCTGTATTCATATTTAACCCTCATTTACCTTGTTTTTAAGCGATATCCAATCTACGGCTTTAATATCTCCGCTAGAAATCGTGCTTAAAGTTAGTGCCCTTCTTAGTTCATTATGCTTTTCTAAAGTGATAGATTCGCCCTCTCCAACAAACGTTAAGCTGCTACCAACTTTTTTATTGATAAAGCGTATAAGCCTATTTACCTCAGTACTTGTTAAAGCGATTTCATTTTGCGCATTAACAATACTGTCATATTCGAAGCGGTAATATGTATACACTGGCACCACTAGAGAATAGGATATCTTTGTTGAATCTGTGGCATATCCTTTTATCCTGATTAGATATTCAGTATTACCGCTAGGCAGAGTTATTGTGAGCTTTGGCTTATATTTAGTTGTTATAAGCCTAGTCCACTCTCTTTCACCAATCTTATATTCAACGTCATAACTCATTTCGTCTCTGTCATCGTTTGCAAACCAGCTGATAACAGCATCTTTAGTTCTGATAACAGATTCAATGCTTTTGATAACAGGAATTGCAACAAACCCCATTTCCCTTGTCTTAACTCTTTCAGTCCAGGACTTTATAATCTGGGAATCTCTATAGATTTCAACCACGACTTCATAATCTGTAAAAGCTTTAAGATTCTTTAGGTTTATAAGTGTGCTTTCATCTCCTGTTGTCACGCTTTCTTCTCTATATTCTGATTCAAACGCAGCTTTATACTTCGCCTTTATAGTGCGTTCCCACCCGGTATTCACCATGCGAGATACGCTTACCTGGATGCTACTATATGTATCTGATTCAGCTTTTATAACTGCACTACTTGGTTTAAGTGAATCAGATACAACGGTTTCTTTTAAAACGGTATCCTTGTGTTTAATGAGCGTTCTAACATCATATCTACAGCCCGTTGTGAGTTTTTCAAACTTCCTCGCCTTTGTGCTTACACCTGCAGGTAATTCATCTTCTCCCATGTACTGAAAATTTCCTGCACCTGCTGGCCTTATATACCACTCTAGCGTTCTAGCGTATGAAATATTTGAATTAACCTCTTCAACCGCTATCAGTTCGCTTTCTGTAGTAGTTGTGGTCAGTTCTCCTTTTGCACTAGGTAACGTAATTGCTGAATCAAACGAAGTTATCTTGTAGCCATCCACGAATTCTTCTACTGATATCTCGTAGTCAGTATTTGACATGAGGTCATTAAACGCCATGCTACAATCTCTACCGCTGTTAGACACGGTTTTGTTTCCAATGTGTTTCCATGCCTCACCTTTTGCCCTGTGCCAGAAGCGGAGCTCTTTTTCATATCCTGTAGGTAGTCCGCTTATATTAACTATCATTCCGGATTCAGTTATATCTTTTAGCGTTAGTAATCCGGCTGTGCTTAATGGCGGTGCCGGTAAAGCTCCGCCGCTTTCCCACACTCTCTGTCCGTATCTAGGTTTATTCGATGTTAATACAATCTTGATATGGGCATTGCCAGAAACACGCTTAACAGCATAATACTGTGTCGAATTACTAATACCCGACCATCTAATAGGTTTATTCTGTTTTAACCTCGTAGTGCCCATATATTGTCCGTCTATGTACACTGCCATATCTAGGTACCACCCATACCACGACTGGCTATAGTCTAGGTTGTGGATATATGTGTTTATACGGTAATACATATATGCGCCATCACGATAATAATCTGTTGTGGCAGTAAGTCTGATTCTGGGTCCACTATGTATCACCCATTGATTAAATAGAGTTGTTGCCATATCATCACCTACTTATATACCGCAAAGCATTTAGCCTCACTCCATGCACTGCCAGCGTAATATTTAATCTTTCCGCTTGTGCTATCTAACCAGAGTAAACTCTTATCTTCTGGTTCGGTTCCTGATATAGCAACTTCCGGCTTGTTTAACACCTTAACCTCTGCACCGCCTATGTATAGCAACCCTTTTGTTTTGTCGAACCCTAGCTGTCCTTCTTCAATTCCATCTTTACCGTTTTTGATTGGATAGATACCTTTTAATCTGGCTTCAAGGCTAGATGCTGTTATAAGCGATGTAACATCAAAGTTACTACCGGTTATCTCGTTAGCTATCTGTACGAATGCGCTATATAAATCATCTAGATACCCTTGTTTTTCCTGGATATTTTCAAGAATTTTATTTGCCTGCGCGATAATACCTGCAGTCTCACTTGCTCTTAACTTCTCTGCTCGCTCCCTTGCCTCTTCTGCTGCCTTGTATGTTGATACTTCTTTTACGAGCGTGAGAAGTACCGGGTAGTACTCTTCTTTCTCAATCTCGGTATTGTCTATGTTCCCATCTGATACGTTGTATGTAAATCTTGATGTAGTCATCTTCTTGCCGTTTGTATATATGGAAATATCCACGAAATACAAACCTACAAGTTTTGTGACTTCTGGAACCGGCTTATATGTTAGAAATCCTTGCGCTGCATCTTCAACCGTTAAGTGGTCTCCTATGCAATCAACAAAGGCTTTTCCATCCGGGCGGATAATTTCAATTGTTACAGCGGTATACTCCGAGAAATCAAACGAGCTACTACCATTAAGTAGTTTGATGTCTATTGCTGCATCATCATCGAACTGTACTAACCCATTAACAATAATGGACTTCACTTTATTTATATCTACCGTTACGCTGATTCTTTTCATACTATCTCCTTAATAAATTAAGCGAGAGCCTCAGCCCTCGCTTCACACAGCGTTATAGCTGCCTTATAGCCTATTCTCAAGTTCCTTGTACTGCTGCTGTGCCTCTTCTTCGTAGTCAGCTGCAAGTCCTGCCTGCTTCATAGAGTCCTCGATTACCAGCTGTACCTTTCTCGGCACCATAACTTTGACGCCTCTCTTAATCTGATAGTTCTTGCCGTTAAGTGTGACTACTAGATCATCAGAGTATTTGTCTGAATCCTTGAACAGCATAATCTCAACAAGTTCTTCTAGGTAATCATCACTTACCGGAGCAGCGTTTTCAGTAACCTCTTCATCTGTAGTATTTTCTACTGCCTCAGTAACCTCTTCATCTGTCATAGTTTCAACAGCTTCTAACTCTTCGTATTTCTTTGCCATAATTCTTTCTCCTTATATCAATATTGCTAGCCTGCAGAATTACAGGCTAGCTTTATGAATTAGTTTGGATCAGATTCCAGTGTTACGCAGTGCTCACATCTTACGATGTAAGGGCTGACTAGAAGCTCTGCTGTCTTTGCAGCCTTCCATCCTGCAGTTGCTCTCTGATTGAGTGGGTCTGCTGTTCCTGCTGAACCCTTCTGCTTAACAATCATCTCGAGTCCGCCACCTTCAATCTCGGTAGTTCCGTATGCGTTAGCACCTAGGAATAGTGTTCCATAGATTCTAGCTCCGGATGTGCTCTTCTCGTTGAAGATTTTAGCCTCTGTAGACTCGATAAATCTTACTCCTGCAATCTTTCCAACCTCTCCCTCGAAGATCTGAGTTGAACCTGCATACTTCGATGCATCAATCCATGCCTCATCAGACTGTAGGTCGTACGAGGTATCAGGATTGATGATAGCAACGTAGTACTTGTCAATCTTTGGAGCGTTAGCATTCTTAAGAATTCTAGCAGCTCTCTTGACTGTATCTACTGTTAGTTTGTCATCCTTGGTTAGTGCCGCCCTTGCCGACTTGCCGCCTGCATAAAGCACGTTGGTACCTGAGTGCATAACCTCTCTTGTAACTGTATCAAGCGTTCTTCCTGCCTGGTCAGATAGCAGCTGCTGTGACTCTAGCAGGTTGTTATCTAGCGCTGTGAGAAGTAGCATGTCTGATAGAGTTACGTAATCGCCGTACTGCTTGATTGTTGCAGATACCTCTGTCATCTGGAGCTTTCTTCCGTCCGGTGTTACACCCTCTGTAAGTGGTGTTAGTGCCTTTGGGAACGGCTTGTACTGTCTGAATTTAATAACCTTACCGCCATTCTTTGGAATTGGTCTCTTCTGTGCAAACTGGTCGTGAATTAGCTGCGGACCTGTGAGCCTGATAAGATTTTTATCGTAGTACTCCTTCATATCCGGCGTCAGATTGCTATCTGTAGTGATATTTGTGTTTGGATTTCCGAAAAGGAAATAGTCTCTAACGTTCATTGTTTCCCCCTTACTCAGTACTCAGTTAGAAGGTAACGGTTTCACCTCTAGCTACTCGCTTATTGATTCTATCCATATCTTCGTTACTGAGATTACTAATGTTCTTCTTGACCTTTAGCGGAGCTTTAGACTGCATGCCGTTTTCGCGCGGCCTCAAGCCTCTTGCTCTTACTGTGTCAATAGTGTTCTTCCTGGTTTCCTTGGTAGCCATCTGAATAGCGCCAGAGATTAGCTCCTGTATATGTGCTGCTTCAAATGCTTTCCTTACACTCATTCCAGATTCAAGGTAGCTCATGAATTCAGGATTCTCGCTAGCCTCTTTTTTAAGATTAAAGTGTGGATACACATTTCTCAGTTCAGCGGATTCTGATTCCCACTGCTCGTACAGTGCATCTGCTTGTTCTTTAGCAGCTCTTTTTCTCTGCTCTGCTTCAAGCCTTCTGTTTTCCGCCTCGAGTTTCTTCTGGTACTTGTACTGTTCAACCGATAAGCCTTCTCTTTCTGCTCTTTCTTCTAGCAATTCGCCATCTTTCGCGATTGCCTCTTTGAGTCCATTAAGATTGCCAGGCTCAATATCATACTTGTCATACAGTACAAATAGCGCATCTTCATATTCGCCAAGTCTGTTCCTGTCTGCCTCTGCGTTCTTAAATCTCTTTGAAAGCGTATCCTTAACGCGCGCATCGTATAAGTCTTTATACTTTCCTTTGATTAGTTCTTCGAACTCTGCAGATAGGTCTTTGGGTTCATCGGCGTCTTCACCCTCTGATGGTTCATTGTCTGGTTCCTCGCTATCGTCATAGCTGTTGTCATCAAACAAATCATCATCTTTCTTTTCTTCAAGGGCTGTGCCCTCTTCACCGCTGGTAGCGACACCAGCATTACCGCTTGTTCCTTCGCCGCCCTCTCCATCGAAGAGGTAAAAATCTCTATATGTCATTGTTCCTCCTGCGGCTTACCCGCGAGCATTTATCTTTACGGATTTATGATATAAAAAAATTATTTATTATTCGACTACGGCATAATCACTTTAATATTTTTTGGGTATCCCTCTTCAAGAATCGTTAACATTTTGCATGCAAACGTGTATATGATTCTTGCGTATATCATTTCATTTACGTTGTCCGGATGCGATGTAAAACTTATCACTACATCACCAGGATTGATATTGATTGAGCTTTCTAATCTTTCGACCATATCCGACACCGTATGTACTAGCGTGCTAATCGCAAAGCACACATGGCTCTCGCCTGCGTGCTCTTTGATATCTAACGTATACGTGATTTTGCCTTGTTCATCTCTCTTACTCGTCAGTTTTGCTGATGTCATGACCTTCTCCTACGCTTGCTTGATTGCTTGCTCTATCTCTGATGTTTGCTGCCCTGGTATTAACCGGTCTATCTATACCGCGCCTAGCCTCATATGCGGCTGCGTTTAGCTGCGGCGCTACTTCCATTCCTAGAGCCTGCTGTACCTGCGATGTAAATTCTCCTGCTCCAACTGTCTGATCTAGCATACCTGCCATCTGCATAGCGATTCCAGCTAGCTGATTTAGTTTTTCGTTGAGGTTTCCGTTTTCTCCCACCTTCCTGCGGAGTTCTTCCACTCCTTCAAAATCCATAGCGTCTAATAGCATTCCAGCCTGTACATAGTTGTTCGGATTGAACACTCCCATACCGTATAGCTCTTTTACTGTCTCATTCTGCGACGCTCTATTAAATGCGTTCTTTTTGGCAGCGGAGATTTTAACATCGAATATAGGTTTCTTTACGATTTCCGGCTGTCCTGTAACATCGTCAATTGTTGTTTCCTTTAGCAGCGAATTTTCAAAGCTGATAAATTCATACGATCCGCCCTCTCCGTCAATTCTGAAACAACGAGGCTCATCATAAAACTGCCTGATTAATTCTATAATCTGCTTGACTAGCCTCACGTATGCTCTATATGAACCGCCTATCATGTCGCGAGATAGTTTAGAGCCTGCCTCTTGCAGCGCTGCAATGGCACTTGCTGCCGTTACACCTGCGGCCGTGCTTCCCTGTGAGAAGTCGCGATTGCCTGAGGTTTCTTTTAGCTCTTCTTTTTTCATCTCGAGGTAATTCATGACAAGCGGTGGGAGCGGCGTTGTTTGAAACTGTTTGATATTTCCTTCTTCAATTCTGCCGTTTACCTCAAAGAAGTCTTGTGAATAATCAGCTACTTGCTCTGGGTTTACTCCTGAGTTCTTGTTAATAGCCCATCTTGGCTTACCGACAAGCGCCGCATTTTTTGCGACAATCTGGTCCATCTTATTTATGACCATCTGTGGAGATTTCATAACATCGATATATCCGAAGCCTAGCATTTCAGATTCAACCGGGAATAGGTTATCCACAACGAACGGATATTCGCCTGAAATGTAATATCCGCTCTCTAGATACTCTTCGCAGTTTTCAGATGCAAAGAGTACGTGACCGTCTATAAATTTGCAGTAGTGTACTATCGTCCTACCGTTAACAGTCTGCTTATAGTACCAGTCATAAACGACTGTTCTGTTTGATGCTGAATCATCACGCTCTGTATCGTACTTCACGATTTCAGCACCTGCTGAATTTGATAGCACGCCTTCTAGGTCTGGGTACATTCCCACAAGAATATCGTTATCCACAGCATCTATCAAAAAGATATTCGGCGAATCCTGGATATATTTAATTCCTGGTTCCCATAATAGATTTAGAACATCTATTTGCTTTACAGCGATATCCCCAGCGCCATTATCTCTTGTGTTATCCCAGTATGTAGCGTATACACAAAATCCTTGTTTTAGCTTGTACCACCATGCATCACTATATATTTGCTGGAAGTCGCAGTTATCTAGTATGCATGGAACAATCTTTGATAGTGACAATGCAGAACCTTTGTCACTCTCTTCACGTGGAAGTAGGTTAGGCATAGGATAATTATCCATAGCATCGGCATGTTTATTAGCAAGTGAATTAAACATCCATGCACTTTCAGGCTTTGGATCGTTTTCTTTTCCTTGTGCATCGCCTATGACTTCCCACTGTTTGAATTGCCACCATTTTTCGTTTTCAACAATACGCTTTTTGAACTTCTCAAGATTCTGCTTGTACTTTTCGTATGTGTCCTTTGCCTCTCCTATAACCTCTTCATCAATGATTCCTTTTCGGCCATAGTTCGGATCCCATTCTTTGCCTTCATCTTCGTTAAAGGCTCCGTATTCTGCTTCCGGTTCTTCCTTCGCATCTAGCGATGTTGGTTCTGGTTCCTGCTCTATATAGTCTGGCTCTTCCTCTTCATCTTCGATAGGTTCTTCGGCTGCTTTCTTTGGGTCTATTCCTAGCCTCTTCATCAGCTGCTTATCCCCCTCAACTTGCGCGGGATCTTCTTCGGGCTCGTCATCTTCTGGCTGTTCCCGGTCTCTTAATGGCCTAGCCTTTTCAACTTCTTTAGCGTTTTGCTCTTTTAGTTTCTTCTTCTTGTCTTTCATATTCGCTCCTTACATGTATTTGAAAAAGTCGTATCGTCCTAGCTGTGCAGGAATCATATTTAATGGGTCGTGCAGTCCATCTGTTCCCTCATATAGCTTTGCTCTGGCGTCTCGTCGCTCATTTATAGGTGACTCCATGCATACATATCTCCACTCGTCGTATATATGATCTTCCATTTCGGTATTGATATCTTCTACCTTGGTTTCGCTGTAAATTAGTTCTGGTACCGTTCTTATGAAGTCCTTGCAGTTTGAAAAGCAGTAGAACATTGGTATTCCGTTCTCGTCAAAAGCTAATCTATAGTGACACTGCATTTTACCGGGTATTCGTGTATGGTCTCCCTTTTCCCAATACACGCCAGCTTCCATAAAGGAATCTGCTATTGATTTACCGCCGTTTTCTTGGAATATTGCAGGGTCCGCAACGGCTGATATAGTTCTGCCTTTTAAATTCGGATCTGATTCCTCGATTTCCTTTATTGCCTTCGCAATCTTTTCGGTGGTCCATTTAACGCCAGTATTTGGCTGGTCTGTACAGCCGTATAGCTCGTTGATTCTATATAGTCTATTGTCATTATCTACAGCGTACCAACCTACGCTAAATGGCTTTGAATATCCCCAGTCAAAACCTCTAAATATTCTCCATGTTTCAGGAATCTTGAACGGACTTATGACATGCGTCCATTTACGGTCTAAATAGTGTTCTATCTCGTCATTCCATTCTGTGAATACTTGTCCGCTAAACGAATTCCAGTCTCCGTATAACAGCGCTTTCTTGTCTGCCTCTGGGAGCATGGCTAGATTTGCGATGTAGTACGGATCGTTTTCTAGCAGCTTTTTGTTATCAAAGACCGTTGACGGCACGAACATACGGCTACGTACACGCTCAATTAGCTCACCTGTGGGGGTAACGATTTTATATACGCCCTTAATGCGAGTCATAGGCGGCGCAGGCGTTATAAATCTCTTTTTTACCCAGCCGTGACCAACTCCGCCAGGATTTGCGCTAGCTCTTATATATACTCTCGTTCCTGGCGCTGTCGGTCTATTACGTGACATTAGATACATGTACTGTGTTCTTGTAAAGTGCGTTAATTCGTCAAAGGCGATAAAGTCATACGCTTTACCCTGGTAATTGTATTTGTCTATCTCCCTTTGCAGATTCCCAAAATATATTTTTGCTCCGCTTCCGAACTTCCAGACGTATTTTGATTCGTTGAATTTTGCGCTCGGAAATGCTTTTGAATATAGGTTTATGGATCTATCCATAAGCTCCGAGAGCTGTGGAAATGTGCGCCTTAAGATTAGCCCTTTATAGCTCGGTATATGCACTTGCCTTAGTGCTTCGCATAATATAGCGTCACTCTTTCCGCCTCCGGCTGCACCGCCATATAACACTTCGTACTCTGGACGGCTCATAAATACTTTTTGACGTGGCTGCGGCTCCCATGCTATTTTCATTCTTCTACCTCCGCAACCTCTTCATCACTTAAATTTACAAGTACAATGCTTTCAGCCTCTTCAACACTGATATTTTTATTTTCTGCCTCGGCTTCAAGTAGCTTAACTTTTCTTTCTTCGAGTCTAATTCTTTTCTTTGCAAGCTTAAGGTCTTCCTTTTCTTGGAATGTAAGAATAGTCTCCATTGACCGTCTCATTTTCTCGATCGCCTGCAGCGCATTAGCTGCATCTTTTACCTGTTTAAAATCTGTTCGCTTAAATTTTTTCTCAACAGTTTTCTTTGACACCGGAAAACCATCTGAATTGTATTCAGTTTCTTCAACCAGATATCTATTGAACTGCTTTGGATCTAAAAGAGCGTCGCTCATTATATTAGATAAGTTATGTACTATGCCTATTTCTTTAGACAAGTCTATAGATTCTAATTTAGATACGCGCTCTACAGCTTTTCCGACAGTATCTGATACATATTTCCTGCGCTTTTCTTTCCACTCGTGACGGCGTGCATATTCCGAAATAGTGCGCGCCGACGTTTGGTATTTAGTAGCTAGTTTCGCGTATGATGTATTTGTTGTTATGTATTCTACTTCGAGCTTGTTCCAATCCATGATTTCCTCCAGCTTTATTATGCCTATCGATATGCGTTTTTTCGCCTGCTTCAAAATTTTTTAAAAAAGTTTTGAAAAGGTGTTGACAATGTCCGACGTTAGGTGTACAATGTAATCAAGTTAAGAGAAAGGAGCAAAAATGCTCAAGGAGGTAGAAAATGAAATACAGCAGAATCGATGCAAGAGTTAATAGCACTGGAGAGTTAATTAACCTATACAGCGACGGAGAATTTCAGAATTTTGAAAAAATCAGAGCTATCTTCGGTAAGGACTACGACAATGTTAATGACAGTCTGCTTGACGGTCCCGATGTAAACGGCTGGGAATACACTGAAAAGGTGTATAAATTCGCTGAGGAAATTGAAAGTGTTACATTCACTTACTCAGTTTAGGAGGTGCACACATGGGAGAGGAGAAAAAAACGGAAAGGGTCTCAGTACGAATGACACCGACACTAAAGGCTGCTGCTACCGAGATAGCGGCAAGCGAAAACAGGACGCTGAGCAACTACATTGAATCTCTAATAGTTGAACAGGTTCAGAAAATCAAAAAATAAAAATTCGAGCCGTTGGAGCGGCTCGAATACCCTAAAAATCATCACCCCTGATAATTAAAAGGAGCTATAATTATGTTAAACGAAATTACAAAGAAAATCAACTGCGAAGAATATTTAAACTCACTAGATTTTTGGTACGGAGTTAGACCAAACGGCGAAGAGCATTACACAGTATATTGCTTTATGAAAGATTCTGACGGAATATCATCCGTTCCATATACAGGAGATTGCAATATCCGTATTGGCGGCTTTGAAACTAAAGAAAACGCAATTGATAAAATAAAATCATCTGCTGCGCCCGATAAGGCTATAGTGTTATATGAGCGTGAGAGTGCAGAGATTGGCAGCGAACTATATTTCTCGTTCGTGCCACAAGAAATTATAAAAGCAGCCTAAACTAAAACGAGGGTAACCCCTCGTTTTTTCTTGCTTAAAAATAACTCCACCCTGTAGCACCTAGCTCTATTCCTACCTGGGCATTAATCATTATGAATATAATGCCGTCCATTAATGCGTTCATCTCTTTTCCACCTTTCCGCTTTCTGTATTAAAAATTAATTCGCTGTCTCTATACTTATCCACAAGTTCGCCGATGTCTTTCATGCTGAGATTATTCTCATGCATTAACGCAAGAATTGTTTTTTCGTTGATTGCCACCTTTTTTCTATCTAGCATTAGCTGCCTAGTGAGTCTGTTTATATCTTTTGTTTTGATTTCAAGAGCATTCTCATAATTTTCTTTGAGTTTCTTTTGGTTGTTCTTTTCTCTAGCTAATCTCCACACGAGCGTTGATATTTGATTTCTCATTTCATCGCTATAAACTTCGTGTAATCTTAATTCTAAATCTGGGGAATCTTGATAGATTTCGTAGCACTCAAAAAGTTTCTTGGCGTATCTACATTCAGTGCCCCCTTCTTCACATTTCTCAATCTGTTTTCGGTGTTTTTTCTTTGTGTCAAAAAAATGCATGCAACCTTCACACGTGATTGTGTTTTCTTTATGCGCCATAAAAAAAGGGCATTTAATGTAATAGCTCATCATTCCCTCCTCATTCTGATTAGCACGCTAAATCCGAGGCCGTCCCCTGGATCTTCTGAAAAGAATCCGACTTGCCTGCCGTCGTGTTCAACTATGCAATCTGTGAATACGTATTTAGTTTTATTATTTTTATTTATTAACTTTGAAATAAATCTTCCGTCTCCTGGATCGTTTATAATTCTCTCTACTTGCCCCCTTGTAAATGTTCTATCCGAAACAATCGGTTCTGGTTTTTTTAAACCTAAAGAACTGCCCCAGCATCTTTTGCTTTTCCCTTGCCTTGCCATATATAAGGCTTTTCCTGTAATTCCTGTTTCGCTAAATCTAAGTTTATCTGTATTGCAGTATCCGGCTTCCCACTTTTTTTCTAGAACATCTCTATCTGCCCCTTTAAAAATCATGTGGATGTGGCATCTTGCTTTTGAACCTGTATCATCTCCTTTGTGATTGGAAATTACATACACAAATTCAACATCTTCTTTTCCACGCTTTGCCATTTCATATCTAACGCGGCGCGCATAGTTTCTAACATCTCTTAACGCTTCATCTCTGTTAGCTGGAAGATGTGCATCATCATATGTAGCATCTACGCTGTAATCACCCTCAGTGAAATTAAGATTGCACAGCCTTGCAAAATATCTCTGCGCTCTTTTAGAGTTGAGATTTTTTTGTGCCGGTGTAGATTCTTTTACCTTCCTTGCTCTCTCATATTTTCTTTTTCTTGGCGATACATTAAATATTTCTATTTCTTGATAATTTCCGCAGTTATATTTTTTAGTTCTAATCATATCTATATTTTCGCTAACTTGTTAATACTCAATTGAACTTTTAAACCAGCTCGCGGCTGGTGATTGTTTTCTCGTTTTTTATGTTTTCTTCTTATATATATGAGGCGGCGAATATGACTACTTAATTACGTTGTGCTCTTATATGTATATTTATTTTCAGAAAGGATCTTTATGTTCGCCGCCGTCATAGCAATTTAGTTATATGTATATCCAGTATAGGATCACTAGGCAACCTGCAGAGATAAACAGATCTGCTGCTAGATATAGTTTGTTTGCTTTATCCATTTTGTTTAGCGCGGTGAAGAGCAGCGCATTAACTCCTGCTATAATTCCTAATATCCATAATGTAAGTATTAAGTCGATCATTGTTTACTCCTATATATATGAAGTAGCGGACGTTGGTTTGAGAGATTATCATTTTTACATCTTTATTGTTTGCCTTATAAAAATAACTTATGGTGTCCGCTACTTACATAACGTATTATTAGATTTTGTCTATTCTCACTTATATGGATTTGGCAGCGGCATCCATGCAGTAACTTCATCCACATTTCCGCCCGTGCCGGACAAATAGACTTCCCCACTTATAGCTTCGTCAAATGCATCTATCCACACATCAACTCCATCTGTTACAATTACCTCTTCGTTATATTCTGGTAAGTTTTCGATTATGTACATCCACTGATGTTTGGTGTACTCTTCATCTTCTGGTGTTAGTTCTTTGAATACAATTTCTTTCCATTCTGGGATTTTGTCGTACGCCTTCATGGTCTTGCGCTCCTTTTTTATATTTCAATGCAAACGTTCTGCCACTTTTTATAAGCGTCAAGATAACACTCATTCTTATCTCCGTTGTAGGTAACCTCGTAGTACATACCATCTGGCACGTTGGTGCTGAGTAATGCTTTTGAATTCTGCAAGGTTTTACAGAACCAAACAACAAATACATCTTCTGTTGTGATTTTGCCGTTCTTATCAGTTGACTCAACTCTATCGTTGTAGTAGTTTCTTACAAATTCTTTACACTTCTTTATAAATTTTCTTTCGTCCATAATCTTTCTCCAATTTCTTTAACAACATTAACTGTTACTCCGTTTCCAGCTTGCTTGTACAGCTGGCTATCGCTGTTTACAAATTCAGCTTTTTCAAAGTGATCATCTGACCAACCTTGTAATCTAAAGCATTCTTTCGGCGTTAGTTTTCTGATCGCTAGATAGCAGTTATATTTCTCACTCCACACCGCTTTCTCTGCTATAACTGCTTGATTGCAATTGTGATCTAGTGTAGCAGCGTAACCTCGTCGGAATGGCTGCCCTCTTGTACTACTTGATAATGCTTTGATATCAATAGCGACTCCATGTTCATCTTGAGATGTCAGCGTGAACATTTCTTCGTTATTCTCTTTGCAGTGCCTTCCGTTTTGTCGCTTCTCTTGCCTAAACGGAGTAAGCACTGGAATCGCTATGGCGGTTCCCTCCGCTCTGCGGTTAGAAATTCCTCTGTCACCTTTTGCACTTATACAATTAGCTATATCTATCTCTCTGGGGTTATTCTTCGACTTATCCACAGCGTAACCTATATGCTGCGCTCTACCTCCACCCCTTATAAGCTTGAAACTATTCGCTCCGCCATTTCCGGGGACAGGAAATATTTTTCGTGCACGTCTTGTTCTAAGATGTGCGATAACGTATACTCGCTCCCGATTTTGCGGAACATACCATCTTGAATTGATAATCTGCCATTCTGCATCGTACCCGAGTCTGTCCATTTCAAAGAGGATTGAGAGGAAATCGAGTCCTCTGCCAGCAGACAGCATTCCCTTAACATTCTCATAGATAAGCCATGTGGGCTTATCTTCTTCTTTTGTTTCTTCCAAGATTCTAAAAATTTCTCGCACAAGGCTGCTTCGTTCGCCTTCAAGCCCTGCTCTTCTTCCAGCGATGCTGAAATCTTGACAAGGTGCTCCGAAGGTCCAGCAGTCTGCAGCTGGCATATTGGCAGCTCTAACTGCTCGTATGTCTTGTGCATACCACTCTCCGTTGAGGTATTCATTAATTAAAATCTCCTTTTGTCTATTCTTTTTATCCAGTTCACCAAGGCGAGCTCGTTGCTCTTCTGTGATGGTGTGCACGGATCTATAGCTTGCTTCTGCGAATTTATCAAACTCACAATGTCCTATGCATTTGTGTCCTGCGAGCTCTAAACCTCTTGTAAAGCCGCCTACTCCGGAGAAAAAGTCTATAAACTTCATAATTATGACTCGCAATCCTCTTTTAACCAGCGTTCAATTAGTGCTTCGCACATTTCTACATCATTAGCACATTCATCACATTTACGATCGCAGATTGTAAATTCTGTTTCGCCATCGCTTACTTTGCGCAAGAATTTAGCAAGTTGCCATGTTTCCATTTCTTGGATTAGTTCATAATTAGTCATCTATACCTCATTTCCCCAGCAGTCCCATCCTTCAAGTTCTTCTCTTGCGAATAGTTCTATACGTGACACATCTCCGAGAAGCTCAACGATCCGTTTCCTTGCTTCGTAAGGCTTTTCCGAGTGTCTTTTTATTTTTTCTTCGATCACTTGATGTACTGCGTGAGATTTCACAATTTCTTTTGCTTTAGTTTTCTTGCTGATTCCCAGCAAACATACTTCTGCGTTTGCCCTTGTGTATGCTCCCATACCCCAAAACAATGAACCTGACACCCTGTTCTTCTTCACCCACACAAAGGCGGCTGTCTTGTACGTGAAGCCCCACGCCTCTATAACTTTAATTGCCTCAGTAAGATTCGGGAATGTTGCCCACAAGAAGCACACTGCTTTATCTGTGCATATATCTCTTATAGGAAGGCTACATATTTCCTTCGTCGGCATCGTACTATAGTGCTGCTTTGCCATGCCTCGCAGTTTCACCCCCCCCACTTTGCTTGTACTCCCAGGGCGGATCTGCGTATATCACGTCGTACTTTTTGTCTGTATCAAAAATATCTACCTTCATTAGTAGTTTCCTATCACAAATTTTGCCAACTCCTGATACTCATCTTCTGTTAGCATTGCTCTTTTGAGCGGTGTTCCGTCTTTGTCAAAGGTTCTTATTTCATATCCTGGTTCTTTTCCGTACCAGGATATTTTTACAAGCTTCTTTTTTCTGCCCTTACCATCTGTTGATAGCGTGGCTAGTTCTTCTATGATTTTGTAGTCCATTTGCTATTCCTTGTTAACTGTCTCTTTAGTGCATCAGCGCACGCCTTACATAGTACGTGTACTTCTTGCTTTCCGTCTGAATTTTCTAGTGTAAGTATTTCTCGCTTCTCTCTTGCGGTACCGCAACCGCAAAGTTCGCAGTAATTTATATTCATTGCTTCTCCTATATGTAATGTCTTTTTATGCCGTACTCATTAGTGGCCGCTTCTTCAATCCTGCAGCCTCTAGCTTCTTCCCAGCCCGTAGCAAATACCGCCATATCTGCAGTAGATAATAGTTTTAGCGATTCTGCTAGATAGTATAGTGATTCCGATTTCACGTTCTTATTTTTGATTTCATTTTTTATCTTTTCTCTATCCAGCACAGAATCTATAAAGATTGCCGCAGGGTTAATTTCTCTTTTAATTCTTTCTTTAATCATTGTTCTTTCTGCAGCTATCTCTACATCTGTTTTGTCAGCCATTGGCTGTGATATAAAAAATAACTTAGGTAATCTTTCCTCAAGTTCCCGTTTTATATATAGGGATATATTATCTTCCAGTGGGTCATTTGTTCCGTAGTAATTTATTCCGTAGCACATGTTATTCCTCCTTAAAACATTTCTGGTTCTTCGCCTTCCCTGGCGCGTAGTTTGTCGTATGCTTCTTCTCTAGCGTTTATCTCCGCTTTTAGGTTTTCATTAACTTGTTCAATCATTCTTCTTGTTGTAGCGCTTACCTTTTTAATAATGTCTTTATTTTTTAAGATTCTTCTTTCGGCTTCCCTGTTTGCGTATACCAGCATTCGCATTTTTTCTCTTCCTGCTGGATCGTAGGTGCACCGCCAATCATTACAGTATTCGCATTCACTACAACATTTACCACAGATGGTCCCCTTAATTCGCCTGCACCAGCGAAACGACCTGTTGTCATTAGGTGCTCCGTGTTCGTGTCCGCACCTGTCACACACACATCCTACGTTTACCATCTTTTCCTATCTACTTCCTCTAAGATTCCTGTTATTTCTTTTCTTATTACTTCAAGCTCTTCATACGTCATTCTGAGGTATCCATTTGACGCACTCAGAATTAAGAATTCTTCCTTATTTGCTACATAAGCAAAGCCTTTTTGTTCAGACTCATATGTTAATGTGTCATCTATTGAATCTGCCTTATGTAGGATTTGATTTACATTTAGATTTATACTTGGGATGGTTGTCGTTGATTTCCATCTACTCATAAATAGTTCCTTCCTATAAGGATCATCCAGTCATTACGCGCTTGCTCTGGTGTCATTCCTTCGTCTATCTTTTCTTCTTCGTATTTCTTTTGATAAAAGCGTCTTAGTTTAGTGTTCTCTTCTTGTGCCCATTCGCTGCAGTTCATATGCAGCTCTTCGTGGTGCTCGTGGCACACGTCCACTTGAAAGCCTAGATCTATACTTATTTGGCGGTTAGACCCTCCGAAAACCTCGTGTCTTTCGGCATAAGGTTTTCCGCAATACACGCAGAATCTACTTGCTTTATCCTTATATCCATTTTGTTTCTTCTTTTTCTTCCTGGTCTGCGGCTTTGGAAAAGCACATGTTTTGTAATATTCCATCATTTGGCTAGTCTCCTAATCGAATGTAATTGTTTGTAATTCTTCATCGCTCCAAGGTTCTATATTTGACAACACACTTTTTTCTTCGCATACTACTAGTCTAGGTTCTTCATGATCAGTAAACTCTCTAGTAATAGCTGATTCGGATACAATTCCTTTAAAATATTTTCTTCGTCTTTCAACATCCATATCGTGCCTCTCTTTGTACAGTTACCTTGCCATTCATGCGTTTAAGATTTACATATCCATCTGATGTTGTTATTTTTGCTCCTGCAATCGTACCGCTATCGACCATTTCATGCGCTAGCTTAATCACTTTGATAATGCAAGGTTCAATAGGTTTAAACTTATCCACGTTTAACCTCGCTTTTATCTGCACCCTAGCGCATATAGAAATATGTGCAGCATAGGAAATAGCAGTGATAAGCAGATAGTTCCGATTAGGTTTATTACCTTGAAGTTACCTTCCTCGTCCGAAAATATGTCTTTGAATAACTCTTTATTGCTCATTACATGCTCCTGTTCTTGTATATTTTGTCTGCTACATCCCCTGCAAAATATTTCTTGCTTCTTCCGTCCGGCAAGCACTCAACGCCATTCATTAGGTCTCTTACACTTGCACGGCTAATTTTTAGATATCTTGATATATCTGATATAGTCGGAAAGCTACCATATTCTTTTTTAAGATCGTTTAATATTGCTTGCCTATCCATTTTTATTCCTCTTCGTGTTTGGATCTTTCTATGTCGAATCCATCTGGGTATCTTAGCTTTAGCTTTGCTAGGTTGAGTTTTGCAACTGATTCTAGCGGTACACCTACGTTATATGCGGTTATCGATAAGTACCAAAGAACATCCCCTAGTTCATCAATTAGCTCTCCCACATCCGCATCATGTCCTCTAAATGTAGCCTTATTGATTTTGCCGACCACTTCTCCGATTTCTTCGCACATTCCCATTACAGATTCGATTACGCCTACTTCTTTTCCTGTCCTCAGCGTTTCGTGCTGATAGTCATTTAGCGTCATCTTCTGTTCATAGTTAATTTTTGCGATTAAGAATCTCGGTAGTTCTTCTTCCGGGATATCCTGGATATCTACGCGCAGTGCCTTATCTCCGTATGACAGTAGGACTTCGTCCTTATCTGGTGTAACGATTATCATGTCGAGGTCCTTGCATGTATTCATTGCGTGTAGGGTGTCTCTTATTGCTGTACAGATAATTTGTCTTGTGGTGTTTATATCCATTATGTTTTTCTCCTATTTTTTGAGTTTTTTAATATATAATCTCTTGTTAGCCTTTAATCCTCAGTTTGGCCAAAGGCTCGACCAACTGCGCAATTTCTCTTGTACACACACCCTTTGATAGTCGAGCCTTAATTTCATCAGCTAGCAACTCTTGTATCTCAGTAACAATTTGAGCTTCTTTTAGAACACAATTTGAAATGGTTATGTTTTTTATTCCACATTTTGGTTCGCTATTAGGTGTTAATCTTTTAACTTCCTCTTTGGCATTGTGCAGTTCTTCTCTTGTGCGAGCTAGTTCGTTTCGAGTTTCTTCTAGCATTTTTTCTGTGGCTCTTAATTTAACAATTGGTGATTCCATTTTGTTTTTCCTTTCTGATATAATTTCAGTGTAATTTTTGTTTAAAAAAGGAGTTTTAACATGTACTTACTAACAGGTATTAGACGAACGATTCTGAATCGCTGTCGAAATAAAAACGTTCACAGTTACAATGACCTCAATGATTTAGTAGAGAAAAATTCTGTAGATAAAGTTGTAAAAGCAGTAATTTCTCTCCATGAGCACAATTTTCTTTCTGAGCTTAAGATGGATCAGAATGGATTACCTTCTTATTTCGACATTTCTTGCAAAGGTCTTTTTTATCGAGAGGACCTTTTATCTGAACTTATAGAGTTTGTTTTTAAATCGGTAGCAACCCCTATTGTTGTAGCTTTTATAACTTCTCTTATAGCCACCCATTTTTTCGTAAAATAAGGAGGGCTAAGAGACTTCCTATTACTGCCGAAATACAGCTGATGCAAAACTCTATTAAGTTTTTGTGCTTTGATTTTTTGAGGCGCATTAGGGCTCCATCTATCCAAAATGGAATTTCGGATAAAAAATCACCAATGAACCCTATAATTCCCGGGTTAACTGATTCAATTTTTATATTTCTTACTTTAAGAACTATTTTCTTTTTTGATTGTTTCATTCTTAAACCTCTTCAGCTCTCGCTCTTCTTATACGGTTAAACCGTAATTTTAAACTAAAAAAATAATATCGTTGTAACTTATCTGATATACCTCTTCAATCTTTTTGAGAATAGGGATATCTGGATAGCTCTTCCCACATTCATAATTTGACAGGGTGTCTGGGCTAATTCCAATCAATTTAGCCGCCTCAACCTGTGTGTATCCTCTTAAAACTCTAACTGATTTAAGCGTCAGTTTATCATTTTTCAACTTGCTCACCTCGCTTCTTCTTCATTTGATAATTGGAGTATATTACGGTTAAACCGTCTTGTCAACGGTTTTTTCGTAATTTTTTCAAAATTTTATTGTGTTTTTTACGAGATTAGCGTATTATTTTCATATCAAATGGAGGTGGATAATGAGCACACAATTAGGCAACAAAAAAATAATGGCAAAAAACATTCAGTACTATATGGATTTGTACAACAAAACTAGAAATGATATTTGCCAGGATCTCGGAATAAAATACACCACCTTTACAGATTGGATAAAGGCAAATACTTATCCAAGAATAGATAAAATTGAATTGATGGCTAATTATTTCAATATAGAAAAATCTGATCTTATAGAGGAGCACAACAAAGAATCTGTTCAGTCAGATCGACCTCTTCCATCTAACATCATTCTGCCTTCAGCGCACAAGCTCCCTATCATGGGAACTATATGCGCAGGAGATGGTGTTGTATGTGAAGATGATTACCAGGGTACGTTTATAGTAGATATAGATGTTAAAGCGGATTACTGCCTGAAGGTACACGGGGATAGTATGATTGGTGCCAATATCTATGATGGAGATATAGTCTTTATTTCAAAGTCTTATGATTTTGTTCAAGATCAAATATATGCGATTGAAAGATTAGATTACAACGAAGCTTCTCTAAAGAGAGTTACGCAGGATGGCGACACGTTGATACTTAACCCTTGTAATCCTGAGTATCATGCGATGGTTACTGACTACGAAGAAGTGAGAATAATCGGGCGATGTGTCGGAGTATTGCATAAGTATGTGTAGATGTGGAATTAATTAGGAGGTCTATCATGAAGGCTTTTAGAGGATATGTTTTATGTGTAATAGCTGTATTCCTTTTAGGACTTATCTGGGCAGTTTCCACTGACCGATATAATAAACAGCACGCTAAAAATTCAGCAGCCCATAAAGTGATCAAAGAAAGCAGCCAGGATAAGGAAGAAGATAGAGATTTTGAAGAACATAGGATAATTGAAGAAGCGAAAGAAGATGCTGTTGATTGGACTGAGGCGCGTTCTCTTATAGGTACTAATGCATGCATTAAAGGCGATGTTGTTTCTCAAGACGATGACCGCGAGGATGGTGTGTATCTATATATGGGAAGTAATGCTAGTAATTCAAACAGATTTCAAGTTTTTGTTCCTGATGACTGTCTTTATAGATTTGCAGATAATCACTGCGACTACTACCAGTGCACAATTGCTGTATATGGAAAGGTTGAATTATCTAACGGTATACCTCAGATAACCGTTAGGCACCCCGACGATATTGTTATTTTACGGTAACGTAAGAGCTGCGAGGGCTTGATGAAAAGATATAAATTTACTAAAACATTTACATATGATGGCAAGCGGTATTATATCCGGGCAAACTCTGAGCTAGAGCTTGGAATGAAATATCAGAAAAGGCTCGAGGATCTTAAGGCTAACCATGTGATTATTAATTCTAATATGACGCTTGGAGACTGGGCTAGGAAATGTATTGAGACTTACAAGACTAGTTCTAGCGAAGATGCTCGTGATAGGTATTTAGATTTTACAGAGAAATATATAGTTAGTGAGATTGGTCATTATAAACTTAAGGACGTGCGCCCTATAATGTGCCAATCTCTTATTAATAAGTATGAGGGTATGAGCAAATACACTATAGGACAAGTTTATCAGAAACTTAATTTTATATTTAGAAAAGCTGTGGATAACGGTTTGATTAATTCTAATCCAGCTGCAGATATATCTAAACCTACGGGTACATTGAATAAAAGGCGCTCTCTAACCTCTGAGGAGCAAGAGGTATTTGTTAAATGTGCTTTAAAGCACCAGTACGCTATATACTTTATGCTTATTTACCTATGTGGCTGCCGCCCTTCTGAGGTAGCGAGGGTAAAGTATGAAGATATAGTTGTTAGCAAAGAACGTAAATATATTCACGTACGAGGAACTAAGAGTGCAGCGGCCGATAGATATGTACCTCTTCCAGATATGTTAAGTGATTTACTCACCGGATCTACCGGCTATTTAATCACCACATCTCAGAACAATACTTTATCCCACAAAAAGAGATTGTTTGCCTGGAAAAGTCTCGTGCGAGATATAAATATAGAGATGGGCTGCAAGATGTATAGGAATCAACTTATACCACCTTATCCTTTCGGTGATGATTTATCCACGTATTCACTCAGGCATACGTATTGTACTAATCTCCAAAAGAAAGGTGTTGATATTCGTACCGCTCAATACTTGATGGGGCACTCTGATATTAAGATGACTGCTAATATCTATACACATACAACATTAGATAGTCTAGATGATAGCTGGGATATGATAAACGCAAAGTAAAACGCGCGGCTTAAGCCGTGCGTTTATTATCTTTTACTCATCCTTAGTCTGATTATTAATTTGTCTCTTTCTTGAAGTTCTCCGATTTTTCCATCCAGGTCAGATTCTTGCAAATGCAAGATTTTATCTAACCTAATAGACGTTGGCTTGGAAAGCCCAGCTTCCCTCCACTCATCAATACGACATTCTCGTACATCGTCTCCTCTGTCGGTTCCTGTCATTTTAAGACTAACAATAGCTGCCCTTGATTTATTTATAATCAATACAGGTCTTCGCTTTACCTCGTCTGAGTCTTCAAATTTAACAAAAGCCCAATGAATCTCCCATTCTTTAATAGTCATATTCTTTAGGCAAAACTAGATACCCGTCATTATCCCTATGCCCTATTACCTCGCAATCCGATAAATCTAACTCTAAGGGTTCTAAAACATCATGCTTGCAGAAATACTCCCTTATTAGTTCGTTCGGTATGGCTACGTGTCGATTTCCATTATAGCGTTGTGCCCATGGTCCCCCTGGTTTGTGCGTCATGTCCCTTAACGTGCTTGCACTGTACCTGCCTTTATCAAGAGCTACATCGAACATCACTTCTTTTTCTTCGTCAGTGTATTTAGATATATCAAAATCACCGCTAAAGTTTTTTATAGGATTATTTTTGTTTTCTTTAAATTCGCAATAAACCGAAGGGACTACTGGACCGTGTATCCATGCCTCTATACCTTCTGAGAATAAAGGTTTTCCGTTTGTTTTTAGGAACTGGCCTTGTGCATAATATGTGAGCTTATTAAGCTTCATATTTGTTAAATCGTTTTCTTCATCTTCTTTATCGCTTAATAGATAAATAAAGAAATTAGCAACATCTATAGCTTTTAACATATTACTTGCCTCCTTCCTTTTTTATCAGTTAATTATATCATCAATTTTAAATTTCTTGCTATTGATTATTTCAATAGTTGCTTTTATAAAGTAAAAGATGCCACCATAGCGGAAGCATCTCTCAACCGCAATCAGTACGGTTCTCTCTGGCCTTTCCTAGACTTACAGCGCTGGCATTCCGCGAGCGTCTTATCGCTAGGTGCTATTAAGTTTATAGCCTCTTCCGCCTGCTGATTAGTGCAGCGACTACTACTATAAACGCTATATAATAAAGGTCTGCTGTGGGCAATTTCTCGCCCATAGTTACCGTTATTATCTTGCTACCGCCGTATATGCTAGCTTTTAGGCGGCGCAGAACCACATATTCATGGGTATATGTGGGTAGAGCATCACACTGCCCAGTCCTAAATTAGACATAGAGCCCAAAGGTCATCTATGTACGTTCGATGGTGATTATATATTATATTTTTTCTTGTTTCAACTACGGCAAAGTATAAGGTGCAACACTAGGTGCAACATTTCGTATGTCAATTCGTGCCAAATTAGACCATTAGCCATATCGTTTGTTGCCTTTTGCTGAAATAAAAAAGCCTTATACATGCTTGAAATTACAGCATTTACAAGGCTTTTACTTTTGGAGCTGCTGGCGAGAATCGAACTCGCAACCACTTCATTACGAGTGAAGTG
>ERZ773037.114-NODE-114-length-40816-cov-12.337749_pt1 | contig 40816 bp, 52 predicted proteins | sample MGYA00511466_ERZ773037 | MGnify/ENA primary metagenome ERZ773037 (study PRJEB29015, sample SAMEA2738146) | human oral metagenome | biome: human oral; feature: human-associated habitat; material: saliva | place: China | collected 2202 ... | reverse complement strand
CTCCATATTTTCTCCGGGGGGAGATTCGTGGGGAGGTCCCGGCGGGCCTTGTGGGTGCCTGGTGGTCTTTCCTATCCAACCTACCAATGTTGTGCAGCGTCGTGGTGGACCATTACATGGTTTGGTCGATTCCTTTCTCCCACCAGACACCCTCAAGACTCGCCGGAACTATATCTAAACGGAGGTGAACAGCTCGATGGGGAACAAGAAGCAATCGAAAACTCGTCGCCGTCCACCGGCAACCACCGTCGAAGGTCGCGAGAATCAAATGATTGCCCTCGCTGTGGACCTCGCAGAGAAGCAATTGGCTGAAGGAACTGCCAGTTCAGCGGTCATCACGCACTACCTGAAGCTCGGAACGACTCGCGAGAGGCTCGAAAAGGAGAAGCTCGCCAAGGAGAACGAGTTGTTGAAGGCGAAGACCGAGGCTCTGGCTTCTTCTGCGCGTGTCGAAGAGCTCTACAAGCAGGCGCTTGATGCCATGCGGTCGTATGGGAGTAGCAGAAGTGATAAAGAGCTATGACGCGCTTATTCTTCTCGACACCATAGAAGATCGGTACAATTACCTGCGAATCGGTGGCGGAGTTGGTTATGAGACCTTCGGGTTTGATCGTTATTTGAACCAAGGGTTTTACCAGTCCATGGAGTGGAAAAGGGTCCGAAATGAGGTCATTTCTCGCGATAATGGCTGCGATTTGGGTCTTGAAGGTTATGAAATTAACGGCCGTATCCTTATTCACCACATGAACCCGATTCGACCGGATCAAATCAAATTCTTCGATCCGGACATCTTGGATCCTGATTTTCTGATCAGTTGCTCCCACAAGACGCACAATGCGATCCATTATGGGGATGAGAATCTCTTGCCAAGGCGTATCGTGGAGCGAAGGCCGAACGATACAATCCCATGGAGGCGATAATCATGGAAAACAGTATTCTCAACTCCACCAAGCACATGCTTGGTCTTGACCCCGATGACACCTCGTTTGACACGGACGTCATTGTGTGCATCAACAACGCGTTGACGCTTGTTCACCAGATGGGCATCGGTCCGGCTGATGGGTACACGATCGAGGACGCAGTCGCCGTGTGGGACGATTTCACGAAGGACAAGCGTTTGGTCAGTCTGGTGAAGATGTACGTGTACCAGTCGGTGAGACTAGCGTTCGATCCGCCGTCCTCGCAGTATGTCATGGAGGCAGTGCAGAACCAGATCAAGGAGTACGAGTTCCGTATGGTTGTGATGGCAGATGGACATGTCTGAAGCCCTTCAAGGGCTTTCGAACACTGCCACGCCGAAGTACTATGGCATCTGGCGAGAAAAGGTCATGAATGGTGAGATCCCTGTGTGCAAGGAGATTGCTGCAGAGATGAACCGTATTGACGGTCTCATTGCCAATCCGGGTGTGTACTATGATCCAGAAGAAGTAGAGGGATGGAAGCGCTTCTGCGAGACAGAGATGACTCTCACCGACGGAAGCGATCTGCATCTGCTTGAATCGTTCTTGGTCTGGGGTGAACAGCTTTACGGTTGGTATTATTTCGTCGACACGACAGTGTATGAACCATTCGAGGACAAGCCGGGCGGCCACTACGTCCGTAAGCGTATCCTCAAGCCGCTCGTGAACAAGCAGTACATCATCACGGCACGTGGGTCGGCCAAGTCGTTGTACGACACGCTTGTACAGATGTACGCTTTGACGATGGACACTGCCACCACACAGCAGATTGTGACTTCTGCGACGATGAAACAGGCCGAGGAGATCCTTTCTCCTATTCGCACTGCCATGAGCCGAGCTCGTGGGCCGTTGATGCAGTTTCTCACCGAGGGTTCGTTGCAAAACACCACCGGTAACCGACTCAAGCGGCAGAAACTTGCATCGACGAAGAAGGGCATCGAGAACTTCTTGACGAATTCCATCATCGAAATCCGACCGATGACAATTGACAAGCTTCAGTCGCTCAGACCGAAGGTGTCAACGGTCGATGAGTGGCTCTCGGGCGACATTCGTGAAGATGTGATCGGTGCGCTTGAACAAGGTGCGAGCAAGAATCCTGATTACATCATCGTTGCTACAAGCAGTGAGGGTACAGTCAGGAATGGCGCTGGCGACAGCGTCAAAATGGAACTTGCGAGCATTCTTCGCGGAGAGTACGTGGATCCACACACGTCGATCTGGCATTACAAGTTGGACGATGTCAAAGAAGTTGCTGATCCCGAGATGTGGATCAAGGCGTGCCCGAACATTGGGAAGACCGTTTCGTACGAAACGTACCAAAGAGACGTCGAACGCATGGAGAAGGTCCCCGCTGTTCGCAATGACATCCTGGCCAAGCGTTTTGGAATCCCCATGGAGGGATACACTTATTTCTTCACTTATGAAGACACAATTCCGCACAAGCATCATGAGTTCTGGGAGATGCCGTGTTCTCTCGGGGCAGACCTTTCGCAGGGCGATGATTTCTGTGCATTCACATTCTTGTTTCCACTTTCCCGTGATCAGTTTGGCGTGAAGACCCGCAGCTACATTACTGAGAACACTCTGATGAAGTTGCCGGCGGCCACCAGGGTAAAGTACAACGAGTTCCTCGAAGAGGGGTCCCTCCAAGTGATCGGAACCACGGTTCTTGACATGATGGAGGTTTACGATGATCTTGACAAGTTCATCGATGAGATGAAGTACGATGTGAGAGCGTTCGGGTTCGATCCGTACAATGCCAAGGAATTTGTGACTCGTTGGGAACAGGAAAACGGTCCTTATGGGATCGAAAAGGTGATTCAGGGCGCCAAGACGGAGAGTGTTCCGCTTGGTGAACTGAAACACCTGGCCGAAGAACGTCTTCTTCTTTTCGACGAAGCGATCATGTCTTTTGCGATGGGGAATGCCATCACTATGGAAGACACGAACGGCAATCGCAAGCTTCTGAAGAAGAGATATGAAGACAAGATCGACCCGTTTGCCGCGTTACTTGACGCGTGGGTTGCCTTCAAGTTGAACAAAGACAATTTCGAGTGAGGTGAAGACTATGGAGAACGCCCTGTATCATCATGGTGTAAAAGGTATGAAGTGGGGCGTACGTAAGACGAAGAACCGGTCCGAGTTGTCGAACAACTTGAAGCCGGTGAAGAAGCCGAAGAAATCTGACATGTACGATTCTACGCACAAGGTCGCCACTGACCGTATGCGCGCCAAGTACTTGTCCAACGAAGATCTCGCTGCGAGAAATAAGCGGCTGCAGCTTGAGAAGACGTACAATGAACTTCGTCCGAAGTCCGCAACGGAGAAGCTCATCAATGCGTCTCTCAAGATTGGTACTCAGGTGTTGACTGAGGTTGGCAAGGAGTACGCCAAGTCGTATGTCAATGCCTTTGCCAATGGTACCATTCCAAAGCCTGGAGCAAACGGAAACAACACGAATAGCGGCAAGTCTACTAGCAAGTCTACTAGCAAGGCGAAGATTAACCGTCCAAATCACGACGCTAAGATTAAGGATCCAAGAGATGCATTCCGACGGAAGTGATGAGCTGGAGCATTTCGGTGTTGTCGGTATGAAGTGGGGCGTCCGAAAGGCTCGCCGTCAGGCACTGACTGGCGCTGGTTCTGATGAGGAGCGTAAGGCTCTCAAGAAGCAGTACAATACCGCGGACAAGACCGTCAAGATGATGAACAAGGCCGCTCGGGTTAATCGCAAGGCCGCGAAGGCTTCTTACAAGGCTGCGAAGAATCAGTACAAGAATGATTCTTCGCGTGCCAATAAGAAGATCATGAAGGCCTCGAAGATGTCTTACAAGGCTGCCAAGAAGAACAAGCGTGCTGTCAGGCAGCAAGTCAAGGAACGGTACAGCAATGAACTGAACCGGCGTTAGAGAGGAGGCACGTATGGGTTTCATGCAGAGGCTTTCTCACGCATGGAATGTCTTTCGTAACGGGTCTCCGAACAAGTATGTAAACTACGGGCCCGGGTACACCATGTTGCCAAGTCGGCAGCGGATGTATCGAACGTCCGAGATGTCGATGGTCGCCAGCATTTACAATCGTATTGCGGTTGACGTTGCTGGTATTGGACTTCAGCATGTTCGCAAGGACGAAGACGGAAAGTACGCCGAAACTATCTACAGTGGGCTGCAGTACTGTTTGAACACAGAGGCTAATATTGACCAGTCTGGCAAGGCTTTCCTGATTGATCTTGTCGTGTCGCTTCTGGATGAAGGCGTCATTGCGATCGTTCCGACCGATTTCGACCTGGACCCGTCAAAAACGGACTCCTATGATGTTCGTACGCTTCGTGTGGCCAGAGTTGTCAATTGGTATCCTGAGCATGTTCGTGTACGTGTGTACAACGAGAAGATTGCCATGCAACAGGAGATTGTTCTCCCCAAGAGACTCGTCGCTGTAGTGGAGAATCCATTCTTCACCACCATGAACGAGCCCAACAGCACTCTTCAGCGTCTCATTCGAAAGCTGGCCATTCTCGACGTCGTCGATGAGCAGACCGGGTCCGGTAAGTTGGATCTCATCATTCAGCTGCCTTATCAAGTGAAGTCTCAAGCTCGTCAGGATCAGGCCAATCTCCGTCGAAAGCAGATCGAGGAACAGCTTACCGGCAGCAAGTACGGAATTGCGTACACCGACGGTACTGAGAAGATCACGCAGCTCAACCGGGCAGTGGAGAATGACATTTTCTCTCAGGTCAAGTATCTGGAAGAGAAACTGTACTCTGAGCTCGGCGTGAGCAAGACAGTGTTCGATGGGACCGCCGAAGAAGCGGCCGTGTTGAATTATCAGAACAACACGTTGGTGCCAATTCTGGATGCCATTGCTGACGCGATTCGTCGGCGCTTTATCACGAAGACTGCACGTACTCGTGGTCAGGATGTCATGTACATTCGAGATCCGTTCAAGCTTGTCCCGACGTCGCAAATCGCCGAAATCGCGGACAAGTTCACTCGAAACGAGATTATGAGTTCCAACGAATTCCGTGCCATTGTCGGTTTGAAGCCGTCCAACGATCCGAATGCGGATGTTCTGCGGAACAAGAATCTGAATCCTGTAAGTACTGGACCTGGGGTACCTTCGGAGCCTCAGGAGGAAGGAGCGTATCGTGAAGCCTGATTTCAGTGGCTATGCTACGCGAAACGATCTTAAGTGCTCCGATGGTCGAACGATTCGTCGTGACGCATTTAAGGACAATGATGGTCAGCGAGTGCCGCTCGTGTGGCAGCACATGCATGATTCGGCCGACAATGTTCTCGGCCATGCTGACCTTGAGAATCGAGTAGACGGCGTCTACGCCTACTGCTTCCTGAACGAGACCCCTGCAGGTCAAAATGCAAGGGAACTTGTCGCGCATGGTGACATCAATGCGATGTCCATCTATGCGAACAAGCTGGTTCAGAAGGGCGCGGACGTTCTTCACGGTGCCATTCGCGAAGTGTCCCTTGTTCTGTCTGGTGCGAATCCCGGCGCGATGATCGACACGGTCGCGATTCAGCATTCCGATGGTTTCATCGAGGAGCAGGAGGACGAGGCGATTATCACGACTGGTATGACCATTGAACATGGTGACGAGCCTTCGGCTCAGAATGACTCTGGTAGCAACGATGATGACGAGGACAACCGTACTATCGGTGACATCATCGAGACCATGACCGATGAACAGAAGGATGTCCTCACTTATCTCGTAGATCAGGCCCTTGGCGAGGAGTCGGACGATGACCAGGGTTCCGCTCCCGCCGGCGATGTTGCGCATTCTGCTACCAAGGAGGCAAACGTGAAGCACAATGTGTTCGATTCGACCGCTGTTGATCGCGGCCCCAAGCTTGAGCACTCCCAGATCAAGGCGATCTTCGCCGACGCGGAGGCTTACGGCACCCTGTCCGAGTCCGTGATGGCTCACGCTCAGACTTACGGCATTTCGAACATCGAGCTGCTGTTCCCTGACGCGAAGGAGATGAACAATCCTCCGGAGTTCATCCAGAAGGAGAAGCCGTGGGTTCAGGCTATCGTTGGCGGCACCAAGCACACTCCGTTCGCCAAGGTTCGTACCACCTTCGCTGACATCTCTGGCGACGATGCACGAGCCAGGGGCTACCAGAAGGGCAAGCTGAAGAAGGAAGAGGTCTTCAAGCTGCTTCGTCGGGAGACCACTCCGCAGACCATTTACAAGAAGCAGAAGCTGGACCGGGACGACATTCTCGACATCACTGATTTCGATGTCGTGTCCTGGATCAAGGCTGAGATGCAGGTCAAGCTGAAGGAGGAGCTCGCTCGCGCGATCCTGTTCGGCGATGGTCGTTCGGTTACTTCTGATGACAAGATTCAGGAGGATCATATTCGTCCGATTCTCACTGATGACGCCTTCTACAGCATTAAGCACACGCTTCCGAAGGCGACGGCTCTCGCCGACGGTGCGCTGATCGACATTGTGGCCGAGGCCATGCTCGACTACGAGGGTTCCGGCAGCCCGACTTTCTTCGCTCACAAGAAGGTTATCTTCGACATGCTGCATCAGCGTGACAAGATGGGTCGTCGACTGTACAACACTCGCGAGGAGCTCGCGAATGCGCTTGAGGTCGGCTCGATCGTCGATGTCGATCCCATGAAGGGCCTTACCAGGACGCTCGGCGCAAGCGAGGGCGGCGGTACGTCCAATGTTCTTGGCATCATTGTCAACATGTCCGACTACAACGTTGGCACCAACAAGGGCGGCGAGGTCAACTTCTTCGACGACTTCGATATCGACTACAACCAGATGAAGTACCTGTACGAGACTCGTCTTTCGGGTGCTCTGGTTGAGCCCTACTCCGCTGTTGTCATCGAGCAGAAGACCGCCTGAGCAAGGTGATAGCCAATGGCAAAGTTCAGTGGAGCCATCGGCTATGAACATTTGAAGGAGACCGCGCCAGGTGTGTGGAGGCCGGCCCTTACGGAGCGAAAGCATCGTGGGGATCTGTTGAAGCACGCCTGGCGTTGGTCTCCTTCTGAGAAAGTCAACGACGATCTTACGATCTCGAATCAGATTTCCATTGTTGCTGACGCGTTCATGTATGATAACATTGGAGCAATTCGTTACGTTGTAATGAATGGTTCAAAATGGAAAGTAACCAACATCGAGATCAACCGGCCACGTATTGTCTTGACTTTGGGAGGGATTTACAATGGCCAAGCGAACTGATCTGCAGGCCGTGCTGGAGACATGCCTTGGTTCGCACCGTGTGTATTTTCAGCCTCCCGCACAGCTGATGCTGAAGTACCCAGCAATCGTGTATGAAAGGATGCCTGGTGACACCACGTTCGCAGACAACATGTCGTATCACCACATCCATCGTTATCAGGTGACTGTCATAGATGAGGATCCGGACAGTCCTATCGTAGACAAGATCGCTGGTTTGCCCGCGTGTGTCCATGAGCGGCACTACGCTGCTGATGGGTTGAACCATGACGCATTCAACATTTGGTTCTAAGGAGTTGAAATGGCAAAGCTTGTTTGGGACACCAGTGGCGAGCGAAAGTACGAGACTGGCGTAGATCACGGTGTTCTGTTCGTTCAGAAGAAGAACGGTGAGTACGAAAAGGGTGTGGTTTGGAATGGTCTGAAGACCGTCACCGAGTCCCCTGAGGGCGCTGAGGAGAACGCTCAGTACGCTGACAACATGAAGTATCTTGCGCTGTACTCGGCCGAGGAGTGGAAGGGTTCGATCGAGGCTTTCACGTACCCGCCGGAGTTCGAGCAGTGCGATGGTACCAAGGAGATCGCTCCTGGAGCGTACCTCGGTCAGCAGAACCGCAGCGGGTTCGCTTTGTATTACCGCACCAAGGTTGGGACCGACACCGACTCCAATGCTGGTTACAAGCATCACTTCGTGTACGGCATGAAGGCTTCTCCGTCGGAGAAGGAGCATGCCACGGTGAACGACTCTCCGGAGCCGACCAGCTTCAGTTGGGATGTTACCGCGATCAAGCAGGTTGTCGAGGGCTTCGACCCGTCGGCCACCTTCACCCTCGATTCGACCCTTGTCGATCAGAACAAGCTCAAGAGCATTCTTGACAAGGTCGAGGGTACCGCCACGACTGAGTCGATGATTCCGTCCATCACTGAGCTCATCGCTGCCGTCAAGGCAGGCGGCTGACAAAACTAGGAGAAGAGAGTGCTCAAGATCAACATTGATGCAGACGAGTATTACGATCGAACAACTGGAGAGTTCATCGACATCGAGCCTGTGACTCTGTGTCTTGAGCACTCTCTTCTCGCAATTTCAAAATGGGAGGCCAAGTACTGCAAGGCTTTCCTGAGCTCGGAGAAGTCCAATGCTGAGATCATGGATTACATCCGAATGATGACTTTTGCTCCGGAGGATGTTGACCCGAACGTGTACATCTACATGCCGGAGGACAAGATTGGCGAGATCCAGCGTTACATTGAATCTCCGATGACCGCCACTACTTTCAGCGACGCCAAGAAGCGGCAGGAGTCTCGTGAGTTCATCACATCGGAACTCGTCTACTACTGGATGACGGCCAACAGCATTCCATTTTCTTGTGAAACGTGGCCGCTCCCGAGGTTGCTCACTCTGATTCACATTTGTGGTATCAAGAACAACCCCGACAATTACAAAAAGGGTAACAAGAAGCTGACCTCTTCGGCCATTGCCAGGAGGAAAGCGCTCAACGATGCGAGGAGGGCGCAACATGGCACAAGCGGTTGACATTCTCAACCAATCCGGCGTAGCCAACGCCACGGCCATCGTCGCAGCGAGCAACAACACGGGCCTGCCTCTCGGGGTGGCCATGGGTATGATCATGAAAGAGACTGGAGGCCCTAACATCTACGGCCATGACGCAGGAGGCGCGTGCCGAGGATGGGGTCTTGTCACCGAGGACAATTTCAGGAACGACTTTCTTCCCGTTGTCCTTGGCGGCGGTGTCTCGAACGGCGTCGGACCGACGCAGATCACTTATCCGGGCTATTTCAAGAACAACCCCGACTATCCTTGGTGGGATCCTTACTGGAACTGTGTGTTCGGCTTCAATCTCTTGAAGTCGTATTGCGGTGGGGATTACTCCTGGGAAAGTCTTGCCCGTGCTGGCTCGACGTACAACTCCGGCAACCCAAGCGGGACGTACAACACCTATGGCAGGACCTTTGCGGATCTTGCCGTCGAGTGGACGGATCGTCTGAGTGGGGCCGGAACCGATGTGGATTATGAAGAAGGAGATGACATGCCCTCGGCAGAGGAGATTGCCAACGCGATTCTTGACGCTCAGATTCAGCGTCAGGAAGAGGAGGGTACGACCACCCTCAGGACTGAGATCGGTTGGCTTCCTGAGAATTTCAACAGGATTCCCGCCAATGTGTGGAATTTCAAGGTTGTCAGGAATGGCCTTCCGTCTGATGATTCTCGTCAGGGTGAGGCCGTTTCTGTCGGCACCATCATGGCATGGCAGGACGCGTTCGTCAATGATGTGAAGAATGCGATCACGGAAGCTGTTCGTGGAATCACGAATGACGACAAGGTCGTGAAAGCAGTGAAGGAGGCGATCGATGCTTACATCGACTACTCCAAGACTGAGCCGGGGACCGTTCCCGCGGCTGATCTTTCTGACACGCTTGTTGTTGTTAAGAAGGGCGACACGCTAAAGGCCATCGCCACTGCGGCAGGCAAGACCATTGACGAGCTTTGCGCGCTCAATCCCGGTCTCGTGCCGAATTCAATTGTTGTCGGGCAAAGGATCAAGGTGAAGTAATGACCAGTATCACTATCGCTAACCCGAAGTTTCGTGACTTCTGCTACGGTGTCTGGGCCATCGCGGCTCTGGCACTTGTCAGTATTACGCTGTTCTGCAATGCCAGCAACGGTGCGTATGTATCGCCCAATTGGGTGAATCCTGCATACACTGTTGTCATGGCGCTCGGTGGCATTCTTGGCTTCGTCGCCAAGTCGCACACCGATACTTCCGTTGAGAGCTCGACGACTTCCGAGCTTGATGCGGAGCCTGAGCCGGGCACTGTTCCGGCTGAGTAACTTCAAAATGGAAGGAGAACCAGGAATGTCTATTCCATTGAACGAAACGCCAGTTACCACTCTTGGTTGGAAGGTCGGCCTGGTGGCTGGCCGGGTTCTCAGGGCTGTGGCTGACATTGGTCCTGGTGACGACGCATTTCCAGACGTGCTTCCCGCGAAGGGCGACATCATTTTCACTCCAAAGGTGCTGGAATCTGTCATTCCTGGTTCTCCTTCTGTCAGGGTTCGGAGTGAGACGATCACTGCGAGTCTTGATGGGGAAGGCTACATTTCCAGGAATTTCTCTCGTGGCATTTGGCTTTGGGCTGGTACTTGGACCGTCAACGCGACTTCGGTTGGCGCTGGCACATTTGAGATTCTCGTAACAGAGAAGAATGACAAGAATCACCCATTGGATCTGTGGAGCTACTCCGCGGTTCCTCCGGCGCCTGGCGTTACTCAGTACACGCTCACGCTCCCCGCAGGGGGTGTCTCGGGTCAGGTTCTTGCGCTTGGCGATGATGGTCAGTTGAAGTGGGTGAACGCATCGACCGGAGGTGGTGCGGGTGTTCCTGGTCCTCAAGGCCCAGCAGGCCCGAAGGGTGAAACCGGTCCTCAAGGCCCAGCCGGCCCGAAGGGTGAAACCGGTCCTCAAGGTCCAGCAGGCCCGAAGGGTGAAACCGGTCCTCAAGGCCCAGCCGGCCCGAAGGGCGATACGGGTCCAGCAGGCCCAGAACATCAAGTCTCTCAGAACGAAGTCAACCAGTTGGTCGCTCTTGTTCTTTCCCATTTCACCGACGTTGCACAGAATGGAGCATGATCATGTCTGACCATGCAGTCATGCCGTACCAGCATTACAAGGACGCTTGCGACGCTATCCGGGCCAAGGGCGCCGGGTCTGCGTCCATTAAGTCGGGTGACATGGCGGCGGCTATCAATTCCATTTCCAGTGGAACGCCGACTATGCCAGACATTTCGTTCACGTATCTTAACACGTGTCCTCCGCTGAGCAAAAAGTACAACGATTATTTTGGTGACGACGTCCGATCATATTTGGCCAGCTATTTGACGCAGCCCGGGGATTTGTTGTTGACTGTTGTCAGCTATGCCGGTCCCACCAATTATGCACTCAACATTCCTTCTGTTGCCAGTGCGCGCAACAATGGTGGCAATAATGGGATTTCGATACTGTGTGTGTTGTCCACACCGAACATGGTTCCATTATTCACCGGCAAACCCGTTAACGGGTTTGACATTGACGGTGATTTGTTCTTCTTGAGAATTCGAGGATGCCAACTGTATCAGTCGTTCATCGGTACTACTACACGTATTGAAAGTACGAAGAACGTGCTGATGATGTCCGGTTTTTCCCAGGCGCCCCGTACCGCGTCTTTCGGCTTTGCGTTCAGTTCAACGGCTACAGAAATGTTGACTTGTTCGACGAATGTTGCGGACAACAACGTTCTGAAGCACTCTTTTACCACGATAGAGTTCGACACTCGCGGCCAGCACGTAAGGGGTGCTTTCTGCAGTGCTGTCAAACAACGGTCCACGCCCGGAAACGACACGATGAAATTGACGATCACAAATCCTGGTTCTGGTACGTACAACTTCATGCAGACTGGCGTTTTCTACTCATGACCAGAGTATATTTCGAGACCACGGGGTCGTTCACAAAGACACAGGAATATTTGTCTCGTCTTCTGAAGTTCGACCCGATGAAGTATCTTGAAAAGTATGCTCAGCGTGGTGTCAACGCGCTTTCTGCGGCGACTCCGTACGAGACTGGCGCCACTGCCCGTGGCTGGGGATACGAAATTCACAAAACGCAGACCGGTTGGGCCATTTACTGGACCAATTCCAATGTCAACCACGGCGTTCCGATCGCGGTGTTAATCCAATATGGGCATGGGACGAGGAACGGGGGTTACGTGATGGGTAGAGATTACATCAATCCGGCGTTGCGTCCGGTGTTCGATCAGATTGCCGCTGATGTTTGGAGCGAGGTGACAAATGGCGACCATTGATGAGCAAATCGTCAAGCTGAAGATGGACAATGCGGATTTCAAGACGAAAGTTGCGTCGTCCATTGATTCTCTTGGCACTTTGAAGAGTTCATTGAATCTTGACGGAGCGACGAACTCGCTTCAGAAGCTGGCAAACACTGCGAAGACTGTCACTTTTGACAAGGCATCGGAGTCTGCTAACACTCTTCAGGCCAAGTTCTCGACTATGTCAGTCGCTGCGGGTGCAGCCATCGGCACTCTCGCGTCGAAGGTCACTTCAGCTGGTATGAGCATGCTGAAAGCTTTGACCATCGACCCGATTATCGACGGTTACCACGAGTATGAGACCCAGCTCAACGCTGTGCAGACGATTCTTGCCAACACCAAGAACAAAGGCGAGAACATTCAGACGGTGAACGACGCTCTGAATGAGTTGAACACCTACGCGGACAAGACGATCTACAATTTCTCGCAGATGACGCACAACATCGGTATGTTCACCGCTGCTGGCGTTGGTCTGAAGGAGTCTGTGTCGTCGATCAAAGGCATTGCCAATCTTGCGGCGTTGTCTGGGTCAAACTCCCAGCAAGCGTCGACCGCAATGTACCAGTTGAGTCAGGCCATTTCCTCGGGAACGGTCCGACTCATGGACTGGAACTCGGTCGTAAACGCCGGTATGGGTGGCGAAGCATTCCAGGAAGCCCTGAAGCGTACCGCTCGTGCACACGGTGTTGCTGTTGACTCCATGATTCAGCAGGAGGGATCGTTCCGAGAGTCTCTGTCCAAGGGGTGGCTGTCATCTCAGATCATGGTTGAGACATTGTCTCAGTTGGCCGGTGAGTACAACAAGGAACAGCTCATATCCATGGGTTACACCGCGGAGCAAGCTGATGCCATTGTCGATCTGGCGAATACTGCTGAAGAATCTGCGACGAAGATCAAGACTTTCTCGCAGCTCATCGACACGGTAAAGGAGGAACTCGGTTCAGGCTGGGCTCAGACCTTCTCCATTCTGTTCGGTAACTTCGAGGAAGCCCAGGATCTGTTCACGGTGGTCGGAAACGCGATCACCGGGTTCGTCAGTCAGACTTCGCAGGCCAGGAACGCAATGCTCCAGACCTGGAAGGACATGGGTGGTCGTACTGCCCTCATTGAGGGCTTGACCAACGTCGTCAAGGCTCTTGTTGCTCCGGTTAAGGCCGTTGGAATTGCTTTTCAGCAGTCGTTCACTGGAAACCTCGGCAAGACGCTCGCTGATATTTCGATTGGGTTCCAGCATCTCACAGAGAAACTGATTCCGTCGGACAAGGCGATGGACAACTTGACCCGGACGTTCAAGGGGCTGTTCTCGGCCATCAAGATCATATTGTGGCCAGTCGGTCAGTTGCTCAAGCTGTTCGTGGCCATCGTCAAGCCGATTCTTGGTGCTGCATTCGCGATAACCAAGTTCGTTCTTGGTGGTCTTCTGACGCTGACCGCTCACATCGGCGACGTGATCGTCAAGTTTGACCAGTGGATCGATGGGTTCGATCCGATCGGCAAGCTTCTTGACTGGCTCGGCCAGAAGATTAGGGATCTGCTCGGTTGGTTCGACAAGTTGACCCACGGCAAGTTCAGCATGTCCAAGATCTTTGGTGATAGTGGCTCTTCGGCACTTGACAAGATGGACCATGGTTTGTCATCGCTCCAAGATCACATGAACGGCATGGACTTCTCCGCTGTGAAGAAGGCTCTTGACTGGATCGGCGACAAGGCAGAGGCCGTGGGCAAGAAGATCAAAGACGCCTTGTTCCGCAAGGGCGTTGGCGTCGGCGCTCAGGAGCGTCATCGTGTTGGCGATGCACCTCCGGGTGGCGTTCAACTCGATGCGAAGCCTGTATCCAACGAGGCCATCACGTCGATGCAGAAGTTCAAGAACCTTCTACATGATCTCAAGATCATGTGGACTGGTGACGATGCCACTTTGTGGGGTCGTCTGTCTTATACGTTCACTCGTGTTGGACAGGCAGCTCGTGACACCGCGGCTGGAGGATTCATGGTCGCCAAGGCCAAGCTCCAGGATCTGTGGAAGACTGCGAGTCAAGTCCGACTCGACGATTTCTACAATCTTCTCATCGGCAAGGAGCAGAAGAACGCTCTGACCGACCTCATTGACCAGCTCGGGCTGAACAAGCTCGGTCCTGCGTTCAAGAATCTTGCTGGTCCGGTCAAGGAGTTCGGCGGGCACATCCGCGAGGTCTATGGTCCAGACGTCCACACCGCTTGGGAAACCTTCAAGAGTCAACTCTCTTCCATTGGCGTCAAAATGAAAGAAGTTGGCAAACAAGTCTGGGATGTCTGCGGGCCGTCCGTCATCGCGGCGTGGAACGCGCTCAAGGGAGCAGCCATCTACCTCGGTGGAGCCATCAAGGAACTCGCTGGTTCGGCGTTGACGAAGGTGAAGGACTTCTTCGCCGGAATTGATTGGGCTGGAATCGGTGAGAAGATCAAGCATGTCGCTGACAACATCAAGGATTTCGCGGAGAGCGTCAAGAATGGTGCTCATGATGACGCGGGAACGATGTTCGTCAAGCTTGGTGACAAGGCGCACGAAGCAGCAGGCAAGATCAAGGAACTTGGCTCTGCAATGGGTGGCAAGACCTCCGATTTGTTCAAGAAGTGGGGCTCTGACATCAAAGAGGGTGCCAACGCTTGGGGTCTTCCAGAGAAGTTCGAGAAGATCAAGAAGGCGGTTCTTGACAACCGGGGCAAGATTGGTGACGCGCTCGACTGGCTCGGTGAGAAGTTCAAGTGGCTCGGTGAGAAGATCAAAGAAGGTGTCAAGAATGGTTATGAAGCGCTGAAGGGTATGAACGCTTGGGATGCGCTTGTGACCGTTGTGGGCGGCATCTTTACTGGAATCATGGCTGGTTCGTTTGCGAATCTTGCCAGAAGCTTCGGCAAGGTAGGCAGCCTTTTCAGCGAATTGGCCAAGACTGTCAAGGCATCTCGCGGTCCAATTGTCGACACGATCAATGCGTACAAGGACTCCATGAAGGCCACCACGCACGACCTGAATGCAACGGCCATTCTCAAGTTGGCTGCTGCGACTCTGGTTCTAGCTGTGGCTCTGGCAGTCCTTGCATTGATTCCTTCCGATCGTCTTATGGCAGCTGCTCTTGCCCTTGCTGTGATCTTCGGTATCATCATTGGCGCTTGGTTCCTGTTCAACAGGAATGCCAAGACTGCCAAGAACGACACCGAAAATCTGATGTCTGGCGTGAAGAGTGGTCTCCTGAAGAATCTTGAGAACATCACTGGTGGCCTTAAGAACATGTTCAAGGACATCGGTACATCGTTCAAGATGGCTGGGCTTCTCGCTATTGCTGCGGGCGTTCTTCTCCTCGCGGGTGCAGTGTATCTTCTCTCGAAACTTGACACCAAGGAGCTCGTCAAGGGGATCGTGGCAATCACGGTCATCACTGCTGTGATGGTAACTGCTGCCAAGATCCTTGAACAGGGTAACAACGTTGCCAAGGGCTCGGGGCAGTTCATTCTCATGGCCGCGGCCATGATTATGTTCTACTTCGCGGTCAAGGGGTTCGGCGAGATGGACACCAAGCAGTTGGTCAAGGGCGTTCTTGCGCTCATCGCCATCGTTGGTGCCATGACGCTGTTCTCGATGTCCGGTGACAAGCTGAAGATCGGCAACGGCCTCGCCATTCTCGCCACGGCATATTCTATCAGACAGATCGTTGATGTCATCGACGAGTTGTCCAAGCGTGACTGGAATTCATATCTCAAGGGCTTTGCCATGCTGAGCATGGTCATGGCAGAGCTCATGGGTCTGTTCCTCGTCATGCCGGACAACGGCTTCGGCGATGCAGCGGCGATGCTAGCAATGGTGATCGCCATTCAGGGTATGTGTCACATCATTGGTGAATTCGCCAGTATGGATTGGAGCACGTATCTCAAGGGCGTTATCATGATGACAATTGTCCTTGCCGAGCTTGTCGCTGCAATGATGCTCATGAAGGGTGGCGGCGCAGCAGAGGGTGCTGGAGCACTCATTGCCGTTGCTGCTGCTATGATGATTCTTGCGGGTGTGCTGCAAGTTCTCGGTTCAATGTCGCTTGGCGAGATGGCCATCGCATTGGTTGGACTTGCCGTTGGGCTCGGCATTCTGATTGCTGCTGCATATTTGGCGCAGGAAGTAGTTGTCCCAATGATGTTGCTGGCCGCGGCGGTTGCTTTGATCGGTATTGCTGTTGGCGTAGCAGCTGCGGGCATTGCGTTGTTCACTTTTGCCTTCGTGGCTCTGATCACTGCCGTCAGTACAGGTGGTCTTGCTCTGATCGCAATGATTCCGTTGCTGTGCACCGCTATCGCGCAGGGTTTTATTAACATTCTCAACGTCATCGGTCAAAACGGTCCGGTCATCGAAGCCGCGCTCACTGCCATCATCACGGCGTGTCTGAACGCGTTGCGCAATTCGCTTCCGAGTTTCTTCGACTTGGTTCGAGACGCCATCATCGGCATGTGCAACACGATCAACCAGGTTGCTCCTGTGTTGATCCAGACCGGTATCAACCTCATTGTCGATTTCCTTCGGGCAATCAGGGACAATATTGGTGAGATCACGCAGATCGCCATTGACATCATTGTCAACTTCATCGACACGATTAGCGCCAACATCGGTCGGGTCATCGATTCCGGCGTGAATCTGTTGCTGAATTTCCTTGACGGCATCAAGAACGCCATCGATGCGCATTCTGAGGAAGTCGCCGACAAGGCAATTTCAATCGGTGAGGCTCTTGTCCGCGGTGTCATGCGAGGAATCGCACGGGTCAAGGACCATCTGATGGATGACATCAGCGCTCTGGCCAACAAGCTGCCTCAGTGGCTCAAAGACAAGCTCGGCATTCATTCGCCTTCCAAGGTGACTACCGAAATTGGCGAATTCGTCGGTTTGGGTCTTGTCCGAGGCATTGACAACAGCGAGAAGTGGGTCAAGCGATCCTCCGAGAACCTTGCAGAAAGTACTGGCAAGAGCATCAATGAGAAGTTCCGCGAGATTGTCGACGGTCTAACTCTCGATCCGGACTTCAATCCTGTGATCACCCCAACCGTGGACGATTCACAGGTGCGAAGCGCCGCGTCGAGACTTGGTGACCTGTTCAACAGTCAAAACGCCAACGCAAGAGTCTCTGTCGGCGTCAACGACGCGGTCAAGGCTCAAAATGGAAGTGCATCGAACCCGAACGGGGTCAACACGGTCACTTTCAATCAAACCATCAACAGTCCGACTGCTCCTACTCGCCGCGAAATCTATCGCGACACGAAGGAGCTCATCTCGAACATCAAGAGGTATTCACGATGATCAAGACGGTGTCTGTCGTCAACCAGTTCGGTGACGAGATCAGCACGAATTTCGTTGGGGCGTATGAAGCTCCTTACGTCATCACAAAGATCGAAGGTCACGGACCGGTTGGGGCAGACATCAATCTGACTCAGTTCGCGACGAATGATGGTGCAATGTTCAACTCGGCCAGGGTGGGAGAGCGTACGATGACTCTCACCCTGGCTGTGGTTGCTCAGCCTGGCAAAACGATCGAACACGCCAGGCGGTGGATTTACAAGACTTATGCGGTGAAGAATCGTGTCGAGATGGCGTTCGTGACCGACACTGGCACGTACATCATGACCGGATACGTCGAGAAGTGCGAACCAGACATTTTCGAGAAGATCACCAAAGTCAAGATAACGATCGTATGTCCAGATCCGTATTTCTATGCCCCAGCAAAAACTGTAACAAGTATTTCAAGTCTCAAGGGTGGCTTTGAATTCCCGTTTGCCGACAACACGACCTATATCGACAACGAGACTCTGATGTCAATCGGAGAGAACGGCCTATTTTGGTTTGTGAATGATCCAAATATTGAAGCGAAATGGGTCAAGTCCGACAGGACGGGTTTGAACCGCTATGGCCAAGACATGTCGAGAATGGTTGAGAAGACAATCCACCAAGCGGGTCTGCGGTATGAAATAGACGACGGTTGGCGCACGAAATATTTGAACTCAATGGTCGACGACATGACGAGTTCTGCGGTGAGCATTGGGGTCATGAGCGAGGCGGACCGTGACTTGGGCGGTACGGCTTACTTCCTGTACGTCAACAAATTCAAAAGTGGCAAGGGGGCGTGGCCCAGTCATGTGCTGAAGTTCGGAGAGATCCAAAACAACGCAAAGCTCGGCATGGAATATTCTGGGTCATTCGACAACGGCGTTATCATCAGGTCGAAGCTCTACGGCAAGCTTGCTGACATTCCAAGGATTCGCTATTCCGACAGCATCACCCCCACTTCATATCTTGAAATCGACATGGCGCGGGTCAAGAGCAAGATTGGAGAAGACTTCGAAAAAGGTGACTACATCGAAGTCGGAACCAAGAACGGCAACAAGTACGTCCGCATCTGGCACAGGAATCATTGGACGAGTTGTCTTAACGCTGTTGGTACGAACCCGTACTGGCCAAAAATCCAACAGGGTGCGAACACGATTACGTGCTTGATCATGGGCGACAACGTGACCCAGTACGCGGCCGAGCACGAAGTCGAGTACGACATCAAACACCAGGGGATCTGATGACATACGATGTGCTTGTTTACGACGACAATTGGGAGTTGAAAACCATTGTCGACAACTACGAGTCTCTTGTGTGGACTGACAAAGCCAAGGAATGCGGCGATTTCGAGTTGTACATGTACTACGACCCTGATCTCTGGAAGTTGATCACACTGGGTACATTTCTCCGGATTCAAGACTCTGACCACACCATGATGGTCAGCAAGCGTGATCTGAAGGACACGTACGAAGACGCTCCGCGGATGATATTCACCGGGAAGTCGATGGAGTACATCATATCGAGACGAGTCGTCTACAAGCAGATCGACGTCACGGGAGCACCCGGTGAAATCATCAACAAACTTCTTGACGAGAATTGTATTGACAGTCCGTATCTTCAACAATTCGCTCCTGACCCAACAAATCCCAACAAGAAGTACCGCGGAATCACTGGGCTGTACAGAGATGAATCGAACTGGCGGCAAGAACTGGGTGTCAATCAAATCTCCCAGCAATATCTCGGGCAGAACATCTACGAAGCTGTTTCAGAACTTGTGAAGACGTATTCATCGCCGACATGTTACATCTTCGTACACCACACAGAGGACAACAAGTGGCGGTGGCGTCTTGGCACTGGTGTTGATCGCAGTTGGAACCAGGGTACCAACGACTGGGTCACCTTTTCCAGTGATTTCAACAACTTGAAGGCCAGCGAATTTGTTCAGGACAACGACAAGTATGCGAATGCGTTCTATATCACCGGTGCTGATCCTGGCGACGGCAAGCCTCGGATGACTATGCCAATTGAACGCTCCATGGACGACACCCCGCACGGCGGATTCATTTCTGGGATGAAAAGGGTCGAGAAATGGATCGACGGATCGAACGTCAAGTTGAAGGATGACAACAACCACGACATTCCAATGCAAACGTACTTGAACGAGCTCAGAGCATACGGATATTCTTCCATGCGAGAATACGTGACGGAGACGAGTTTCACAGGAGACGTCGATCCGAACGTTCAGTGGGCTTACATGAAAGACTATTACATTGGTGACATTGTAAACGTCATTGACGACATGGGAAATGGCGCTATATGCGCCATAGACGGAATGACCATCACAGCCGACAAAAATGGAATTGTAATCATGCCCGATTTCAAGGCCGTACGAGCCATCACAGGATGAGAAAATGAACAAAACAGAAATGACGAAACTCGTTCCCCCAACTGGAGAGAGGTACAAGCAAGCCCGAGCGGCCAGGAAGGAGCTCGTGTCTGAGCCGACGAACTGGTTCATCCCTCGTGTTGAGGGTTGGATGGTTGACGCAGACCGTGAGTGTTTTCTCGTCCCGATCAACCACCGCAAAGCATCTGGGGACTTCATTTTCTCCATTCTGTCTGTTCCATTCGAGTTCGCGGTGAACGCGATGATCACCATGGAGGAGTAAAATGACATTTAGAAGTGGATTCTGGAACAGTATTGACGGAGATCGTACATATTCTGCCGAAGACATGGCCATTCCGTTCGACGGGGTCATCACCGAAGGCGTGTTCGCCAACTGGGGCGATGCGTTCAAGGCCAGGGTAATTGACGGCAGTACTGTGACCATCGGTTCTGGGAAGGCTTGGCTTTCCAAGAGGTGGATTCAGAATGACTCTGTGTACCAGATGCCGATCACGGTGTCCGATTATGCAAGTTCTACGGAACCTCGTACTGTGGTGATGTGCCTTGATTTGAAGGTGGAATCATATTACAGGTTCGCACAATTCTACATCGTAGAGATGCGCAACTACAGCTCGTACACGGACATGCTCAATCAAATTACCGATCGCACGCGTCAGAATACGCTACCTCTGTTTACCATCAATTTCGCTGCGGGTGACTCTTCGATTCAGCAGTCGAGCGTAACAAATCTTGTCGGAACGTCTTGGTGCCCGTATGTGACGGCGCCTGTTCAGACGGTCACCGTCGACGACATTCGGAACAAGTGGAACGCAGCATACAATTCTTTGATGCGTGACATTGTTGGCAACGCTCAGACCAAGGCGAATGAAGCCGAATCAAATTTCGAGGCGTCGTTCAACACGTGGTTCCTCACGTTGAAGAATCAACTTAACGTTAACCAAGCTGCAAATCTGCAGAACCAGATCACGTCTCTCACCAACCAGCTCAACAAATTTGTGGCCACCGGTACCGTTGAGAACCCGGTTCAGTTCTACAGTGGTGGCAATCTTGTCAATTTCACCACGAACATGGGTGTTCAGATCACTGCTGTCACCAAGTTCGCAAACAACTCATAAAGGATTTCACAATGACTCGAATTACGGATCTCACAGAAGCGTCTTCGCTCGCACAGACCGACTCGGTTGCTGTTGATGGTGCTTCTGGTACCCGCAAGCTAAGCATGATGCAAGCTTTCGGACGACTCGCCGATACTTTCTCGCAGAACTCATATTTCCACAGGAACATTTATCGTGGGAAGAGTCTTGGCAAATCGTTCACCTCTGACCAGAAGAATGCCATCCGTTCCGGAACGTTTGATGATCTCTACATCGGTGACTATTGGACTGACGGTGGAACCGATTGGCTCATCACTGACATGGACTATTGGTACGGCATTGGGCGCAATACCGCGACACTTGTCAAGACGCACCATATCAACATCATTCCTCGCCTTAGTATGGGCACGTCTGTTATGAATTCCACGGCGACCAACGCAGGTGGTTATGCAGCTGCGCAAATTCGCGCCAAGTTTTCTCCCATTGTGTCACAGGTCAATAATTTCTTCGGCAGTGGCTCGATTCTCAATGCGCCTCGTACGTTCTCGACTGACGCCGACAGTGGTATGGCAACTGCCATGAATTGGATCGACAACTGTACTTGTGAACTCATGTCTGAGCGGATGGTTTACGGTTCTCCCGTTTTCGAGATCCAGAACGGTAAGCCGGCTAGCTCATCGAACCAGAATTCTGCTTTCGCCTGGAACCACACCAACGACTTGAACCAGCTTGCTTTGTTCCGTCTCGCGCCAAGGTTCCGTATGGCTGTTGGCGACGGGCAAGTCGACAACGGTTGGTGGCTCAACACCATGGCCAAGTGGGATCATTTCTGTTGCTGTATTTACGGCCGCGCTGATTGCCTGCCGGCCAACACGACACTCGGTATTCGTCCTATCATGGGTATTACGGGCTAATGCATTTCTTTGGTGGCTCTGCGTGGGTAGACGTACTGGTCACCGTATTTGTGACCGTACTCGCTAGTAATGGATTCTGGGCCGTACTTCAGAAGAAGTTCGACCGGAATTCAACGGAGAAGAAGTTGCTTGTCGGTCTTGCACACGACCGCATCATCTACGTTGGTGAAGGATTCATCGCTCGTGGTTGGATCACATACGATGAATACGAGGATTTCATGAAGTATCTGTACGCGCCATACGCGGAATATGGTGGAAATGGAGCCGCTGAGCGCATTTCAGACGAAGTGAAGAAACTCCCGTTGAAAGCCAACAACAATCGGCGCGAACATCGAGTAAGAAGGGTAAACATCGATGAGAACTCGTAATAAAATGTTGATGTGCGCTATGTGTCTTTGTCCCACCATGATAATTATCATCACTGGCATTCTCGACTTCTCTTTTGCGGACGTGACACAGACAATTTGTGGCGTTGTTGTACTAATTTGCCAATTTGTGCTACTTGTTTCTTTTGATCCAAGCACGTCTGTTTCCAATATTGGATCGCTCATCGTGAACGACGCCGATGAAGTGTATCTTGTGCTGAACAACGATATTTCGGATCTTCGGAAGAAGTCGCGTGTCGATCTTTCGGTTTATCTTTCACACAGCTCTTAATGAGAGACTAGAAAGGAATCATCATGAAGGATAATCTCTCCGAACACTTCGACGCTGTGATCGAAGACCATCTCCAGAAGATGGATGATTACGAGCCCGGAACTGAAGAAACCCGAAAGACCGCTGACGAACTCAAGGTTCTGATGGAAGCGAAGGCAACTTGCTATTCGCAGAAGAAGAACTGGAAAGACTACGTCATGCCGATCATCGGTACTGTCGTTCCGATTCTGACCATCCTCGTCTACGAGGAGAAAGACGCGATCACATCGAAGGCGTTCGGCTTCGTCCCGAAGAACTGACCGATACGACCTCAAAAGTAATGTGTGGTGCAATTCACACTGCGCATTACTTTTTGCACATTCTTTTATGAGAAACACTACTTTTAGGAGAAAAAAATGTTCAAGCACATCTGCGCAACCATCGGCGCTGTCGTGTTCGCCGCTTTCATCCTTGGTGCTTCTGTGGCATCGCTGCTTCACGGAAGCCCGCTGATGATCATGCTGGTCATCACGACGCTCATGCTGCTGGTCGCCCTCGCGGACGATGACAACAAGAAATCTGAAAGGATGTGACATCAACAGCACAAGTCTTAACCGGCTTGTGCTTTTTGCACGTCTTCTTATGAGAAAGACTTCTACATAAGGAGATACCATGCTTTACGTTATCAAGCTCATCGCCAAGATTCTCATCTGCCTTGCGGACCTGGCTGTGATCTGCGTGTCCATGATCACCGTGGCACCCATCACGCTAGTCCTGGCAGTCATCATCCTGGCCATTGCCTTGAACTCCATCGCAAAGGATATCGAAAACAAGGAGTAATAACAAAGCTACAGACCCCAACACGGCCTGTAGCTTTTGCACGTCTTCTTATGAGAAAGGAGGCACTATGAAGGACAAGTACAAGACCATTCAACTCATCGCGGCGCTGACATATTCACTGTTGGCAATCGGGATGTTGATGCTTGGAATGGCCCTAGGCATCCTGACGTGAAAACAACAGCACAAGTCTTAACCGGCTTGTGCTTTTTGCACGTCTTCTTATGAGAAGAACTCACCAATGAAAGGAAATTATCATGTCTGACGACATCGAGATCCCCGAAGTTGACACCGACGACATCATCGAAACCTCTGACGAAGAGACTTCTGTCGCTGGCACCGTCGCCATCGTGGCAGCCGGAGTGGCTGCTGGCCTTGGCATCGGGTACGGCCTCATGAAGCTCTCGAACAAGATCGGAGACAAGATGTATGATCACATCGTTGCCACTCACAAGGGTGACAAGACCAACGAAGACATCAGCAACAACCATTCTGAGGAGTGAACCTTACAAGGATACAGACCCTAACACGGTCTGTATCCTTTTTTTTCATCAGAGAAAGGAACTACAATGTATATTCCCAAGCGTGGTTACGAAGATGTGTCTTACGACAGGGTTGAGTATTACCCAGCGAGAGCATTGAGTGAACGAGATCAAACTCTCGTTGACACAGCCGCTGCAATCAACTACGGTTCGCTCGAGCAGGGCCTCGGATATTTTGTGACGAAGTGCTCTGACGGCAATCCGTGTGCGAACGACGTCCACCACTGAACGAAGGCGTGGCACAATGAATACGAAGACATCCAATATCATTCAATCAATTAACAAGTTCACGAACAATCATGCGCCGCTTATTCTCACGGCCACCGGATCGATCGGTGTCGTGTGCACTGCCGTTCTCGCAGCCAAGGCCGGCCCTCGAGCTCGTGCTGCAATCGTCGACTATGACATGGACAACCAGACGAATGCGACGGCTTTCGAGAAGGTCAAGATCACTTGGAAGATCTATCTTCCTACGGCGATCTGCGCTGTGGCAACCATTTCCACGTTGTTCTGCGGCAACCATATTGCTCTGAAGCGCGGAGCGAACCTGATGCAGGCATATTCAATCCTGGACACCACGTTCCAAGAGTACAAGGGCCAGGTGAAGCAGGCTCTCGGCGAGAAGGAAGAGCGCAAGATCGACGACGCCATTTCTGAGCAGAAGGTGGCATCATCCAACACGGTGGTTCTCAGCGGCCCGCAGCCTCTCACCATGGATGATCTGTCGGGTCGATATTTCAGGATCGACGCAGAGAAGATTCGTCAGGCGCAGAACGCGCTGAACGCCAGGCTCCTTCAGGAGGACTGGATCAGCCTGAATGTCTTCTACGGGCTTCTCGGACTCGATCCGATTGGTCTTGGCGATGACATCGGTTGGAACGCAGATCGTCTGCTCGACATCAGGTTCACGTCATGCCTGACTGCTGAAGAAGAGCCGTGCCTCGTCATCAAGTACGACACGGTGCCGAAGCCGGACTATTACAAGGGGTACTGAATGCTTGCAATCGTTGGAGCAACGTGCAGCGGAAAGAATTGGTTCGCCAACAAGCTTTGCACGGAGGATGGGTGGGACCGGGTTGTCACTTGCACGACCCGTCCGGTTCGTCCTGGTGAAGTGAATGGCGAAGACCACATATTCATGGATGTCCAAAACTTCAACTACCTTGCCGCACAGGGTAAGTTGATCAACATTCGTCAATACGACACAGTCGAAGGAATCTGGAAGTACGGTATTCGCCCAGCAGATATCGACATGAGCAAGAAGAAGCGTCTCATCATCATTGATCCTCTTGGTGCCACCAGGCTGTTCAAGCCTTGGCAGGTTGCCATGATGGTCGTCCCTCGTGAGATTCGCAAGCAGCGTTCCATTGAGCGAGGCGACAGTGAGACTGAATTCGCAAGACGAGATCATGCAGACCAGCATGATATTGCGCTGATGATCGATTTCTATCAGCGTTATTATTCGGAATTCCCGCAAATCATCACAAACAAATTTCAGGAGGTTTAACCGAAATGATTACCCGCGAGATCACGTACATCGACTACAATGGTGACGAGCAGACCGAGAAGTACTATTTCGACCTGACTGTCCCCGAAATGCTTGAGCTGTCTTTCAGCTCCGCTGGCGATATTCAGTCGACCCTTGAGCGTCTGTCCAACAGCCGTAAGGTCGGCGAGATCTTCAACATCATTCAGACGCTCATTTTCAAGAGCGTCGGCGTCAAGTCGGATGATGGCAAGCGGTTCGTCAAGAACGAGGAGGTCCTAAACGACTTCAGGCAGTCTCGTGGTTACGAGGCGTTTCTCATGAAGATGATGCAGGATACCGACTATGCGAGCAAGTTCATCGAGCAACTCATTCCGCAGGATCGTATTCAGCAGATCGCTGGTGTCGAGAAGGTCGACAGCGGAAAGCATCCTCTGGCAATGGACAAGAAGTGAGGTTGATGAATGGCAACCGTCAATCTTCCGAGTAATTCCATCATGCCTGAGAAGGGCGGAAACTACTCGGACAACAACAGGCCGAAGGTCGAAGCTGTTGCGAAAGGCCAGAAGCGTAAGGAATCCGCAGGCAAGAAGCTCAAGCGATCAATCATCGCTGAGGACGGACGTTCTGTCGCCGAGTACATTTTGATGGACGTGCTGCTTCCTGCAGCGAAGAACACCATTTCCGACGTTGTCTCGGAGTCAATCCAACGGCTGTTGTTTGGTGACAGCCGACCGAATCGCAACAAGAATGTTCGCGACAATCGGTCATATGTGAGCTACAACAGCTTCTACAACAAGCCGAGGGAGTCATATTCTCACAGAGCGAGGGCAACACACGATTTCGATGAAATCGTCCTCGCAAGTCGAGATGAAGCCGATCGGATTCTTGATTCGTTGGCGGATCTAATCTCTCAGTACGATGTTGCGACGGTGGCTGACCTGTATGATCTTGCGGGTGTCACCAGCTCGTACACCGATGCAGAATGGGGCTGGTACTCCATCGGAGGTGCGTCGCCGCGACGAATTCGTGAAGGTTATATTCTGGATCTTCCTCGACCGGTAGCGGTGAACGACAGATGAATGTCAACCAGATGAGGGTCCGGGTAGCCGAGTGTTATCCGGGCCCTCGCTGGACCAAGAAGGTCCAGCAAATGAGTGACGATCAAGTGATCGCCATATTCTACAGGCTTTCAAAGAAAGGAATGATAAAATGAGCTTCCGAGAGAAGTTTGAGAACGCCAAGCTGCACGTTGAGGAGTCCTCTCCGACGATCCTCACTGCCATTGGCTGTGTCGCTGTTGTGGGCAGCGCTGTTCTCGCAGTCCGTCAGGGACTCAAGCATCACAACGAGGTGATCGAGAATCACCATGAAATGATCAATGCAGTCAATATTTGCCATGACAACCCAGATGTCTACGAGAAGCGCATGGGCGAGAAGTACACGGAGGAAGACTACAAGAAGGATCTCGCCATTTCTTATGCGCAGACCGCCGGTCTGTTCATCAAGACGTATGGCCCTTCGCTGGCCATGATGGCCGTTGGGATTGGCTGCATCTGCAAGGGTCACAGTATCATGCTTGGTAGGACCGCTGCACTGTCCTCTGCACTGAACGCTCTGCAGGCGGCATGGAACAAGCGCAATGAGGCCGAGAAGATTGAAAGAAAGGCAGCCACTCAGGACAACACGATCGAGGTTCCTGAAACTGCTGGGACGAACAACAGCGTGAAGAACATTGTTTCCAAGAAGAATCTGCTCAGCAGTCCATATTCTCGGACGTTCGACAGTTCATCCAGGAACTGGGAGCCTTCTCGTGACTACCAGCTGCTCTTCCTCAAGACGCAGCAAAACATGGCGAACGACCTTCTCCGGACGAGGGGTCACGTCTTCCTCAATGAGGTCTACGACATGCTGGATCTTCCTCGCTCTCCCGAGGGCGCTCTGGTTGGCTGGGTCAAGAGCCCGGACAATGGAGACGGTTTCGTCGACTTCAACCTCTCTGATCCCAGGAACTTTCCTGAGGATCCCGATTTCATCACTGGCACTTGGAAGCTCGACTTCAATGTCGACGGTGTCATCTACAATCTCATCTGAAAGGAATCACTGAAATGAACAAGAACATCATCGCCGCTGCTGCTGGCGTTGCTGCTGGCGTTGCCATTTTCTTCACCCGAGAGAAGATCAAGGCTCTTCGCACCGCAGACAAGCTCGAAGCGGATATTCTTAAACCCGTCGAGAACACCGAAGAGCCGGAGTCTGAGCATGACGAGGAGATCGTTGTGCACAAGCCAGTCGACGATGTGATCGACCTTGACAAGGCCGTGGCTGACGCGAATGCCATGATGGACGAGAAGAACAGCCCGCGCCTGGTCAAGAAGATCACCCCCAAGGTGGAGGCGGCAACGGACGCGCCCGGGTGGACGTACCCCGACGAAGAGACGTACTACGAGCACGATGACCTTCCGGATAAGAGTCTTTTCTGGTTCATCAATGACGACATGATCATTGATGACGATGATCTTCCAATCACGGACTATGTCGAAAGTCTGATCGGTGATCTGTGCGAAGTCACCAAGCAGAATGGCGACTGTGGCTTCTGCATCAACAACAAGGAGGGGCTGCGTTTCTCCATGGAGATCATCAAGGAGCCTATCGCTGAGTACATGCACAAGCTTCACGAGGACCTTGACGATTTCGACGAAAGCGAGGAGGACGATGATAAGTGACATTCTCGTCGACCTCTATGCCCCTGATGGATACAGGGATCTCTGCAGAAAGCTGAATGAGATCCCTTTCCATTCAGATATTCGAGATGACAACAACCGAATCGATGACGCGATCTATTTCCGTGAAGAGATTCTTGAGGAGTACGAGGATGAGCCGCCGTCTGTGTTGCTCGTCCTCGTCGCTCTGCTCGACCGTATGAGTCTCATGCTCGACAACGAGTATTCTGTCAAGGATCTGCTTGAGGAGTGTATTTCCAATGCAGATCTTGGTTGGTACTCAGACGAGCACACGGAGAAACTCCCGACATGGACAAGTCGTGTCGAGAATGCGGTTGAACGTGTTCTTGACCGCGAAATCGACAAGAATGGCAAGAACGGATGGTTCCCGACGCAATCATATTTCGGAAACCAGAAGAAGATGTCACTGTGGAAGCAGATGAACAATTACGTCATGGACGGAATGCTCACTGATATTTGGTAAGGAGGTGGACCATGGATTTCTTCAAGGTCCAAGTGCGGGAGACCAAGCATGGGGTTGAAATCGCCCCGGCCTTCCGTGTAGGCCGTTCGAAGGATCTGATGGTCCGTGCACGAGCCTTCTACGCAATCTGGGATGAAGAACGCGGTTTGTGGTCGACGGACGAGTATGACGTCGCCCGTCTTGTTGACCGTGAACTTTACGCGAAAGCTGATGAACTGAAGGAGCTGCACCCGAAGGTGCTCTCCATGACGGACTACTCCACCAAATCGTGGAGGGAGTACCGTGAGTTCTTGTCCAAGCTCAACGACTCGGCGGTGGAACTTGATGGACGCATCATGTTCGCCAACGAGAAGGTCGAGCGAACTGACTATGCTTCGCACGTTCTTCCATATTCGCTTGTCGACGGAGACCATTCGGCGTTCGATGAACTTCTCGACAAGCTCTACGAGTCTGCTGAGAAGGAGAAGTTGCTGTGGTCCATCGGGGCGATAGTCTCCGGTGATTCCAGATATTTGCAGAAGTTCGTCGTGTTGTATGGCAAGAGCGGTGCTGGTAAATCGACCGTGCTCAACATCGTGCAGGGCATGTTCGACGGGTACTGCTCGCCGTTCGACGCCAGGGCCCTCGGCAACAGTTCCAATCAGTTCGCGTTGGAACCGTTTCGTACGAATCCGCTGGTTGCCATTCAACACGACGGTGATCTGTCCAGAATTGACGACAACACCAAATTGAACTCGATTGTTTCTCACGAGACGATTCCGATCAATGAGAAGTACAAGCCGCAGTACTACATGCGGCCGAATGCATTTCTCATGATTGGCACGAACACCCCGGTGAAAATCAGTGATGCGAAGTCAGGCCTGATTCGCCGACTGATCGACATCTCACCAACGGGTGAGACGTTCAGCCCTCCGGTGTACCAGCGTCTCATGCGAGACATCACGACGGAGTACGGCGCCATCGCCAAGTACTGCCTGGACATTTTCAAGAAACTGGGTAAGCACTATTACGATGACTACGTCCCGGTTCAGATGATGTTTCGTACAGATGTCGTGTTCAACTTCGTTGACGAGATTTCCGGGCAGATCATGCACGACGACGGGATCAGCCTCCGTTCTGCTTACGCACAGTACAAACAGTATTGTGCTGATTCGCAGATCGTGCATATATTGCCGATGTACGCTTTCAAGGAAGACTTGAAGGAGTATTTCGGCAAGTTCGAAGAACGAGCCATTGTCAACGACGAGAGAGTCAGGAGTTGGTACAGCGAGTTCAAGAGCGAGCTCATTTTCGGTGCGAAGAAAATTGATGACAGGGACGAGCGTCGATGGATTGATCTCAAGGACCAGCCGTCGAAACTTGATGTGTTGTACAAGGATTGTCCTGCACAGTACGCATCTGACGACGGAATCCCCGCCAAGCCATGGGATTCAGTCACGACAAAACTGAAGGACCTTGACACCAGCAAGGAACATTTCGTCAGGCCGCCAGTCAACCACATCGTCATCGACTTCGATCTGAAGAATGACCAAGGAGAGAAAAGTCTTGAGGAGAACATCGATGCGGCTGAGCAGTGGCCCCGCACATACTGTGAGACCAGTCGCTCAGGCAACGGATTACATCTGCACTACATTTATGACGGCGATCCGACCGAGCTTACCAACTTGTATTCATCCGGAGTGGAGATCAAGACTTGGTCCGGGAAGTCGTCGCTGCGTCGTAAGCGAAAGCTGGTTAATGACGAGCTAATAGCGCATATTTCTTCAGGTTTGCCACTCAAGGAAAAAAAAGTGATCAACAACCAAACGTTCACGAGTGAAGCAGGATTGCGCAAACTCGTTGAGAAGAATATTCGCAAGGAGGTGCATCCTGGTACGAAGCCGAGCATTGATTTCATCAAGCACATTCTTGATGAGGCTTACAAGTCTGGAAAGCCGTACGACCTGAACGACATGCGTGGCCATGTTCTGGCATTCGCCATGCGGAGTACTCATCATTCCGAGTACTGCTTGCAGCAAGTGTCGAAAATGCATTTCCGGTCTGGTGACGAGGAGACGCCGGACACGCCGTTCAACGACAATGAACCGATTGTGTTCTACGACGTAGAGGTGTATCCGAATCTGTTCCTCGTCTGCTACAAGACTATTGATGGCAACTGCGTGTCGATGGTCAACCCGAAGCCGACTGAGGTGGAGAACCTGATCAACAATCGTTTGATCGGGTTCAACAACCGGCGCTACGACAACCATATTCTCTACGCAGCGATGATGGGATACTCGAACGAGCAACTCTTCAAGCTGTCACAGAAGATTGTTTCTGGTGATCGGACAGCCATGTTCCGTGAGGCGTACAACTTGTCGTACACCGACGTGTACGATTTCTGCTCCAAGAAGCAGAGCCTCAAGAAGTGGGAAATCGAGCTCGGCATTCATCACCAGGAGATGGGTATTCCTTGGGACGAACCATGTCCTGAGGAACTGTGGCCTAAGGTCATCGAGTACTGTTGCAATGACGTCAAGGCAACCCAGTCGGTCTTCAATGCACGGCAGGAGGACTGGAAGGCCCGGTGCATGCTTGCGAACATCGTTGGCATGACGCCGAACACAACCACGAACACGATCACACAACAGATGGTGTTCGGGAATGATCGGAACCCGAAGTTCATTTGGACGGACCTGTCCAAGGAGTTTCCAGGTTACGAGTACAAGTTCGGCAAGTCGACCTACATGGGCGAGGAAGTCGGCGAGGGTGGATACGTATATTCAGAACCCGGCGTCTACAAGAATGTCGCTCTTCTGGATGTTGCGTCCATGCATCCTCACTCGATCAAGGCGCTCAACCTGTGGGGTGATGAGTACACGAACAAGTACTTCGATCTTGTGCAGGCTCGTATTGCCATCAAGCATGGTGAACTCGACAAGCTCAAGACCATGTACGAGGGCAAGCTTGCTCCATATGTGAGTGATGATCCTGCAGAGCAGAAGATCCTCAGCACTTCCCTAAAGATCCCGATCAACTCCATGTATGGTCTGACCGCTGCCAAGTTCGGGAACAGAGCCAACGGGAACTCTGGTCAGAACAACAAGGACAACATCGTGGCGAAGCGCGGTGCGTTGTTCATGGTCTGGCTGAAGTACCAGGTCCAGGAACGCGGATTCACCGTGGCTCACATCAAGACGGATTCGATCAAGATTCCCGATGCAACACCCGAGATCATCGAGTTCGTCATGGAAGCTGGGAAGAAGTACGGGTACACATTCGAGCATGAGGCGACTTATGACAGGATGTGTCTCGTCAATGATGCGGTGTATATTGCTCACGATTCTGATGGATGGCACGCAACCGGTCTGCAGTTCCAGATTCCATATGTGTTCAAGACGCTGTTCAGCAAGGAGGACATCAAATTCGAGGACCTCTGTATCACCAAGAGCGTCAGCAAGGGTGACATCATAATCCGAAAGGAGGACGGAGATCATTTCGTCGGGCGTGTCGGTTTGTTCTGCCCCGTGAAGAACGGAGGGGAACTGTTGCGGCACAATGGCGACAAGTTCTACGCACTCTCTGACACCAAGGGTCATCTCTGGGCTGAGGCAGAGGCAGTGTCGGATGAGGATGACATCGACATGGACTTCTGGTACGACAAAGTGTCGGAAGCCAAGAGTACGATTGATAAGTATGGTAGCTTCGATGAGTTCATAGCGTGACATTATTTGCACGTTCTCTTATGAGAGAAAGGACTCATCTCTGACCACAACTCAATAGACAAAAGGTTGAGCCGTGCTTGCTAATGTAGCCGCGGCTCTTCCTTTTGCTTTTTTGTAGAAAGGAAAAAATGGAACTCTCACGAGAATTCGACAAAGTCGACGCCATGCCGATTGGTGAAGATGTACGGCATCTCGATGAGCCGAACGATAACATCGTCAACATGATCATGGCGGTGTACCTTCGTGATTCGCTCTATGGCCGCGCAACTCGTTGTCAATACGCCATCAACTGCCGGCGCAACAATGGGGAACTGGTCCGTATCATGTTCAACAGTCGAGACTGGTTCTTCGGCAGGACTCCGGAGGGTGGCGTTCCGCAGCACCCAACCAAGGTCACTCGGGACGACCTTCGTGCTCGCACGGTCGGTGACATTTTCACGCCCGTCAACGTGAGCGAACTTGTCGGCAGAATGACAATTAGCGAACTGTTGCAGGACATTTGCTCTTGGTATGTGAAGTACAACAGGGAGCACAACAAAGACATCATACCCACGCACAAGTTCGTTGATCTGTTCAACAGCAGCGGAATCATGCCAACGAACCATTACGAAAACATGATCCGCGCGCACTCGACTTGGGTTGAGACCTGCCAGGAAAAGATGTGTGACCCCAACACGTCTGAATACGAATACCAGCATCTCACGCTTGAAAAGAGTGAGTATCAAAACAGAATCAATGACATGCTTATCGTCAAGTATGCCATGCTCTTCGCAGAACAGGAAAGAAAATGATTTACTCTCGTATGTGTTACGTCGACCGCGTCGAGATTAAGTCCTTCGGACGCAACATCGAAGATGACGCAACGCTGATGCTGACCACCCTTCGCGACATCAGGAAGTCGATGAACGGGCACCGTGACACCCAGTACGAGATCAACTGGCATGTCTCTGACAGAGCACTTCCGGTCACTGACAGCAACGGTGAACGCGTTGAATGGTGCGAGCTTCAATACGTCGACAACCGTTGGATATACTGCCACAACAACATCTGCATGCAGTTCTCCCGAAAAGAATTAAAGACCTCGATCCTGTACGTCAGGGACAGGGATGTGTTCGTTTTCCTCGACGAACTGCTCAACACGATCATCTCGATTCTCGTCGGAGTCGGAATCCCGGAGCAGTACCTCTTCTCACGAAAACAGAAGGAGTTCCTCAAGAACTGTGGGGCTCGGATCGCCATGGAGAATAGGCTGACCGACATCACACTTCGTATCAACCAACTGACCGAGCAAATTGAACGAGATGAAGAGAGCGAGCGAGACGACGAAGTGAATCGTAATCTAATCCTCATGCGGAGAAGTCTTGAGCATGCTCTGGACGAACGAGACGACACCGAACGCTTCCTGGCGGCAATCAACATCTGAAAGGAACAACAATGCCCAACAACATCGCAATCGAGAATGCACATATTCTCTTCCGTAACTTCAGCGGCCAGGAAAGCCGGTTCAACCTCGCAGGACGCAGGAATTTCTGCGTTGTGATTCCGGACGACGACATGGCCAAGCGCCTGATCGATGACGGCTGGAATGTGAAGCGGCTCCGTCCGAAGGACGAAGGAGATGAGGAGACGCCTTATCTTCAGGTCGCCGTTGCGTTCAACAGCTATCCCCCGAAGATCGTTCTGATCTCCGGAAGCAACAAGACGTATCTCGACGAGAGCACCGTCGACATGCTCGACTGGGCTGACATTCAGAATGTCGACCTGGTGATCCGCCCATACCAGTGGGAGGTCAACGGCAACCGTGGGATCAAGGCATACGTGAAGTCGATGTACGTCACCATCGATCAGGACGTCTTCGCGGAGAAGTATGATGCATGATACCGTGACATCAGAGCACATCAACGAGTACAAGGAATTCCTCGTGGATCTATACGAGGCGGAGTTCGGCTTGGTTGACGAGCCGACACGATCACAACCGATGTACCGATTCGTACTGTACCACAAGGATGGGTCCTCGATCACGAAGTACGCATCGCCTTATTCGCTGGCACACTTCAACAAGTATCAGGAGAAGTTGTTCCGACATGGACGATCGTGATGCATATCTTACCGCATGTGAGAAGATCGCTGCGAAGCTGGCAGCAATTGTCGACTCTGATGACTACTCGTGGGGGACAAGCATTGCCGATCCATCGAGTGTCAGTTTCACGACACGGGTCGCAATGGGTGATGCAGTCGTACTGCGGTGTCGAAAGGACAGCTTGTTCATCAAGAATCTGATGAGGAGGGTAAAGAAAGTTGCCGCCGACTCTGCTGCCACAGCAGAGAACCGCCGTTGACAATCTTCGTGATGGGTGCATATTGAACGGAGGGGTGGGCAGTGGCAAGAGTATCACGTCGATCGTGTACTACTTGGAGAACCACAAGCCTGCCCCTCTGTTCATCATCACCACTGCGAAGAAACGCGATTCTCTGGAATGGGAACAGGAACTGGCGAAATTCGCTATTAGTACGCATGAGCCATGCCGGATTGCTGTGACGATCGACAGCTGGAACAACATCAAGAAGTACGTCAACGTCATCGGGGGCTTCTTCATTTTCGACGAACAGCATCTTGTCGGGAGTGGACAGTGGGTCGAGGCGTTCTACAAGATTGCCAAGAACAACACTTGGATTCTGTTGACGGCCACACCGGCAGACACTTGGTCAGACTATGTCCCGGTGTTCAGGGCAAACGGGTTCATCAAGAACAAGACTTCGTTCGAGCGTGAATACTGCGTGTTCAATCGTTTCACGAAGTATCCGCAAATCGAACGGTACGTTGGCACCAAGAGACTCGAACGATTTAGAGACCAGATCTTGGTGGACTTGATTGTGCAGCGGGGGACTATTCGTCACACAATCTATGTACCCTGTGATTACGACAAGCTGGAAGTGAAACAGCTTAACGTCACAAGATGGAACTATATTGATGACAAACCGATTGAACAGGCGAGCGAATACTTCTCAATTCTAAGGCGGATCATATATCTTGATCCGTCCCGGATAGACGCTCTGTATGGCATTCTGAGCCATCATCCGAAGTCTATCATATTCTACAACCACAACTTCGAGTTGGACGCTCTGAAGCGGTCTCTGACCGTTCTGAAGGGTACTGTGGCGGAGTACAACGGTCACAAACACGAGCCCATACCCAATACAGACTCCTGGTACTACTTGGTTCAGTACAATTCTGGTTGCGAAGGATGGAACTGCACCGAAACGGACACCGTCGTGTTCTTCAGTCAATCCTATTCATATCGTCAGACGGAGCAGGCCATGGGGCGTATTGACAGAGTCAACACCCCGTACAAGGACTTGTGGTACTACTTCATTCGATCCAATGCGAAGTATGAGCTCGCTGTGTCGCGGGCTCTCAAAAACAAAAAGAAGTTCAATGAAGCTTCTTGGTACAGAAAGGCTTTCAAATGATCTTCAACGTACTCGCGATGTTCATGTGCGGACTGTTCTTCGTTGCGCTTGTCGGTTCGATCATCGCGTGCACGATTGCTCTGTGCAAGAGCATCTTGGAAAAGCCCATTTTGTGGGGTGACAGTTTTGTGCTCTTCGGGGTACTGTTCATGAGTATCCTCGCACTCGTCGGTGATTACTCCATCATCACAATGATTGGGACCCCGGCATGATCTGTCTACTGCTCGTGTGTGTGCATCATTGCCATCGTAATGGCCCTACTCTCAGGAAAGGTGTTCAACTAATGTTTACTTTCATGCTCTTCTGCATCTTCTGCGGTATTGTTTGCCTGGTGTGCAAGATCCTCACCAGTGCCATTTTCTGGAAGATTCTCGGCTGGTGCTTCGTTCTCGGCTGTGTCTTCTGCTTGATCGGGGCTCTGCTTTAAGCTCTGAGAGAACTAACAGGTCTGCACGGCCTGTTAGTTTTTGCCGGTTTTGCCCACTTTTGCCCACTTTTGCCCACTTTTGCCCAAAAATTGGGCATGGTTCATTTACAGTGCGACTAGGAGTTTTACCCCTTTTCTGCCCAATTCCCACTTTTCTCTTTAAAAACTTTCTATAGAAAGTAATATATATATAAGAGTTTTGGGCATGTTTTGGGCAAAAGTGGGCATGGCCCGCTGACAAGGGGTTTCACCAAAATGTCGACATTTCGTTCAAGCAAAACCCCTAGTCAGCCCGTGGACACACATTTGGACACAAAAGTGGGCACGCAAAACACCTAGTCACAGTGTTTTTTTACACAATATCTTATGAGAGAAAGGAAACACCATGTTCAAGAGCTTTATCGACGTTCGTCTCAACAATTCGAACCTCACCCTCTGCATCCCGCAGAAGCTTGTGACCGACTGGAACGAGAACACTTGGTATGACGGAAACCACTTCTACATCAGGAAGGGCATTTCCAAGAATACCAGGCGTCGCATCGCCATCGTCGATCGCATGCTCAAGATGGAATGCAGCAAGATGGGGAAGGATTATGGGATCAATCCGTTGACGACCCTGAAACTGGACCGAATCTGACATCTACAAGCTTACAGGACCACACATCCTGTAAGTTTTTTCTGACATACGAGGTCAAAAACATGCGGTTGACTAGGGGTTCTTTGTTTTTCACACGTTATCTAATGAGGAGACTTAGATTATATCTCATCATATGATCGAATTCGCTCTCAAAAGAGCGTATCTCCTCACACCTCAACTTATTTTTGGCATCGAGGAGAGCCATGAAGGAATCAGAATTCCAGCACAATCTCCTTGTCAAGCTCAAGATCCGGTTCCCCGGCTGTGTAGTCATGAAGAACGACGCCAACTACAAGCAGGGTTTCCCCGATCTTCTTGTTTTGTACAAGGACAAGTGGGCCTGTTTGGAGTGCAAGCGTTCGGCTGACGCGCCACGTCGCCCCAACCAAGACTACTACATTCGTACACTCGGTGAGATGAGCTATGCTTCGTTCATTTCTCCAGAGACGGAGGAAGAGGTTCTAGATGAACTGGAACGAACATTCAGCGTTCGTGGGTGAACACGCATTTCTCAGTGCATCCAAGTACCATTGGGTCAACTACGATGACGAGAAGCTTCTGGCCACATTTCGCACGGCGCAGGCGGCAGCGAAAGGAACGGAGCTTCATGCGTTTGCTGCGAAGGCCATTGCGCTCGGTATAAAGCTGCCGCGCAACGACAAGACCATCAACGCATATGTCAATGACGCCATAGGCTTCAAGATGACACCGGAGCAGCCGCTTGTTTATTCTGTGAACTGTTTCGGTACGGCAGATGCCATCTCATATCGTAAGGGCTTGCTGCGTATTCATGATTTGAAGACTGGTACCGGTCGTGTCAGCATGAAACAGCTTTACATTTATGCGAGTCTGTTCTGTCTGGAGTACAAGGTCAAGCCGGCAGAGATCGACACAGAGCTTCGTATTTACCAGAACGATGCTGTTGTGATTGAGCAGCCCGACCCCGACGATGTCACACATCTCATGGATCTTATTGTTCATTTCGATCGTCTGATTGAGACTGCAAAGGGTGAATGATGTACATCATTTCCGAAGACGAACTCTTTCACTATGGAACTCCTCGACGCTCCGGTCGTTATCCTTGGGGTTCCGGCGAGGATCCCTACCAGCATGGCAGTGGATTTCTCGGTGCTGTTGAGACCATGCACAAGTCGGGCATGAGCGAGAGCGAGATCGCCGAAGCACTCGGTATGAGTATCCGCGACCTTCGAGCCAGGAAGTCCGTGGAGAAGAACAACCTTCGTTCTTTGAACTCTGATCGAGCCATGGCCCTCAGGGAGAAGGGCTGGTCCAAGTCTGCCATTTCTCAGGAGCTTGGCGTGTCCATGTCGACTGTGACCAAGCTGCTTGCTCCGCAGACCAAGGAACGCGCGGAAGCCACGGCGAACATTTCCGACGTACTCCGTGAGAAGTTGGACAATGGTGGTTATCTAGACATCGGTAAGGGCACCGAGACCATCCTTGGTGTCAGTGACACCCGTCTTGCTGCTTCAGTCAAGAAGCTTGAGGATGAGGGCTACACCGTTCACACCATGAAGGTCAAGCAACTTGGCACCGGAGATATGACGACAGTCAAGGTTCTTGCGCCGAAGGGTGCCACGAAGAAGGACTGTTTCGAGAACAGGGATTCGATCGAGATCCCGGGTTACAAGTCCACAGACAACGGGCACACCTTTACGAAGATTACTCCGAACAAGGAAGGCATTTCCAGCAAGCGTCTCCGTGTTGTGTACGCCGAGGACGGTGGAACGGAGAAGGACGGTGTTATTGAGATCCGTCCTGGTGTTCAGGATCTGAGTCTTGGTCGTTCTTCTTATGCACAGGTTCGTATCGCTGTTGATGGTACCCACTATCTCAAGGGCATGGCCATGTACAGCGAAGACCTTCCAAAGGGTGTTGACATTCAGTTCAACACCAACAAGAAGAAGGGTACTCCTGTCCTTGGCAAAGGTGACGATTCCGTGCTCAAGAAGATGAAGAACGACCCCAACGATCCCAACAATCCGTTCAAGTCTATCACCGCCCCTCCTGAGATGTTCAAGGGCAAGGATGGTAAGCTGCACAAGAGCGCTGTCAACAAAGTTCGTGAAGAAGGTGACTGGGATGAATGGGCAAAGACTCTTTCGTCTCAGGTTCTTTCGAAGCAAAGTGTAAAGCTTGCTCGTGAACAATTGGGCAAGACTCGTGATGCGTACAAGAAGGACTACGACACCATCAATTCTCTGACCAACCCTGTCGTCAAGAAGAAGTTGCTTGAATCGTTTGCTGACGAAGCAGACGCTGCCGCTGTTTACATGAAGGCGGCGGCGATGCCTCGACAGCGAACTCAGGTCATTCTCCCGCTCAAACATCTCAAGGAGAACGAGATCTATGCTCCGAATTTCAGGGATGGGGAGAAGGTTGCACTCATTCGTTACCCCCACGCTGGTACGTTCGAGATCCCTGAGGTTGTTGTGAACAACCGCAATGCCAAGAGTCGGCGTATTCTTGGTAAGGCGTATGATGCTGTTGGTATCAATTCAAAGGTGGCTGAGCGACTGTCGGGTGCAGACTTCGATGGCGACACGGTGTTGGTTATTCCGAACAATCATGGAAAGATCAAGTCCACCCCAGCTCTCGCTGGGTTGAAGAACTTCTCAACGTCTCAGTACAAGATGAAGCAGGAGGACATCAAGTCGGGACGTAAGAAGGTCATCAGCGCCAAGCAGAAGCAGATTGAGATGGGTAAGGTGTCCAACCTTATTACTGACATGACACTTAAGGGTGCCACCGCTTCTGAATTGGCCCGTGCTGTTCGCCACTCAATGGTTGTCATTGACAGCGAGAAGCATGAGCTCGATTACAAGAAGTCGGAGCTAGACAACGACATCAAGGGGTTGAAGAAGAAGTACCAATCTGGGGGCGCTTCCACGGTTGTGTCCCGTGCCAAGTCTCCTGTCTATGTCAACAAGCGCAAGCCAAGGTCTGCGGCAAAGGGTGGACCTATTGACAAGAGAACGGGAGAGAAGGTTTACGAGGAGACCGGGGAGAACTACATCAACAAGAAGACGGGGAAGCTTGTCTACAAGAAGGACAAGCTTCATCGGATGGAGACGGTGCGTGATGCCAGGCAATTGAGTACCGGCCTCCCCATGGAGGAGGTTTACGCCGCCCATGCCAACTACCTGAAGACCCTGGCTAGAAAGGCCCGGGTATCCTCCACCCGTTTGATCCCGCCCAAGCAATCCCAGTCTGCCAGGAAGACCTACGATTCAGAGTACAAGTCGCTGAAGAGCAAGCTCAACAATGCATACCGGAACAAGCCACTGGAACGTAAGGCACAGCTAATTGCCAACGCCCGGGTCAAGATTCAACTTGACGCCAATCCCGAAGTAAGTCGTGACGAGCGGAAGAAGATGGAGCGCCGTGCTCTGGCTGAAGCAAGAGCTAGAGTGGGCGCCAAAAAGAATACTGTTAACATCACGCCAAAGGAATGGGAGGCCATCCAGGCCGGGGCCATCTCCTCCAACATGTTGTCCGAGATCATGAAGAATGGTGATCTTGATCAGATCAAGGAGTACTCGATGCCTCATGCTAAGACTACATTGTCTCGTGCCAAGCTTGCAAGAGCAAAGTCAATGAAGTCTTCAGGCAATTACACAGTTGCTGAGATAGCTGATGCAATGGGCGTTAGTGTCAGTACCATCAATCGTGCTTTGGCATGAAGACAGATTAGGATGTGAACTGTTGTGTCTGAATCTGATGATGTGATGTTAACAACGATTGACAATCCTTACAATCCTTTCGATGAGTTCGATCGTTGGTTGCAGTTCGACACAAGCAAAGGTTACAACACTTGTGCACTGCTTGCTCGTGTGTCAACAAGTTCGAATGAACTTTCAGATTCAGATGAATCAAAAGAGATTGAAAATGCGATGGATGATATCATCATGTACGATCCTTCGCAAAAATTCAAGAAAATTCATCGTTCTGAAAACAATTCGTGACAAATATGAAAAATAAAAAATGAAAATGATATAAGGCCCGGAGGGGGGTCATATTCGACCTACCCCCCTCCGTCAT
>ERZ773037.108-NODE-108-length-41943-cov-15.676733_pt1 | contig 41943 bp, 65 predicted proteins | sample MGYA00511466_ERZ773037 | MGnify/ENA primary metagenome ERZ773037 (study PRJEB29015, sample SAMEA2738146) | human oral metagenome | biome: human oral; feature: human-associated habitat; material: saliva | place: China | collected 2202 ... | reverse complement strand
CCTTTGGAATCATGACCTGATAGATGAAGCGTTTGACTGCTTCCACTCCTTGATCCAGTAAAAGAGCACCTAAAAAGGCTTCAAATAAGTCACCAAGAATCGTATCACGGTCCCGGCCACCAGATTTTTCTTCGCCCTTACCCAGTTTGATGAAATGGTCAAATTGGCAATCCCGAGAAAAGCCAGCTAGACTTTCTTCACGGACAATCATAGAACGGAATTTGGACAAATCTCCCTCCGGTCTGTTGGGGTGTTCCTTATACAAATATTCGGAAATAACTAATTGAAGAACAGCGTCTCCTAAAAATTCCAAACGTTCGTTATGTGAAATTTTTAAGAGGCGGTGCTCATTGGCATAAGAGGTGTGCGTAAAAGCTGTATCTAATAAACTGGTATCTGAAAAAACGATCTGAAACCGTTCCGATAACAGGGCTTGTAATTTCTCCATGGGAAGCCTACTTTCTAATAAATTCATACTCTTAAGTATACCAAAATTTTAAAACGATTACCATTAGATATCTATTAGATTCGGTTAGTTAATTTTACTGTATTTTTGGTATGGTCAAATATCACTCAAACAAATAAAAACGTAGTCAATTACGTAGTCAGTTGGTTTCCGTTATAATAGACATTTTTAATAATTGCCATTATAAACACAAAAACCACTCATAACGAGTGGTTGTTTTTATTTAATCTTTGCGATCACTGTTGCGTCTGCCAAAATTGCTTCGTTTTCGTCTGCTTCGTATGCGTTGTATGGATTTCTGTTATTGCTACCGATCAAGGTCAATTGGGACCCAGTTTTCGTCATATAATGCAAAACCAAAAAGGGGAGCAGAATCGCCCTGTTTGACGATTCTACCCCCCTCGAATTGTTTGAGGTTTGTAGAGTTTAATCTCAATTGTCTACCTCCTTTTTTTAATTTTAGTTTCCAGTTTGGCCTTGCGTAGTTTCTGCACGTTCTTCAATGGCTTTAACGACTGATGCACTAGCTTCTTCAATCGCTTTTGAGACTTCTGCACTGTCTCGACTTTGGCTATTTAAAAAACGGTCAAAATCGGCATCATCAAGGGTCAAGTGTTTAGCCCCGTTTGATTTCAACTCATCAACCGTACCCATGCTACCGATACCAAATACACGACCATTCACAATTCCGACATATCCTTGTTTTCCGCTTGTGCTTCGTACTACAAAATTCATATCTTCTTCCTCTTCTTCTTTTTTATTTAATTCGCTACCAATAATAACCACATTTTTATCTAGGCCACCGCTCAAGCCTGTACTAGTAAACTGCCACCATCTTGTATGATCCATACTTGGATATACACCCCAATAAGGTTCTGAACGCACCTCGTAATCTGGATAGGCTGCGATCCATAGGCTGTTAGGATATTTGGTAGTAATCTGCTCCACATAGATGTTAGCCAATGTGTACGGCTTATAACTGTAGTAGATAGGTTCGAACCCGTTTGCCTTACAAATATCCATAAATGCCAAAACAGCATTAGTGTTTGCTTGCTTATTACCACTAGCGCCATCCTCGTAGTCACACACTAAGTAGCGTGGACGTGATGGCAGATTGCTGATAAAATAGTTAGCTTCAGCTTGTGCTGTCGCGACATCTCCACCAAAGCGAGCGAAATGATAGTAACCAATGCAGTTACTTGTATTAGTTTGTTGAGTTGCCACTGGACTAATCCAACCTACACCCTCGGTTACCTTGATAATTGTGTTGCTAGTGCCCGAAGCTTGACAGATGCCAGTCAAGTCTGCTGCTTGGTAAGCTGATACATCGATAAAGTAATCACCTTTAGCAAGCCCACCCGATTTGGTTTCTGAACCGTCAAATGGCAATTCAAACCAGCCAACCATCTGTTGAGCGGGTGCGTTCCAATCAACATAGCTGAAATTTCCTGCACTATCTAGATTTCTGCGCACCTTCCGAACCCATCCGCCATTGTATAGAGCGTCTGCATTGCCGTCTATATTTTGCTCAATCGTTGTGATTGTTCCGTCTGCGTGTTCTGCTACCACGAATCCGATATGTCCGAATGCATGGTATGGTAAGCAACTAGACACCCAGACACTTCCTACTGGTGGGTTGTTTGAACCGTTAAACCGTGTTACTTTAAGTCCTAATGCAGAAGCTCTGTCAAGTCCGTTGATAGCGTTTAAGTAGCTAAAATTGAGATTATACAATCCTTGATATTGCAGAATGTTGTCAATTAATGCCACACATTGCCCGCCATACGGGTTGGTTGGCACGGTAACACGTTGATTGACTACGCTATCTAACGTATCTAATAATTGTTTTTGAGTAGTCAAAAGACCGCCTCCTTTTATTAATCTTGGTTAGGTTCTTCATAACCAAGCGCACGGCTTGAATCGCTCAATCCAGCAGTAGTTGGATCGTTGACCACTCCGACCAAAACAAAGAATGCAAACAATACATTGACGAATACCAAGATTTTATCAATGGTTTGTCCAAATTCTAGCTTGATGCCAAAGATATCCGCAAACGCTTGAAATAGCAATGCAAGCGCTGGAACGATTGCAAGCCAGAAATTTTTGTTGCGTAAACGTACAGACCAGTTAATTTTATTCATAATATTACCTCTTTAATTTTTTTTATTTTGAATAAGGGCTTTAAGTTCTTTCATATCTTCACTTAAAGCCTTTACTTGTTCTGCTAAAATAAGTAGTGACTTATTCTGTTCATCGTGGTTATCTAATCGTCTAACTGCAGTCAGACGAAAATCACGCATGTTTTCAATGTCTTTCTCTAAGACTACCATGCGTTTTTCTTGTGCCACGATGCTACCTTTAAAGTTGCCGTAAATTCCAAGAAGGATACCAACAAAACCTACCATCATACTGATATCCTCTGGTGTGAAGTGGATCATAAACCACGCCCCTCTCTATCAATTAAATTATTGCACTGGTTGAGTTGCTAAATCTGTATTTTCTTTAGGCTTCGTCCATTTCCAGACAGCCAATTTTCCATTTTGTGATAATGCACCCTCAAGGTCTGCCACGGTCTCATTGTTATAAGTAAACTCTTGATTTACTTGTACCAAAACACGTTGACCCTCTCCATATTTAGGGGTGTGGCTTGGATCATTAACCGTAAAAATTTCGTAAGGCTTGTAAGTCTTACCAGCTTGTCCTGCTTCGACCAATTCCAATCCACGCGCATAAAGAGTTGGGTCAAGTGGACTTTCTGTGTTAGTAACTGCTGCAAGCACTGCCCAATCAGCTACCGCTTTGGTTTCTGCAATCTTAACATCTTTTTTGTCTAATTCTGTGTTAAATTGTTCTTTCTGTTTAACTAATTCAACGTTGAGAGCCTTAACACCTTCGGCTGGATTGAGTTCTGTAGTCACAAGCCCAATGACCGCTTGGATCAAACTTTCATCGCTTTCGGTTGTGCGGTCACCCTCTAACACACGGTCGTATGCTGTGTATGGTTCTTGGCATCGAATTGCGACAAAGGTTTTGCCTTTTTCTTGCAAAAATTTATTTACTACTTTAAATTCCATATACTATTCACCTTCTTCTAATTTTTGAGAAGCCTCGTCAAAGAGGTCTTTGAGTGCTGAGTCACTAGCTAAAATATCATTAAATTTAGTGAGCAATTCATTGGTTTGTTCGTAGTACGCCTTATAATTCGCGCACTCGATAATCTTATTCGCAAGTTGGACTGCGACATCGTTGATAATTTTGTCTGTTGTATGCATTTCCCACATCCTTATTTAATTGTATCTCGATCAAATCCCCACGCATCAAGCATTGAACGTATCTTATTCCGCATTGCAGTCGACATCGTGACTTGTTCTTGGGCGTGCGCCCAAAGCCGCCAAATAGCAGCTACACTCTCTTCCAACTGGATGAATCCTTGTGGAATATCTGTGTCACTTTTTGTTTTTCTCGGAACGACAAAATGTCTTGCCCAAACGGCAGACCCTTTTGTCCATCTAGCTGGCTCCATAATCTGGTTTACATTTCTGAAATTCCATCCTTCTTCTGCTGGAGAATGTCGTAGTTTAGTTGTATCACCAAATAAATAAGCAAAATCTTCCCCGTTGTTTTGGTTATTATCAATAACCAAACCTGCAAATGTCGTAGAATTCCACACTTCAGATCCATTACGATTACTACCAATAATGGTCCGTGCGTGATTTTGATTATTCTCTCTTTGAGCTTCGTAACGTATAAACTGTGCCGGATAGCCTTCGAATTCCCGCACAATACCTACGTTGTCACCATTAAGTCTGATTTTCTTATTGTTGAGGTCCATCGACAGTGACCCATCTAGTGACTTAATCCTACCACCTTCAAAAGTAAGACCCTTAAACGTTCCGGACGTTACATTCTTAGCGTCAAAATTGACCACATTCATTTTAGCAAAGTCAGCCTCACCACCAGATATTTTACTAGCTGAAACTTTTTTTAGATTTGCGGAATCGATGACTGCTTCATCTATCACGGTCTGACCTGTGATATGCGTTAATCGCCCATCAATTCGGTTCGTACCGTCTGCGAGTACGTTGATTGAGTTGAGTACATCACCGTTACTATTAAGGTTCCGGACCGCCCACGATCCAGCGAGCTGTGTCACTTGCGTCCGTACTGCTTCGATAGGTTCTGCGCTGTCGTCTGGACTTGGTTGCCATAGCCGGTCATTTGTACCCTCGTAGAAGTCAAGCTCGGTCATAAATAGACCAGACCAAACGTTAGGGTTTCCTTGATAGTTAAATAACAGATAGCCTTCGTCAAACGCTCCTGTGTTAAAGCTGAATGACTTCTTAATTGCACGATCTGAGTTAAATGCTGGACTTCCAGTCTTGTCAAAGATTATTTGCATTTCATCAAAGTCATTCGTCGATCCTTTTCTACGCTTACAGAATGCAATTTTAAAGCGTGCTGTGTTAGCATCAAAAGCTATCAAATTAAGCATATAATTTGTATTTTGTTTGATGATAAATCGCGGACTGTGGACAAATGCTCCTGGTCTTAGAGAAAACATTCGCTTCTGACCGTTTAGGTAAAAATGGTGAGCTGTGAAGTTCAACCGTCCATTAGCTTCAGTCCAATATTTCAGTCCATCATCTGCTCGTGAGTTCCTGAGCATGTTTGGGCCACCGCTCGTCGAATACTTTCCAACTTCCGTCTGGAATATCTCGCTACTCATTACAAGCCGTGAGAGCTTGTCGGGTGCGTCAGTTTCAGATTTACCAAGGATACGCTCAAAAACCTTGTTAGATTCGGTTAGTTTGTTAAATTCGACGGTTTGAGTTGCGATCTGTTTAGACAGACCAATTAAATCTCGACCCATGCTGTTTTGCACACGATCAACGTTTTCAAATTCGCCTTTGGTTGCAAACTGTTGGGACACTTTGGACACAATCTTACTATAGATCGTGTCACCGTCAACGCTCTTGACACCCTCGGTTACCTTATTCTGCAAGTCTGGGCTACTTAAAATCTGTTGTTTGATCTGGTCCGATAGCTTGCCGGTATCTGGCAATGTGCCGGCTTTCTTGAGGGCTTCTTCTGCCTTGGCGTTCGCTTGTGCGATTGCTTGGTTTGTTGAGGCTTGAGCGTCCGAGATCTGTTTATCAACCTCTTTCTTGACCTTGTCAATATCCTCTGTGTCGATCCGTTTCTCCCATTGAGAGCCGTTCCAGACGTACATTCGGTCATATAGACCGTTCTTTTCAAACCAGATATCACCGACTTTGTGTTCTTTATCATCTGGACGGTTGTACCAGACCTTGTTACCTTGAGCGTTTAAAAGATAGTCTGGTAAGCTGTCCTCAAACGCTTGTTGAGCCTTGGCAATATCGTCAACCTTGCCAGCCAGACCGTTCTGCATAGTGGCTCTAACGTTCGTTCCGATATCACCAAACTCTACACTTTCGTTCCGTTCGTTGACAAAATCGTAAGTAACTGTCGTTACTTTTGTAGTCTCATCAGTCAGCCCGATCTGTGGATAATAGACAGGGATAATGTCGCATAGTTCGACTTCCTCGATCCAACCTCGATCTGCATAGTCAAGTGTACGTGCTAGATCAGCATACTCGATCTTGGTGTTAATCTTAGGTTTACCAATTGCATTGCGATCCATGTAGTCAGTAGCCATCTTACGCAATTTCTCAACTGTGGGAATATCCTTATTCTTCCCATCGCTCTTAAACTCGCTAGAAAAATCTACGATCTTAATTCTGCGATGCGCATATAGGTCCTTGTATTTACTGTCTACATAATCCTCTGGGAGCGTTACGGTTACTGCATCGGGCTGGCTATCACTAGTGTCGCCCTCTGGCTTGTCTGGTGTATAAGTCGCAAAAGGTAACACGCTAGTGTATGCACTCTCGATTGTTTCATCTGATTCGGCAGATAAGATATTACGGCCATATTCCAGTACGGTTGGAGCAGTACGACCTAACTGCTTATGCAGTCGCACGGTCATATTGTCAAATTCGTATTCACCACCGTAGATGTCAAGGATAGAGCCTTCAACTCCACCGAGAGCCTGTCTTGCATTCTCCATCTTAGAGATATCAAACACACCCTTACCGACCGTCTGGATATCTGACCATACATCGAACCGTAGATCACCAATCAACGCGCCCTTCCAAATGCCGAGGGCACTATATGCCGATCCAGCAAATGCTGTGGCATTTCGCAATGCCATGTATTCCAACTTGTGAGAGATATGCTGACCGTAGATTTTAACGATTTTACTACTATCCTTCACGATCCGTGAGATTTCAAACGTTTGGTTCTTGGTACGCAGTCCAGCATCAGCTTTCAGCTTCATCTCTTTTTCAAGTATTGAGGCCATCGGGTCATTAACGGGAATTTCAGCATATAGCGTATAATTCCCGTTACACTCGCGGGTTGCAGTCCCCTTGGTAACGTTAAGTTCACCAAGGCCATACGTATCAAATGACTGCTCATTTTTATTAAATAGTATAGGCCTCATAGCTTAACCCCCCAGTTCGGGATTGTGAACACTTCAAAGTTACCGTCCCATGAAATCAAATTCCGACCATAGTCGAAGTAAGGCATTTGGTATTGTGGCGCTCTAACGACCTTATCCCATGCAGGCAAGTTCCCACTAAATACTTGTCTCGCTTGCATATCCAGCGTGATCGTATTCTGCACGGCCCTCAACTTAGTCTTGCGACCGTTGATAGTAAGCGTACAATCACCAGACCCGACAAGTGTGATAACAGGATTTGCCTTAACATTTCCGAGGCCGTTAACTGTGGCACCGTTTGAGAGCGTTTGAGTGGTACGGCCTTGCTTGTAAAATTTTACGGGATAACACACAAAGTTAATGGTCGTTTTACCAAATTGTCGCATGGTTTCCTCGATGCTAAATGTTTCAAGGTATGCAGCACGATAGATAAAATCTGGATCGTAAGAGATTGTCAAATCCTTATAACCTGCCACGTTTAACCACTCAGAAATTTTATAAACCTCTGTGGCGATCAATCCCTTTTCTTTCACAAAATTCACTGGAAAACTCAACTCAGCAGAATTGAGGCGGTTATTACTAATAAGTAACTCACCGTCCCGCCCTGCTACTGACACACGTTCTACGTCAAGGCTGGAAGTAGTGATCTTCTTGCCTTCTGCCACTCGGAAACCGAATTCAGTATTTTTCTTTCCATTAAAAGTAAATGTCGTCAAGCTAATCCCCTTCCTTCCTGATTAGTATAGTATGCTAGTTCACGCATCAAGCGCTTCATAAATTCTGGTGTCAAATCTTGACCAGCGCTATTTCCATGCACATTCAATGTGTAGTTTTGGTTTGGTCGTTCATCACGATTGTTACCACGTTTCACTTGATCAATCAACTCTTGGATAAACGGCACAAGATCGCGCTGTTCATTGTTCCGTTTCCATTCGTTAACGTTTTTAATCCGTTGTGTAACGTTCGCAACTTCCGAATGTTTCCAACCTACACCGTCCGCAAAGTTCGGTATGCCTAATTCACGCATAAAGTTTTTAGTCAAACCTGCACGCATAACCTTTGACCCTTTCGGAAGATCAAGGATCACGTTACGACCCTCTGGAATAAATGATTCACCAGTTGGCAAGGTGACCATTTCCTTGTAGAGCGTACCGCGTTGGTCATTAACCATTGCCAGTCCGCCTCCATGGTAATTTGTACCGTGTGCATGTCTTGAAATTTCCTGCCTAATTGTCGTGATTACAGTTGTCCAAGATGTCGGGATGGACATGATCGCGCCTTTAGCAACCATGGCTCCGATCTGTGCTCCTGAAGCATCCGCGGTGATTATTTTTGTAGGCGATGGTGTCGCATTCCAAGCATTTTGAGTGCTTATTGCTTGTCGTGCAGCAGTGATCGCACCCGTTGGATCGCCCAACTGTGGCTTAACAGGAGATGGAGTATTATTCCATTCTTGTTGTTTGTTGATTGCTTGTTGTGCGCCATTTGTCGCATTGCTTGGATCAACCGTTAATGGTTTGGTTGGTACGTTAAATCCGTTATACAGACCTAATGCACCCATCGCTTGGTTAGTTCCAAGCGTTACACCGTCTGGAGTTGCGATCAGATCAGTCTTATGATCAGTTGGTAGTGTTAAGATGCTAGACATTGCACTAGCAATAGCACTCTTGGTTTTATCTTCCGCATCTAAATTAACTACGTGAGCCATACCAGTTAACGAATCAACTGCTAGTCGCACACGTTCAGCCTTATCACTCGCAGCATCTTTTAAGATCAGCTCTTTCTGCTCCGGTGTGAGTGTGTTCCAGCGTTCAATGATCGCAGTCGCACGTTCACCCGATGAAAGAAAATCAGTATTCTTCATCAAGAGTTCCTTGACTGCCGCTGGCATTGCGTTGTACTGCTCCAGCAATGTCTTACTATCAAGGACTGCTTTCATACCTTGGTTGTTACCTACGACCAGTTCTTTCTCTTGTGGGGTTAAGCTATCCCACTTACCAACCTCAACCAGTGCTTGTCCGATCGTCATCTTAGCGTTAGTCTCAAGGTTTGCGTGCTTGAGGATAAACTGCATATTCTCCCAGCCATTTTCAGCTTGGAGCGCTTTAGTTACTTCCTCTTGTGCATTGGTCTTGACTTGTCCAGTCTTAGGATCAAATACTAATCCATTCCAGATGTTGTTGGCATCTTTGGTCTCCTGCGACATATTTTGCACGCTCTTAGCAACCATACCAGACGAACGACCCACGATGTCGGCGAATTGGTCTGCCTTAGCCATCATCTTATCATAGTCAAGTCCAAGTTCTGCCCAATCCTTGCGCATCTGATCAAAATACATCTTACGTTGTTCATCGTTACCAAAATTGAGAGGTACTTTCTCACTCAATTTCTTCTGCAATGCTGCATATTCGCGACCATAGGCTTCCATCTTGGCCTTGTGTTCGGAATTTAATCTTTCCAATTCCTTGTTGTATTCGGACTGGCTATAAATTCCCTTTGCGTGAGCATCTTTCAAAGCGGTTACTTGTTCATCGTATAGCTTTTGCTCTTCTTTGAGCCATTTAGCTACGACTCCCGATCCTTTACGTAACTGTGTTTCATTCAAATCACTGATCTGGCCATTCATGGCTTTCATGATCGCAGTACGTTCATCTGCAGAATATTTCTGCAACGACAATTGTTTATCAATAAATTGGTTCTCGTAGTCGTAGATAATCGCTTGTTCTTCGCGAGTGATCTTCCTGTGTTGGTCAGATGCGTTTTGATAAATTTGCACAATCTCATCTGCCATAGATTGTACATTCTTCTTTTGCTGTTCTGCTTGCGCTACAGCACGTTTCTGGATAGTTTCATTCGCACCGATTTTTTCAAGGCCTTTTAAAGTTTTTTCAAGGTCTTTGTCAATCGCTTTTTGGATATCATCAGCAAGTCCCTGTACGCTCTTACGTACATTCTCAACCGCTTGTTCGCCACCTTGACCAAATCCAACTGTTGCTTGATGCACTTCATCGACTTTGGATTTCAAGCGTGACAATTCTTGATCTTGTAGTTTGCTTACGCTCGTACCCCATGTTTGTGTACGTTCGTTCGCTTCTGCGATATCGTGAGCGATGATACCGATACCAACTAATGCAGCACCACCAGCGAGGACACCCCAAGTCAATGGATTACCAAGTAAGCCGACTGCCGTACTCCACAATCCTGTACTTGCAGCCGCACCCTCTGCAGCCGTACCAGTAGCAGTCATACCAGTAGCCATTTGTTTTAGGCCATTGATAAATCCACCGTCTTGAGATACAGTTTTTAGCATACCGCTAAATTTACCGATTCCTCTTGCGACTGTACCAATTCCTTTAGCAAAAACACTGATGACACTTGCGCCAGTACCCAACACTTTAAGCGCTGGCCCAATTGCGGCAGCAAACGCACCCCATTTGATGATGCTTTGTTGCTGTTCCGTTGACATTTCACTAAATTTCTTAGCCATGTCTGATAGTGTTTGTAGCCACGGTTTCGCAGCATCCAAACCACTATTCAATGCTTTAAGTAGTGGTCCACCGAACTCAATAGCAATGTCAGTAAGTTTATTCTTAAAAATTTTAAGTTGTGATTCTGTGGTTTCGTAGCGTTTACTTGCTTCATTAGTAAGTGCGTTGTTTTCTTTCCAAGCGGTATTAGAGCGACTGACTGCCTCACTCATCTTGTCTGATGCAGAAGCAAGAGATTTCAGCATATTCCCTTGACGAATACCTGTCATTCCAAGTTCATCAAGAATGCCATCCATATTCTTGCCTTCATCATGGGCGCGTTGTAAGCCTTTAATAAATGATTGCAAGGCTTCCGCTGGTTTCTGTTTCCAAGCAGTAGAGAATTGTTCTGCAGTCATTCCTGCAGTTTGTGCGATGACTTCTAGTTTCTCTTTCGCACCTTTACCAACACCAGACACTGCCTTACCAATACCAGTAAGGGTCTGGGTGAGTGCAGTTCCCCCTGCCTCAGCTTCAATACCTACGCTACTCATTGCAGTGGCAAGCCCTAAAATTTCTGGTGTAGTCAGACCAGCTAGTTTACCGCCTGCTGCTAAACGGTTTGTCATTTCGACAATATCACGTTCAGTTGTTGAAAAATGGTTCCCCAAATCCACAAGTGAAGATCCAAAATGGGCTGACCATGTACCAAGGTCTTTACCAGACACTTGCATGATGTTACCAATTTTAGCGATCGATGATGCAGCCTCTTCCGAGCTTAGGTTAGTAGACACTCCCAAATTGATCATTGTTTTCGAGAAGTCTTTAATCGCACCAATTGGTACACCCAACTGTCCTGCTGCTTCTGCTACGTGTGCAATTTCAACCGCACTAGATGGCATTTCTTTAGCCATTTCGCGGATGCTGGTGGATAATTGCGCGAATTGTTGTGGAGTTCCGTCCACTGTTTTCTTTCAATTTTGTTATCGTAAAGGCTTTTTATCCTTTACTTCTTACGGTTTCCCGTAAGTTCGGCGTACATTTTCAACCTTTTTTATAATAGGTTGTCGAACACTCGTGGGAAGATTATATTTATTCACTTCCTACGCTCTACACTACTTATCAGCCTTTCGTTATCCGATAAGTTAGCACGGTATTAGCATATCTGTATGACTTAGCTTTTACCGTTTTTGCTCGATTTAATTACTCTAATATTACTATTAGAGAGGGCAAAGATTTACCCCAGCAAACGCACTCTCATAATCAATCGCAGCCTTAACCGCAGCCCCAGCTCCAGCCAGCAATGGTACAGTCAGACCTTTCGTAAGTGTCGATCCAACACTTTGCATTTTTGATCCGATGTTTTGCATCTTTTCGCCAAATGAATGCAAGCTATTGCCAACTTGTGTCCATTTACTGGACTGGATATTGATTTCTTTAGTGAGGTCAGCATATCGCCCCCTCAAATCTGATAAAGTCGTAGCTGTCTGCAACATCGCATTACGCGCGCCAAGCAAGTCTTCCTTGTTCTTTGCACTCGCACTACTCAAATCACCAATCTTTGATTTTAGATTATTATAGTGATCTGTTTGTTGCTTTAGAATACCTTCATAGGCCTTAATGCTGTTCGCAGTTTCACCTAACACGGTTTTCATTCCCGTTAGGTTCTTACCGCCTTTCCCAACATTTTTAAAGGATTTTTCCATCGCAGATAAGGAACGATCCAGACCACGCATATATGAGCTTAATTGCTTGGTATTTCCAATAAATGGTTGGATATCCAGCGATGCTGTTGCTACCAGTTCGCCTAAATTACTAGCCATTTATCCTCCTTTCTTAACCAAATAAAAGCGGAAATGCTTTATCAAGCGTGGTCTCTTTCTCCGATTCTTCTTTCTTTGTTTCAAAGGCCTTAACCATCAAATCAAAATCAGATAGTCGCATCTGTTTAATTTCAAGGATTGTATAGCCTTGTTGCATCAACTCTTGGAACCAGATTAAGAGATTGTCACGCGCTTCTTCTGGGCTTATCCCTTTTTTTCGTCTTCACCCTCGAGGTCTTCGATCACTTCTTCCTTAATTCCAAGCGCTGCGAAATAGATTTTTTCAAGTGTTTTTAAAATCGTGATATCTGCTTGCTTCAAATCTTCGACTTTAAACTGACCGCCAAACATATCCACAAACATTTTTAGATATGCTTCATTAAGTTTGCGATTCTCTTTAGGATCATTCGCTTTCTTGGGGTCTTGGATAAGTGCTGATTGTCGCACGTTTTGCTCAGTTGCAAGGAGGTTATCCTCTACATTGATATATTCTTTGGTAAATTTTTTATCAATTCCACCGATTTTTAGCTTGATTGTGTACATTTCCTACTCCTTAAATAAAAATAAAAAGCATGGAAATAAAATCCATGCTTAGAAAGTTGTTATCCTGCGCCTACAGGCGAAGCTGGTGCGGCGCTTACGACTTTGGGAAGACAGCCTCACGGAATTTTTCCAAGTTAAACGCTGGGTTATCTTCACGGGCAATAATCATAACGTCACCGTTTTCATTGTCACCACGGGCAACAAAGTTACCTGTTACGCTGTCTTCTTTTGGAGATGGTGAACCGTCTTTAGTTTCAGTTTCCATACCAGGCAGTGAGAATTTACCTTTAAGGAGACCGATCCAGATAGCTTTACCATCTTCTGTTGACGTACGGAAGCAACAAGCCACATCTTTAGGAGTGAGGTTCTTATTGTAGACTTCCATACCGTCTTTAACTTCGATTCCGTATAATACCTTACGTGCTTCTGTTGGCAAGTCAAGTACTGAGATTTCCAACTGTGTACCAGTGATACCAGATGACAATACTACGTATGGTCCATCATCAGCAGCAATCGTTACAAGTTCGTTCGTGATATCAATCTTAGCAGATTTCATACCAGTCAATTTCATAGTTGTTGGGACTTTATCTTCAGCGTTAACTTCACCAAATTCAAATCCACGCAATCCAAATTTAACTTTAGACATTCATTAATCCTCGTTTCTTAATTTTTCCAATTGCCAATCAAAAAAACGATACTTTCTTACATTCACTAGTAAGTCAATATCGTTATCTCTATATCTTGGCAGTTCGTTTGTTGTGTAACGGTCAAAACCGTTACTTTCTAAAATCTTATCCATCAATTCAGCAATCTGCTCAGACTGCTTTGCATTTAAACACCAATAATTAATCGTGATCCTGTGTTCAGTCGAGATGGCTTTATCATCTGCAAACTCAACATCATTCTCATAAGTTGGATAGATACGCATAAATGGAGCGAGTTCCTTACTCAAAGCGTTCGTAGGGCGCTCTGGGATATCGTAAGTAAAAATGCCTTGTTTGAATCCAAGGCCAAACTTCTTTCCTCGTAGTTTGTCGAGTAAGCTATTCAGTTCTTCGTTATTGCTTAATAACTTATAAGCTATTGTTTCGACTGTCACAATCCCAATCCCTCCTTTACTTTAGTTGCGTATATTTCCTTAACAATTGGTGTCGCTTCATTAATTGTTTTTTCTTCAAAGCCTTGTGCTTTTTGGTACTTCGTACCATCGTCTGGGAAATGTATCCGCCAGCCTGTAGCACGACCATAGCCGATATCTTTTGAGATCAAACCGTGGTCACCACCTTTAAAACTGGTTACTTTCGTATCATCTTTGGCATGGACACCGTCAAGTACGAAGTAAACTGGTGTATTTACTTTCAAAATCTTCTCGACTTCATCCGCTCCTTCTCCTACTGCTGCTCGTGCAGCCTTTGGAGCTTTCACTTGCAGTTCGTTTAGTCGTGACAAAATCTGATCCAGACCTTTTGTCATGTTCGCCTCTTAATACTGATTTTGTCCATATCAAATGACGATTCATCCACATCGACCGATACGATATCATACTCAAATCCGTTAAATTCAACATGATCTGAGCTGTCAAATGGTCGCTCTGGATTGTAACGAATATACAAGGTTTTTAATTCGCTTGAAGAAACAATTCCTTTAGCTTTCTTGTTGGCAGTTTGGTTCGCTCCCTCTTGGAAGTCCTTCAAGGAAGTTTTAGCGACCTCTGCCCAGCAAGTGTAGAGGTTTTTGCGAGATGGAGAGACAACCTCACCATCTTCGTTTTGACCTCCGATCTCACGGAAGAATGTTACTCTGTGATTCATCTTTCTTGTTATCATCGAGTTCCCTCCGTGTGCGTAGTTGATGGATAATATTAAGTACACCGTTGGCCAGTCCATGACGTTGTGTGTCAGCAGACAAGCCACGATGTTCATACTCCTCTTTCACTTGCTTCTTGACGGCAAGTGTAAACTTAGCATATTTAGCTAATTCTTGAGGAGTTACATCATTTCCGATAGCAAAACAGATTTCATCTTCTGCAGCGCCAATCATTTCTTCGAGCATTTTATCCTCAAAGTCAAAATCAATTTTGCAATAAAGTTTTACATCTTCTAAATCCGTTACAGCCATGCTATCACGCTCCAATCAAGGCAAGTAGTTGCTCTTTGGTTTGCGATGAACTGTATGTGATTCCTTTGCTATCTAGATAAGCCATGATGTCGGCTTTGGTGCTACTTGCGGTTGGAGTGACCGCAGACCGTGAGACACCCCCGCCAGTTGGGGGAGTATTAGGGCATAGTTACAAAGTAGCCCGCTTTAGCATCTGCTTTTTTCACATCAAAGCGTACAACTGCTTGCAAGTATTGACCGTAGATTTCGTTGTCAGTCCAGCGCAATCCAAGCTCTTGACGATCAGCAAAGAGTACAGCGCGTTGGATGTCACCAATAAACGCATGAGCTTCACCAGCGTTTCCAAACGCTTCGTCTGATACTACAAATACTGGATGACCAAGGAAGACTTTACCAGATGCAGAAACAATAGAATCTTGAAGAAGGTAACGACCATTCTTATCTTTCATTGTGTCAAGCTTTTGATAGAAGGTTTGAGAAACAACAAATGACACGTTATAAGCTGGGTCAAGGTTAACATTCAAGATTTCCTTGATAGCATCCAAGTCAGCAGCAGTCTTAGCTTCAAAATCTTTCAATACAGTAGCGATAGCATCGTTAGTAGTATTTACTTTGATTTGTTCTGCAGCTTCTGCAACAATTGCCAAAAGGTCAACGTCTGCATCATCGATAGCTTCTTGAGACAATGGAATTGCTCCACGGTAAGTCTTAACTTTCCAGTCGACTCCTGTGAATTCTGGTTTAGCAAGAGCTGGGTTCTTTTCCAATTCTTCAACACTTGCCATCTTAGATGTAGCTTTCTTCAAGATTGGGTAAGAGCCTTCGCCTTTAGATGCTTTGTGGAAAGTCGCAAATTGTTTAAGGTCAAGGACTGTCTTAACTTCTCGCATTGGAGTAGTAACAATTTCCTTGCTTGTTACTTTTTCAGTATTCGCTTTCTTCAATCCATCAGCAGTTGGATTTACTGCTTCATTCATAGGAATAAGCAGGTCTTTCCCTTCAAGTTTCAAGTTTGAATCAGCGACAGCACCTTTAGTACGTACCCATTCATTTACAGAATCACGGTAAGTTTTATCATCTGTTTTTACTACATGAGCTTCCACTGACACTTTCATACTTGCGACTGCGCCTTTTTCTGCAATTTCATAAGTCTTCAAGTCGTTTTCAGCTTCTTCTTTTTGAGATTTCAAAGCATCAATATCAGCGCGAATTGCACGCGCTTTTTCAAGATCTTCAGTATTCAAGGCAGATTTCAATTCTTCTGTCTTAGCAGTGATTTCTGCGCTAGCTTTTGCAATCAGCGCTTTAATCTGTTTCATTTTTTCTGTATACATACCTTTTTCTCCTTTTTGGTATTAAAAAAAGAGCTTATAGCCCTCTGAGTAATTCTTCTTTTTCAATTTCTCGTAGCATATTTTGAATTTCCGACTTACGCTTGCTACGGTTAGCGTAGAAGTCATCAATAACTGCTTGCGGTAACAATCCGTTTTCAAGGCTTGCTACTGCACCAACATCATCAAAGGACATCACTTCATCCGCAAAACCCTTTTCAACCGCTTCACTAGCTGACATATAGGTTTCATTTCTCATCATGTCAAGAATTTTTTCTTCTGATAAACCAGTTTTAGCTACATAAGCATTGATAATAGCTTTATCGCTTGATTTCAGTGCATTAGAAGCCTTATCTAAATCATCGCTATTGCCAGATACGTATCCATAAAGCGCCTTGTGGATCATGATTTGTGCCGTTGGACTAATAAGCACCTTATCAGCACCCATAATCGCTACACTTGCAGCACTCGCAGCCATTCCAGTCACTTCTACAGTCACATTCCCAGAATAGCTTTTTAAAGCTGTATAGATTTCACTACCAACTGTGACAAGTCCACCATTTGAATTAACTTCCAAAACGATGTCGCCATTATCTTCTGGGAAGGCATCTGTGATAGATTTAGCACTTACTGCTTCCAAGCCAAAGTAGTCGTAGGCTTCTTGGCTATTATTCGGAATTAGTGGCCCTTTCATCTTGATTCTCTTTGCCATTTTCATTCTCACCCCCTTTCATTGCTTGATATTCCTCTTTCTTATCAAGGAATACATAGTTCAAGCTGGATTGGTAACGATCCATGTTAGGATCAGACGAACGCTCTTTACCAAGCTCCACGCGCCCCTCATTGGGTGTGATGACTTGGTTAATAATCAACTTCGTGATTTCGTCTACGTTTCGACCTGTAACGCTTCGAGTGTCGAACTCGATTTTAAACAGTTTGCGTTCTTCATCGCCCAGAACTTTAAGAGCCAGTTCACTCGTGATAGCATCAAAATAAAATGGCAAGTCGTTCGCAACATAATCCTCAGCTAACTGCGCCACCGACTGGTTAGGACTATTCACACCCAGCTTATAACTAGGTACTCGCAAGGCTTTCGCAATCTGTGCAGTCGTAAAGTTATTAGATGTAATCAATTGCAAGACGTTCGTATCGATTTCGAGCGGTGTATATTCCTGCGTATCGTCGAATACCAATGGACTACCACCAGTCGACCCTTCACGCATCTTTTCAAAGTCCATACGGGCCTTTTTGCGGGCTTCACCATTCAACTGAGCGCCTTTTAGCTTGATAATTCCGCTAGAAAAACCATCACGGAAGAATTTAATTAATGTATTCAGCCCACCATCTTGCAGACTGATCTCACTTCCGAGGGAAAGTAGTGGAGACCGTCCTAAAATGGTATCGTGGCTAAAGAATTTCCAGTGGATGACATCTTCCGCTTTACATTCAATCGCCTTACCCGTCAAACGGTCACGGAAGGTATATATCAGTCTGTGGTCGTCCGTTTCCTCTACAGTCGTTTCGGACGGCCTGTAAAATTGAAATTGAAGCGCCTTATCAGTATTAGGGTCTCGTAAGATTCGAGAAAACGAATTCCCTGTTAGAATCGCGTTAACGGTCATTGCGAACTTCCATGTCCGTGCTGACACATTACCAGTTGATTTAACATTTAAGAGATAGTTCAAATCTGCATCTTGCTCAATATTTCCAGTAAAGTCTTTCTTTAATAGTGGAAATCGTGCGATATCCCCAGCGATGATGGTTACTGCGGTTAAGATATCGCTATTTTTTAATGCAGAAATTCCCGTATATTCTGGGGAGTAGTTGCCAGATAACACGGACGAAATGTAATCATCGTAAGAGGGTTTGGTTGATCCCAATGGTTGAAAGAAACTCATATAATCTCACCTCCTTTCTGTTTTTGGGTATAAAAAAACCGCCTCGATTTCGATGCGGTTAAGGCTTAATTAAATAAATAGTAGTCTAAAGGTTTCACGTCCTTTAGGTGTAATGAATGTCTGTGTGCCAGACCATTGTGTTTTTTCGTTGAGTGTTTCCTTCACCTCAAACAAACCATCATTTTTGTTGGCTGTTGGTTGTAGCTTACCTTTCTTATCTCGATAGATATATTTTTTCTCCAGCAAGAAATCAATAAACTTGCGTTCTTTAATTTTTAATTGTTTTGCTGTTTCTCGGAAGCTGGTCAGTAAGTTTCTATCTACCAGTTCATCGAAATAGTCTGCTTTCGGCTTCATTATGGTGTTTTCAACGGAAAGTACAGCTTTTTCAGCTTCCAAGTTTTTAATGACTGCTTCTTTTTCTTTCAGTTGATTACCAGCCATAAGGAGCAAGTCTGCTAAAGCTTGTTTGTTGTGTGTGATATTATAAGCCACTTGGTCGGTCATATAAGCGCCATGCTTACGAATAGAGGGCAGCACTTCGCTAGTGACCCAATCAGCAAATTTCTCTGCTTCTGGTTTGCGAGATTGAAAAACAAGCTTATAGAAATTCGCTTCGTTGATGAAGTTGGCTTGTTGAGTTCGTCCTAGACTGTCGATGATGTCACTAGTAGTGACGCCACCTTTATTTAATCTTTCAATCGTTTTACGAGGATTGCTTAAATCTAGAATTTGGCAACAATCATTAAGATTAAAATAAATCTGATTATTGATAGTTGCCGTCCGCACTTCTCCAAATTGTTCATTTTTAAAAATTTGTAGTTCCATTTTTATGCTCCTAGTTAAAAATTTTACTTCCTAAGATTCCTGCTTTATCTGTTGAGTTCGTCAAAATAAAAGCAATTTCATCTAGTGTTGAATGAAGTAAGCCAAATTGTTCATTAAAAGTATCAAAGAACTTTTTAGACATCTCTTTAAAGGCTGTATCGTCCTTAAGTTGAACCCAAGCCAAGGTTTCTGTCATATTGGTTGCCATTTCAACCGTTCTTCGAATATCTGAAAGCTCGTAGCCTAGCTGAGTCAATTGTTCTTCTGTTAATTCAATTTTTGCCATAATAAAAACTCCTTTGCGGTATGACAAAGAAGCTCTTTTCTGATATAATGATTTCAGAAAGAGTTTCTTTCGAGCGATAGCTTAGAACCATCTGATTGGCGTTAGTGGGTTCTAGGCTATTTTTTTATTTCGTTGTAGACCTTTTCTAGTCCTAGCATTAAAATTTCCGTCTTCGTCTTTCCTGTTTGTTCAGCACAATACTCTAACATTGCTGCTTCTTCATCAGTCATACGAAGTCTTGTATTATTTCTGCGAGGATTTTCACTTTTCGGTCTTCCGACTTTTGCTACCATGTCATCACCTCTTTTCTTGGTAACACAATTATTATATAACTGTGTCACCAAAAAGTCAAGAGGTTTTTTGAAAAAAAGCACTCAATTTTCTTGAATGCTATTTCTTTCTAATTCTCAACTCTATATCATAGCTTACTGGGCTATAAGTTTTTTCGTCAAAACTTCCACCTGTTCCTATGACCTCACCTTCGATAATGTAATCATCGTTATCTACATATTTTTTTAAACCTTTGTTATAACGCCTGTCAATATAACCTACAAAATAACCCTCTACCATTACTTTTATTGCATTCTCATCTGCTTGATTAGTTGGTTCTGGAACGAGTTGAAAATTCTTGGTTGTAACTATTTCAAACCAAAAGTCATCTTCATCTTCTGCAATACCGGCTAATTTACGAAACGGAACATCTCCTTCTTCTCGGTATTTAGTCCCCTTCACAAATATCCTACGCCCATAAACATAATCTTTTTCTAATTCATCTTCAAGCTTACCCAACCACTTTTGTATCTCAGATTTTTTATTTAATAACGGTTGAATCCTAAAGCTATAATCTCTTGCCCCAAACAAGAAAGCGAGAAAACCTTTTTTGCTTTCTTTGACAAGTTGGTCGACTTCTTGGTCAATCTCTTCTATCTGGTTGCTGTAATCAGATATTCTTTCCAGCAACTGAGTTTTGTATGATTTTGGCATAAACATCCCTCCTATTTAAAGGATATTATAGCCCATTCATTTAGTTTTATCAATATATAAAGCAATGAGACATAAGATGATACCTGTAGATATATAACCTATGACATCCCCGATCAAAAACAGACCGTAAATTAAAAACCCTATGCCGATCAGCAATAGGATTGTGTGTATATATTTCAGTAAGATCAAAATAGGCTACCTCCTCCCAATATTTTCTCGTTTGTCCAGTAGCCCGAACCGTCAAACGGTTCGAGATAGCATACTGCATAAGCATCTAATAAGGCATCTAGTGGGTCAATTTTATTGCTGTTCTTATCCTTATCAATACGCATACCGTTGTTGTCAACTTTGACACGGGCATTATTAATAGCCATCGTGAGCAGTTGATTTCCAGCGTGCTTGATTGTGCCTTTTAACACTTCATCTCGTAGCTGTCTGGTTGGCATATTCAAAACCATTGTATTTTGTCTGACTTCTATCAGTGGCCATTCTGGATGTCGTTTTTCAATCATCGCAATTAATGAGCTAAATTGGTATGGGTCGAAGCATATTGCTTGTAACTCCCATTCATTCATATAGATCATTTCTTCCAATTTCTCTAGTACACGTTCATCATCGATCACACCACTTTCAAGTGTCGTGATCTCACATTCGCCCATACGCTCCAAGTTGGTATAGGACACACCATCACGTTTCTCTTTAGCTACCAAACCATATTTAGTGGCCACAAACGAAAAGCTGTCGCAGAACCAATAATCGTCCATCTGAACCATCGTAGATATAGCGAATAAGTCGTTAACTTTCCCAACATCCACACCAACCCAAACTCTACGTTTTCGTGTGTTTGGTTTTTTATCAAGTTTAGCCTGTTGCCAGCTCGATTTATCCATGTATGAGCTTTCAGATGATTGTCTCCACATATTAAAATTCTTGACCAGCACTTCATTCACTGTGCCAGTCTCAAGCGATACTTTCCTACGTGTTCTTAGATAATCAATCATGTTATCATAGAGAGCTTCAACCTCTAGGATAGGATTTGACTTAATCCAATTTGCTTCATCTTTGATTTCTTCTTCATTGTCTTGTTCTGCGATAAAAGCAAAGTAACCATCATCCGTAATTTCATCATTTAAAATCCGTTCAATGTATGGATACTCGATTGTATGCATCGGTACGTTTAAATCAAATCCAGCGGTTGAGATAATCAAAATTAGTGGATTATCTAACTGCCCTTGACCAGATTCAAGCAGTTCGATCATTTCATTTGTTTTCGATGCTGCAAACTCATCCAGCACACCCACATACGGTTCAAATCCATCGACTGCCCCCGTATCACGGGAAAGTGGTCGTATATAGGATTCATCTACTAAGTTGCGCAATTCCTCACGCACTCGTTTAGTAGCCTTACGGACATCTTCATCTTGCGCCCTCAAGGCATCTAACTGCTTACGTGCCATCTCAAACGCTATCTTTGCCTGCGTTTTATCGTTGGCCGTACAAAATAACTGTCTGGACATCGCAGGATTCCTACCAAACAGAAATTCATAGAGCAATATACCAGCCACAAGAATTGTCTTACCATTCTTACGGGCCAGCGATATCATAGCCTTTCTGAATCGTCTGATAGTCTTGTCTGACTTTCTGCGCCAACCGTATAAGCTGGCGATAATAAACTTCTGAAACTCTGCTAATGGATAAGGTTTTCCGGTTTTAACGTCTGGGAGGATTTCAATAAAATCAATCGGGTTCTTCGCCATTTCTGGAAAGTAGTCGTAGTCGCTGTTGGGAATATTTTCCAAATCTCTCATGTGTCGTTTGCAAGCCTTATAGACTTTCGCACTCACTCTACGCTTTCCGTCCAGCACTTCTTTAGCGTACTTATAAGCCACATCTTGATATTTCTTATCTACGATTGTTTCAATCCTCCTTTCTGACAAAATACAGACCGTGCAGGAATCGAACCCACGACTACAAGGTTGGAGCTTGTCATGTTACCTCTACACCAACGGCCTAAAATAAAAAGGAGGTGTTATCCTCCAAACTTATCAAATATACTGGTTTTCTTTTCTTCCACTTGTGGAACGTATAACTTCATTCGACTGTCCACGGTCAGACCAAGCTGTGATGCTGCTCGTGTTAAGTTAGTAGTCGCACGCTCAAGACTGTATAGCATTTTATTCGGTAATACCTTACCACTGCTTGTCTCGTATACATATCCCTCTTTCTGCAATCCGCGAGAGATTTCCTTATAAACCGCATACCACGTACAATAGGTTTCTAAAATCGCACGATCAAGATTTCTGAGGGGTAGCTTTCGCAGATCATTAATCACACGCTTGTATTCTGCTTTAGCAATCGCATCAAAGTGTTTTGGTGGTGTGATCTGCAATGCTTCCAAACCATCAGAAGCCTTGTCCTCAATCTTCTTACGTGCTATCTTCTCTTCTTTGGTTAAATGGCTTTTAGTAGTTGCTACCAGCTTCATTTTTCGTCCCATATTGACACCTCCTTTACTCAAATGACTTTTTAAAAACGGAATTTTTCGTGCAAAAGAGGCCGCGTCCTTTAAATCACGAACCATATAGCCCCGTTCATAAAATTGTGGGGGTAAATTCCGAACATTAACCCCGCATCTTTTTATTTTTGTTCACCCAACACCCGCAGATGGGTTCGGTTGGTTGACACGAATGACAATCACAATAGATTGTTCCGATAGAGAATTGCTCTCTTATCATTACATCTTTTGCAACTTGCTTTTAGATTACTTCTATCTAATCTTCGATTCCAATCTGCTTTTAATGGAATCACATGATCACTCATTGTTGCTTCATCTCCACAATATTCACACACATAATCATTCTCTAATAGAACCAATCGAGATAATGCTTTCCATTCTTTCGAATTGTAAAATGCTTTGGCTTCTCGATCGTACTTCCATCGCATACGATTGTATTCAGCGTATTCGTCTTGCCTTGATCCGTAATCAGACAGTACTCGCTTACCTCTTGACATCGTTAGTTTCTGTGGTCTCATGTTATCACCTTTTAAAATAACAAAAGAGATCCACAAGACTATTGCAGATCATTGGTACTAAAATAAGGAGACAAAATACAAACAGGCTTGTGAACGTTTCTGCTGCCTTACGAATCTCTTTCTGTATACTATATTATCACGTTGATTGTATCATTTGTTAAAGGTTAGTTCATCTTTGATTACTAAATGTTCGATTGCTTTTGCTCTTGCTCTTTGGATTGTCGCATGAGAATAATTTAATTCTCTCTTGGTTTCTTGCCATGAGTAGCCATTAACGTACATTAATCTCAACACGATATTCTCCAGCGGGTCATCTAAATCTTCGATGGCATTAATAAGGCGCGTGCGTTCTTCCATAAGCTGATGAATTTCAGCACGAATCTTTTCAGCCCCGTCAATGATTTTGATGTTTAAATCTTCCGTGGCATTTCCTTGCTTACCGCCCTTTGGTTCGTCCGAATATACCTGCCCCTTTAAAATAGCAGACTTGAGATTTTCGATCTCCTGCCGTTTCGATTTGATTTTGATATCAATATACTTTAATGCAGATAGTCTACTTGCTATGTTCATTCGTCACCCTCACGATAGATAAGTAGTATATCGGTAGCATAAGTAAGTTTAGCACCACCAAATAGTACACGGTCTGTGTCTGCAATTCTGACAATACTAATCACATCATTGATCGAATTGTTATTGATAAAATCTTCTACTCTTTCAGCAACATCATAATACTTCTCGCTTACATTGTCTTTGTCTTTAAATAATTTCGCTCTAATCATATTATCCACCAACTCCATTTAAATCTGCTACCTCTTTCAGTTCCTCCGCACGCTGTCTCTCACGCATCTGGTACTCGCTGTTTAATTTATTCAAGATCACATCCTGCGCATTGTTCTTCTCAGCCATTCGCTGAATAGACAGCTCATGCTCTTGTACCGTCCATTCCAGATCATGGCATTTGGTAGTAAGATCGTTAATCCGTGAGTTTAAGTTAATACACACGATCAGAAATACTAACGATACTGATGTGAGGATTGTGTAAAATAGTTTAGTCACGTTTGTCCTCCACTTCCAGAATACGATCAATGATACGTTTTAATTCTTGCAGGTCCGAAAAAGTAGGACACGATTCATAAAGATCTTCAAAATAATTCTCAGTAATAAAGAATGGATCGTAGTCGTATTTCTCTCCGATGTTTGATAATATAGCAATCTCTAAACGATTATTTATTTGAGCTATCGAAAGAACCGTATCTTCGTTGATTGGTATATGTACATTATCTAAACTCATCATTTCTCCTTTCTGTTTTTAAACGTAATCACACCAGCCCAGATCAAGCCAGAGAGCCAGACCAGTGCGAATAGTAAATAGATGAAGTTTTGTAGGTCCATTGGTTGTCCTCGTTTAATGTTCTAACGTTTTGATTACAGCTTCAATATGTTCTTTCTTCTTCTGAAGCTCTTCCAAACTTTTTACTTCTAACGCTTTTTTGATAATTTCAAGTTGTTCGATTTCTTTTTTAAACTTTATAAGGCCTTCAACTTTACGAGCATAATCCCTAAAATTATTTGCCCAGTCATATTCTTCCCAACCAAAAACTCTTGAAATTTCTTGTTTTAAGTCATAGTATTTTCTTTCCAAATCTCTATTGACCATCGCTTGAGAATACATAATGTAGAATGTCATAGCTGAAATCAGCAAACAGGCGAAGAACATTCCCCAAAACATTAAATCTTTCATTCTTTTACCTCACTTGTAATTCTATTACGCTCTACTCTTAATTTAAAACTAGTATTATCACCAAAACATACTAGAGTTGTTTCTTCTTCCCACTGACTTTTAGTATATGGGTATCTGTTTGGTCTCATTCTGTCACCTCCAATAATTCTGGATTTTCGTAAATGTTGCCGATGATTTCGAACGCCACCGAATTATCTTCTAGCAACTCTACCATCGGTACATCTTCGTTGTCTTCAAAAACATGGAACATCAAAACGCCTATCTTGCTATTTTGGAAAACTCTTGCATTTATTGGCGTTCCAGTGTCGTCCACTTCTATAGCGATAACATCCCCCTCGAAGATTTCCTTGCCATTCTTATCTTTGAGGCCTGTTGATTGCATGAGAGTTGCATCTTCATCTTCAAGATAAAAATCATAAGCATAGCCACATACACACCTTGTTTTGTCATGCTCAAAAACAAGAGCTTTTACCCTCAACATTCTTTCAACATCTGGGTCTGGAAGCCAAACTCTAAATTTTGGAATCATCTTGCACCTCCTATGAAACTATTAACAATATTTTGCTGTTCAGTATCGATTATTTTATTTTTATAATTCAATATCGGAGCCATAACATCATTCATCAATGGAGGTTTCAAAATGATTTCATTTGTTTTCAAAAATCTTTTACCATCGATTTTTATTTTTATATCATGCCCGTTAGCGATATGCTCAAGGTCGTTTTTAGATAAATATATTTCAAATCTACTCATCCTTCCACCTCCTCAACTTCAAACAGCGGGCTATCAAATACTTCTCCAAACCCAGCTTCTTCAAGCTCTTTGCGGGTGTGGTATAACCTTGCATGACAAATTTCACCATCATTTCCCATGTAACAATTTTCAGTTATCAAATTATATTTTAAGAATCGAAAATTAGAAGCCATGCCTTTCATCTTCACCAGATACCGCTTCTCTTTCTTGACCTCGTAGCCATTGATCCAGGCAAGAGCAAATGCATCTTGGTTTTCTTTTTTCTTGATCCATAATATTAATTCAAAACTTTGGTTATTTGCTTTCAAAAAACTTACAGTCATAGCAAGATAGAGAGAACTTGTAAGATGTTCTTTACATACTTCAATCCAATCCGCCACAAACTGCGGTACTGTGACTTTCTGCGGTTCGTTTAGCGACTTAATAAATTCCAACACTGCTAATTTATTAATCATTGGTGATGGTCCGCTACAATCTGAAGGTAAATGAGAAATTCTCTCAAACAACTCTTGTTTATTCATTTTCTTGCTCCTTATAATATTCTTCCGCAAGCTCATCTAACCACGACCACTCATTGACATCATCAATCGATTCTACGTCCTTTTCTTGCAACCAAGCCGAGAAGTTCACCACGTTATCAATATAGATTGTGTCAAAATCACCCCAATTCCAAACAGTCAGATTAATCTCTGTTTTATTCCCGTTTTCGTCTTCAACAGTGATAGAACCGTTTTCAACCATCGCTGTTCCAAAACATAAATCACAAGTCCCTGTCTGTTCTTCCTGTATATCTGATACATAATCAATAACTTTATACTTCATTCTTCCACCTCCTCAACTTCAAACAGCGGGCTATCAAATACTTCTCCAAAACCAGCTTCTTCAAGCTCTTTGCGGGTGTGATTTGCACGATAAGGAGCGCATTCTACAGGTCCACTGAAAAACCAATTAGCGTCATCAACATCGCATTTTAAGCACCCGTTAACAGTTCTTATACCCTTTATCTTCACAAGATACCGCTTCTCTTTCTCGACTGTGTAGCCATTGATCCAAGCGAGAGCAAAAGTGTCTGTATTCTCAGCAACCCAATTTCTAACTTCACCTATTGCAAATCCTTTAATGAAAATTGAAAACATAGCACTGTACGCACTATCTGAAGGAAATAGTTCTTCATACGAACCAAGACTGTTTTTTCGTTTGAGTCCTTCTGTTTTTGCCTTAGTGATCCAATCCGCCACAAATTGCGGTACGACTGGCTTCTGCGGTTCGTTAATGTCTCTAAGCACAAGGCTTTTATCAATTTCTACCACATCCAAGTTTTTAAGCTGAACCATCAGTCCTTCATAACCTAATGTATCTGCAGCACGCCCTATCACATAGCCTTTTAAATAAACTTTATCTTTATTCATCTGGCAAATCCTCCTCTTTTACAAACGATCCATCAATCCATTTACCCTTGCGATCCTTAATCTCGTTATAGGCGATCTCAAAGCAATCCGCAAAGTCGTAGCCAAGCGCCTTACTAATAGATTTTAGATAAGCAACCGCACGTACTAGATTATGTCTGCACATTTCCTTGCTTGCTAAATCTTGTGAGAGCTGGAACTCTGAAATGTTAGCGTTTAGCAATTTAAAACTTTCCATTACCTCTTTAGGTCTGACACCATCTGCTCTCTCGAAGATATTGTGTACGTCTACACCAATCAAAAGTGCCAACCCTACAATCACAACTGCACAATCACCGATACTATCTTTGGTCAGCTTCTCATTTTGTTTGAGATATCCAGCACATAACTCACCGAATTCCTCACTCAATTTCAAAGCCTGCTTGTCTAATCGTCCACCGTGTTCCAAATCACGGTCGATAAACCATTTCTTGGTTAGTGTTACTAATTCCTTTTCTAATGCCATAATGTTTTTGTTGATCCTTTCCTTAATTGCTCGTGATCGTCCAATCACTGCTGTTTTACCAATGTTTTTTTGTATGAGCAGATCACTGCTTGTGTCTTGTAGTCGCTGTCGATCCAATCTGATTGATCGCTTTATTAAATCAATATCCATAATAATTTCTATCTACTTTACTAAAATAGGGGAGTTGCTCTGCTCCCCTTTTTCAGAAAAACTAGAATAGAGGGCCTTTCTAAATTTATAGTGAGCAATGGCCAGTAGATGGGGTTGCACCATCTAAAGGAATCTACAACTGGCCAGCTATCGGGACGGGTCGATAGCATTAAAAAATGTAACAAAAAACTATAAGGAGTCCACGAATGCACCCGTCCTAAAGGTCATGGAAGGAGTCGAACCTTCCGAGGCTTCCACCCCTCGACCGTCATAACCCGTGATGGATCAACCACATCACTATGAACTATCATCATTACCATGCCATGGTATTTTTTGTTGATCGGTCGGGAACGTATATCAGATTCCCTTGTATGTAAATTCTTAAAGAAAGGACTCTCCTTTTTTATTTATAGGTTGATATACAGGTTAGCCGTGTGTTAAGGCATAAAACCAGTAGTTTTATCACGACTGTTTTGAAGCGCCTCACTCGCTTCGGTATCAGTGTCTTATTTTATTGTTTGTGAGGTTATGACTGACAGACCGTTTAAAATCTGCCAGCCTTAACACTTATTTAAACGTCATCGTCATTCGTAGCAACTCCCGATTGGTTTGTATTGTTGCTCTTGCTTCCTGTTTCTGCATTTGTAGTTTCAGCAGTTGATTGTTTATCAGCCTGCGCTGTTTCGTTTTTTTCTGTTCCAGTTGTTCCAGTTTCTGCAGTTGTAACTGTGCTTGTTTCATTTCCTGTTCCAGTTGTTCCTTGTACGTTGGTTTCATCTGCTTTCACTCCTGTTGCTGTTCCTACTGCTGCGATTGTTGCTACTGTTGCTAAAACTAATTTTTTGTTCATTGTTGTTATATCCTAGATTTTTTTAATTTTAATTTCAATTCGTGGGTTTGGCGAGTAGACCTTTCTTGTTGTATGCTCTACAACTTGGTTATCGTCCCACCAAATACAGTTGGCATCTGATATGCTGTCATATATTGCTTTTTCCAAATTGTCCAAGTCTGGCTTTTTGGCGCAGTATATTCGCTCATTCATAAAACGTTCGTATCGTTCCCATGTTTTGGCCTTGGCCTTTGGTGTAGGTTTCTTCGATACGATTTGAGGTGCTTTCAGATAAAACGTGACTTCTGCCTTGAGATATCCTTGCAGCTTCTCACCTTTGTACAGGCTTTTAATTAGGTATGTAGCAGAATTGCGCCACGCTTTCATTTTTGGATCTTCGTATGCCCCACCTCGCCCAAATTTCGGGCGGGTTTGGGCTTTTGGTTCGATAGGTATTGTTAGTTCGATCATTTTATAGTCCTAGCATTTTTTTGATAAAGCAATCAAGGGCATCGTGATCACTTCCTTCGTTGCTTTCAACTGGTTCTTGTAATTCTGATCCATCTTCTTCTGTGATCTCGTATTCTGCTTTGATTTTAACAAGACGGCCACCTACTGCCTTGGCCAGATTTTCCATAGATTCTTTGGTTTTTCCATCTTTCTCTTCAAAAATCAACGCACAGCGAACCTCATTAGTAAAGTTAGCACTAAACGTTAATGCGTATTCTCGATTTTTATATCCTGCTAAAAATTTGTTTGTTCCATTTTGCGCGATTACGTAAAATTCTTTTTGTTGTTTCATGTTATTTCTCCTTTTTTGCATTTTTAAAATGGTAAATCATCATCTGAGATATCCATAGGCTCTGCCTGCCGTGCAAAGTCTTGCTGGCTGTGGCTTTGTGACTGCCCTCGGTCATTCTGCTTGTTAAATTCCAATAGCTGGAAACTATCTGCGACAACCTCGGTCACATAGACCCGCTGGCCTTGCTGATTTTCGTAGCTTCGTGTTTGGATGCGTCCTGTAATCCCAATCAAAGCCCCTTTCTTGGCCCAGTTTGCAAGATTTTCTGCTTGTTGTCGCCAGATCACGCAGTTAATGAAATCTGCTTCACGCTCGCCATTTTGGCTCTTGAAATTGCGGTTAACAGCTAGGCTAAAAGTTGCTACCGCTTGATTGTTTGGGGTGTATCGTAGTTCTGGATCTTTGGTAAGTCTTCCTACAAGTACGACACTGTTTAACATTTATTAGTTTCCTTTCAATTTACCTAAAAGCATTTCCGCTTGCTCTACTTGCGATTGTTTAATTTGTTTATAATCCGCAACATTTAGGTGCTGTAAGAACCACTGTGCAATCGAGCCATCCTGTTTGCCTTTTTCCGATGAAATCGTAGCAATCTCTTTCAAATAGTAGTTTGCTTTTTCAATCGAGATAACGGGTTCATCTTGTTTCTTTGGTTTTGCTGGTGCTTGCTTTTGGTTTGCTCGTCCAGTTTGGATATAATCGGCATCTGTGTCAGCATCTTTGCTATCATCAATCAAAAACATTTGACTGAGTGCGTACTTAGTAGCATAGCTTTGCGCTCCACCCGATACTTGAGAAGCATCCATACCTTTTTTTGTGCGTTCTTCTCTTGCTCGTCCAACAACTGTAACCACGTTTTCGCTATCCCAATCCATGAGTGAAACAGTAACCTTTGTAATCAATTCGTTTGCAAGTTCTTCTGTTGTTACTTCGGAAATCAAGCACGTTGCACGATATTTCAAACAGATAGGCTTCAACGCTTCTTCAATATCTTCTGCGTTGCGATAGTTGTATTTTCCGAAAGAGTTATACTGATTTTTAGGCGCTTTTAGTTCGTTTTGAATATTAGCCAGTTTTTCATAAATACTTTGTTTTTTCTCTACCATTCAAAACCCCTTATCTGATACTCAAATTCTTTCGCTCAACCAATTCAGCGCCCAAAATTTCAAGTCCATTTTTTAAATCTTCCTTCAAGCGTTTCTTGTCAGGCTTATACGTTGCAACTTTGTACGCTTCAGGCAATAGCAAGTCATCCACTTCCACGGCTTCGGATTTTCGGAAAGACACTTTGAATAAAGGTGTGTCAACTCTATCATGTCCAGTCAATTCCATGCTTTCCTTGACAGCTTCCTTCATTCGTTCTTTCTTGCTATTGTCCGCATCGTTCAATTTCCGCAAGCGTTCAATTTCATTCTTGCGTGCTTCCATGTCAACATCAAGATTTTTAATAACTTTGACATAGTTTTCAACCTTGTTTTCGTAGTCTTCTGCCCAGTCGATACTGTCCAGCGTGTCCTGTTTGGTTTCATCATCCATGTCCAGATCATAGATCTGTTGATAGATTCCTGTTAGTTCGTATAATGTACTCATTTCTATCCTTTCCTATACTTCGTCATCATCGCCTAAATAGCGTTTGAATGATCCCGATCTTAACCATAAGTCTGGATCTCTATAGTCGATTTCCGTTTCTTCCATCTCGTTCATTTAGCAATACCCTCAAAATATTCGTGCGTTCAATATTTTGCCTTCTGTATATTTCTACTAGCTTTTCAAGCTCTTTGATTCTTCTTGCTTTTCTGAAAAACATTTATTTCGCCCTTTCCGCCTCGTACCATCTGTCCACAATCACCTTTACAGGCTTATTGAGTAGCCATGCACACATCTGGAACGGATTGAGAAAGAATTTTTTATTCTCGCATAGTTCTACAAAACCTAAAAACTGTTCTTTTGTGATCTGCGTATTAAAATTTCCTTTCATGTACCGTTCAAACTCACGAAATAGGTTTCCGTCTGTTTTAACTTTCTTAAAATCAATCTTATTCACTTGCTAAAAACTCCTTCAACCGTCTTTCATATTCTTCGTCAGATATTTCGAGTTCTGGCTCTTTCTGATTCTCTGGTCTCAAATTGGACCAAGAAGGAATATTTCCGTAAGGATCAACTTGAGTTTTGTTGGATTTCTTTCGTTCGTACTCTTCGTCAGCTACCCTAATCTGTTCAACCGTTCTCAATCCTTGGCCGTCCCAACGTTGGAGAATTGACATAGTATATCTCAGAGACTTACCTGCATTTAGGATTGTTTCGTTTAAAGCTAAAACCACAAGTTCTTGTCCATACTGTTTAAGTAGTCTTTCGACCTCTTCAACCATAGTGCCATTCACACTCATTTCTCCGAAGGCTTCCTTTAATTTTTTAAAAACCAAATTTTCACCACCAACAGCATTTTTTTGTTCTTGCTCTTGGTCTAGCTCTATATCTTTCTCTATATCTATATCTATCTCTATATCTCCGTTGCGTTTTGTTGCATCGGTGTTGCATTGCAACGCTTTTTGCCCCTCTCGATACTTGCGAGACCTACGGGTGCTTGCTGTTTCGCTACCTATCATCTCTGGAACTTGCTCTAAAGTGAATTGATAATTATCGTTTGTAGTCAGTAGATTTTTCTTTGTTAAAAACATGAGCGCCATTCTGACTGCTTCGGTATCTTCATCAATCAGTAACGCTAGTTCTTCAGCTAAATCTTCAGCTAAACCCTCGAAATAGATTTTCCCTTCGTCTGGTAGACTGGCCAGCATGATTTTCAGATAAATGATTGTCAATTCCTCGCCTCCAGGCAATTTCCGCATCAGCTTCATTTCCTTAGATTTGAAGAAGTCTTCTTTGAGTTGCAACCAGTAATATCGTCTATTTACTGCCATTTACACCTCCTGCATTCCCCAGTCGTTGTCAGAATATGAGTGTTTCCGTGCATAAGCTAAATCTGCTTGAAATGCTTGGTAACCCTCTTCAAATTTCTCTTGCAAATCTTCTTCGTACTGCTGCATGATCGCTTCCTGTTTGGCCAGTCTAGCCTTTTTACGTTGTGCACGTTTGAAATCCCAAACCGCTCCAGCAAAACCTGCCGCAAAAAATGTCCCTGCGATTGTCATACATCCTAAAATTTCGTTATACATTTTGTATTTCCTTTTCTAATTCCAAAATCTCATGTACATCATTCAGATCGTACATGATGTATTTCCCTTGTTTGCGAAATTTCAAGCCTTTGCGCTTCAAGCGTTTTAGATACTCGTTGCTAAAACCAAACATTTCTTGCAATTCTGCTTGACTGATTGGTAGCAATTCTTTTTTTGCCTGCTCTTTCGCTTCGAGGTAAATTTCTCTGATCTGTTCTTTGATTAGTTCTTCAATCATTGCCCACCTCTTCTTTCTGTGGTATAATCAAAGTAGTTAATTTTGTGAAGCGCTTTTTCGAAAAGTGCTTTTTTTTATTTTTTCTGGCCATTTCAACCAACCAAACTCATTTGGCCATTGCGGTTTTTGATTTCCAATTTAGTGTTGGCTGATGGCTCCCAGCTTCCCCAATAGTCAAACGCTTGTTCTTCGTCTTTGCGTTTGAGCAAGTCATATCGTGGGATTCGGAAGTATTCCTTGAAATCTTTGGCTGCCTGCGAGAATACCGACTGTGCAAACTTGCGATCTTTGTATGCTTGGCTATCTTTACCGCCAAGAAGTTCGACAACTTTCTGTTTTCGCATTTTTTCAAGTGCTAAACAAATTGACGGATTGACTGGTTGTTCATTTTTTAAATAATCTACATCGGCTGATAGAACGGATTGCCCTTCTTTCAGCTTTTTTAATTCCTGCAATGCGTGGATCATCACATCTTCTGTAGTTAAGTCATTGTTGATTTTTGCAATTTCATTTGTCATTCAAATTCTCCTTCTAAAATGTTGCTTTCTTTGCGAATGTCGTTCAGGTCGTTAAAAAATCTCAACCCTCGACTGATAAAGCTATCAAATTCGTCTCGGACGATTCCATCAGCTTTCAAAACATTCTTTTCGTCAGCGTAGATTAGACCGCCCATGCTTGCCAAAAAGTCATTTCCTTTTTGCAATAGGCTTGTGATATTCTTATAAGCTGAGATCTGCTTCTGTACGTTGTTTAATTGACCTCGTGATTCTTTAATCGCTCGTGTCAATTCATCGTACTGTGCAGATTTTTTATCAACTTCTGCACGTTGGGCCATCATGTCATTTAATTTGTTATTGATAAACTCGGAACGCTCCTCGATTGCTTTCATGCTGTCGGACAGTTCTTGATTCTTCAATAACAATCGCTTATTTAGCTCCCGTGTGGCTCTGTAATCGTCTGGAACGACTTCCTTGATTGTTTCCCTCACTTCTACTTTAGAAGCCTTTAGAGCCTCATTCTCATCCCTTAGAAGCTCATTCGCTTGTTGGCTTAGTTTAAGTTTTTTTGTAACATCACGAAGCTCTCGAACAGTAGGGTTGTCACCGTCCTCAATTCGTTGGATCTGTTCTTGCTTTTCTTCTTCTGGAAGAGTTGCGATCAGATGAAGTGCTGTAGTTCCTAAATGGTGCAACGTTGCACTATTTGGCAATTCGTTTGCAATCTTCATCATTCGTTTAGCTGATGTGTGGTCTATTTCAACCTTTCTCAGCCAGCTCATAAATTCGCCATGAGCTAAGTCATGCTCCTTAACATGATTAAGCCGTCTGCCGATTTCCCAAATGGACTGACCTGCAATCTGTTTGTGATAATTGATTTCTAGTTCTATCTGAGCCAAATTATTTGATAATGTTATTTCGTTCATTTCTGCCCTTTCTAAATTTGGTATAATGAAGATAATAAAACGATTGGAGAAACACAATGGAAATATCTACTGTTGAGTATTTTTTCAGTACACTTGGAAAAACTATAACCATTCAAATTCCTAAAACTTGCCCTTTGTGCGGCATCGGGAATAATCCTACCAACAATGAAGCAGGAAAATTAGAAATCCAAGAAGGTTACATTATTACTTTGCACCATCGTTGCCCATCTTGTAAGAAATTCCACATGACAAATCAAGAATACCTGCGTCATTCTGACGAAACGACTATGGTCCTTGTTTATCCTAATAAAGTTGTTAGCGATATAGACCGTCTTTTCATTGACCACGCTCCTAGATTTGTAGAATTTTACAGTGAAGCGATTGAGGCCGAAAAAATGGGGTTGGAAAACATCGCAGGAACAGGTTACCGCTCTGCTATTGAATGTTTAATCAAAGACTATGCGTTAGATTTTGAATTAGATAGCAAAGAATATTTATCTGATCCAAAACTATCATTTAATAATGCCATTGACCGGTACATAAAAGATGACGAACTTCTAAAAGGTGCATTGCACTTTATTAGAGAAGTGGGAAATGACTACACGCATTGGAACAAAAATACCAGTATTTCATTACCTGAATTAAAAAATTATGTAGATATTATCATTCAAATTTTCAAATCAAAATTTATGTTGAAGTATCTTCCAAAGGTTTAATCCCTAAACGCATTTCAATTTCTGAGATGCGTTTTTCTTGTTCAGCAACCTTCTCGTATAACTCTTCGACAGAATAAGCAATTATTTTTTCCATCTTTCTCCCTCCTTCTTTACTTATGAGCCAGATTATCTGATAAAATCAATTCATACATTTCTCAAGCCCTATTTTCACGGTTAAACCGTGATTTTCTCTAAAAAATTAATATCGTTGTACGATATTTCAAATACTGATTCAATCTTCTTTAATTTTGGTATGTCTGGATATGTTTTATAATTTTCCCAATTCGACCACGTTTCTTTTGAGACACCAACTTTTTTGGCTGCCTGCTCTTGAGTCCAGTTATTTCGAACCCTTAACATTTTCAGCGTCAACTGTGTCATTCTTTCACCTCCTTATTAATCATATGCTGTTACGTATGTTTTACTAATTTTAGTTCCATTGTCATAATGAACTACAGTCCGAACATCTCCACTTGTTTTAATATTGATATGTACTTTTTCATCGTCAAGCGTGTTGGCGATGATTTTATTTTTTGCATCAATTGCGTCATTAATATTATTTGCATAAATTTCATATACAACATCAACATTTGCATTAGCCATGTAATTTTCACCTCCTATCTAAATTCGTCCAAGCTGACTTCCAGTGCATCAGCTAATTTGCACATATTCGTCCAAGAAAGACTTTTTACTTTCCCACTTTTTAAGTCAGAAAAGAAACTTCGATTAACTCCAGACATCTTAGATAATTGATTGCCGTTCAAATTTCTTTCCTGCATGATTCTATTTAATTGCTCCCACATTTATTTCTCCTCTAAAACACTATATATTGTGAAACAAATGCTTTTACTTCCCAATATGTTGTGCTTTTCTGTTATTCATGCTATAATTATTTTTGACTGAGACCTCTCACCGTTTTAGTCAAAATCTAAACAGAAAGAACGAAATTATAATTATGGATCCTAACCAATTTCAAGACTTCCTTCCTCTTATTACAGGATTTATAGGAGGAGCTACTTCAGCCGGTGTGTTCGCTGGACCTATTCAAACATTGCAAGATTGGTGGTATATCAATTATGGTCACAACGTTTCTAAGCAAGCGGCATTATTGCGTGCAAAAAATGAAATCGATGTTGAGAGTCTCAGAAATAGCACACTTCAAGAAGTGGCAACTATCCCACCAGAGAATATTCAAGAACCGCTCTTAAAAGAACAAGACTACATTCCCAATCATCTACTTTATAGATGGATCTGAAGGGGTTGATGAACTCGCTCCTTCCTTAACGAACTTAGAACGGCTAGGTTTGTTAAAGATTAATGATGATAGATATTCTGCAAATGATTCAAATTATGATTTCATTAGAAACAGCATCGCTGTTCAATATATTCTTCAGGACCATCCTGAAGTAAGTGTTGAAAAAATGTGTTTTTCTATCACTCCTCTAGGGAAGAATTTTTTGGAAGTCTGCTTGTAATTGATTTAGCAAATTCTTCTACACTTGATTTTTCAAAATCCATATATTTTTTATATAAAATATTCACTCTGTGTATATGGTAGTGCATCATTGTTGTTGAAACGATAAAAGATGTTAATATTGAAATGATTAATGTTTCCATTTCTCCTCCTTTACACTCTGGTTGCTAGACTGATCACTTGTGATTCAAGTATACTAATTCTTTTCGGTAAGTCTATCGACACCTCGATAGGCTTTTTTCTTTTTCCACTATACGGATATCGTTTTGGTCTCATTTTCTCACCTCCCTCATCTCAAACCAACTTGGCAATTAACTTCAAATAAATAGTAGCATGGTTGCTTTCGGCCGTGCTTTTTGTTTTAATTACTTGAACACATTTCAATTTTTGATTATTCAAGTAGATACCATCTTCTCTAATTTTTAATTCATCCATATCCTCCCTCCTACTTAATTAAATTTAAGATTACAATTACAATAATCGCTCCTACTGCGACCAAACCACCGATTTCCCATCTTTTGTCGTCCATTGCTTTTCTCTGGACAGTATGCTAAACTTAAGTCGTAGGATTGGGGCTTGCGCCCCTCCTACAACTTCGATAGTAACTCTTATTTAAATAAGAGTTGGAGAATCACGGCAATCAGTGCGATGATCGCCGCTATCACTGTGGCTCTTGGTTGTGTCAACCAAGGGTCTTTTTTCTTTTGCCTTCGCTTTAGCATACTGTCCTTCCTTTCTTTTGTTTTGGGTTAATTCCTTAACCTTGATTATATTGTATCACGGTTAAACCGTGATGTCAATAAAAAAATACGTTTTTTTTTATTTTTTTTATCATTTTTCTTTACTTTTTTACGCTTTAACCGTAAAATATAATGAAAGGAGCGATTTTTATGGCATTAGGAAATAAAGAGATTATGTCTCAAAATATAAATTACTACCTTCAAAAATCTGGCAAAACTAGAAATGATCTAGTAGCTGATTTGAATTTGAAATATATGACCGTTTCTGACTGGATAAATGGTAAAACATATCCACGTATTGATAAAATAGAAATGCTCGCAAATTACTTCGGGGTTATGAAATCAGATCTTGTTGAAGAACATTCAACAACGCAAAATATTGTTGATAATTATATTGTTGACAAAATAGTTGATACCGTTAAAAAGCTCGAACCAGAACCATACCAGCATAACGTACTGACTTACGCAGAAGTACAGTTGGAAGAGCAAAAGCAAGCTAAGAAGAAACTTGCCGAGGTCCATGAAGTGTCTGTTCAGTACTTCGCATACAACTACTACGACCAGCCTGTATCTGCTGGCACAGGGCAATATCTAAATGAGGTACAGATAGAGACAATTCAATTGCCTGTGAAGGTGGACGCTGACTTTGTCTGTCCGATTTATGGAGATTCGATGGAGCCGGATTATAAATCTGGGGACTATGTGTTTGTTAAATTGACGGTAGAGCTTCCAAGTGGTACTGTTGGAGTATTTGACTACGAGGGGGAAGCCTATATCAAACAGCTTATTATAGAGAAAGATAAGGCCTATCTGAGAAGTTTTAACAAGAAATACAAAGATATACCGATAAATTCAGACAGTGATTTTAGGATTATCGGTAAAGTTGTAGATGTGTATAGAGAAGAAAAATAAAAACCATCGCAAATTAAATGATGGTAGTTGAAAGATTATACAGGCTAGTGGGATAGCCAAAAGGAGGAAAATATGAAAAAGGTAACATTAGTAGCAATCGCAGCACTCACTCTATTATTGACTGGTTGCAGTCAACAAGAATCAGAAAGCAAACCAAATCAAGAGCAAAGCGCAGAACAAGTAGCGTCATCAAGTGAAACTTCCACTTCAACTTCTTCTAGTGATGTTTTACAAGGACGTTCTGCTTATGATGTTTTTGTTGAAAACTTCAAAGCATGGGTACATGATGTTGATTCTACTGCAACTGTAACTTCGACTGAAAAAGATATAGCAATCACTCTTGCAATGACTGCAACTGATGAGCAAATTCAAAAAATGCAACCCATGGTGGATGGTATGCTAAAAATCAAACAATCAGGAGAGAAAGAACTTAAGAAGTATGATCCCAACTTCAAAGCTCCCAACCTTATTGTTTTAGATTCCAATGCGAAAGTTATTGCACAAGAAAAAGATGGCAAAATGGTTTTAGATAAATAAAAAAAGCCCCACTTAGTTAAAAGGAGAGTTATATGAAAATAGGTCCTCGGACACCAAATATAAAAAAGAGAATATCAGCACGTACAACTGGGGCTATAAACAGAAAGGTCAAAAAAGCCACCTCTCCCTATTATGGCCAAAAAGGCGCTGGATTGATAAAGGATCCGAAACGAGCAGTTTATAATAAAATCTACAACAAAACTACTTTTGGAATAGACAATCCAGAGGGGTGTGCCTATGGATGTGGCTGTATTATGCTTATAGTATTTGTCATCATCATGATAATGTTTTATAACTTTTTGTCAACGATATTTTAAAAAAATATAAAAAGCCCCACGCTCTCAAAGTTTGGCGACTTCAAGCGTGAGGCAATCAGATAAAGAAAGGGTTTCAAAATGTTCATTTCGAAAGGTGTCTTTCTGTACTCTATTTTATCAAAAATGGAGGGAAAAGACCATGATTAAAAAATACATAACCAAAGACGGAGAGACACGCTATATGCTCCAAGCGTATTTAGGTGTTGATCCATTTACAGGAAAGCAAAGGCGCACGACCCGTAGAGGATTTAAAACTCAGAAAGAGGCTAAGAAAGCAGAACGGGAACTACTGCTATCGATTGAGGAGAATGGCTTTACAGATCACTCTAGTAAGCCTACGTTTAAGGAAGTGGCCAATCTTTGGTTAGAGAGTTATGAAACAACTGTGAAGCCTACGACATACCAAAATACAAAGAACTATCTCAATGCTATCATAGAACATCATTTTAAGGAAATTCGAATAGAGAGCGTGTCCGTGGCCAAGATGCAAAAGATTGTCATAGAATTGAGTAAGAAATATGTGACTTACTTAAATCATCTATCAATCATCAATCGTGTATTTAAGTACGCTGTGCATCTGGATATTATCCAGACCAATCCAGTCGATAGGATCATACGACCTAAGCAGCAGAAACCACGAAAAGAAAAGATAGCACTCACTAAAAAAGAATTAAACAAGTTTCTCACGCTGGCGAAGAAAGATGCCAGGCCTGTCCTGTATACTGCATGGCACACACTCGCTTATACTGGATTAAGGCGAGGGGAATTGCTGGGACTCGAATGGTCTGATATTGATTTTAAAGATAAGACCATATCAGTCAGCAAGACACTTGTCACGATTAATGGTAAGTTATCCACTCAGTCACCTAAAACTAAACGGAGCGCACGGACGATCTCGTTAGACGATACCACGGTACAGATTTTAAAAGACTGGAAGCTGGAGCAGAAAAAACTGTTTTTTAAACATGGAATCAAGTCAAGAAATATTGTCATCACTAATACCAAGGGTGGTTACTTCGACTTTGCACATTTTAGGGACGAACTGCGATACTTCCTTGGCAAGCACAAACTAAAACAATTTAGCGTGCATAGTCTGAGACATACACATGCAAGTCTCCTCTTCGAAGCTGGTATAGAGCCTAAAACCATATCGGACAGGTTGGGCCACTCGAATATCCAAACGACACTCGATATGTATACACACTTAAATGACAAACAGCGGTCAGATGTTGCAGATCGCTTATTAAAATTTCTTGAAGCGTAGTCAAAAACGTAGTCAACGCATGAAAACCCTTGATACACAAGGGTTTTTTCTTTTATACCAAAAAAGAAGCACGAACGCACTTCTTTTCCTAGTTCTAAGGCCTGAATTCTCCAATTTTAATCAGGATTTTCCTCTGTTGGATTTTCAGGCTTATTAGGGATCACTTTTAAGAGATAATAGGTGATAAAAATCGTCAAAGCACCTAGAGCAAGCTTCACCCAAATAATCGGGGCCAGATAGATCGAAATCCCCATCAGAATGTAGATCTGAAGAAGGATCCATTTCTTCCGTTCTTTGGCAATCGATTTGGTCTCTCGGTAATCCGCTACATAGGTTTGATAAAGCTTGGTTTGGTAGAGCCAAGTTTCAAAGCGTTTGGAACTTTTAGCAAAGCAGGCCATCGATAGCAGTAAAAAGGGAGTCGTCGGTAAAATCGGCAAAGGAATCCCAATAATTCCTAATCCCAAAGACACAAAACCAACCGTAAGATAAACAAGGCGCATTTACTTCTCCTTTATATGATTCATTTTTTGATATCAGTCTGCAAGTATCATATCGGATAGTTGAAGCTTCATCTTAGATGGGTCTGACATTCCATCTACAATTCCCAATTGTTCCTCATTCAGTGGCAACAATATCAAAGTTGCTGAATGAGATGGTAATTCGCCGCTATCCTTGATGAAATAACTTACCTTTTGATTATCAAAAATAGTCTTTCCATCATAAGACCAAGAAATTGAAAAATTCAAATCTTTCTTGATATCCACATCTGTCTTATTGACCAACATGAGCGCTGCTCTTCCTTCAGATACAGCCCCAGTAAAGTAGACTACCATATGACCTTCACTACCAACTTCAGGATGTTCCTTAACCAATTTTTTTCCTAGCTCGATGAGATCAGACGTCTTTCCTTCATATTGAGGGGCCACCACAAATTTCAAACCTTTTTCTTCTTTATCTTTAGAAGACTCTGATACTTTTGTTTCCTTCGTCGTTTGATTGGAAGTCGACTCTTTCGTAGCTTGCTTAGACTGACTACAAGCAGTTAAAGCAACCAAACCAGCCAGTAATAACATCATTTTTTTCATTTATTATCTCTCCTCTACTTTCGTGACTCTCATTCAGAATTCGCTCTTTCTTATCATACACAAATTTAGGGCAAAGAGCAAATTCATCACTAAATGAAAGGATTTTAATCAGAAATCAAAAAACCACCCGTAGGTGGTTCTCTATCTTATATCTTCGTCAAAGGAGTCGCGGTGTCTGGTGAGGTATCCAGCACCTCAAAATCATGACCGACTGCTAGATCTGCTCTGGCCAGTTGGTTCTCCATGGTCATATGGGCTAATTCTTTGATATTGTTCTCTTTTGACAAATGCCCCAGATAAATCTTCTTGGTGCGATTTCCCAAGGTCCGGATCATGGCATCTGCCCCATCTTCATTAGAAAGGTGGCCTAGGTCAGACAAGATCCGTTGCTTCAAACGCCAAGCATACGATCCTGCTCGAAGAATTTCTACATCATGGTTGGACTCAATCAGATAGCCATCTGCATCTGCGACGATTCCTGCTAAGCGATCACTCACATAGCCCGTATCCGTCAGCATGACAAAGCTCTTCCCATCCTTCATCAAGCGATAAAATTGAGGGGCTGCAGCATCGTGACT
>ERZ773037.99-NODE-99-length-43184-cov-9.654710_pt1 | contig 43184 bp, 56 predicted proteins | sample MGYA00511466_ERZ773037 | MGnify/ENA primary metagenome ERZ773037 (study PRJEB29015, sample SAMEA2738146) | human oral metagenome | biome: human oral; feature: human-associated habitat; material: saliva | place: China | collected 2202 ... | reverse complement strand
AAAATATACATTTTATGCATAAAAAATGTATAAAAATCCAAAAAATGTGACAAAAATTGGACAAAATTTGTGAAGATGTGACAAAAATGGGACAAATTTTGTCATAACAAACATGCCAAAAGTGTAAGATGTGACAAACTGGGGACAAAATTTGTCATAACACGTGTGAGATGTGACAAAAATAGGACAAATTTTGTCATAACAAAAATGCCAAAGTGTAAGATGTGACAAACTGGGACAAAATTTGTCATAACACGTGTAAGATGTGACAAAAATAGGACAAATTTTGTCATAACAAAAATGTTAAAAGTGTAAGATATGAATATTTCATTATTTTATTAAAATGCTTAATATTAATTAAGCACTTTAATAAAATAGGACAATAATGTCCTATTTCTATAAATTAGTCTTCTTTACGTTTACGTACAAATAGACTTGCAAGACCTAATGACATTACTCCGATAAGACCAAGTGCTGAATTAGCATCGCCTGTTTTTGGCAATACATTTGATTCTTTTACCGGTGTTGTATTTGTTGGAGTTTCACCGTTAGGCTTGTCACCTTTAGGCTTGTCACCTTTTGGTTTTTCACCTTTAGGTTTTTCTTCTTTTGGAATTTGTGGTGGAATATATGTATTATTGAATTCTGTATCTTCTGGTAGAACTACATTTGCAACATATACATTTAATGTGTCACCAATTTCTTTTGTGACGTGTACTTTTACTTGAGCAACCATGTCATCATATTTAATAGTTGAATCGTTTCCAATAACTTCTACAACATAAAATTGGTAATCACCAGCATGTGTGAATTCAATATTATTGAAATCAATATTGCCTTTAGCATCATTTGTTGCAAAACCATAGAAAATATCATCACCATTAGGATTTACTTCAAACAAAGCAAACATGAATTCACCGTCTTTGAGTTCGCGTCCACTGAGGGCTTTTGTGAAGTGAATATTTGCATATGCTGGTTTTTCATCTTTGACCTTGTTGTCAAATTGAGTATCTGTTGGTAATACCGTTGTCGCAACAAATACATTTAAGGTATCGCCAATAGATTTAGTAACATTAATAGTCACATTAGCTACCATTGGGTCATAAATAATATCTTCATCAGTACCTTTTTGTTCTTGTACTGTGTATTTATATGTACCAGTGGCAGTAAATACAATCGGATTAAATTTAATATTACCGTCTTTATCATTTGATACTACTTGAATAACTTTACCAGACTCATCTTTTAATTCAAATTTGAATTCTTTATCTTTCAAATCACGACCTGTGAGAACTTTTGAAAAGTTAATGTTTGCTAATGCTGGTGTTGTTTGTTTGTTACTATTAGTAAATGTAACAGAATCTGGCATATGTGTTTCTGATACAAGAATTTTACCATTTCGAACTACTGTTACGGATACTTTCGCTACGGTTGTATCGTAAATAGTATCTTCATCACCAGTGTTTACTTCAGATACTTCATAATTATAAGTTCCAAGTTTTGTATATGTTAATGGTGCAAATGAAATATTACCATTTTTATCATTTGTAACAGTTTGTAGCACATTACCAGCTTCATCTTTAAGTTGGAAGCTGAATTCTTTTTCTTTCAAATCTCGACCTTCAAGATGTTTGATAAAGTTTAGCTGTGCTTTTGTTGGTGTTGCCAATGTATTTGTGAATGTTGTATCATTATCAGCAACATTATCATTGTCAGAATATGTTACTTTTGTAAGAAGTGTTGGTTTACCATTTGTCAATACTGGTTCACCATCAGCCATTTGATATTCAACATGAATATTTGCTGTAACAGTTTTGGTATCATAATCAATTTCATCATCTTTTGTAACTTCTGAAATTGTGTATACATAATCACCAGGTTTATCAAACTCTAGCTTATCAAAGTAAATATCACCTGACGCATTATTTGTTTTTGTTTGAATAAGTTGACCTGTTGAGTCTTTCAATTCAAAGGCAAATTTACCATCAGTCAATTCACCATTAATAAATTGTTTATTGACTTTCAAGTCAACAGCTGTTTTATCCGGTTGTGGCAATACAAATACATTATTGAATTCAGTATCTTCTGGAAGTGTCGCTTTAGCTACCAATCGATTGATGTTTTCACCAACTTCTTTTGTAACTTCAACTGTGACATTTGCTTTCATATCATCACTAGTCACACCCGGTTCATTTGATGGTACTTCTTCTACTGTGTATTTATATACACCTGGTTGTGTATAATTCAATACTGCGAATGGGATTTTACCATCAATAGTATTCTTAGATGTTTGAACCACATTACCAGCTTCATCTTTAAGGATAAATGTAAATTCACCATCATGAAGTTTACGTCCAGTTAACGCTTTTGTGAATTCAAATTGGGCATTAACCGGTGTGGTTTCTTTTACTTTGTTGTTGAATTCAGTATCACTAGGTAGAATTGTTGAAGCTTTAAAGACATTACCATTCTTATCAACGGTTACTGTCACTTCAGCAACCATTGGGTCATAAATGACATCTTCATCAGTACCTTTTACTTCTGATACTAAATATTTGAAAGTGCCGGTTTGGTTGAATGTTAATGTACCAAATTTAATTTTACCATCAGTTGTATTTGATGCAGTTGTAAGTACTTTACCAGACTCATCTTTCAATTCAAAGTTGAATTCATGGTCTTTCAAATCACGTCCAGCGAGTGATTTTGTGAATTCCAAATCAACTGTTGCTGGTACAGGTAAATCTTCACCGGAAGCATCACCACGACCGCCAACCAACTGAACTTTAGACTTGTAATGGTCACCAATACCTTCAGCTACAAGTTCAATTCGGTTTGTTGGATTTGTTGAATTTTCAACAGCATCTCGAAGTTGTGTTGAGTAGTACAAGTATACCATTTTATCAAGTTTGCTAAGTTTAAAATCAAATCCAGTATCAGATACTTTCAAATCTTGAATAAGATTTGTCATATCTTCACCGAAATAAAATGGATTTACACTAGTAACTTCCATCATTTTCAATGAGCCTGGCACAAATTCTTGATTACTTGACCATTTATCAATTACTTGTACGGCATTCAATACTCGACGTGAGTAATTCAAACGAGCAGCCCAGTTAATTTGACGTGGGTTATCTTTGTCTTGACTTCCCCATTTGTCTAGCAATTCTTCACCTTGTGGTAGTGATTCTTCGCCAACTTTTACTTCCACGACAGTTCCATCAAAATTCAAACGTTGTGTTGAACCGGATTCAACTTTATCAATCCAACGAGTGTCCAATTCAAATGACATACGTTTGTTTAGTGGATGTGTTTCAAAATAATTGTTGAAGGTTGTTGTTACAGTTCGTGATTCACGACTGGCAACAGCATGTCCAATAATAGCTTTTTCAGGATTTGTCACATCGAATTCATAGTTAGTTTGGAAATCAAATTGTTCTGGTAAAGTGAATTTCACTTTATCATTTTCTTTAATTTCCATATCATCTGGGAAATGAACATCTTCATATTTAACTTGGTTTGCTGCGTATTTCCCTGTACCACCTGGGAATTCAACTTTTACATTCGGATTTTCAACAGTGATTGTATCACCGCTTTTAGTAATTTTTGTATCAGGTGTTTGTTCCGCTACCGCGGTTGTTGTAGTTGGTTGTTCGGTTGTGGCTGGTGTAAATGTTGGTTGAGCAGCTTCCGATGCTACTGGTTGAGCGACTTCAGATACTGGTTGTGCTTCTGACGTTGCAACGGTTGGTTGAGATGCTGTTGATGCGGGTGCTTCTGTTGTACTAATCGCTTCTACTGTTGGTGCTGTATTTACTTCCGTAGATGTTACCGGCTCAACACTTGGTGCTGTAGCTGTATCTGCAAAAGCTGTTTTAGTTGCTGAAAGAGCAGCCATCGCTGCTGCAGTTGCTAAAATAGTTGTTTTCTTTTTCATAATAATAAAACCTTTCGTTTATCCCTTACTATTAAAATTAGTCCTTTTAATAGCATACCTAAACAATATATAATGCTGTTCCTAGTTTAAAACATAGTATTACTATGTTTATAATTATCATAATTAATAGCTTGACAACGGACGTCACACATCTCCACGTTTGAAACGCGAGCGAGGGCTGCACAGCAGCACGGCGAACGAAGTGAGCGCGAGCACCGTGGTTTATTTGCTATATACAGTGGCAATATTTGTTTCATACTCCCAATTACCTAAATATGTTTTATATGCGATTTTTGATTCTTCGACTTCGACTTTAGTTACTTCAGCATCGTTCACATTACCTTTAACAATAACCTTATCAAGGTCAATGTTTTTGTTTCCAATTTCTAAATTAGCATGCCGTTTAGTGGTGGCTAAACGTATTGGTAAATTGGCTGTGTCAATTTTATAGGTGTCTGATTGGTTGGAATCGTTATCACTCAATGTAATATTAATTGTGTCCGTTTTACCTTTTTCATAAATCACTTTGGTTTCTGTTTTTTTATAAGCAACAGGGTTACGGTCCATAAATACCACTATTGAAATCGTATACAAGCCAAATAATAGAAATAAAATAAAACCACAACCACCTAAAATTCGTGTTGGAATTTTAAATTCAGTTGAAACGCTAACTGCAAATGCAATTAAGGCTCCAACAAAAGACATACCTATAATCAATATTATAAGTAATGGCCGGTATCCAACATACAAGGCTGTCCATGCATCATGCATAAAATAATCCCCTTTTCTATACGCTAGCTTGGATAATTACATCGATTTCAGACATTGTCTGTTTAAAGTGATTATCTAAGTCGTTATCTAATAAATATAATGATTTGATAAATAATTCATCAATTTTTGTACTATCATAGTCATTTTCAATAGCTTCATCAAGCAACGGCTTATACATGTGCTTGACTTTACCATAATTAGCGGTATCACCACATAGTTCATAGACTTGCTCTAATCGAAAGTCTAATAATGTGTCAGAATTTATTAGCACATTATAATATGATAGTTGTTCTCGATGTGGGTTAATATAACTTTGATAATCATTATACACACGTCTAATATGCGGGTCCATCGCCTTGATATTTCTATAAATTTTGAGTGCGGACATTTTGAACCTTTCTAATCGTAAATATTATCAAGAGCTTGAGCAGCTTTATTATCCCATTCAGATTGTTTCTCTGCTTTAATTTTAGCGTCTTGAGCCTTTTTAATAGCCTTTACAACCTCTAACTGTTCCATATATCGGTTAGCTAGATGATATGCCCCGACAGCATGTGCTTTGTTTATATGCTCTTCTAATTTTTGTTGAGCTAATTCTAAGCCTGTCGGCTCAGATTTCTTTTTGAATATCTTGTTACATAAATAGTCTTCACTAGTACTAGCACCTTTTATTAGTAAGTGTAGTACAAAGTTAAAAGCAATCAAGATTATAATATCGAGTGTTAATTGTAGTATTACAGTAATTGTTGTACATAAAATTTGCATAGTTAACCTTTTCTAGGAATCACAATTAAGTTGTTCGTTTTTACATCCATTACTTTATATTCTTTATATGTGATTGACACAATTGTGTATGCCTTTTTATCTTTTGAAACATACCATGGAGCATCGGATTTTGGTTCAACAATCAAGGTCTGATTATTGGTACCTACTGTATAATGATAGTATTGTTCAAGATTCACTGAACTAATACTTGGTACAGCTAAAAGAATTCCACCAATAAATAATACAGCTACTAATGCATAGTGGCGTTTATTATCGCTAACGAACTCTTTTACTGATTGATATGGTTTCTTAAAAAATAGACTTAATACAGCAAGTAAAACGGCTGTACTAATACTTAACTGACCTAAATAAACTAATATTGAATAATCCATGTTCTTCACCTTAATCTTTATATTTATATGTAATTGTTAGTGCTAAATTATTACCGGATTCATTTTCAGTGTCAACAACTTTACCATTGATAACTTTATTAACCTTAGTATAATGTTGGACTTTCATTTCTGTAACCGTAGCATCTCCAAAGTCACCAATCACTTTAATATTTTTATTATTTAATGTGACTTTGCTTTTTTTATTGTTAGTTTTCAATTCGAAATAGGTTTTTTGTGCTTGTTTTATATCCCTTATCTGTTCAGAATTCAAAATAGTGTCCGTGCTGATATTATATTTTGAATTGTTTAAGTCCATATACCAACTTCTAATAAAATCATAGGGTGCACATTCATTGCCTTTATAAGTTAATGACCAATCATGCTTTTCAGTTTTCCATTTGTCACCTTTATCTATCAATGACCAACCCGTCTCAATAGTTTCCCATTTTGATACGACGGGTACTTTTGTTGTTTTGAAATCCATCGTGATACTCATCGCTGTTGGAATTAAACAAATAATAGTGCTAAATACAAATAAAGCACTTTTTATTGGGTTTTTATTACTGTTTAAAATTTCTAGTATATAAAAACATCCAATGATGGCTGGTAGGCCTAAGATACCTATAATAGTGTTTAATATTGAGTATATTAATGTATAATTGGCTAAAAACCAGTGACTATGAAGCAATCCGAGCGTGATTACAAATGTACTCATAAAAACGATAAATATTATTGTTAGGTTTGTTTTGTTTAAAATCTTATTCATTTCTACTCTACTTACATTCAATTATAAGTGATAAATTGCCACCTGATTCATTTGAGGTATCGACAATTTTACCATTTAATTTTTTATTCACCTTATCATAACGTTGCACTTTGATTTCACTAACTGTTAGAGATGACGCATTATTTAAGTCACCATTAATATGTAAATTTTCTTTATCCAATGTGACTTCAGTTTTCTTATTATTATTTGTTAATGTGAAATTAACACTATCAGCCTCACGAAATCGTTTAATGGTGTCTTTATCGATTTCTTTTTTACTATCTAAACCATACGCTGACGAGTTTATTTCCATACCCAGTTCTACAAGCATATCTGTCATATCGGAGCTTATATAGTCGAGTGACCAATCATTTTTTACAGGTTCCCATTTCTGAAGAATCGGTGATGTTGAAGTACTCCCAAGCATAAAGGCCCATGTGAATAACGGAATTACTGATAATATTGCAATACTTACAAATATACGCTCTTTTATGTTTAAACACTCATCGTCTAAATAGTTGAAAGCATAAATACAGCCTATAATTGCTGGTATAGCTAAAAGTAAAATTAATGACGTTGAGATTGACATTACGGATGTGTAATGATTACTAAACCAATTAATGTTTAACAATAGTGTATCACTGATTAATACTATCAATATCATAACTAGAATCATAATTGGATTTGTTATAGTTTTTAAGAATTTATTCATTTTATTTACCTTAATCTTGTTGTTATAGACGATATAGGACTCGAACCTATATATAACTACCGTTACACACTAAAAATAGCCTCAGCCTTTGAGTTATCGTCTGCCTAATTTTATAAATCAATATATGTTTTACTTGTACGCAAGTTGAATTCTGCAATATATTGTTCAAAGTAGTCACGTTGACCGTCAAGTGTATGTCTCAATTCTTCTTGAGTGATACAAATTGGTTCTGCTGTGAGTGTTTGTCTCAATTCTTCGTTAGTAACACCTACGGGTTCGGATGTACGAGATGAATGATAATCTTCATCACCTAGATAAAAATTATATACAACATTTAAGTATGCTTTAAATGCGTCTGGTTGCATTTTCAAACCTACCGGTTCTGTGTGACTTTCATATGACGTCCAAATCCAATTATCTGGGTTAAGATGGTCATACATATAGAGAAGTACTGCAGCTTTTCGTTTCATTTCACGAGTTGTACAGTATTCTTTAATCATTGCGATACCAGACTCACGTTCAAAGTGCTCGGCAATAGTTAAACCTTGAGCGTCTCCCAAAATATTTAATTTTGAGTTAGTCTTATGCATTGAAATACCAAACATAATAGCGATTAGTAACAACCCAACAGCTAATCCATACCAAAATACATTAGATGAATTTGTAAATAATTCGGTATAGATATCAAGTGGTGATTTAGCTTCACTCACATCCGGATTTGCCAGTAAATAGTTAATACGATTAATATAAACTACGATATTACGAGCAACAAAGTTAGCTCCAGCTAGAGCTAGTCCAGAAAAGACCACTGATAACAAACCACTTCCAACAGTTGGGTTCAAGAAGTTTGGACGCTTACGTTGTTGAATTGCCCATTTCCCACGTAATGTGATTGGTACTGTTATTGTTGCAAATAAGCCTAGGCTGGCTGCAATAACAGCTAGATATAAAATACTAAGCCCCGTTGTTGCCAAAAGTACTTTATCTGTTATATATGCTCGATAATTAATTGCCGCAATAACTAGACCTGCAAATAATGCAATTGATGCAGCACCACCAATGGTTCCGTAAACATAGTGATAGAGTTTTCGCCACTCGTCTTTGGTTGGAACATGGAGTATAGGGGTGCTACCACGTCGGTATCTGTTATTCATTAAATGCCCCTTTTAGTTTATCTGTCAATTTTCGTAATTGATAAATTTGTGAATTCATATAAGTTTCAATATCATTAAGAACTAATTCTGCACTTTTATCAACAACTTTCAAAATATCTTCAGGCATTTTTGTATTATCCGTAGCAATATTATAAAATTTATGTATTAATGGCAAATACATACTTTTAATTGTATTGCGTGATACACTTTCAGAATAGCCTTCAATATGCTCGTCTAGTATTGATAAATAGTTTTCAATAATTTGTGGATATTGTTTCGTACCCTTGATAATGGCATCGTTCATACATGAGCGATATTGATACATAGATACTTCTCTCGTATGGGCGTATGCTCTGGCATTCATAAATAACAATTTGGCAATTGATTTAGATATTTCTGGAATATCATCAAATTCCACAATCGTATTATATACATCGTTCAGTTCTTCTAATTCTTCTGCTGTTATATATTCCATATTACTTACCTGTTGTTGGCCAAATATTATCCAAAGTTTCTTTAGCTTGGTTTGCCAATTCTTCTAACTCATTTTCTAGTTTTTTCTGCTTTTGGACTTCGTTATACTCTTCAAGACTCTTCGTATATTCATTTTTCATTTTACGGATTTGTCGAAGACTTGTAACATCGCCAACAGCAACAGCAAACGATTCCAACTCATCATATTTTTGATTGAAACGGTCTTCATCGGTAGTAAACTGTTCAATTTCTTCATCCGTGAACATATCTTTATATTCCGTTAAAATTTGAGTTCGGTCACTTGCATTAGTAGTTAGTTTTTTAATTAGTTCTTCACGTTTTTCTCGATAAAGAATTTGTTTTGGTAGTTTATCTGCTCCGAAATAAATAAGTCCAGATATTAAGACGCCTATGCCTAATTCCCACATAAATTAACCTGCCTTTTCTTGTAAATAGTGTGCTGCTGCTTGAAGAATATGCCCATGACAGAATCGTGCACCATCATCAATAGATTGTGTTCCATTTGAGCAAAAACATACAAGATTTTTCTTATATAATTTTCGTACTTCATTTGCAAATGCTGGATTATTTGCAATTTTATTTGCTAAATACGTACGATATTCCATGCAAACTCGCAATCGTTCATCATGAGATTTATTTTGCATTGGAAATGGATTTCCAAAAATTGACCCGCGACCAATATAAATAGCGTCATCGGGTGCACACCATTTTCCAAACACATATTGACCATATTTTTCAATCAATTCTGTTTCATATGACATTGATTTTTCTCCAGTACATGTTATTCAGGGATAATATGGGGGTGTGTCCGGAGGATACACGTTGGGGTGTGAGCAAAGTGAACAACCCCATATGTGTTTTGTGTATACAAAACACAAAAAAAGAAGACATAGATGTCTTCTTATTTCCCATCTAATAAGTTTGCTAATTCTTTAGAGCCGTTTTCGTCTGATAGTGTTACTTGGACATTCTTGTACTTAGTCTGCACATCTTTAAATTCGTAGATACCAAATAAGGTAGGATATCTTGTTTCTGTACCATATTCAATTTTTGTGACTTTTGTTGCGCTATCATGACCTTTTATAATGAGGTGGTCAAAGTTTTCTTTATGCTGGTTTCCGTTTTGTGATGCTGTTATAGTTCCTGACATCAGATTACTTTGTGCGTTTTCCATATCTGATTTGGTAATGTCATTCAAGCTATCTCCGCCCTTAAAGGTCATAATTCCATTATGTAATGAACTACTTGTGACATTAACTGTAATTGTGGCATCTATATTATTAGTATACACGGTGTGATAGTTATAGTCTGAATGTGTGGGGCTAAATAAGCTTATAAAAACTAGCATACCCATAAATGCTCCAAAGACTATGATAATATATGCCACGTGTCCGAGAAATCTTTGATTATCATTATGTGCTAGAATACATCCAACAATAATACTTATAAATAATATAATTGTAAATAAATATAATGTGTTTGTCATATTATTTCCCATCTAATAAGTTTGCTAATTCTTTAGCGCCTTTTTCGTCTGATAATGTTACTTTCACCGTTTTGTATTCATCATAACCATCGCTAAACTTATAGATACCGAATAAGGTTGGACATGATTTTTCTGTACCATATTCAATTTTTGTGACTTTTGTTGCTGTGTCAGGGCCTTTCACAACTAATTGGTCAAAGTCTTTGGTACTTTGGCTTCCATTTTTAGATGCGGTTATAGTTCCTGAAATAGTATAGTCTTCGGATTTCTGTTTTAAATTAGATGCAGTGATACCTTTTATCCCAGTTCCGCCAGTGATAGTAATTGACCCATTAGGTAACAAATCATCATTTGCTTTCACCGTAATTGCTGCGTCTATATTATTAGCATATACGGTATGGTAGTTATATTCGAAATGCTTTGGGCTACATAATGATATAAAAAACATCAGTATCACCGATATAGTAAATACCATAAAACTAGTTACCACATATCCATCAATACCGCTATTTTGCTTTTTTGCAATGCAACAACCTATAACGATGCTTATAAATAATAAAATTAAAAGTAATGTCATTTTTTTCCTTTCATCTCAAGTCATCCCATAGTGACAATGAATTCCACATTGGGCCTGCTTCTGTATCGGTTTACTTTGCTGTCGATATCGTCTTTATCAAACGTATATCCGGAATCAATAGGATGAGCTTGTTGGTCACCAATAAATTTAATATATATTAAAAGCTTACAGTTTGAAATGCAGTCATAAATTTTTTGGCGTAAAATGTCTAATTCAACCTTTGCAATCTTTTCATTATTTTGAGCACGACTGTTAAGTAACTCGTAATATTCATGTGTTTCAGAATCAAATGCCTCAATTAATTGTGGCTTGATATTACAATCACAACCAATATCTGTTAATATTTCATCTAATAAGTTGTTCAATTTATTCATTTTTCTTAGCCTTATCTATATCTTCATCAATTTTACGTTTTAAAATAGTCATTTCAACATCATCAAGCGGTTCACCATTTTCAACATGATAGCAAAGTGCTCTATAATATTGTCGTGTTTCTGGGTCTAAATAATCAGTGGATTGTAATTCATAATTACCAATACTGTCACTTTATCAAGAAATGTACAAATTACCTTTTGTTGTTCAGTGAGTAATTTATGGAAATTCTCAATGAGATAGTCAGATTTTGGCACTTGGTCTTTGAAATGTCCCAAATTTAGTGTGCCTGCTATAGTACCGTCTGGTTTAATATTATCTTCAAAGTCTTCGTTCGTGAGTTCTATAGAGATTTCGAATGCATAACCTTTGCTTTGATTAATAATATGACAAGCTTCTTCAACGGTTTTTATAGGCTTATTGAAGACTTCACTAGCAAAACGGATAAGTTGCCGTGATGTGAAATAACGATTCACAGGCTCAACTTGACGTGAGTCATAGCATTTACATTCATACACTCGAATTTTATATGTTTTAGTCATATTTTAACCTTTACTTTTTCTTTTTCAAGTATTCAATGGGTTAGTGGGGTTTGGGGCAACGCCCAAGTTTTGTGATTTATGTATATAAATCACGAATAAGCGAACCACGATTTGATTCGCTTATAATTCACCAGGAGTAATATCTAATAAATATAATAAGCTGCTAACAATACCTAAACCTGAAGTGGCAAACACTAATAATAGTAAAAAGCCCCTTGCTAATGGGGTATCACCCATGCCAACTATCGTATCTAACCATTCATAAATTGGAGTCCCTATTGGGCTAAGAATTACTAATACAGTTATAAATGTAAAACCGGATATGCATAAGATACAACCTGCTAGCGCTTTTTTAACACTTTCAAAATATGTTTGAGAGGTTCGCTTAAAATCACGTTTTTTATTAAATTTATCCCAACGTTGAACGGTTTTTTCATCCACGTCAAGTTGTTTAACTAGTTCTTTGTAATCAGACATACACGAGCTCCTTTGCTGTTGCGATAGCAGACTCTTTATAATCCACAACGTCTGCAATGACTTGTTTTTCCATAACACGAATATAAGACTCCATATAATCCCAATCAATGTCATCTTCAGTGTAGTTGACTTCGTCTGTACCTGGCTTGACTGGAAGTTGGATGATTTCGGCTTTGATTTTTTTCAGGGTTCTGAGATATGTAAATCCATAATTATTCGCTGATTTGTTTAATAGTGTTGTAATAAACAATGCGTTTTTTGAATTTAATTGTTTATGCGTGATAGTATAAACTTTAACACCAGGGATAAATGGTTTTTCTTGCCAAAACGCAATCCCTGTTTCTGCACCTACAGTGATACATTGGTGATGTATTGTGAATTTATCATGAATGTCATCGTAAAATCCAGAAACACCGTTGTTAGCGGTTGTTCGAGAAATATATGGTGTCTTACCGTCTGGTAAGTTTTCTTTAGTCGGATAAAATGCTTTGGTTGTGTTACAGTCAAACAACTCCCCAACATTGAATTCTCTAAACATCGGTTCACTTTCGAGAAGTGCTTGTTCGTCATCTGTCAATGTATAATCATCCAAACCAGTCTCTTTAAGATACGCATCTAATTCGTGAATGTACGACTCTTCTAATTCGTGAATGTACGACTCTTCTAATTCGTGAATGTACGACTCCATGTAGTCCCAGTCAATATCATCTTCGGTGTAATTGACTTTGTCAGTCTTGACTGGAAGTTGAATGATTTCATCTTTGATTTTATTATATGTGCACATATTACTATAGTTATATTTAGATTGTAACCATTTCAACATTGTACAGATAAATAAACCAGCTTCTTGTGTTAACGGTCTGTTTTTCAATGTTAACGCAAATACACGTGAATGGGTAACCATTTTATATTCAAAAGGTCTGAAATAACAGTTTCCAAACATATCTACAGTTAATGAATTTTCTGGTAAAATTTTAGCATTTATTGTTGAATAACCTGCGACACCGAGATTATCAACACCAGCCGTAATAACGGGGTATCCTTCATCGTTTAAATGTTCTTTTTTAATATCGGTATCTCCAGACGCACCGTCAAACAAATCTCCGACTTTGAATTCTCTAAATGTCACTATTTGCACTATCACCTTTCATCAATGAACTAATTTTCCAGCTTAAATAATCTGAAATAACTGTTTTGAAATCGTCCTCTTTTGGTGCTATATCAACAATTTGATGTTGGACAAACAGCCAATCATCACCATCTAAACTAATAGTATCATGAATAAGCGTACCGTTGCTTTCAGTATAATAAGTTGTCTTTGGCTTTTTACCTAACACGTGAGCTAATGCTTCTTCATAATGACCTTTAGCATCATTCACATCACGCAAGTTTGTTTCCTGTGTGGATTTTTTCCTATTAAGTCGGCTATATCCGTCTTCACTCATATCAATAAACGTCACCAAATCATCCTCTTCATGTGGACGTCCAACTTTAAAAATAAAGATACAAACAGAAACACTTGCCTTATTGCCAAATAATCCAGCAGGCATTTTAATAGATGCTTCTAATGTGTTATTTTTCAAAATACGTTTAGCATACGGATTTCCTTGACCATTACCGGCACTATCTTGAATTAAAATAGCACCATAACCATGAGTCATTTGATTGAAGGCTTCTTCTACAAAGTTGAAACCTTTTCCTGGAGCACTATATGGTGGATTTAAAAGAAATACATTAGCCGGGAAATTTTCGGGCAAGACATATTCATGTGAATCTCCTTGTAAAACAGAAGATGACCCGTCACCCATTAAAATCATATTAAGAACTGCTAATATGTAAATATTTCCTAAAATTTCAATACCCAACAATTGGTTTTCTTTAATGTGTGTGATTTTGTCTTCTAATTCTTCTGGATTTACAATTGTATCACGGGCGTCCTTAATCATTAAGTCCATAGCCGATACCAAAAATCCACCTGAACCCATAGCTTTATCCCAAACAAAGGAATCCTTATTCGTACGAGCACATTGAGCCATAAATTGCGTTACATAACGAGGTGTTAAGACAACATCATTTGCTGCATCATTGTCAATAGACACCCAGTCGTTTAATGAATTCAAAATACGACCTGTAAAGTCCAAATGAAGATTGCTTTCAAGTAGTGGAATAATTTCATCTTGCACTTGAGCAAATAAGACTTTTAGCAAACTTTCACCATTTTTTGGCTTCCATAAAACTGGTTTGTTGAATACTCCTTGTAATAAGCCTGAAATCATCTGTATTTTGTCTGGACTTGCGTTTTTAGCATATAAGAAACTTTCAATATTTTGAAGTAAAATAGTTCCGTCGTTATTGTGATTACTATCATTTGAATGTAAATCATCAACAACCAGTGTACGAATACCGGACGTTTTCAAACCAGCCATAATAAGTCCACAAAAGAGATACAATTTCTCATTTGTCGTAAGTGCCGTCTTTAACTGAACGTCATCATACAAACTTTGATGAATACGTTTGATTTTATCTTCTAAAGCTGCGTCTAATTTAACAGTTAATGCTTCAATTTCGGTGTCTGATAAATTCAATTGGTCAAGACGTGCAAATAAGGCGTCTACATGGGCGAAAAGAGACCAGTCATCAGCTGTAATTTCAGGAATTAGTTTTGGAATAAAGTTGTTCTTTTTAGAAACGTAATAAGCTTTACATTCAGGGTTGACAACGTGGCCGTCTACTAATTCATGACCATTCACACCTACAATGATAACCTCGTCATAACCACCGTCTAATAAAGCTGAACCGTAGTGCAGAGCTCCGTTAACAGCAAAAGCTTTAATTGTATTATAATTAGGGTCACCTTTTAAATGTGTTGGTTTACCGTCTTTTCCTGGTTTACCATCACTTGCCCACTTAGTAATACCAACAATATTACCGTCTTTATCTAATTTCTCAAGTTTACCTCTAAGTCCTTTTGCTTCAATCATGACTGGAATATCACGACGTGTAGAATTTTCAAGCAAAAGTTTGATATCAGGGTAGTTCATACCGGAACCGCCACTTTTGGAGACACTATTTGCTAAAGCTGTGCTGATTTGTGTATTAATTGGTTCATTTTTAGCGTAAAAACGAATGCCTAAATCTTTTAATTTCTCCTTGTAATATCCTTCAATTTGCTCTTCAATCGAATTTGCCATTGTTCACCTTTCTAATCAATATCGTTATATCCAAAACGTTTATCTAAATCTGTCGACAAATGGTCGATGAATTCTTGTTGAGTCATATCTGGAAATTCAGATAAGTGTGTAAATAAATAGTCAATTACACCAGCAAGGCCTTGCTGTTGAATTTCGTCTTCAGTTCTGTAATAAGTATATGTTTCTCCGTTTCCAAATTTGACTTTGACAGAGACATATCCGTCTTCCCATTCAGAGCCCCAACAAGTTGGGCAAAGACCTGAGTCAACATATTCCCCATCTTGGTCGTGTGGTGTGATTTCTTCTACGGTTGTATCTTTTAATTGAAATAACATAAAATTCCTCTTATTATAGTTTTATTCAAAATATTGTGGATATTCTTGTAATTGAGCTTCAATTTCCGGTAATCTATTTGGGTCAACAATAACGCGTGATTTTGGTACTAAAATATATTTATTATGCTTCATAGTACTATCACGTAAAAAGTAATCACTAGATGATTCGCCATTAATACGATAGCCGGGCACTTCTGCTAATTTTGGGTCATCGATTTTAGCTTCAAAGTATAAACGATTCCCTTTTTTAATAATATCATAATAGGTTGAAAAGTCGTCAGTATATGTTTTCTTATTCTTATAGTTACGGATTAATCCCCAAATTAAAGCAATAGCAAATCCAGAAACTGCAATATTATAACTATATGGATTTGGAAAAATCACACCAATAAGGATACTTAATAGTGTAATAATAGCTATAACCAGTAAGCCATTTGACTGCTTAATTAAGCTATTGAATAAAAGTCTGTCATTGTGATTCATATCATATTCTCAATTCTTATAAGTTCTTTTATATATGTCCTATTAATTCTGGTGTCACAATATAGACTAAACTAGTTGCTATAATTGCAATGATTGTACAAATAGTTATTGCCTACAAGTCCAACTAATCCAGAAATGATAGCTGTAATGATGCAGGCACCACCTATTGAAAGTCTGATTGCGTCAATTAATAAATTTAAAAGTTCCATAGTCCCCCTTGGTGCTCGCGCTCATTTCACTCACTCGCGTTTAAAAACGTGGGCGTTCTTATACTTATTCGAATAATCCTAATTCTTTACCGTATCCATTTACAAGAGTACTTGGTACGTGATAATACACGGCTAAATCTCCAATATTCACATTACCATTTTCATCACTAAAGGTATAAACATTTTTCTCAAAATCAGCTTTTGGTAATAAGATACAAGCAGCTAAGCGGCATGCTGGTAGTTGAATTTCATTGGCTTGTCTGTGATATAAATTGTTATATTTATCAACATGTCCCAACAATAAATGTGCTAAATGTTTAGTTATTAAAAAACGCTGCTGTTTCGATGGGTATTCTACCGTTTTAAACAAATAATGGTCATCATTTTTAATAACTAATGGTTCCTCTAAATAATTCACATATTGCACTTCAATATCGTCAAATTCTTTCAATATATCATTAATTTTAATTGGAATAGTATCTGTTATTTGATGTAGTTTATCTGCTATTTCAAAATAGTCTTCTGGTATATTCATAGTTGCCCCTTAAACACTGTTTCTTTATTCACATATCTATTATACCATAATCAAATAAATCTGTCAATAAAAAAACAGTAGTTTTCTACTGTTTTATGGATTTGGATAAATGTAATAAACATCTCCGCCTGATTCAGGATTAAACCAGCCACGATAATTTCCTATACCACGTGGGTCTGCTTGCCATGCACTTCCACCATAATTGGCTTCTTGAATTTGGATTTTATTCTCAGATTCTACATCTGTAACAAAAGCCACATGACCATACCCCGCGCTTGTACCTACCCATACAATGAGTGCTCCTGGTACGGGTTTACGACCGGTTCTGAATCCAGCAGCTTGAGCTGACTGTACCCATTGACCAGCGTTACCCCAATTGTTTCCTGCCCAAGGTGCTAATGCTTTAGCGCCCCAGGTACATTGTCCTGTTGGATATGCGTCACCATCATAAATAGGTGTTGCTGTTACAGAACCTGTAACGGTTTCACCTCTGTTGATGGCATCTTCCTTAGCTTGCTTTGCTTGAGCTTCTTTTTGAGCTTGTTCAGCAGCTTGACGTTCAGCCTCTTGCTTATTAATTGAATTAATCTTGGAATCAACCATTGTCAATTGAGCTTGAAACGATTGTAATTTCGTTTTCAATTGGTCGGGTGTTTCCTGATTAATTAAGGTTTTTGATGGGTTGAACGTGTTTTTATCTTTATTAAAATTATCTAATTTCTGCTGTGTAGCATTAATATTCGATTGTAATGTTGTTTTTTCTGCTGATAATTTTGTTAAAGTATCTTGATTAAGTTGTGCCTGTCCCGTTTCATCGGCATGTACAGAGCTAAATGTCATTAGTCCTGCTAAAACGGCTGTCGTACACATCAGTTTTTTGAATTGCATAAATACTCCGTAATTACTTAATTAGGATAAATGTAATATACGGCACTTCCTGACCATGTTGCTTGTGGGTTAAACCAGCCGCGGAAGTTTCCAATATACATATTTCCTGCGTAGTTTGATTCAGAAACTTGAATATTTGTTTCTGACTGTACATCAGTCACATATGCTACGTGACCATATCCTCCACCATCACTTGGCCATACAGCTACTGCACCAGGAACTGGTTTTGTTCCTGTTCTAAATCCAGCAGCTTGAGCTGATTGAATCCATTGACCGGCGTTCCCCCAATAATCACCAACCCATGGAGCTAGACATTTAACACCCCAAGTACATTGACCTGTTGGGTATGAATTTGCAGTACCTGATGCAACGGGTGTTACTGACCCGGTTACTGTTGTACCACTTGAAATAGCTTGTTGGGTTGCTGCTTTTTTATCAGCCTCTTTTTGTTCCTCTGCATGTTTAGCATCTTCAGCTTTTTTAGCTTCTTCTGCTTCTTTTGCAGCTTTTTCCTGTGCTTCTTTAGCAGCCTTTTCCTGAGCCTCTTGTTCAGCTTGTACTCTGGCAGCCTCATCAGCTTTTTTCTGTTCTTGTTTGTTAATTAATTGAATTTTTGAATCTACAAGAGCCTCTCGAGCTTTGTAAGCTTTCAATTTATCTTTAATTTCAGTTGTTGATTCTGTTGTACTGTCAGACTTAGCTTCTGCAATTTTTGAACCAATATTTAATGATTGTACACTTTTTACTTTTTTATCTGATTTTCTATCAGCTAATTTTTGCTTAAGTGCGTTAATATTTGATTCAACAGTGTTTTTCTCAGCTTTAAGTCGATATAGTTTATCTGTATTAGTTAATTCAGTTGTTGGTTGTGCCTGTTCTGTTTCGTCTGCAAATGCATGATGTCCTGCTAATGATGCAACACCTACACCGGCTAAAACAGCTGTCGAACACATCAGTTGTTTGAGTTTCATGAATCCTCGTTTCTATAAATGTAACAGTGGATTTTCTGCTAATCAGATTTGTTACTACTTATAGTATACCATATTTTCATGATTTTGTCAACCTTAATTTATTTGAAACTTGAAATTAATATAAGTGATGCAATAATAGATATTATTGTTATCATCATACAACAACTATTCAACGCTTCTAAATATGGGTTGTTAGTTCCATATAGTCCCATATATCGGTCTTTAACTGGTGTAATGCTATATCTCAACAACAATTCATTAACTAATAATACTACATTTAACAGTATTAAGATGTATGGTGTTGATGCTTTTAAATGCTGAACAACTGGTTTTGTTACCTTTTGTGAAAACGTTGGGAATAATTCCTTATGTTCACTTCTAACTAAAACTTTATCGTTTATGTTTAATGGCTTTACTTCACCATAGGATACTGTATATGTGAATGGTTTACCCGTTAGTCGTTTGGCTGATGTTGTAATATCATATACATTACCGTTTTGGTCAATTCTAGTAATTGTAGCAATTGATGTTTGAATATTATCAAATCTCCAACAATCTATTACAAATAGATTTAAGCTGATAAGCCCAATTATAATAGCAATTAACCAACACCATTTCAATTTGATATCTCTAGTCATTATTTATGAGCCTTAATAACATATTTTTGTAGAGTAAAGTCGTCTGTGTATTTTAGATTTGAATCTGGAACATATTGAACTTTGTCTACATTAATTGTTTTATAATCACCATTATATTTTTCTAAATTATCCAAATCTGGAAATTCATTATCAATATACATATCGATAATATCCCTATCTGAATAATATTTACTTTCGCCATTGCTGAAAATAATTCGCCAACCTTTTGTACGTTCTAATGAGACATCACGATATGTATGTTTTTTTAAAACTTTACCTAGCATATAGTCTGGATATAAATCGTCAGCGATACCAGTGACAACTGTAATCATTGCCATAATATAGCAGATAAAACAATACCCAGCGGTTGTATAATTCAAAGGTAATAAAAACATTAGTAAAGCTATGATAATAACCCAAAAGAAAAATTCAGTTTTTAATGATGAACCATACTTATTAAGTATTTCTTTTGAAATTGCTTTACGACCTTTACGATATGGTCGATAAAATAAATTAGTTATCATATGTCTTGTCCTATTAATTTATTTAAATAATATTCATGTGTCTTTAATATAGCATTAACTTCTTCATATTCTTGCATTCGTTTGCTGAAATTGATAGCGGTTGCTGAATCCACTTCATAATATTTGTCAAACAAATGAAATTCGTCTTCTAATCGTTTCTTAGCCTTTTCTAATTTTTCACGATAATATTTAATATCTTTACTAGCTTTATTAAAATTATCAGTCTCAATTAAGTTATATAAAATGATTTTGGTATTAGACATTACATTATTAGATGTTTTATACATATCTTCGCAAAGTCTATCTAACGAGTCTAATGCGTTTTTATATTTTTTCGATTTTGTAAACATAAATAACCTGCCTATTTTACTTTATCATACAAGTTCAAACGATAACCTTTAAGACTGAATTCATCTGAGAATTTTTGTCTGATATTTAAAGGTTTTTGAATTGTTTCTACCAGTTCTACCTTTTTATAATATCCATCAGCATAAATAATATCAATAAAAGATTTTTCAACGCCATCAACAGATAATTCCTTAATGTCAAAACCGAGAACTTTAACCATATCTTGGCTTTCAGGTTTGAACTGCATATATTGGGCTTCTTGGGAAACCGTTACATTATTATATACAGTAGTGCGTCCATATTCAGTATTTGCATACGCTAAACGGAATACTGAGTTGCCTGACATTTCGTTATAAAGTAACGCTAACAGATATAAAAAATATAGAAATAGTACACTAATGAATCCTATAGCGAATAGTCGTGGTAATAATGTAAATGGTGTCATTAATAAGATTATGATACTTGGTTCAATACCACGTGAAATAATGAGCTGACGTGTTACTTTTTTCGTAATAAGTTTTGAACCATTAATATAGTCTTTAAAAATAAAATTTGTAAACATATGATTCCTTTCAACTATTCTTTCAACAAACCATGTTTCTTAAGTTGTTGAAAATAGTTATAATAGTTTCTTACTGATTCATCTAATTGATTTCTTTTTTTAACCGCATAATTAATATCTTTAAATTGGCGTACCATTTTGTAATAATACCATTTTTGATAGTCTTCATATTCATCTTGTGACGTCTGTCCAGTAACTAACTGATATGCAATTTTTGCGTAAATATCAGACATTGATGTTAATTGTTTCACATGTCTGTCATGATAAATATCTAAGTTATCGTACTTTACAAGCTTGTTATTGCGTTTATCATATGCATACAGCAAGAAATCAATGTCGTTATCATCAAAGTCAGACAAATAGTTTATTATTTCTTCAAGTCTAGTCATGTCTAATCCAATCTATTGGTTCAACGCCATGTTCAATCAAATAATCATTTGCTTTTGAAAATGGTTTACTACCAAAGAAGCCTCTATGTGCTGAAAAGGGACTTGGATGTGGTGACTTAATAATGTATTTATTTTTAATCAAAGATTCTTTTTTCTGAGCATAATTACCCCATAAAATAAATACGATAGGTTGGTCTAACGAATCTAAATAGGTGATAATTTCATCTGTAAATTTCTCCCAACCAAGATTTGCATGACTATTAGGTGCACCCTTACGCACTGTTAAAACTGTATTTAATAGCAACACACCTTGTTTCGCCCAATTAGTTAAATCATGTGACTCACGTTCACCAATATCATCTTTTAATTCTTTTAAAATGTTTCTTAGTGATGGTTGAGCCGGTTTATCATCAGGTACTGAAAATGATAAGCCTTGTGCAGCACCAGGTGTATGATAGGGGTCTTGCCCTAAGATAACTACTTTCACATCTTCCGGAGCTGTTAACTCTAAAGCTTTCAATACGTTTTCTTTACTTGGATATGTATGTTCAGTACATAATCGGTCAATTAATTGTGTTGGGTTACTGACTTTATTTTGCCAAGCTTCAGGTAAATATGTATGTGCCATTTTGCTAATCGCTTGTTGATATAATTCGTCAGCATATTCTTTATCATCTTCATAATCATATGGACTAATAAAGACTTCAAGTTTTTCAACATCTGAGACACCAAACATTGACCCAATTTCGTCTAATGGTAACTTATATAACGCTTCCTGTAATCGAATCGCATCTGATTCTTCTAAAATCAAAGTTTCGGGATTAACTACAGCTTGTGCATAGTAAACACCATCGAAGTCATCATATTCTTCTGTATATGTGATAAAAATCTCAAGCTTTTTCACGACGAAATACCTCAACAGTTCTAGCTTCACTGGTATCCGTTGCTGGATATTCAGTTGTTGATACAACAGCAAATCCATCGGTTAAGCTTTCTGGAATATAAATATTTCCAGAATGTTCACCATGAATTGTCGTGCGAATAATTTCATCTACGTAATCAATTGTAGCATCATAAATGCTAGCACCACCGATAACATAGATATCTGTATCCGCAAATTTTTCAAGTACGTCTTTAATACTTGAAAAAATATAAACAGTATCATAGCCATTTACTAATACCGTTGGCTTATGCGTCAATACGATATTTTTACGATTTGGTAATGGTTTAAAACCTAGTGATGCGAATGTATTATATCCCATTAAAACAGCTGAGCCAGTTGTTGTTTCTTTAAAAAATTTTAAATCTTCAGGATTTGACCATGGCAAATGTAAACCATTACCAATTAAGCCTGATTCATCTTGTGCCCAAATAGCTTTCACAATAAAATCCCCTTTCATTTGTAGTGTATAACTTAATAGCCAATTATTCCAGACTATTAAGCTTTAGTTTCTGTTATTTGTTTTCGATAACTATAATAGCATTTGCGAAAACTTGGATGTGGAATTGACAAATAGTAAAACAAATCCCGTTGAGCATGCTCGTTATCAACTTTAATACATTGCTTTTCATCTTTGCTCAATGTTGCCCAAAATTTTTTCGCATGTGGTAGAAACTGTGGTTTTGAACAGTCTAATGAGTTCTGCCACCAATGAGTTTTCGTCTTGACGCCATGCTTTTCAAGATAATGTAACCATTTCTTATCAATTTCTGCTAATTTCGTAGATAATTTTGACATAAACTCACCTATTCTGTTGTTGCAATTTTCTTTGTGGGAGTTACATCAAATTGAATATAGTCATATTCATCTTTAATTGTGATAAATAAACATTTTTGAGTTTTTGTAACATGCGTAATAGATGCTTTAGTAATTTTTGTATTTCCTTTTACACGGTTTGCTTTAACGTTGTCAAATTCATATTTTTTCTTAGAATTGCTTGTTATTACAGTTGCGGTTACTGGTTCCATATATGTATAATCTTTTGGTCGTAATACATCAGTTTCGTTAATGCGATAATTACCAAAACCATTAGTATATTCTAAAATTAAATGGGCATTTGATTTTGCTGTAAAAATAGTTTTTGGTTTACTGTAATCATAATGCGCTTCACCGAATTGGTTAATTGGCCCAATAACAAAAAGTACAAACAACATTGGCATTATACAAGCTGATAACGGTGCCACTAGGACGCTTGATGGGGTCAATCTTTTATTTCGTAAATAAAGTGTTACCGCAATTGTGTGTATAATCATTAAAATAATTATTAGTCCGATAATAAATGGGCCACTTGTTGTAGTCATATTTCATCCTCTCAAGTATTCAGTAATTAAGTGGGGTTTGGGTGCCGCTTTGTGTCACCCATTTAATGATTTATGTATATAAATCATTTATCAGCCTTTGATACATCAAAGACTAATTTTGCCGTACTTTCACTCATAGTGACACTATATACAAGACCTTTTTGACTAGCTGCTTTTTTTGTTATATATTCAACGGTTGTTAAGGTGAATTTAGCTTTATCTAATGGAATATTGTTTGGATTTTTAAGAACTATGCCAGATGAGTCAATAGTCATGTAATTTGTTGAATACATATTATCGTTATCACGAATATAAATGCAACCTGTCAGTGTATTTTTTGAGTCGTATGCATTTTTAGGATTTTGCATATTTGCCATTTTGTTCAACTTTGTATAAAAATTAGTTGTAAAATTTGTATTTAAATTGTCAACAATTAATTGATATTGTTTTGCTGAAATAGATTGTCCGGGCTTAATACGAAATTCATGCGTTGCACTCATTATACGAGTTGGGTTGTCTGAAATATCCAGAGATACAATTGTTTTATCAGTTAAGTTAGTTTTTTTAGGACTTACGACTACTCTAGTAGTTTGTCCCATATCATGCATACTTGTTATAACCGTTAAGGCATTAACCGCATTTACTGAACCGAAAAACAATACGATAATAAAGGAAATTACAACTTTCACATGGTATTTAGTGCGAAAACCTTTTGCTAAAAAAATTAATATAAGTAAACATATTACGGTAATTCCAAATTGCAGTAACATGAATGGCATATATGGTAAATCTGACATGGTCTTTTCCTTTCAAATAATTATAACCCAATCGCCAATTATTCCAGACGATTAGGCTGTTTTACTCATAATGAGTTGGAAACGCTAAAAGCGTACCGTTATTTTTTGCGTGTAAGAACTTTACGCACCATATCAATTGGGATAACGAGTGCTGCAAGTCCTGCGGCAACTAGATAATGTTCAATATCCATTGGAACGGTTCCGAATACTGCACCACCAAATTGGAGGATAAGTGTTTGAACAACCATGATAAGAACCATAATCCAGATAAATTTCTTGTTCTTACTGATATGTGATAAGATATCAAGACCAATTGAACGAGTATTAAGGGCGTTCCAAAGAATAGCATAGATAAAGAATGTCAAGTTGAATGTTGTTACCATTTCAAAATTGCCAGTTCCTTTAGTGATGAATTCTTGAATACCAAATGTATTTGTCAAAATCAATAATGAACCAACTGTAATGAATGTCGCAGCTGTACCAATAGCAGCTTTCATGTCATTTGTCAAAATACGAGCCTTTTTAGCTATAGGAGCTTCAGACATATATTTATCAAGTGGTGGTTCTTCACCAAACATCATAGCTGCGAATGTATCCATAATTAAGTTAATCCAAAGAATCATAATGATTGAGAATACTTCTTTAACACCACTAAGTACTGGAACAAAGAGTCCAAATAGTGGTACTAGCAATGAAATTGCAATTGTCGCAACGTTAACAGTTAATTGGAATTTAATGAATTTTTGAACTGATTTTGTCATTGTACGTCCATACAAAATTGCTTTTGTAATAGATGCCAATGAGTTGTTAACAATGACGATATCTGAAGCTTCTTGAGCTGTTTGAGTACCGTCACCCATAGCAAACCCTACGTCTGCTGATTTAAGTGCAGGCGAATCATTTACCCCATCACCTGTCATACCGGCAACCATATCAAGGTCTTGTGCCAAGTTGACCAAACGTTTCTTATCTAATGGTAATGCACGTGATACCACACGAAGTTTTGGAAGTGCTTCTTTAACTTCTTCATCAGACATAGCGTCTAATTCATCGTGTGTCAATACAATATCATCATCAGATTTAATAATTCCAGCGTCTTTAGCAATTGCGACAGCCGTTTCTTTACGGTCACCTGTTACCATAACAAGTTGAACACCTGCACGGTCAAGGTCTTTAACTGTTTGTGGAATATCATCACGGATATTATCACGAATACATGTTAAAGCAATAAGTGTTTTAACTCCGTTTTCTTCACGAATAATTGCTAATAGACGCATTGAACGATTGGCTTGTTGAAGTGATACTTCATCAAGCTTACGAGTTGAGTCTTCAGTAATTGGTTGTTGCTTACCATTCGCGTCAAGATAGAACTTAACGTCACTCATTGTGAACTCTGGAGCACCTTTAATATACTTAAGACCGTTTGATAATGTAATTGATGCAAATTTAGTGGCTGAATTGAATTGTTCTTTTTCAATAACCACGACATCGTTATTGTTGAAATCAAGTAAATCACTATCAATTAAGAAATTAAGCAATGCTTTATCCGTATTGTTTGAACCAGCTGCATATTTCTTACCTGAAACTTCATCTTCAGATACAACAGAGTCATTATTATCACCAATACCGATAATAAGTTCAGACTTAACATCTGCATTCATATCTTTAAATTCAGAACCATGTCCAGAATTTGTAGTGTTATATAATGTACCATCACCTAAAATGAAGTCTACCACTGATAAGACACCTTTAGTAATTGTACCAGTTTTATCTGAGAACAAAATGTTAGTGTAACCAGCAGTTTCAACAGAATCAGGTTTACGAACAAGGATATTTTGTTTCAATAAGTTTCCTGAGTTCATAGCAGCAACCATCGCAAGCATCATAGGAAGTCCTTCAGGAACGGCCATAATGATGATTGTAACGGCATAAAGAATTGTATTAATAACAAATACTAAAGCTGGACTCAATGCCATAAATGTTTCAATACTACGTGTGAGTACTGAGATAATAGCAATTGCTACATAAAGACCAGCACCTGAGTAACCTAATACACCAATACTTTTAGCAAGATGTGCCAATTTACCAGTTGAAGGACTTTCTTTTGCGTCTTCTTGAAGAGCTGTATTGATTGAACCCATAATTGTGTTATCACCAATTACAGTTGCTTCAATAACAGCTTCACCAGATACTGCTACAGTACCACGGAAAACTCGAAGTTCTGTGAACAAGTCATTTGCATCTGGTTCAGGACGACCATCAAGTGGTAACTTAATTACGTCATCAGACTCACCATTAACGGCAGCTTGATTAACTTTAAGTTTACCATCGAGCAAGATACCGTCGACTGGGATTTTATCCCCTGCTTGTACAAGGATTTGGTCACCTTTAACGATATCGTCAATAAGAATTTCTTTCAATTTACCGTCACGATAAACTTTAACAAGTGTTTTAGATGCTTCATCTTGTAATTTATTAAAGTTTAATTCATTACGATATTCTGAAATAGTTGAAAATCCAGTAGATAACAAAATCGCTACAACTAACGAAATTGTTTCAAGCCAGTTAGCGTGACCAAAAATTGGATTAAACATCGCTAGGGTGTTAATGATTACTTGGAATAGTAATGCCGCAAGCAAAATCAAAATCCATTGGTCTTTCATGGCGTCCATGAAAATTTCAAAAATGGACGTAGCTTCCTTTTGAGACAGGGCATTTGTACCATGGGCCTGTTTGGATGCTTCAACTTCTTGTGAAGTTAAACCATTAAATTTTTTCATTTATTTTTTTACCTATTCTATTATATTTGGTTACTTATATTATATCATGTTAGTGAGTTATTTGTCAATAGTTTTTGTGACAAAACTAAAAAAAGTGATATAAATCACTTTTAATAGCTAACTCCGTCTAGAGAACCACGGTACATGACAAGCAAATCTTTCAATTCACCTGTAAGACCTTGTCCCAATGTGTGGAAATTCCAACCATTTGAACCACGAACTAATTCAGCAAATACAATCGCTGTTGATGTTGAATAATCATCAGTCAAATCGAATTTTGCAAGTTCTTTGTTTGTGTCAGCGTCTACAAGACGTACAAAGGCGTTTTGTACCATACCAAATGTTTGACGTTTTGACAAAGCGTCTTGAATTGTTACATTTACAATAATCTTTTCAACATCTGCGGGTACATTGTTCAAATCAACACTGATAACTTCATCATCACCATCACCAAGACCTGTACGGTTATCACCACTATGTTGGCAACCATACGCGTTAAGGTGGTTAAAGAAGATAAAGTGGTCATCACCAAGATATCTATCGTCAGCACCTAAAAGAATAGCACTCAAGTCTAAATCGACACCAGCTGTAAGTGTATCCCAACCTGCTGCAAGTTTAGCGTTACGAAGTGCTGGCGCAGCTTTTGTCAAATCAAGGAATTGGTCTTTACGAAGACTCAATGATTCACCTGATGGATGTGCTTGTACTTCTGTTGCGACTGTTTGTTGTCCATTTGTTGGAGCTAATGCTGTAAAATTAATTGCCATTTTTTCAATTCCCCTTAAAGTTTACGTTCAAGTTCACTAATTGCACCGGCATCTGAATATTCTTCACGTGCGAAGAAATTCCAACCTGATGCGTCACGATAAATATCCGCAGCAATTACTGAATGTTTCCCTTCGCCATTATTTGACAAGTTGAAGCGGAACATTTCACGGTCATTGTCGCTTTCGTCAAGTAGACGGATATATGCGTTTTTAACTTTACCGAAGTGTTGTCTGCGTGATTTAGCTTGATAGATAACTACGGCAATTGTGATTTTAGCAATATCGGCAGGAACAGCATCCAAGTTAAGGAAGATGTTTTCGTCATCACCTTCACCATCACCTGTTAAGTTATCATGGTCAAGTTGCACACCAAATTTGTTAAGGTTCCCTTTTGAACCGAAGAATACCGTTTGTTTTACAACTCCATTTGCATCTTGTAGATATGCACATAAGTCCAAATCATAATTTGAACCAAATAGGCTATCGTTAACATCCCAACCTGCTGCTGCACGAAGGCGTGACAAACTATATTCTGACTTAGTCAAATTAAGTGTGTCATTCTTTTGAAGATTAAGAGTTTGACCTTTTGTAAGGTTCAATTGACGCCCAGCTTGTGGCACTTCAGCTACTTGAGCTGGCTCTTGTGGTGCTGGAGCTGGTGTTTGTTGTGGTTGTTGAGGTGCTTCTTCACCTGTTCCGAAAAGTTTATTCAAAAATCCCATTTTATTCTACCTCTTATTGAAATTTAGCTAATACATCGTTGAGTGTTCCAACAAGTGAATCACCTACAGCTTTGAATTCCCAACCATGTGTTGTACGACGCAATGAACATGCAATCATTGCTGTTGAAGTACCATAATCTTCTGACAAGTTAAAGTTCAACACTTCACGGTCATTATCATCAGCATCTAGCAAACGAACATAAGCATTTTTAATTTGACCAAATGTTTGACGACGTTCTGCAGCTTTATCAATTGTCATAATAAATACAAGTTCACTAATATTTGGTGAAATAGCATCCAAATCTACTACGATTTGTTCATCATCACCGTCACCTTCACCAGTACGGTTATCACCACTTGAGTAAATACCTTGTTGCTGTTGCTGATTGTAGAATACAACTTGTTTGCTCAAATCTGTAACTTTACGATTATTATCAAGCAAGAATGCTGACAAGTCCAAATCGGCTACATTACCGTTAATATTTGCATCCCAACCAGCTCCGATAATAACGTTACGTAGTGGTTTTTCTGCTTTTGCAAGGTCAAGGACTTGACCTTTATCTAAATTCAAAGTTTGTGTTGCGTGTGAATCTCCAAAAATCATTTTTTACTCCTTTTTATAGCGGTGCAGATAATAATCCGCTTGCTTTCATTTGTTGTTTCATATTTTCAAGTTCAACTGTATCAGTTTCACGTTTTTGAGCTTGCTCAGCTTGAATACGTTTCACTTCTTCCGTACCATTTTTAATAATGTCATAGTTTTTACGAAGTGTTTCAATTGGTACAGACGAACCGGATGCCATTTTAGCTGTTTGAACTGATTGACGAGCTGTGTTTTGAGCATTACGTTCAAGTAATTCCTTTGTTTTGTCGTCTAATTGTTTAATTGAACGAGCTTGAATTTCTTGTCGTTTCAAATTAATAGCTTGAATCAGACATTGTTTGAAAATTGGCAATGTGATAATAAAGCTTGACTTAATTTTACGTGCTAAGTCAAAATTACTACGCATTTGCATTTGAATCATAGGTGCTGTTTGCATTGCAACTTGCTCGGCAATACGCAAATCATATACACGTGTATCAAGCATTTCAACCAGCATATCTAATCGTTGTAGTTCATTTTGACGGTCTAAGTCAGATAAATTAGGTGAAGCTTCTACTTGTTTACGGTAGTTTTGAATTTCTTCTTTACCTAATTCACCTGCGACAATATACTTCTCAAGTTCTTCATAAAACGTTGTATTTGCTTCATACAATTTCTTTAGGTCATCTTGCGACTTAAGAATTTGAGATTCATATTTAGTCAAAATTTGATAAATACCATCAACTTCACGACCCATATCTTCATACTTCGCAAAAAGTTCATCTAAAGTCATTTTGACTTTGTTAAACAATTTCTGTACAAATGTTGGGCGTTCTTCTGTGTTAATGTTTTCAAGTTCTTGAACATCAAATTTATCCATTAACTTAGTCAATTTAACCATCATTTCTGACGCCTCTTGAGCATTAACACGTTTTGTGGTAGCCATTAGTTGGTCAGTGATTTGAGACAATCCCTGACTTGGTTTTTGACCAAACATCAAAATAGTATTTGAATTGTTTGGGTCAATTTCACTTGTTAAGTTTTGAACTTCTGGTAGTTTACGTAATTCTTCTTTGTAAGCGTCAACGTCGGTTACTACAAGAGGTTCATCAATAATTTCAATTACATCGCCATTTTCAGCGACTTCTGTTTGCTTCATTGGTGCAAAATTCATCTCTTTTTTCCTTTTATAATCATTATTTGATTTTATATTAACCATTAATACTTTTATCATTAACATAATGGTTTGTTAAATAAGCATTTGTATGTGTAAGAAATGTTAATTTCTTATAACTTCGTTCTTCATCTTTTAACCCCTCAAGAGATGCAAGTTTAAATGAACCGAAGCTACGACGGCTTTTTATATAATAACGATGATTGTTAAACAATACAATATCATATAATTGAAAACCATGAACATATTTTGACAGTGTTGCTGCTCGACGTTTATGACCTTTACTAAACGTTGCACGATGCAATTGACGATTATGTCTACGCATTTTCGTTTTAACAACTGTTATATCAAATGATGGAACTGTTGAAAAACCTGTGATACACTTAGCGTCAATATGATGGGCTTTCGGGAGACATGCATTGATACGATTGTGCTTTGTAATATAGCCATACGTTAAACTTACAGACTCATACGTTTCTTTAATCGTGTTATACAAGACCCATCGTGTGGCATTCATGTGTGCCATATATTTCAATAGCTGTTTCATTTTAGGTATTTGTCTTATTTTCTGAGCCGCTTTTTGAGGTGTTAAGGTTTGCTTTATGAATTCTTCAGCCGTTAATGTCCCTTTTTTCTGATTGCAATCATGACAAGCTAAGGTCAAATTATCAATACGATTAGAACCTCGTCGAGCTCTTGGAATCATATGCTCAACTTCAAAAGTTGAAACTTCTTTATCGCAATAAAAACACTTGTGGTTGTACTTTTCAAGCAGATAATTACGAATATTATACCCTTGTAAAGTCCCTTGTTGATACTCTTTTCCTGATATTTCAGGATTTTCAATTTTTTGAATATCAAATTCTGCAACTTCAATAATAATATCTTTAATCGGAAAATACTGATGAAGATGTTTAATCTCATTGACTTGTACTGTCACCTTTTGTTCTAAAGACGGTGGAATCCACCCTTTACCCTTATTTTTACGATTGTTAAATCGTGGTTTACGATAACGTGTTTTACGAGAACGTCTATTTCGACGGTACATACGCTTATCTGAAATATTTTTAGAAATATTATCTCTTGCAATAACTTCAGCGCTATAGTATTCACGGTGTTCATTGGCTAAAGAGTAACCTGAATGAATAGCACCACTATCAACACCAAGAGTCATTGGTTGAATAATATGTGTTTTTGGTTCATAATTTAATTTAATTGTAAATGGTTCATAAGCAACTATATGTGCTTTTTTCGTTTTCAATAAACGATACACCTTGCCAAGACGTTGAGTTGGCATTAACGGTTGACCATTTTGGTCTAAAACACACACTTGCGTTACTTTTTGAGTTGCCATTTTTGTCATACGCTTGGCAAAGTCCTTTCGTTTAAATTAGTTTATTTTATGCGGTAAGCGGGTATAAACTACACCCTTTAGCGCCTTCGCCAATGTTATCTTGTAGTTTTACATCTTTAATACACTGTTCCTACCAATCAGAACTGTTTAATACTAAAGCGTAGAGCATGAGACTAGGCAAATATCTCAAGGTACCTATATATTTACAAGTAACGTAGTTTTACACTGAGGCTAATCAATCATAGTTTACCTATCAAATAGGTTAGCTAGCCATTTCATTGGTGGTAATTGATTTTTCGCGGCTACTTGTTTACGTATCGGATTAAAGGACTCATCATAAACCATTGTATCTAAGCGAAGCTTAGTCATACGTTCAGGTGTGATAACACTATCGATATTTGATAAGCCGGCTGGTGATAATATAACAACATCAAATCCCAACTTATGGAAATACGCTAACAATAAGCATGTTTGCTTATCTAACTGTGTTTCATTTTTAAGCTCGTAAACTAATTTAGGGATATTAGATGTGAAATCGTATGAATCAATTAGTCTTAAAATATCCTTATTTAATGTTAAGACATCAATAACGAATTGATAGCGTTCATTATCAGTCAATGGTTGTTTGAATAAACTCGTATCGGATAATACATCATTAATAGTATTTAAAATATAATCTTCCGTATCATCATTATACGGTTCATATGTATAAAATGATAATGTTTTGAGCTTTTCAATATCAAATGATTTATCAAAGTTCTGAACAAAACTTAATTGATACCTGTCATCTGGATTTGCCAATGGTGTAGACAACGGATTCCCTGAAGTGATATAGGTCAATGGATTATTAGTCAATTGTGACCATGTCTCGTAATATGAATCCTTTGATATAGTTTCACCTTCAATTTCCATGAAGAATACAGGGTTATAGACTGTTTTACCTTTGACATGGAATCCATCACGCACTTTAGCGGGTTGATTCCAGTTTTCCGTTAAATCAATCAGAGCCCCATTAATCAATAATGGTTTGACATTTCCATCACGGAATTGCCATGGTCTATATACACCATTAGTGTGTAATGTGTCATCTAATTGATTTTCTAAATCTAATATCATTGAATACTGTTCATGAATAATAGCCCCTTGTTGAGCTCTATTTTTAAAAGATTCAACGGGTAGTGTGTTTTGATAAGATGTTATTTCTAATACATTATCAACATCTTTATCATAAATTAATCGATTTGCAACAGGATTAATAATAACGGTTTCAAATCCAAATTTTGATAACATAATCATGAAATACAAATCATGCTTTGATATGTTACCATAATAAATAGCTTTATTTGTTGCGGATTCATCATATACTAATTCACGTATATATGTATTGGTATTTAAAAGCATTTTACATATAAAGCTATTACGTACATTATCATTTGCAAATGATTCTTGTGATATTGCAAGATTAACAGTGTACTGTAATGCATTAATAAATCGTTCATTTTGCTCAACATCAGGAAACATTTGAATATCCTGTGATTGAATATGATTGATATTAATACGTGTTAATTCACTATTAATAGCTGAGATAAAATCAAAATCAGCAACCATTGGGATTTCTGTATCGAAAAGAACTGACATTGGGTCATTTGAGACTTTATCATGAATAGTTGCTAAAATATCATTATATTGTTGAGGTTTATCAACACCTAGATAAACACTATGGAGTAATGATATATCACCAGAAATAGATTGTCGTTCTCTATTTGGTCTCCATATCATTGACGGTAATTGTCTCAATGATGGATTTGTCATCGGAAGCTCCTTTCGTTAAAATTATTATATCATATAACATTATTTTTGTCAAGAAAAAAATCGCTTTTTTAGCGATTTCTATAAAGTTGTTTAGCTGTGTTAATTGCAATATCATCTAAATGAATATTGCTATCAATAGTTGGATTCATTAGCGTATTTTTGTTGACATCATCATGTTTTAAACCTATTGCATGACCAAGTTCATGTTCCGCTACGGTTGTTAATGTTGCCATGTCAGAATCGTGTACTTTAGTGTCATTAAAATATACAGTTGCATCTGTCAAATTATTATTTGCTGTTGCTGTATATGTAATACCAGAATAATCATCATTAGAGTTATGTTGTGTTAAGGTTACATTAGCATCGGCTTTAGTTTTCACTATATGAAAATCAATAACCTTAGCTTTATTCCAATTTTTGATAGCTAATTTATATGCTGTTTTATATTGCTTACGAATCCCATCATCAATATATACATTAATATCTTTTGATGGCCAGCGTGGTTGATTTTCTTCAACTTTTACTTTTTGAACTTGGCGTGGAATCTGTCTTACAATTTCAGTAACTGGTGGTGCAACGTAGGATGCAACCATCAAAAGTACTGTTAATATTGATAAAGATAATCTTATATAATGTTTTTTCATAGTTGCATTCGTGCCACGGCTTCGCCATGGTCCTTTTTCCTTCTAGGGCTTTGCCCCTCGCTCGCTTCGCGAGCTCACCCCAATCGTACGTAGTTATTTCTTATGTGACTTAGCTAGACCAATTAATAATGGTACTGCTACGACAGCTGAAACTAAAGCCACTTTATGAACTTTAGGTTTTTTCACATGTTTTGTTGTACGACTTTGATTATTGTCAAAATACTGTGTGATTTCATCTACCATCAGTTCTGCATAGTCAATAACCATTTCAGCACGATGAGTTAAATAAGATGCATTTGAGTCTGACAAGTAATCATCGTAATCAGATTTAGATACAATAATATTTTCAGCAATTGAATCTTTGATATTTGCTAATTCGACAGTCAATGAGTCTTTTGCATCGTCGCTGATATTAATTTTTAATTTTGAAAGAATTAATTCAGCTTGTTGAATGTTAAATTCTAATAGATTAATTGATTGTTCTAACATATTACACGACCGATGCCTTACCTAGCTCTGCTGTTAGCATCCAAATTGTTTTATCAACATCTTTTTTAAATGCTACAAACATATCATTAGATACATCATCAGCGTCTTCACTTGTCACATTCAAGCCTTGTTGAGCCATTTCTGATAAATAAGAATATACTTCGACAAGACGTTCAAGACGTTCTGCCATAGTGTCGTCAAATGAACCACTTTTTTCTTCTAGATTAGAATTGTCTGCAAATTCTGTTAAAGTCGAAAATGGTTGACCACCAATAGTAATCAATCGTTCACTAAATTCGTCTAAATGCTCATTTAATACATCCATTAGTTCATCCATTTTTGGATGTAAATAGAAAAAGCCACTTCCACGCATATACCAATGTACTTGGTGTACAATTGACGCGGCTACTGATAAATCAGCGACTGCTTGATTCAAAATATTTTTTGTTTGCATTTCAAAAACTCCTTTATTCAGATGTTAACGCGTATTATAGGATTCGAACCTATACAAGAACCAATATACGCACGCGTTATTACTCATAACGCTCTAAGTCTTTATTCCATGTTAATAGAATTGCTAATAATAGCCCCGCAATAAGTCCACCAATATGACCTGGGATACTTATTCCGGCTGTTGTGAATGTATTATATAAGTTATATCCTACAGTCAAGACAATATACAATGAGAAGTCTCTCATAAGATGTCCATATTTAAAGATAAGTACAATCATAACTCCCATTAACCCAAATATACTTGTGGATGCTCCGGCTGTTACTGTTGTTGGATTAAAGAAGTAAACTGCGGTTGTACCAACTAATCCTGAAATTAAATAAATTAATGTAAATCGCCAACTACCAATTAAGCCTTCAACAATTCCTCCAAAAATATACAATGAAATCATATTTGATACTAAGTGCATTAGTCCAATATGAAGGAAGTTTGCTGTGAAAAATGTTTGCCATGTTGCTGTTGGTGCATACATAGCTCCAGCACTAATCAAGGCATGTGGGTCAGTTGTTGTTTTAAATGTGACCATCATCCAAAAATAAATTGCAACATTAGCAATTATTAATAGCGTGGTCATTGGTCTCATACCCATATGTTAATATTCCTTTTTATTTCTATTATATCATAATTGGCGGAACTTGTCAAAATTTGCCGCCGATGGTATATAAACGCATTGCAGGAATCGAACCTGCAAACCATTATGCGTCCGGGATGTTAGTCAGTTGGTTGACTATCATCGCGTTTAGTTAAATCTGCCAATTTATGTGTTTTAATAATTGGCGTTGTTTTTGCTGGTGTATTCGCTTTCAAAGATGACAAAATTTGTGTACGAATATCATCTACACCATTTGGATTATTTGGCAAGAATAATGTCTGATTGCCTTTTGTAGCAAAAGTATTAAGTGTATCCAAATATTGGTTAGTCAATAGAATAGACATAATTTGTTCTTCGGACATACCCACATTAGCTTCTTTTAGTTCGGCAATAGATTCAGCCAATCCATCAACGATTGCTTTACGTTGTTGTGCAATACCAACACCATGAAGTCTATCTTTTTCAGCTTCGGCTTCAGCAGCTGTGACAATTTTAATCTTGTCAGCATTTGCTAATTCTTGAGCTGCAACACGTTTACGTTGTGAAGCATTAATTTCGTTCATTGATTGCTTAACTTCAGCGTCTGGTTCTACTTTTGTAATCAATGTTTTAACAATAGTATAACCATAAGTGCTCATTTCATCAGCTACTTGACGTTGAACTTCAAGGGCAATTTCATCTTTTTTCTCAAACAATTCATCCAAATCAAGACGTGGTACTGATGAACGCAATGCGTCTTCAATATAAGACTTAATTTGAGCTTCAGGGTCTGACAATTTGTAATATGCGTCACGTACATTTTCAGGTGTAACACGATATTGAGTTGCAATGTTCAAGTTTACAAAAACGTTATCTTTTGTTTTTGTTTCAACTTGCATTTCACCTTGAATAAGTTTCAATGTGAGTCGAGCCACAACGCTATCAATTAGTGGTGTACGTGTGTGGAATCCACTTGTTGCAATTGTATGGAATTTACCCAAACGTTCAATGATTGCTACAGATTCTTGTCGAACAATATATGCTGTAGAGAACCATGCAAAAGCTAGTAAAACAATAATAGCTAAAATACTAATTAAAATTACCATTTACCCACCTACTTGATATTGGCGTTTAATTCAGCCATATTTTTGATTGGTTTATTTGTTTTGAAGAAACCTTGGCCTTTACGGATAATATCAGCAGCTTCTTCTTTTGTGATTGTTGTGTCATGTCCAGCATAACGAACAGCATATCCGTCAGCGACTGCGTGTTTATAAAATTTAAAATTTGACATAAGAGTTACCTTTCATTGAAAAAAGTCCCTATGGGACTGAGATTAAAACAAGTCTTTCAACGCTGTGCGTTCTTGCTCATGTTTCAATTGTTGAGTTTTAAGACGACGAATTTGTCCATCGAGTTTTTCAACAACCTCATCAATTGATTCATACAAATCACGAGATTTATCTTCTGCATGAAGTGTTTTGCGTAGTGGTAAGGTTGCTTCAACCTTTTTATCACCACTTGGATATGTACGCACTGTTACAGTGACTGTAATATCTGTTTCTGCAAAATATTTATCCAATGCAGAGAATTTATCTTCGACAGAGCTTTTAATAGCGTCTGTTACTTCAATGTTTTCACCATGAATTTTGTATGTTAGCATAAGCGTACCAACTTTCTAATTTTAGAATTTATTTTTCTTCAAAATCAATGACGATATCGTCACTTTTCTCATCATCTGAATTAGTATCAACAGATTCAGCTTTAACCTCGACTTCTAGTGTAGGCTCTGAGTCCAACTCTACTGAGTGAAACCAATCATTTGAATTATACTTATCTTGATTAATGATAGTTACAAATCCAAATACTGTAGTTTTACCTGTTTTTACTAATTCATACGCCTTTACACCAGCGTATACACCACCAGCAACTAAAGTTGCCAAACTTACTTTTGTAGATAATTTCACGTTATCAGTACCTTTCAAATTGCCAAATCAAACTTCAATTGAGGTTCAATTGGTTCATAATATTTTAATTCAAAATCATCAGGTTTAATATCATAGAAGTTTGTACCTGGTTTACAATTCAACACTAATCTTGGATTTTGAGTAGCTTTTGTTGAACTAATCAAGTTGTCACCTCTAGATAATAACTCCTGAGCATTATCAAATTGGTTGTTATAAATATGTAAATTATTTACAAAGTAATAAAATTTACCAATTTCCCAACCAAAATGACAAGCAATCATCATTTGTAATGCAACATATTGCATAGCATTAATATGATGTGCTACTAACATATCATTTGAGCGTTGCGTTAATGTACAATCTAAATACATTTTATCATTGACTTGTCGAACATCAAACATGATATTATACGCACAAGGGTATAAACCATCAGTCTCATCAAATGCGTCATAATCCCATAATGAGATAACATTTCGACGATTCCATGGATTTTCTTCCAATTGTTTTAACAATTTATCAATAATATGATGTTCTTTGACAATCGCACCATATCGTTTACCAATTGTTCGAGTTCCGTCGACTTCCCAATCATCCCAATAATGAACATTGTACTTATCATTTAACACATTCAAATCATTTGATTGGTCTTGATAAATCCAAAAAATTTCTTTAATGGCTGATTTAATAGGAATACGTCGTAAGGTTGTAATTGGAAATTCACCTTTAGAGAGGTCATATTCAGCAAAGGCACCCGTAATATATTTTGAATGGGCTGTTTCACCATTTTTATATCGTGGTCTCGCCATACCAGACACAACGCCATTTTCTAAAATGTTTTTAATATTATTATAAAAAATATAGTCTGCTTTAATCATCTAATACATCTAAAATTAAGGTTCTAACACGAGAGCCATCGGCTTGTCCTTTGACTTGTGCCATGACCTTACCTGTCAATGGTCCTGCATTACGAAGACCTGTTTCATCAATTGTTTTAATAATGATTGATTTCAATTCATCATCTGATAATTGTCTTGGTTGATATGATTTAATAATTTCAATTTCAGATGTAATTTGGTCTACTTTTTCTTGATTATTAACAGATTTAAAAGCTTCAAGTTCTTCATGTCGTGATTTTAATTCTTTGTTTAAAATTTGAAGTTCTTGGTCAACAGTTAGTTCACCTTTTTGACCTTTGGCTTGTTCTTGTTTAGTTAAAGCGGCTGATACCATACGTAAGGTGTTAGCAGTAGCTTTATCTTTTGCTTTCATCGCTGTAATAATATCTTTTTGTAATGTTTCTTTTAAAGTCATTGGACTCTGTTACCTTTCTTTTGAGCTTAAACTCAACAGTAACAGACTATTTCACTGCTTCTGCGAGTTCTTTAATTTTTTGTGGTTGAAAATCAGACCAAGACGCTAGTCCTGTTGATTTTGCTGGGAATACTACTGGCATAGCCATTGTGGCAGCTCCTTGTTTGAGCATTTCAATATATTCCTCAAATTCTCCTGATGTCTCAATGTTAATAGCTTCATAATCAACACCTTTTGCTGTTAATTGTTTTTTAGTCATTTCACATTTTGGACATCCATTTTTTGTATATACTAATGTAATTTCCGGTTTATCAGTTGGTTTAATCACTTAACGTTTCTCCTTATTCTTCGTCACCTAACTCACCATCTTGATACAATTCAAGCAAATCTGCAATTGCATCAGGATAATCTTGCACTAAGTGAGCTAAAATGTGGATAATTACTTCTTCTGGTAATGTTTGCAATGTATGTAAGGCCATATGTCCGAGAACACTTGCATCACCAGCCGCAACTGACAATGAGTCAATATCTTCTGACTCGTCATAAGTGTTAACCAGAATCGTTTTCGTCATAATATCATCAGTTTTACCATAAGCAATTAAATTCTTAATTGTGTTAGCAATTAATGATTGATATTGTTGTTTTTCTGTCATTTATTTTAAGTCTTCCTTTAACTGTGTTAATGTGTCTTCTAATTCAGTTATAAGCCATTTGAATATCTTATATTTATAGTAATAATAACCTTCATTATATTGGTTATATTTATAAAATAAATCTAATTCTTCTAATGTTGCATTAATGACTTCCAATGTGTATCCAGCTACTTCTCGTTCATGCTTAGTTGGATATGTTACAATTTGCCCCAATTTACGTTGATAAGAGTATAATGATACACTGCGTTTAAGTTCTGCGAGCTCTTTATGATATTGTTTTTGTTGTGCTTTTAAATATGGAATTGTTAATTCCAAATATTCAATGAAATCAATTGGTGAATAATCTTCTAAATCGATGTCTTCATAGATAACTTGTGATAAAATGTCACCAACTTCAAGTACAACATCTGTCGAAACATGTAATGTTGGACATGTTGGTAATTTCATATTAATAAAGCGTACAACCTTATCATAATCTTCATCTTCAACATTTTTTGCTAAACGAGTAAGTTGTGTTGGCTTAGATAATAGTTTATAATATGTTTTCACCATTTCACCTACCATTTGTTTTTTCTTCGTTCATATGTTTTGAACCAAGATAATCTGCATCTATATAGCCTTTTCCATTTGCTGTTGTTGTAAAGGCTTGTAATTGACTATAATGTGTTACAGCCTTAATAGATGAATAATGACCAGTTTCAGGGTCTGTTATTACCATATATAATTTCGGAATATAGTCATCTTTATACTCTAAATGGTCATATATCTCACTTGGTGTCATATTACTATGTGTTTTTAGCAACACATGGTCGAAATTTTTACTATCATTTGATTGGTCATTTACAATTTGTACGACAAATTCTAGAATTTCGGCTGGACTATCAACAGTATCGACTAACCCAGCTAATTCAAATGGTTGTACTAATCTACCATATGCAATATCTGTAATTTCAAGTGGCTTTGCTCGTACAATTTTATACAAAATAGTATTCCTTTTCCTTAGTTATTTTCTAATTTGTCAACTACCTGAGATGCAACATATACTAAATATGGTACTCCTTGAATTTCACGATTATGTTTCAATCGGAACTCTATTAAGCGACTCATATACTCAGCTAGTATCCATGGTATATCTTGGTTTACAATTTTGTCTTTATTTGTGTTTACATAATTTCTTACTAATTTGGTGTACAAATTCATTGTTGCTACAAAATCAGCATGAGATAAGTCCGTATCAATTTCATATTGTTTTTTAACAAAGGTTTCTGCAAACAAGGCATCACTAGATTCTCTTATTTTATCAACTATCTGAACAATATCAGAACTTGCTTGCTGTACTTCAATATGATTGACACCTAACTCTTCAACCTCATGAAATTCTGTTATAGGTTGCGCATTAGGATTAACAATAACGCCGTTTATTCCATAAAATGTAATCATAGCATCATTGATTATCTCTAATTTAGAATTATATCGATATTTGAATCCTTTTAATTCTGTTCGTGCTAAATAATGTTTTCCACCACGAGGTGTGTCCTCTTGATAAATAACATCATAGCTCTCAGCTTCCGCTTTATCATTATCTGTATAGCCTGGTTCTAAATCTAATACACAAAAATCAGTGTCAGATAAATTACAGACGATTGGGAAGTGTGTATGTTTATTTACTAAATCTTGGAATTTAGTAGTTACTTTATCAATACCAATTGGTAAATAGACATGCTCATCCATATATTCAGCATTTAATGGTCGTTTATATGAATCTACATATGTTGCTTTTATATCATATAAAATATCTACTAATTGGTCACTGTATTTAAATTCTTGTTCATAGGGGTATCCAATTAAAATTGATGGTAATTCAAATTTTGAAAAATCTGGTAATTCATCTAATGAAATTGGAGGTTCATTTTGTATTAAATAGACATGTTCCTTATCATTTACTTTTGCGATACCAAATCGATAACGTAAAATATAATCATCAGGTCTGGTTTCTGGATTATCAATTACTGATTGCAATTGTCCAAGTTCATTATAAATATACCCTTTATGATTAACAACATCTTCAACAAGTAACGCGGTTGTGCTTGGATTTCTATGTATAACAACAGGTGTTGAATATCCAAATTCGATTTCGGTTACGTTTATTGGTCGTGTTGCAAGAACTTTTCCTGACGTTTCAGATAAATAAACAGGCCCATTAAGCTTTGTTTGTTCTATCATATGTCCTGTATCTTACTTATCTAGCCTGCAGTCACCGGCATTAATGAAATAAGAAACGCAATGCACAAGGTTTCTTATTTAATTAATACCGGCAAAAGCCGGCATTAGTTATTACCAAACGTTAGTTGTGTCTACACCTGTTGTAGCAGTTGGTGCTGCAGGTGCTTCAAAACTTGTTGGTGCGACTGGTGCTTCAAAACTTGTTGGAGCAGCTACAGCGTTTTCTTGTCCCCAGACTTGTGCACGTCCACCACGTACAAAGATTTCATCTGGTGTGCTTGCTGTTGAAAGTGTTACTTGATAGAATACTCCACCATAGTTTGATGGGCGTTCAGTCAATGTTACATCTGCAACAGTTCCACGTTTAAGATAATATCCAGGATTACCTTTTGTTTCTGGGAATTGTGCATCATCAAACAATGTGAAACGACCTTCTGGTGTTGTAATGTTTGCGAATTTACCATTCAAGTTAATTGCAAGTTCAAATTCAAGTTGCAAGTTCTTTTCTGCTACAAAGTTAACAAGTGTTTGTTTGATTTCTGCAACAGGTGTTCCAAGTGTTACACCATTTGGTGCAAGGTCTTGCCATGGTTGAGTATCACCTGGTTGTTTAAAGAGCAAGTGTTTGAACACAACACGTCCAGCTTTTTCTGGTTTCTTAGATTGTGAAATTTTCACCGCAAATAGTTCTTCAGGAATTTCATTGAGGTCTGTTACTGTTACAAACAAACGACGTGAAACGCCATCACCGTTCATACCTGTACCTGTGAAAATACTGATTTCTTTGTTTACTAATTTAATTTCTGCCATTTTTATTAATTTCCTTTTATATGTATTGATTACTATTGTTTTACATGAATGATTAGCGGTCAATCACAACCATTTTACTGGTAAGTTGATAATTCTTTATCTTTATATTTAGTTTATCATACAACTATGATTTTGTCAAGCATTTTTTTGACTTTTTTAAATATTTATTAATTAATTTTGATATTTATATTATATCATA
>ERZ773037.98-NODE-98-length-43311-cov-7.166682_pt1 | contig 43311 bp, 39 predicted proteins | sample MGYA00511466_ERZ773037 | MGnify/ENA primary metagenome ERZ773037 (study PRJEB29015, sample SAMEA2738146) | human oral metagenome | biome: human oral; feature: human-associated habitat; material: saliva | place: China | collected 2202 ... | reverse complement strand
CCCGCCGCTTTCAGGGCGGCGAGACGCGCTTTGATTTCCGCTTCCTTTCCGTTGTCACTCGGCGCATAAAAAACAGTTCCGCGGAGTGTCTCCGGCAGATAGTCCTGTGCCACATAGTTGCCCGGGTAGTCGTGCGGATACCGGTAGCCCACGCCCCGGCCGAGCTTCTCATGCCCGCGGTAATGCGCATCCTGCAGATAGGACGGAATCGGCGCCGCGGCCGTGCGCGCTGCGAGCTCTGTCGCAGAAAAAATCGCGGTCGTCGCCGCATTCGATTTCGGCGCCGAGGCCACATAGAGGCAGGCCTGACTGAGCAAGAGCTTTCCCTCCGGCATACCGATGCGGTCCAGCGCCGCGGCCATGCTCTCCGCGACGACCAGCGCCATCGGATCGGCATTGCCCACATCCTCCGCCGCACAGATTACAATGCGCCGCGCGAGGAAGCGCGGGTCTTCCCCCGCGTAGAGCATACGCGCGAGGTAATAGACCGCCGCGTCCGGGTCGGATCCCCGCATGCTCTTGATGAAGGCGGAGACCGTGTCGTAGTGGTTATCGCCGTCCTTGTCGTAGCGGATGACGCGCTTCTGAATGCAGTCTTCCGCGACGGAAAGCGTGATGCGAATGCAGCCGTCACTCTCCGGCGCCGTGGTCTTCATGCCGAGCTCGAGCGCATTCAGGGCGGTTCTCGCATCGCCCGCGGCGGCATCCGAAAGGAAGGCGCAGGCCTCCTCCGTGAGTTCGGCGCTCCAGTTTCCGTAACCGCGCTCCTTATCCGCCATGGCGCGGCGAAGCAGCGCTGCGATATCCGCCGCCGCAAGCGGTTTTAACTCAAAAATGCGGGAGCGCGAGAGCAGTGCCGCATTGACCTCAAAAAAGGGATTCTCGGTCGTCGCGCCGATCAGCGCAATCGTGCCGTCCTCGACATAGGGGAGCAGAAAGTCCTGCTGTCCCTTGTGAAAGCGGTGAATCTCGTCGACAAAGAGCGTGGTGCGCTTTCCGCGCCCGAAATTCTCCTTGGCGCGCTGAATCACTTCTTCCATCTCTTTTTTGCCGGCCGTCGTCGCGTTCAGGCGGCAAAAATCCGATCGGGTCTCGCGGGAGATGACCTCCGCAATCGTGGTCTTCCCGCAGCCGGGCGGGCCGTAGAGTATCATCGAGCCGACGGCATCCGCCTTGACCGCCCGGTAGAGCAGCTTATCCCCGCCGAGAATGTGCGCCTGCCCCGCAATTTCTTCGAGGCTCTGCGGCCGCATTCTGACGGCGAGCGGCGCTTCCTGCCGAAGCGCATTCTCCCGCATGTAGTCAAAGAGATCCATCAGTTCAGCCGCTCGCTCTGCAGGAGATTAAAATCCCGGTAATTCAGCTCCTCATGCTCGAGTTCCGAGAAAATGTAGCTCTTATCATAGACTCCGCTCTCGCTGTCATAGTTCGTGGTGTCAAAAATCAGCCATCTGCCCTCTATCTTGGATGCGCCGAAGATATGCATGATGCCGTTCTCCCTGTTGGTCGCAATCATGCTGACATAGGAGAGGCCTGCACTGCGGAACAGGAGTTCCGTAAGACCGTTATAGCCGACGCAGGCGGTTTTCCGGGAGCCGACAGCATCCTGCAGGCTGTTCTGCTGTATCGTGAAATCGTAATTCAGGCGACCGGCCACATAATCGCAAATCCACTGTGCCTTGTCGCGCGCGCTCTTTCCGGCGGTCTCTGCCTTGACCTCGTCGACCACAGCGAGGAGACGAACCAGGCTCTGATAATTCCGATATGCCTCTCCCTCGGTAAACGGGCGGTTCAGCTCGACTCCGGCGAGAATGCGCTTATCCCGGGTATTCAGAATGACCCGGGCGTTCGGGAAGAATGCGAGCCCGGACAGGAGCTCATAGCTCAGCTGCTTCCGGTTCGTGGCCGCGCCCTCATAAATCAGGAGGTAGGGCTTCCCGTTGTTGTCGACGTACTGGTTCTCCGGACTATACCAGACGCTGTTTCGGTACAGCTGCCGCTGGATATCCCGGCGAATCGGGTCCGTCTCATAGGAGAGCAGACGGTCCACCGCCTTGTCGACATCTTCCTCGGTATAGCCGTAATCTGCCCGGCGGGGAAGCGCCACGCTGTCCGGCTGCAGTGTCGTTTCCACGGTCTGCACCAGTTTCGTCTCCGCTGCGTGTGCACTGCCCGGCAAGCTTGCGGCAATTCCAATTCCCATCCCCAGCGCAAAAAGCGCTCCTTTCCACTTTTTTATGGACAATTTCATTCCTCTTTCTTATAATAACCGTATCATTAAATACTTTTCCCTATGGTAATAGGGGATATTATTATATCGCAGCTTTGGCAACTATGTCAAAACAGAAAGGACTTTTCCATGAACAATGATGATCACGAGCGCCGTGTCGCCGTGCTGATTGATGCCGAGAACATCGCCCCGAAATACCTGCCGATTGTCCTCTCGGAGGCCAATAATCTCGGGAGTGTGAACATCAAACGCATTTACGGCGACTGGACCATGCCGCAGATGAGCAGCTGGCGCACGGTGATTCTCGACAACTCGATTCAGCCCATCCAGCAGTATTCCAATGTCTCGGGCAAAAACTCTTCGGACTCGGCGCTCATCATCGATGCGATGGATCTTCTGTACCAGGGGCGCTTTGACTGCTTCTGCATTGTCTCCTCGGATTCCGACTTTACCCGCCTTGCCGCCCGCCTCCGCGAGTCCGAAATCTATGTGCTCGGCATGGGTGAACAGAAAACCCCGAAGAGCTTCATCTCCGCCTGCAGTAAGTTCTCCTATATCGATCTTCTGTATCGCGCAAACCAGCCGAATTCTACGCTGCCCGCAGCCGCGGAGAAGACAGCCGAGAGCGAGCACAGTGACAAAGTCGCCGCTTCCACCGGCTCCTCCGGCATGGGCATGCGCCTCAAAGCGGTTCGGAAGGCACTCATTCAGATCTGGGAGGAAAATTCCGACGACGACGGCTGGATTGCCTCGAGCCAGCTCGGCAACTTCCTGAATAAGCGCTTCCCCGACTTTGACGTCCGGAACTTCCAGTTCAAGAAATTTGTCCCCTTCATCGACTCCACGAATCTCTTCGAGAAACGCACCGAGGGGCTGCATGTGAGCTTCCGCTTAAAATAACAGGGGCAGTAACACCGCAGCGCTCTGCAAACTGAGGACAAGCTTTGCCGCTATCGCACGGCAAAGAAACCGGAGTGCCAAACAGAAAAGCAGCGAGAGCCAAGACGCTGCGGTGAGCATGCGGTTTGCCCGCGCAATGTCCTCTGTCTCGATTTCACGCCCTGCATCGCCGATGTAGGGCTTTTCTTTGCGCTCTCCGAAGTAAGAGGCCGGCCCCGCGAGCCGCACCCCAAGCGCCCCCGCCATCACGCTCTCGGTCTGCGCGGAATTCGGGCTCGCGTGCCGGTAGCGATCCCGCCGGAAAATGCGGGCAGCCTCTCTTGCGTCCTGCCCCGTGATTGCCGCCGCGGCAATCAAAAGAAGCGCCGCAATTCTCGCCGGTATCCAATTGAACACATCATCCATGCGCGCCGCAACTCTGCCGAAGAGCTCGTAGCGCGTATTTTTATAGCCGAGCATCGAGTCCATCGTGTTCACGGCTTTATAGACCCAGCCGCCTGTCACGCCGAATAACAGCAGATAAAAAAGCGGCGCCACCTCGCCGTCGGATGCATTTTCCGCGACCGTCTCGACCGTCGCGCGGATGACACCCGCCTCGTCGAGCGCTTTCGTATCCCGGCCGACAATATAAGACACGGCCTTTCGACCCGCGGCGAGGCCGCCCTCCCGGAGGGCTTGCGCAACCCTTGCGGCGCTGTCTCGGAGGCAGCGCGCCGCAAGGAGCTGGTAGGACAAAAGAACCTCAAATAAAAAGCCGAGCGGAAAAAATGTCCCGCGAAGTCCCGCCGTGAGGCAAAAACCAACCGTGCCGACCGCCCCGACGCAGCAGAGCCAGAGAAAAAGGCCGTTCCAGAACGCGGCGACCGGCGGCCCCGCCTTCGGATAGAGCCGCCGCTCGAGTTCCCGCACCAGACTGCCGATTGCGCGCACCGGATGGTACCAACTCTCCGGGTCGCCGAGCAGCCAGTCGAGCAGAAACCCGAGCACAGCCGCGACCTCCAAATGCCAGCGCTGTAAAAAAACATAAACCTGCTGCATTTAAGCCTCCTCCGCGCGAAGCGCTTTCCCCCAGAGTTCCGTGAGGCGCTCTAAGCGGTAACTCGCATTGGCCGGACTCGTCGAGGGAAGACAAACGGCCGAAATGCCCGTCTTTGCCTCCAGATAGCGCGCATAGTACTTTGCCGCCGTGCCGCCGTTTACGAGAACGCGGCGGATGTCCGCACAGTCCGTGACGGTCTCGATCCGGGCCGGCACGGCCGCGCGTATGCTCGCATCGCTGGATCCCTGAATTTCGCAGCGCTCCAGGACATCCCAGAGCGCAAGCCCGTGCGAAAGAAGCAGTGTGCGCTTCTCCTCCACCGTCTCCGGCACAGCCTCCTGATAGACCGCCGCGAGCACACGCCAAAAGCGGTTCTGCGGATTCGCATAGTAGAACCCCGCCGCGCGGGACTGCACCGAGGGAAAACTCCCGAGAATCAAAATTTTGCTGTTCCGGTCAAACACCGGCCCGAACGAAAAACTCTCCTGCACAAACACTCCTCTCCGAATAAAAAGCCCCCGCCGAAACAAGTTCGCGCGGGGACTTCCGTCAGTTCCTGTTCTGTTTTAAGCCGATTCAGCAAATCTTGCGAATCCAGCCCTCCGGGCCTTCGATATGACCCGCCTGAATACCTGTGATCGTATCATAGAGCTTCTGCAGCACCGGTCCCATCTTCTCCCGTCCGGACGGCAGGTCAATGACTTCGTCGCCATTGACCACGCGTCCCACCGGGCTGATGACCGCCGCCGTGCCGCAGAGACCCGCCTCCGCAAAGTCCTTCAGCTCGGAGAACTTCACCGGTCTGTGCTCCGTCTTCATGCCGAGCATGTGCTCGGCGATGTAAAGGAGGGAGCGCCGCGTAATCGAGGGCAAAATCGAATCCGACTTCGGGCTCACGAGAACGCCGTCCTTCGTCACAAAGAGGAAGTTTGCGCCGCCCGTCTCCTCGATATAAGTTCTGGTCGCAGCGTCTAAGTACATGTTCTCGTCAAAGCCGTGCGCATGTGCGTCCACATAGGCATGCAGACTCATCGCATAGTTGAGTCCGGCCTTGATGTGACCCGTACCGTGCGGTGCCGCGCGGTCGTATTTGCTCACGCAGAGCGTGGTCGGCTTTGCGCCGCCCTTGAAGTACGGACCCACCGGCGTCGCAAACAGCCGGAACTGGTATTCATCCGACGGCTTCACGCCGATCACCGGACCGCTCGCGAACATATAGGGGCGCAGATACAGAGAAGCGCCGCTGCCATAGGGCGGAACCCAGTCCGCATTTGCCTTGACAACCATATCCACCGCCTCGAGGAATCTCTCCTCCGGGAACGCCGGCATCTCCAGATAGCGCGCCGAATCCGCCATGCGCTTCGCATTCATGTCCGGGCGGAAGGTCACAATGCTGCCGTCCTCGGTGCGGTATGCCTTGAGGCCCTCAAAGACCTCCTGGCAGTACTGCAGGATGCCCGCGCACTCCGAAATGCACACGGTCGCATCCGCCGTGAGACCTCCCTCATCCCACGCGCCGTTCTTATAGTTGGAAACGTAGCGCTGATCCGTCACGCGATAGGCGAAGCCAATGTTTCCCCAGTCAAGATTCTTTTCTGCCATGTAAAACGCCTCTCTTCTGTCTCTGATTTGCTTCCGACTGCTTAGATTCTGTTGTTCGATCCCAGAACTTCCGTAATCTTGTGTGCGACAATCGCCTTGACATTGGCTCTGCCGTCACCGAGATACTGTCTCGGGTCAAAGTGATCCGGGTGCTCGTTGAAGTGCTGACGAATGCCCGCCGTCATGCCGAGACGCAGATCGGAGTCGATATTAATCTTGCAGACCGCGCTTCTCGCTGCCTCGCGGAGCTGATCCTCCGGCACACCGATGGCATCCTTCAGCTGACCGCCGTTTGCGTTGATAATCTTCACATACTCCTGCGGGACGGAAGATGCACCGTGCAACACAATCGGGAAGCCCGGCAGTCTCTTTTTCACTTCCTCGAGGATGTCGAGGCGCAGCTGCGGCTTGGTGCCCGGCTTGAACTTGTAAGCGCCGTGGCTCGTGCCGATTGCGATTGCGAGGGAGTCGCAGCCCGTGCGGCTCACGAATTCCTCAACCTCTTCCGGTCTCGTGTAGGAGGACATGCCCTCCTCGACGCGGACATCATCCTCCACGCCCGCCAGCGTGCCGAGCTCAGCCTCGACCACAACGCCGTGTGCGTGTGCGTACTCGACAACCTTCTTGGTCTCTGCGATATTCTCCTCGAAGCTGTGGCCCGAGTAGTCAATCATGACCGAAGTAAAGCCGCCGTCGATGCAGTCCTTGCAAGTCGCAAAGTCTGCGCCGTGATCCAGATGCAGCACGATCGGAATCTCCGGATGGAGCTCCACCGCTGCCTCGACGAGCTTCACAAGGTAAATCGAGTTTGCGTACTTTCTCGCACCTGCCGAAGCCTGCAGAATCACTGGGGACTTGAGCTCTGCCGCAGCCTCCGTGATACCCTGCACAATTTCCATATTGTTGACATTGAATGCACCGATGGCGTAACCGCCCTCATAAGCCTTCCGGAACATCTCAGTCGAAGTGACCAATGCCATAACCGCTACCTCCCTTTCAAAGAAGACGACGTGTAAAAGTTTCTGTCATTATTCTAAACAAAGTCTTGGACGAATTCAAGGGAAGCGAATGACTTTTGCGGGCGCTCACACCACTCTCTTCCGATACAGCTGATATGTTCCGAGAATCAGAAGCACATTGACCGGCACATTCGCTTTCAACGCCGGAATGCAATAAGCAATGACAAAGGGGGTGATGGCCGCAGCTGCGGCGGAACGGGTCAGCCCGAGCAGCAGCGTCGCCAGGTTCACAACGAATAAAATGCCGATTTGATGCCCCTTCGTTGAAATGTTCCGTTTTCCGATTTCGGAATTCTACGCCGCGGGGAAAACGGCGTGCTACAATGGATACCGTAACTTCTCAGTCGAAACCGGAAAGGCTCTCACCATGGCATTACAAAGCGGCGCGGAGGCGGAACTGCTTCTGCACTGGTATCAGGAAAACAAGCGCTCTCTCCCCTGGCGGGATACCGGAAACCCGGAGGATGTCTGGATTTCCGAGATTATGCTGCAACAGACTCGGGTGGAGGCGGTCAAAGACTACTTTGTCCGCTTTCGGACAGCTCTGCCCACCGTTGCCGCGATTGCCGCCTGTCCCGATGAACAGCTGCTTCGCCTCTGGGAGGGGCTCGGCTACTACACCCGCGCGCGCAACATCAAAAAATGTGCGCAGGTTCTGCTCCGCGACTACGGCGGTGAGCTCCCGGTGGACCCGCTGGAGCTGAAAAAGCTCCCCGGCATAGGCCCCTATACGGCGGGGGCCATCGCCTCGATTGCCTACAATGTCCCCGTCCCCGCGGTCGACGGCAATGTGCTTCGCGTCTTTTCGCGTCTCACGGCCTGCGCGGACGATATCATGGAGCCTGCGGTCAAACAGGCCTTTACCGAGCGCCTGCAGGATCTGCTCTGGCAGCTGGTCTACACCGACCGTAAGACCTTTCCGGTTGCGGACTTTAACCAGGCCCTCATGGAGCTCGGCGCACTGATCTGCATTCCGAACGGCGCGCCGAACTGCGAGCATTGTCCGATCGCGGCGCAGTGCGACGCCCACCGCCTCGGCATCGAGACCGAACTTCCGCACCGCGCGCCGAAGAAGCCCCGCCGCGTCGAAGTGCGCACCGTACTCGTGCTCCGGGACGGCGAGCGCTTCTATGTGCAACAGCGGCCTTCGAAGGGTCTGCTCGCGGGGATGTACGAATTTCCGGGCCTTCCCGGCGCGCTCTCCGAAGAGGATGTCTTACAGGCGGTCAATGCGCGCGGCTTCACGCCGCTCCGCATTCTTTCACTCCCCGCCTTTCAGCATGTCTTCACGCATATCGAGTGGCACATGAGCGCCTTTGAGGTACAGATTGCGGAGCCGCTCTCGGCTGCGTCCGCACATCGTAACCGCAAGGAGAACGCGCGCGAGGGCATTTTCGTGACGCGCACCGAGCTCGAAAAGCTCGCGCTCCCCTCTGCTTTCCGGCCTCTTCTGGCCCGCTATGCACTGCGTCCGCTCCGCAAGAAAAAAATTTAAATTTCCGCTTGCTTTTTTCTTGTACCTCCGGTATACTAATCCTCGCTGGAGATATAGCTCAACTGGGAGAGCATCCGCTTGACGTGCGGAAGGTCGCAGGTTCGAACCCTACTATCTCCATTTTTTGTACCCAAAAAGTGAATTTGATTTTTCGTCTACGGACAGCGAAAAGCGCGTGCCGGTCGTGAGTTACGACCGGCACGCGCTTTCTTTTCGTTTCTCTCAAACTTCCACTTCCTCAATGTTCTCGGCTTCCCCCTCGGAAAAGCGCTCCAGGATTCCGCGTCTGCCGTCGGCGCGCACCCACTCACCCTCGCGCACATGGTCAAACAGATTCGGCAGGCCGAGTAGCGTAAGGATTCCGAGCTCGCGCGCAAGCACGGCCTCGTGAGACCAGATGCTGCCTTCTCCGAGGACCAGCCCCCGGCTCACGGCAAAGAGCGGCAGGAGCCGCTCCGAAAAGCGTTCCGCAAACAATACGGTTCCGCTGCGGCGCGGCAGGGCCTCTCCGTCAAAGAAACCCGCCTCTCCCTCAGCAATGGCGCCGCCCGCCTCGACCGCCACGCGGTCTGTCTCCGCCCCGGTCTCCCGCCGTATCACGGTCATATTTTCCCGCGCGAGCATGCCGAAGCAGCAGAGCTCCCGGTAACGCGGCAACGCGGCATTCCGCTCCTGCTCGCGCTTTCTCTCGTTCATCCGGGGCTGCAGACTCCGGAAAAAGGCCGCCCGCTCTATCTCTCCCGCAAACGCGCGCCCCAATTCCTCGCGGTGAAGGTAGAACAAATCCTGCGCCTCCGCGAGTTCTCCCTGTCGCACCAGCTGTTCCCCGAGACGCACGACTTTGCGGCGAAGACCATCCACACGCCGCTGCGCGAGAAAATCCAGATTTTCGCGGGCGCGGAGGAAAAAGACCAGTTCCTGCAAAAGCCGCTTTCCCCAGAGACCGCCGAAGAAACCGAGCTGTCGCATCAGCTCTTCCTGCGCCTGCTCGCTGACTTCCCGCTGTTCCGTGCGGATTTGCACCGGTTTAGCGTCGGCGTAGCGCTTCAGGAAGCGAAAGAGCGGCTGCGGATTCTGCCGAAGACTCTCCCGCTCCAGCACATAATCGGCCGCGCCGTAGGCACCGAACTGTTCCAGAAAACGATACAACTCGGTCGCAAAGACACTGCGCTCACGCTGTGCCTTCCCCTCCTCCGCGCGAAGCCGCCAGCAAATGCCCTCCAACTCCTGCGCCGTGTGCGCCGCAAAGAGTCCGCGCAAATCGCTGCTCTCCTGCACGGTGCGGAGCAGGGCACTGAGTGCCTGCACAAAGGCTGCGCTCTTCATACCGCCCTGTGTCATAAGTGCCGCGTGTAAAAGCCCCTCGGGATGCTCTGTCTGCCGCGCCTTCAGTTCGATAAGCAGCGCCGCATAGCAACGCTTTGCGCTCTCCTCCGCCTCTGCCGCAAGCCGCCCGAGCGCGCCGAGCGCGGTACTAGCGGCCTCTATGGCCTGCCAGCGCTCCGCGACAGTGATATCCGCTTTCTCCTCAGGCTGCTTTTCCTGCTCCGCCTGCTGTAAATAGCGAGAGATTGCATAGTGCTGCGGCAATCGCTGCAGAAGCTCAGCCGCCTGCGAATTCTCTCCGCCCTCCTCCGCATTGCCCTCGCGGCGCATATAGAGCCGCCCTTCAAACAGCACGGTTTTGCAACCCGCCTTCTGATATAGGCCCTGTAACAAATCAAAGCCGAGCGGTGTGAGCAACGCGCCCGCCCTGCCGTCCCGCGCGGCAGCTTCCAGATAAAAATGCGGCTCCCGCTTATCCAGGTGACGGTATACGGCCATCTCACTCTCCTGGACCAGCCAGAGACTGCCGCTCTTTCCCTCGACGAATTCAAACCGCCGCGCGGTTGTGGGCGCATTGTCTCTCTCAAGTTCTCCCGCGAGCGTGGCAAGGCGCACAAATAACACCTCATCCGCCTCGTCCGGCACGCCGGACACCGTGCTCCGGCGTATTTCTCCCGTTCTGCTCAGCACGATTCGCTGCTGCCCTACGGCATCGTCATAGACGACAAGCAGTTCCTCCGGGTCGCCGCTGTCCGGGTTGGTCGTATAGACCACAAAATTCCGCACCGTCGCAATCATCTCCTGGAGAATCACGGCGACCGCCATGTCTTCGTCAAAGAGACCGTAGCGCAACATATAGCCGGTCGCGCGCGCCGAGAAACAGGAGAGATAGCAGTTCTTCACCGCCGCAAGAATCTCCTCGCCGCACGGCACATGCAAATAACTCTGAAAAATCCCCTCAAAGCTGTGGCGTTCTTCTCCGCGCAAGATCAGGCTGCTCCGCACCGCAAACCGCTCTGCCCGCGGCACAGCGGTCGAAAGTTTCGCAATGAGCTCGGCGGCATCTTCCGCCGTAAACTCACAGTCCGCGAGCAGCGCCGAAATCGCCTCTCCCGTTTCCGCATCGGGATGCCGGAGCAGCTCTTCATAGCGCGCCCGGCGCTCGCCCAGAAAGCGAAAAAAGAAATTCCGGTCCAGGACAAAAAAAGCGGGCACGGCGTAACCCAGTGCACGCCTGCGGAGCAATTGCCACGCCTTACTGCCCAGCAGTTGCTTCCCTTCTTCCTCTTTATTCTGCATGTTCTTCCCTCCGACGCCGTCTGTTCTGATAGCTCTATCATCTCATATTCCGGACTTTCTAACAAGCAAAGAAGGGGCAGCGCGTTTTTGCGCCGCCCCTTCTGCCATTGCTGATTTCCTTATTCTACCGTAAGCGTGAAGCTGCCGACCTGATAGCCGCCGGCTGTCACCGTCACCTCATTGCTACCACTCTCAAAGAGATTGCCGCTCAGCGTGAGGCCCGCGCGGCGATAGCGCTTCAGACTAAAGGCAAAGCGATCGTCATACAGATGGATGTAATTCGCATGAACCGAGCTCAGATTCTTGCCGTTCACCGAAACTTCCAAGTCATCGCTTCGAAGCCAGGTGTCGAGTGCCTCATCCTCGAGTCCTTCAAAGCTGAGCGCATACGCGGGCTTCGATCCGATGTCATAGCCCTGACGCGGAATCACTTTCTCAATCACCGCGCCGGTCGGCACTGCCTTACCCGCTGCCGCCTCGTTCTCGCTCTCTTCCGCGGACGCACGCTCCACCGTAAAGCGGAAGGGCTCGTACCCCTCTACTTCAAGAATGACTTCATTGCTCGCCTCGGTAAAGCCGTTCGCCGAGAGGCGCACGCCGTTCTTCTTGTAAGTTCTGTCAAAGAGCGTCGCATACTGATCGTCCATCGAGAAGAGATAGTTCTTGCTCTGCGATTCCGTATAGCGCTTTCCGTTCACCGTGAGCTTCGTAATCTTGGCGCGAAGGTAGGTATCCAGGGCATCCGCATCGAGTCCCGTGAAGGTGAGATCATAGACCTCCTTCGTGCCGCTGTCATAGCCCTGACGCGGCGTAACCTTCTCTGCCTGAGCAGCCGTCGGCGCTTTCTTCTTTGCCGTTTCGGCCGGTGCAGCGCTTCCGTTTTGCACCGCAAATTCCTTCTCTGCGTAGCCCTCGGCCTTCACGACGATGCGGTTTTCGCCCGCCGCCAAAGCCCCGATCGCAAACTTGAGGCCGTCGTTTCTGCCGTAGCTGTCCTTATGGAAGCCGTACTCGCTGTTCCCGAGACCGTAGCTGTAGCTCTTACGCTCGTAGGCCGTACCGTTTACGCTGAGCTCCGTGATCTTCGAAAGATAGCTCTCAAGCTCATCCGCCGAGAGTCCCTCGAAGCGAAGAAGCCAATTGCTGCTGAGGAGGCTCTCTTCCTTCTCAAGCGTTGCGCTTGTCGGCGCTGCCTTCTCCTCAACCGTGGGCTGCTCGGGCGTTGCCTCTGCTGCCGCGACCGTAAAGTCTACCTTCACCGGTATCTTGGCATCCGTAAACTTAAGATAGAGCGAGTAATTGCCGGTCGTCTTAAAGAGTCCACCCTTCAGAATGAGCTGTGTGCCGGAGAGCTCATAGTAATCGTCGGAACTCGTGCCGCCCTCCGTTGCCGTCATGAGTCTTCTGAGACCGCTCTCTTCCGAATTGCTGAGTTCCACCTTCGCGAGCTTTGCCGCCAGTCTCTCCGCGCTGAGACCTTCTACGTTCACTGTGACATCCGCGTTCTGCTTTGCCTCGCCCTGCAGCGCAAGGGTCGGCAACGCCTCCGCAGCCGTATAGGTAAGTTTCAGTTCCGCCGCTCTGTACTTCTGCCCCGCATCAATCTTCAGCTTGTGCTCGCCGACCTCCGGCGTGTTGTAGAAGTTAAATGCGCCGCGCTTCACGGTCAGCGTGCCCGCCGCTTTGTCCAGCACGTACTGCTTTTCGTAAGCGTCCATGAGGTTACGGCTCTCGCCGTCCACATAGAGACCGCGGATTGCCTCGAGGTAAGCGCTGTCGTCCGTGCGAAGCACAAAGTCATTGCCCGCGACCGCTGTCGTGCCGCTAAAGTCCGGAACCTTGTCGCCCTGATAGAACTTAAAGCTCGTCAGTGCGCCGAGGCTGCCGTCCTCAAGAACATTCTGCACCTCGTTCGGGCCCGCATAGCTTGCCGCCGCGTGGGAGTCCGTATATTCCTTGAAGCTAAGGCTCTTGCCGCCCGCAAGGCGCGCCTCCTTGTAGGCATCCATGTAGTCCGTGAAGCGGTACAGCTTCTCTGCGCCGTCCTTATAGATGTAATCGCTCTCCGTCGTGTCAAAGAAGCGCTTCACCACCGCCCGCGCATCCTCGTTCAGCGCTTCAATCTCATTGAGAATCAGCGCATTGGTCAGGAGATCGTAGTCAAAGACCATGCGGCCGTCCACATACTGGCCGCCGCCGCTGCTGCCGGAGCTCTTCTTGCCGGAGACGGAACCCGTCGTTGCACTCGAGACCGCATCGATCTCGACCGGCTTACTTCTCGCGCTCTTCTTTGCCTTCAACTCGGTCTCGCTGTCCTCTTCCTTTAAGAAGGACTGACCCGGGTAAACCTCAAACTTTTTCTTAATCGTCTGATAGCCCGAGTACTTGAGCGTTAATGTGTAGACACCGACCTCGTCCGTGTTGACCGTCTTCTCCTCATTGGAGCTCTTTCCGTAGAGGACAAAGAGGTTGCCGAAGTTGAAGAAATCGTCGATGTACTTGAGCTCAACGACCTTGCCGCTCGGCTTCTTTAACGTGACGCGCATGGAATCGATCTTCAAATCGTTTCCGAAGCTCTCGCCGCCGCTCGCCTCCACGTTGAACTGGACGCGCTCGCCTGCCTTCGGGTTTGCGGTCTCAACGCGCTGCTTTAAGCTGAACTTTGCGCTGCTCACAAGCTCAAACGGCACCGTGACCGTCTCGTTCGTATAGCTCGAGTGAATGTTCACGCGGTAGATGCCTCTGCTCCGCATGTTATCCTGACCCGTCGGAATTTGGATGATGCCGTTTTTGCCGTGCTTCGTATCCTTGACTTCCTTCGTGAATGTCGGGTTCCGGTTGACCGGCCAGTTCTCGTTGTTCATAATCTTCAGGCTGTCAATGCCCTCAAACCACTTCTTCTGCTCCTCGTTCTCGACATTGAACTTGATGACAATGTTGTCCTTTTGAACGCCCTTGCCCTCTGCGTTGATCTCCACAGCCTTCACATAGAACTGCGTCGTGACTGCGTCGCTGTTCTCTTTTCTCTCCTGCAGAAGATCAAAGGTCGTCGTTGCCGGGAGTATGCGGTCCCTGCCCTCCTTGTCCTTCGGCGCAAGCAGGTAGTCAAACTTCGAGACGCGACCGCGGGACAGAATGTAATCCGGCTGATCCTCCGGATTGCCCGGCGTGACCGTCTCGCTTGCGGTACCGGCATTCAGGCGAAGCGTCTGCTCCGTGCTGCCGTCCGCCTTGTTGACCACGACCAGCTCCTTCGGAGAAGCCACCGTGGAAGCCCACTTCACCACCCGGCCGGCATCATCCACCTTCCGCACTGCCTCGGTGACATTCACGCCGTCCACATAGATCTCATGGTCCGCAAGCGTTCCCTGACGGAATACCACCGTCACAAAGTCCGCAAAACCGAGGTGCACCATGCGGCTCTTCAGTTCCTTCTCAGGCTGCTTGTTTTCAGGCTTGGAAGCATCCCCATTCTTGCCCGGTCTGTCATCTTCCACCGGACCCACCGGATGCTCGGGTGCCTCCGGGCTTACCGCCGGATTTGCCGGATTTGTCGGATTCTCCGGGGTAATCACACCCGGCTGTGCGGGGTTGCTCGGGCTTGCGGGCTGTGCCTCGGGCTGTACCGGCTTACTCTGCTCCTCGGGCTGTACCGGCTTTACCGGCGTCGTGTGGGAGCCGCCGCCTCTTCTTCCGCCACGGCTTCCGCCGCCGCCCGAACCGCCGCGCTTTCCGGAAGAAGACGTTCCGCCCGACTTTCCGCTGCCGGAGCCGCCCTTGCCTGCGTTTGCGCTCTTGGTGATATAGCCCTCACCCGTGCGGCTCTGAATGTTGCCGCTCGCATCGACCCACTTGCCGTCCTTGTCCACGCGATAGCCGTCCGGCGTCGTGCCGTCCTTAATCAGCTTACCCTCGCGCTCATCCGCCTCGGTCACAAAGTAATAGCAGTTGCCGTCAATCCAGTTCCAGCCGGTCAGCATCTTGCCGAAGCTGCCGTCGTGCTTGTTGCTGAAGAAGTACTGACTGCCATCCGCAAGGTAAAGCCAGCCGCTGCGAAGTGTTCCCGTCTTCGGGTCTACATAGTACCAGCTGCCGTTTTCGTAAATCCAGCCGAGGACATTCTGTCCCTTTTCATCCAGGAAGGACCAGTTTTCACCGCTCTGCTTCCAGCTTCCCGCCGTGTTCGCCCGTCTCTTTGCAAAGACCTGCAGCGGGCTCGATAGGACCATGCTCATTGCCGTTGCAAGGGCAAGCGCCTTTAAACCATACTTTCTCATCTCTGTCTCTAGCTCCTGTCGTTATTCATCTCTAATTATTAGTCGATGTTAACCTAGCATAGCTTTACGACAGCCGTCAAGAAACATATCTTGCGTTTTTCTCGCACATCTTAAGATTTTATTGCGGGTAATAGAATCTGGATTAAGACCATTGCTTATTACTCAGAGCCCCCGCGCGCTGTTCCGATACAGAACCACAAACTGGCGAGTGCCGAATATGATAATCTTTCCGTGTTTACAACGTATGGTGCGGATGTCGCCATAATTCAAAAGTACTTCCTTCGCGCTTGCTTCTGAAATTTCCTTTTTCAGAAATCTATCCCAATAGAGCTTCATGTCCGGTGCATTCGGATCCTTTCTTCTTTCTTCATCAACGAACCATATGCATCGATACAGAGCCCTCTCCGCTATCATCACAATATCAAGAAGTATTATTCCCAGAGAAACGCCCATCAGTGCACGCCAAACCATAGCCGACATACTGTGAAATAAAACCAAAACAATCAATGCCAAGACCAGTAAAAAAGACAGCATAAGGACCGGATTCCCCAAATGGATAAACCCGAGGAAGCACATCCTCTTGACCTCTCCCCAGCAAATATACTCTTGATCTTCTCGTCTCTCTTCCTCTTGCCTTAATTTCTTTGCGGCTTGGATCCAGCCACGAATCTGCGCAAGCTGTTCGTCTGTCAATTCTGCCTTCGGTATAGCCAGGTAGACTTGCACGGAACTCATAAGCGCTACTGTTTCTTTCCCGACAAGCAACTTAATGCCTAGCCAGCTTCGCTTTCCGGTATCGGATAGAATTCCCTTCTCGTATAGAATCAGACGTATCCCCTGTATTTGAAGTATTCTCTTCAGCATCTCATCGCTGTATTTGAGTCTCCGCCGAATGGCTTGAAGAAGCAAGCCGATTAAACCGAAGCCCATCAAAACACAAAACACTTGTGCTCGGTCTGTATCTGCCAAAGACCCTAAAAACCCCACAATTCCGAGTCCCGCAATCAGGCAACTACTCCAATGCTTTGCCAGCGCCAAGCGTGTTTTTCCTGCCGCCCATCGTATACAACGCACCGCTTCCTCGACATCGCCGTACTCTACCGTAATGATGGTTTGCATCCTATGCTCTCCTTCCCCCCCGGCTTTCCGCATCTCAGCGATTGACCGTATCGACAAATTTCTGAATTTCACCTGCCTCCGCTTCGTCAAGCTGCGTCTTATAAAACCAATACTGCAATTCCCGCTGTTCAAAAGGTCTCGGAACCTTTCTCTTCAGTTTTAGCACATATCCGTTTCTGCCTCGAATCCATCGAGCGGATTCCCAATCATCCGCATCCAAACAGAGTGACGTCCTTCCTTCATAGAGCATTTCCAAATCCGCTATCGTTTCCTCTGTATAGCTACACTCACGCATATCTTGAACATCCCAAATCACAGTCCGTATGATTGTCATCGCATATTCAAAAATCAATCCGATGCTAGCCCCATGTAGCAGAAAAGCAAACAGATGATGCACATGGGTTTTCGCTGTAGCCATATAATCACCGGAAATCAGAATGGAAAACGGTAGAATGAAAAACAGTCCCCAGGCAAAGTTTTTTTGAAGCAGACACCAAAAGCGAAATATTCGAATCTCCTGCCAATTCAGTTGCTGATTTCCGCTAAGCGGTCTGTTGGGAATCTCAATTTGATTCATTTGCTCTTCCATTGCTACTTCCCCTCCGAAACCCATTGTATGAGCCGCTGCAACTGTTCATCTGACATATCTCTCACGGAAAAAACAAAATAGATACTCGTTTTCGATACAATCGTCGCATAATCCTTCCGCACCAGCAAGCGTTTATTCTTCCAAGTCCGCATGCCATCTCGCATTAGAAACCCCTCCTTTGAAAGGAGAATCTTCTCGTCATCGGCCTGGAATAGCCTCGTTACTTGTTCCACCCGAAGCAACCACTGAACGAAAAAAATAAGTCCGTTGAATCCCATCAGAAAATACCAATATTCGCTTGTCAGAATATTGGTATTTCGTATGACAATCACGAAAAGCAGTGCGATTCCCGTGATTTTATCAAGGCGCTGAAATAACGGCGTTTTTCTCACCGCCCAGAAATACTCCATTAAGCGTTTCTTTTCCAGCTTTGGAACAACTATTTTATCGTTCATATCAGTCCTCAATATAATCCCAGACAGCAGATTTCACTGCTGTCTGGGATTATATTCTATTTTGCGTTAATTACCGGAGTAATTTCAACTGCCATTTCTGCTTCAGTCAGCGCCAAATACACAAAGCAAATATCACGCGATACTTCTTCCGGCGAAACTACACTGTAACATCCGCTTCACAGCTACAGTGCACGCTCTATGTTTTTATACAGGACAATAAATCCCTGATAGCCGTACATAATAATTCTCCCATGCTTACAGGAAATCGTGTAAATCGTATCTATATCCGGGAATAGTTCCCGCACTTCTTCCTCAGAAATCTCTCTTTTAGGAAACACTTCCCGATAAAATTCCATTTCCGGAGCACTCGGATCCTCCTTTTTCGCCTCATCCACTGACCATATACATCTATAGAGCATTCCTTCGAGTGTACTAACGATTATCAGAAGTATGATTCCCATCTCAACACCCAGAAGTACACTCCAAAACATATCGGATGCCCTGTAACACAAAACCCACACAATAAGTCCCAACACCAGCGAAAAGCTCAGTGCAAGGACCGGGAATCCCATATTGAGAAAACCCAGGAAGCACATCTTCTTGACTTCTCCCCAACAAATACCTGATTGATCTTCTTGCTTCTCTCCCCTTGCTTCCGCTTTCTTTGCCTCTTGCATCCATATACGAATTTGCGAAATCTGTTCCTCTGACAATTCTGTCTTTGGAATGGCTAGGTAAACTCGTATGGAACTCAGCAATGCTAAGCTCTCCTTGCCAATAACCAATTTAATGCCTTGCCAACTTCGCCTACCGGTATCTGATACGATCCCTTTCTCGCACAGAATCACTCTAATGCCTTGCAACTCGTATTCTTGCCTTCTCATCTGACGAATCGTTTTTGATGTCCGCCAAATATGTTGCATGAGCAACCAAGTGAATCCGAACCCCATTAGAATGCAAAATATCTGTGTACGTTTAATATCTCCCAGCGATTCTGCAAAGCCCACCCCCCCGACACCTGCAAAGCAACAAGCAAGCCAATGCTTTGCCACATCCAACCCTCTTTTTTTATCAGCCCACTGCATACAGCGCACGGATTCTTCTGTATCGTAATATTCCACGACAATTACATCTCGCATTCTTTCCACCTTTTATAAAAATATATGAGCAGGATCCCCTGCCCATATATTATATCTTCAATGTGCTAACCGCGGTGTTAACTGAGGCTGTGCCCTTAACAGTCCTTTATAACATTCTACCAAAAACTCCGGTAATTCCTCTACTATATTCTTCAAAGTTTCTAAATTTTGTATCAGTGCAGCGAGCACCAGAATGACTAAAGTAATAGCGTCCGCTCCCAACGGTACCGCTTCTCATAGCTTACCTTGCCCTGCTAAGTTCTGATGTTATAAATTTCTTCCATCACCTTGCTATTCCCCATCCGAAGCCTTCGTATCATCTCAATCAGCAACAAAATCTTTCCTTTCGACAACGAAAAAGCCGGCAGAGGGATTCACTCTGCCGGCCTCCTCTCAATACTGGTACAACACACCGTTCTCTTGCACGGACCTGATGCGGCTTAGTTTTCATGCCGCATCGTCGTCATTCCTCTTCCTTCTTTCTATTTTTCCACCGCCAAAAGCTGCAGCTCACAACGTCTCCGACTCTTTACCGTCCGAACAATGATAAGACCGCAGGACTGACACTTTAGTCTCGCACTGCCATCCGCTCGAAGATTTCCATGCAGGTAACGCCCGCAATTTGGGCAATGAAGCCTCACCTCCTGCCAGAAACAGAGAGCGGCAGAGCCTACGCTCTGCCGCTCTCTGTTTTTCGTCAAAACCTCAGCGACGTTTCACATAGAAACCGCTGTCCGCGCCTCTGCCACCGCCTTCCAAAGTCGCATTGATTCCGCCGTCGACCAAGGTAAATACCTCATTGATTCCACCTTGATATGGGTTCCGGAACTCGGTCATTTCCGCATTCGTGAAGGGGACGGTATACTCGTGGTAAATCGGGAATTCTCCAGAAGCATCCAATATGCGTCTGCCGAAATGTATGGTCCCTCCGGCCGAAACATCAAAAACCTCAATGTAGGTATCCTCATTCAAATAATAAATTCCAGGCCACGCCGCCAAAACAGCCGCTCTGCTGTCTCCACTCGCATTCGCCTGACCGATCCACTTTCCATCCTTGTCTACGCGATAGCCGTCCGGCGTTGTCTCATTCGTAAACAGCAGTCCCTCTCGCCCATCTGCCACAGTTCCGAAGTAGTACCAAGCATCATGAATCCACTGCCAGCCTGTCAGCATTTTCCCAAAGCTCCCGTCATGCTTCGTGCTGAAGTAGTACTGTCTTCCGTCCCGAAGCTCCAGCCAGTCGCTGTGCAAGGCCCCCCAACGCGGCGAGAAATAGTACCAACTGTTGTTGTCGTAAATCCAGCCGTACACTGTATTCCCCTGCTCGTCCAAGAAGTACCATTTTCCCCCGCTCTGTGTCCAATGTCCTGCCGTATTCAGATAGGCAGCTGCCGGAATCGCAGCCGTCACGCTTAGCATGGTCGCGGTGAGCACTGCAGCAAACAACTTGAACCCTCGCATTTTCATAGTAACTCATACCTCTTTCTTTGGATTTGAAGCCCCCTTGTTATCTTCGAGTGTAGTAATTTGGCTTATAAAATACAAGGCCTCGCACACAGGATTACAGCAACCTGTCACAGCCCTCATACTGCACGAAATATCTCCTATGTCCGAACATCAGGATGCGCCCGTGCTTGCACGGGATGATATTGACCTCCTCCGGATGTGAGCGTATCAGCTCCGTCCAATTAACGGGCCCTTCCGCCGACGGGAAAACGCGCCTAAAAACTTCCATCTCTTTTGCCGCCGGATCTCGCTCCATGTCCTCAGCGACTGTCCAGAAGCATTCCCTACAAGCGCTTAAAGCAATATAAATAATCCAATATAAGCAAAAGCCAAGTTCCAAGCCTATCAGGGTTCGCCAAAGAACCCCCTCCACACTTCGAAAAAGCACAATACTCACCACTGTGAATACAAAACTAAATGCCGTTCCCAATACCGGAGTTCCCAGATGAATAAAGCCAAGAAATTTCATCTTTCTGACCTCATTCCAATCAATCCCGGCGCTGTCGGAATCCTCCCTTGTCTTATGCCCATTTGCTGTTTGAATCCATCTCCGAATTTTGGCAATATCCTCTTCCCCGAGCATTTTCTTGGGAACAATCAAATAAATTGCCACCCAGCTGATCAAGATTAGTTTGTTCTTTCTGAGAATCAAGCGTACCCCTCTCCAGCTCCTTTTTCCCAGCTCAGATAAAATTCCGCTCTCACAGAGAATTTTCTTGTTCTCATATGGCTGTTCCGTTCTCATTTTTATCGTGCTGCGCAAAAAAGCCGACTTCTGCAGTCTCAAGGATAAAAGTCTGATACATCCGATTGCTATCAGCACAGCAAATACTTGCGCATAATCAACATTTTTCACGTTATAAATAAATCCCGCCACACCGAGACAAGTTATAACTCTCGCCACCCAATGATCCGCTTTTATATTGCCGATCTGATCATAGGACCAATTTAAGCAGTCATCTTCCATTTCAGCAGGATATGACAGAACTATTTTCTCTTCCATAATGTGCTCCTTCGTGCGTTTTAACAAAAAAACAGAAGCAAGGACAGCTTCGCTGTCCTTGCTTCTGTTTTCAAGCTGCTTGCTTCAAATATTCCTCCACCTGCGGAAGCTTATCTATCGTCCTCTCATGGATCTTCACAACATTTTCTATCATCGTTTCTGTCACCACCTCTGAAGCCTCAGCTCTCTGTACGAATACTACCAGTAAAACGACTGCTAGAACACCTGCGCTCGCTATCAACACAGCCGGGTTCCCTTCGTATCGCACTGTTCCCTGTAAAGTCCTGATATTATAGATAGTAGCCTCATAGGCCTCCATGGAAACTGCCGGCGGTAAATTTGTCGTGTCGGGGTGTACCCATAATGTCAATCCGACTGAGTAATTGAAATCCATATTCTCTGCAACACGGAAAGTCTTTTCAAAAACAAGAGATACCTTTAACCAAGCTCCCTCCGCTGATATTTCAATTCTTCCGGGTACTCCCTCAAGCTCCAATGATAAACTCGACAACTTCGATCTCGTTCCTGCATCCAGTCCACCAAAGCTCAAAGAAATCGGTCCTAGCCGACTAGTCATTTCCACACCATCTGACGAGATGTCTAAACTCGCATTTTCATCACAGGAAAGATACCACGAAGCCCCTCTGCTGACTTTAACGCTAAGCTTACTATCCACATTTTGATAAAGGAAGACATCCTTGTCAAGCCCCCAACTCTCCAGTTTTTGAACCAATTCCGGCGAAACCATAACCCCTTTCACAAATTCAAGGGCCAGCTGATCCGCCTTTTCCTGCGCTTCCAGTTCTGTGATTAAACTTCCATATACCGGTTTCCCTCCATTGTCACCATATCCATCAATCGTATCCTCTTTCAGAGAATGCCAGGACTTTCTCACGCTATTTTCGATCCCGTTGCCATCAATCACGAAAATACCGCGTGCATCACCCTCTACCACAATTCCGGTATGTGCTACTCGCCCCTTACTGTAATTATAGAAGAAGATAACATCTCCCACTTTCGGGATATAACCGCTGTCCCTTTTATAGTAGCGCTTCATCTTGCGATAGTAGTTTACGCCGTCCGGGCAGTAGGCAAAGCGCGGTACAAACACCGGCAGCATGTTCGCCCGATAAGCGCAGTAGCTCACAAACATCGCACACCAAGGCTCTCCGTTCAAACCGTACCACTCCCCATAGGGCGTAATATTGTTCCCATAGTCCTCGGCAAACCCAAGCTGCAACTCCGCCTCAGCTGCCTGTACAAAGCGCATTGTATCGCTGAAAAGCACTAACTTGCTTCTTACCTCGAACAGTTTTTTCCAGCTCTGTGCGCCAAAAATTCCATCCGACGTAAGCCCGTGTTTCTGCTGGAAATTTTCAACTGCACGTTTCATCTCCGCTCCAAAGACACCGTCCACAGTCACTGCGTAATTTTGCTCTGCGAGCAGCTGCTGAAGATAACGCGTCAGCGAACCGCTGCTTCCCTCGCGAAGCACTGCGCTTAAAGTTCCCCCTGCATTCGCATCGCCAAATAACAGCGTTTTTGTTCCTCTTCCGATCATACCGTCGGCACTGAGTGCATGCTTGCGCTGAAAATCCAGCACCGCCTGATAACAAGCTGTGTCTGCAACTCCGTCTGCGCGACAGCTGTATCCCTTGTTGCGCAGCGCCTCCTGCAGCGGCTTGATCTCCGCACTCAATCTTCCCCAGAGTGCGGTATCCACCACGCCGCTCTCCGCAAGCTGACATCTCTTCTGATACTTCTTGACTGCTGCCTCGGTGCCGCCTCCAAAGATTCCATCTGTGCCATTCGGATCGATACAGAGCATTCGAAGCGCATACTGCAGGTTCTGTACACGTTCGCCCCGCGATTTCCGCTTAAGCGGCAGCGAATCCAGCGCATCCCCCTGAACGGCTCCGAACAGCAACTCTTCCGTGGCGGGTCCCACCTGACCATCCGCCGTAAGCCAATTCTGCTTCTGATACGCACGAATCTGTTCAATCAGATTGGCATCCGCATACCCTTCCTCTGCGGCAGTCGGATATCCCTTTTCACGAAGTGCGCGCTGAATCCGCCGAATTTTTTCTTTGCTGTGCTCAAACAGTGTACTGTCAACAACTCCATTGTCCGGGAAACCATAGCGCTTCCGGTACTTCCGAACCGCCTCTGCCGTTGCACTGCCATAGACACCGTCCATTCCGCCGGGGTTACAGCAAAGCGCAAAAAGAGCATACTGTAGATTCCACACATAATCGCCCTTGCTGCCCAAGTCGAGCGGAAATACTACGCTTTCTCCGTAACGAAATAACCTGGCGCGCGTTGCTGCCCCCGCCATGCCGTCCGGCTGCAGTCCTCTTGCCCGCTGAAAAGCACAGAGAGCCTCATAAAGTTTCACGCTCGGAGCACCGCTCACATAGCTCTTATAAAAACCTTGCTCCTTTAACGCAGTGCCAAGCGAAAAGAGCTCTTCTACCAGGCAATGCCAAGTCTCATCTCCCACAATGCCATCCGCTTCAATTCCCTGCTGTTTCTGGAACTTCTGAACGGCTGCCTCCGTGCCACCTCCGTACTTTCCGTCCGGTGTGCCACCGTAGCAGCAAAGCATCTTTAAACCTCGCTGCAACGCCTTGACCTGCTCACCACTGCTTCCTGCCTTCAATAACATTCTCTTGTCCTCCTTCATCTTTCTGAATTTGCAAATTCATAAGAGAAGAAACCCGGACAAGCGAAAAAAGCAACTCCGTTTCTTATTTTCTATTCGCTGTGTTCTTCTTCTCCTTTTCTTCTCGCAGTGCATGCAGTTCCTCCGCAAATTGTTTTAACAGCTCTTGGCACGCAGCCTCCCGCGCAGCTTCCTGTTTGTCCTGTTCCTCATTTTTTCTGAGCACATAGCAAAGCAGAGCAACAAACAAGACTGCCCAAATACCTTGTTCCCGCAATAATCCATACAGTATTTCTTCCAACGCATTTTCCTCCTGATTTATCCGATTTCCTTCTTCCCGAATTAGCACAGATACTGCTCGGCCTGTACACGAAATTCGCGCTTTAAGCGGTTCACATACTGCCTACTGACTGCGTATTTCTGTGCAACCGCCGTCTCCGTCTCTCCGGAAAGATACAGTTCCGCCAGAATATTCCGCCTCTTTTCCGTGAATCCCTGTAATTCTCTTCGCAAGGCCGTCTCCAATAAAATTCGTTCTATCTCACTGTCATGACATGTCCTCTCCGGAAGTTCTTCCTCCGCGTATTCCGCTTGCCCGTTTCTCGCATAGCTGCGATAGAGTTTACAAAAATGATGACGCACAACTGTCTTGCAGTAAGCCAATGCCTGTGCTTCCGTTGCAGGCTCACGCACCTGTCGCAAAGCAAGAAACAGTGCGAAACAATATTCTTGCATCGCATCGTCATATTCCATGAAATGGGTTCTGCTTGCTTCCGCAGCCAGCAGCGGATACATCTTCTTATAAATTTCTTCCATCACCTTGCTATTACCTGTCCGAAGCATTCTTATCATCTCAATCAGCAACAAAATCTCTCCTTTCGACAACAAAAAAGCCGGCAGAGTATTCACTCTACCGGCTGCCTCTCAATACTGGTACAACACACCGTTCTCTTGCACGGACCTGATGCGGGCTTAGTTTTCATGCCGCATCGTCGTCATGCCTCTTCCTTTTTCTATTTTGTTTTCCACCGCCAAAAGCTGCAACTCACAACGTCTCCGACTCTTCACCGTTCGAACAATGATAAGACCGCAGGACTGACACTTTAGTCTCGCACTGCCATCCGCTCGAAGATTTCCGTGCAGGTAACGCCCGCAATTTGGGCAATGAAGCCTCACCTCCTGCCAGAGTTGTTTTGACTCTTCCATAAAACCTCCCCCTTCCGCGCTAAGAACATTTGTTCTTTTGAGAGTATCGCATAAACCCACGCAAATGGCAAGTCCTTTTTAGAACATTTGTTCTCGGCTCTGTCTGCTTATCACATAACCAAGGCATAAACAATGGCAACAAAATTACGAAATCCGCCCGTTGTCCATGTGATGGCGGCAATCCGCAATAGACAGGGTGGACTGCCGGTGCGAGACCAGCACTATGGTTTTTCCTTCTTTTTCTTCCGAAAGGGATTTTAAGATAATGCCCTCGTTCAGCACGTCCAGATTGCTGGTCGGCTCATCCAATAGGATAAAATCGGCCTCGTGGAGAAAGGCTCTTGCGAGGCCTATCCTCTGCTTTTCTCCGCCCGAGAGCCTGTCGCCGAGCTCGCCGAGTTCGGTCTCATAGCCCTTCGGGAGGCTCATGATGAAGTCATGGATGCTTGCCTTTGCCGCCGCGGCCTCAATCTCCGCCTGTGTCGCATCGAGCTTTGCGACCGCTATGTTCTTTGCAATCGTATCGCGGAAGAGCACGGTGTCCTGGGTCACATAGCTTGTCATTTCTCGAAGCGCCGCGGTTTGAATGTCCCGCACATCCTGCCCCGAAATTCGCACCGCGCCCTTCCGCACATCCCAAAAGCGCATCAGGAGCTTTAAGAGTGTCGATTTTCCGGAGCCGCTCGCGCCGTGAATGCCGAGCACCTTCCCTCTTTCGATTTGCAGAGAGAACTCGTTCAAAATCTTATCCTCCCGGTAGGAAAAACTAACACGATCAAGCTCTGCGCCCTCGAAGCGCGGCCTTTCCCCGTCGCTTCGCTCTGCCACCTCGGGCGTCTCTTCGAGCAGCGAGAGCACGCGCTCTCCGCAGGCCAGGGTCTGATTTAAGTGATTCGAGAGCGAGGAGAGCGCAACGACGGGACCGAAGGAGCCCATCATCGCGAGGGTCGCAAGCAGCATACCCGAGAACGTGGCCTCACCTCGCCGATAGAGGAAGAGCATCAAAAAGAGCATCCCTAAGGAATAGAGCTGAATGACCAGATTGGTGAGCGCGCGCTGCGAACCCTCAAAGCCGCTCAGCTTTTTCTGAAAGCCCGCAAGCCGTTCGGATCTTTGCTCCATTTCCGTGAGCTTCGCTTCTCCCCGGTTGAACTGCAGGAGCTCGTCCACGCCGTAGAGGCTCTCCAAGACAAAGTGATTGAGTTCTCCCATCTCGCTTCGTAAGGCCATGCCCGCCTCGGCGCTCCGCCTGCCGTTCCGAATCGGAAGGCCTATGCCGACCGTCACATACGCGAGGACGGCAAGGAAGCCCGCAAGTCTGTGCTGCGTCCCGATAAAGCCCGCCATGATGAGCGAGGTCAGAAAGGCAATCGCAATCGGAGATATGGTGTGCGCAAAGAACACTTCGAGCAGTTCGATATCGCTCGTGATGACGGCAATCAGATTCCCCTTATCCCTGCCCTCAAGCTTTGCCGGGCAGAGTTTTCTCAGAACCGCAAAGACCTTATGGCGGATGATGGCCAGGATGCGGAAGGCAATGTAGTGGTTACAGTACTGCTCGCCGTAGTGCAGGACACCGCGCAAAATCGCAAACACCAAGATTGCGGTAAAGAGCTGCTTAGAAGAGCTTCCGAAAAACGCCGTGAACTGCCCCGGAATTTTGCTGCCCGCGACCGCTGCGAGCCCCTTGATTACACCGTAGCCGCCGAGTATCGTGATGAAAATGGCGCAGAGAAAACCGAGCACGCCGAGCAGAATACCGGTTAACATAATGAGAGTAAGGGGCTTCACGAGCCCGATCAGGCTGCCCATGATTGCGAGATCCGATCTCCGTTTATGCATGACTGCCATACCTCCCTTCCGCAAAGCGCTCAAGCTGACTCTGTTCCTCAAAGAGGCGCCGATACGCCCCCGCTTGCCGCATTAATTCCGCGTGGCTGCCCGCCTCCGCAATCTTGCCGTCCTTTAGCATATAGATTTTGTCGCTGTCCACCACATTCGCAAGTCGGTGCGAGATGAGCAGCACGGTTCTGCTCTTTGTGAGCTCGTGTATGACTTTCATAATCATCTCCTCGCTCTCGGCATCAATGTTCGACGTGGCCTCGTCAAAGATGTAGACGGGCGTGTCGTGAAGCAGGGCCCTCGCGAGCGCAAGGCGCTGCTTTTGTCCGCCCGAGAGGTTGCTGCCGTTCGATGCAAGCTGCATCTCGAGACCGCCCTGCGCTTCGATAAAGGAGAGGAGATTCACCTTCCGGAGCGCCTCTTTCATCTCAAGCTCGGTCGCCTCCGGCTTTGCGAGCAGGAGGTTTTCCCGCACGCTCGCGCGGAAAAATCGACTGTCGTGCCCTACCATGGTCAGGTGATTCATGAGACTCTCGGTCGAAACGCGGCTCAGCTCTTCGCCGTTTAAGCGCAGCGAGCCGCCGTAACCTCTGTTCCGCCCCATGAGTATGCCGGCAATCGTGGATTTCCCGGAGCCGGAAACACCGACCAGGGACACAAAGGACTGCGCGGGAAGCTCGAGCGTGATGCCCTTTAAGATTGGGCGGCTCTCCTCATAGGAAAAGCTGAGCTCTTCCATGCGGATGTCGATATGCCCCGCGCCGAGTTCTGCCTGTCCCGGCTCGGGTTCCGGGAGATCCAGAAAAGCAAAAATGCGGTCGCTCGCCTTCATGCCGTTCATACCGATGTGGAAGAAGCTGCCTAGGATGCGCATCGGCAGAAAGAACTCTGCCGCGAGCAGGATGAACATGAGCACGCCCGTAAGGGAGAGTTCACCGCTCGCAAAGCGGGCCAAGGCCGACACAATGCCGACCGCCGCACCGCCGTAGGCGATGATGTCCATGACCGAGGTGCTGTTTAACTGCATGGTAAGCACCTTCATCGTAATCTTCCGGAAGCGCTCGGACTCCCGGTCCATATCATCGGCCGCCGCTCGATCGGCCTGATAAATCTTCAGAGTGGTCATGCCCTGCAGCTTTTCGAGAAAGCTGTCTCCGAGCCCGTAGTAGATGTCAAAATAGCGGCTCAGAAGGCGCTTTGCGACCAGCATGACGAGCATGATGACCACCGGAATCAGCGGAACCGCGAGGAGCAGCAAGGTCGCTGTTCTAAGATCGATCGGGGACAGCACAAAGAACAGGGTGAGCGGCGCAAGCAGGGCGTAAAAGAACTGACTTAAATACCGGCCGAAATAGGTCTCGAGCTGCTCCACGCCCTCACCCGACATCTGCACCAGTTCGGCGCTGCCGATTTGTTCCCGGTAAGAAGGGCCGAGCCGCAGTATCTTTTGATAAATGCGGCCGCGGAGAATGCGCTTCACGTCCGCGCTCGCGCGGAAGCTTGCCGCGGTATAGAGGCGGTCACAGACAAAACGGAGTAAAAGCCCCGGTATGATAATTCCGAGCGCAACGAGAATGCGCTCCGTGCGGATTCCTTGCTTCCCGGCGTCCTCGATGAGCCCCGCGATGTTCCAAACAATCACAATCTGTACCAGGAGCGACAGCCACTGCCAGAGTATCTGGTAAACAACGTACTGACCGGCCCCCTTTAGGAGCCGTATGAGCCGCATTTTGATCATCCTTCTCCCCTCCCCTTTTTGCCTGTGTTTTTGTTTTGCATGCCCGTGCGTGCGTGCCGCACCGAGAGGAGCGGGTGGCGTATGAGCCGTTTTTCATCCTGCCGCTTCTTTTCAGGCGCTTCTCTCCTCATGTTCTGCTCCTCTTAAGCATGCAAACTCCGATTGCCGCTCCGAAGAAATCGGTTTTATTAAACTAAGTCCAGTATAGTGTAGACGGTGTTACCGTTTCAAGCGCTTCTACCCTGAACGCGCGCCTTCCGAGACTCCTCTGCGACCCAGCCGGTATGGCCTCACTCCGGGTGAGACTGTAGTGCTGACAAAGCCCGCGCGCTAAGCTATAATAAATTCGCACAATTCAGATCAATATTGTTTTTTCGGAGGGCAAGGCCATGTACCAAGATGAATTTTCGGCAATGACCAATGCGGCAGCTGCGAAAGTCGGCTTACTGAAGAAAAACCCCCTCGGGTATTTTCTCATGTCCATGCTGGCAGGCGCTTATATCGGCTTCGGCATTCTTTTGATTTTCACGGAAAGCGGCCTTTTGGCCGGTAACCCGGCAGCCAAGATTGTGATGGGCGCATCCTTCTGTGTCGCACTGAGCCTCGTGATCATTGCAGGCGCGGAACTCTTTACCGGCAACACCATGGTCATGACGGCCGGGATCCTCGATGGCAAGATAAGTGTGGCCGAACTCCTGAAGCTCTGGTGTGTCTGCTGGCTCGGCAATGTCGCGGGTTCCGTAGTGCTTTCCCTGCTCTTCTACGCGAGCGGTCTCCAGACCGGTGCGGTCGCGGAAGCCGTTGCGAAGGGCGCCTTTGCCAAGATGTCGGCCGGGTTTGTCCCGCTTGTATCGCGCGGCATCCTCTGCAACATTCTGATCTGTCTTGCGGTCTGGTGCGGTTTCCGCGTCAAGAACGAGAGCGCCAAGATTCTCATGTGCTTCTGGTGTCTCTTCGCCTTCATCACGACCGGCTTTGAGCACAGCATTGCCAATATGACCCTGCTCACCTCGGCGCTTTTAGTCCCCGCGGGGCAGGCTGTGAGCCTTGGCGGCTGGTTTTTTAACCTCGCGGCGGTCACCCTCGGCAACATCATCGGCGGTGCGGTCTTTGTGGCGCTGCCCTATTACATCGCTTCGAGAAAGCGCTGAGCACATTTCTCTGCCTGTTGACGCAAAAATCCCCGCAGCGGCCTGCCGGTCGCTGCGGGGATTTTGTTATCTGCGTTTTGTCATCTGACATTTGTTATCTGTTGTAAATGTAGAGCACCATCTCGCCGTTGGTCACAGCGCCGAGGTACAGCGTGCCGTCTTCCACTTGGAGAATGGTCCCGGAACCTTGGCTTCGGTTGCGTATATAGTACACGCCGTCCTTCGTATAGACCTCTCCGTTATCACGCACAGCAGCCTTGCCCTCCACGCGGAAGGTCAGCGATTCCGGCACATCGTCCGCTCTCTGTGTCTTGAACCGGTATTGACTCTCGTCATCCGCCTGCGAAATCTCACAGACATAATGCCAGGTTCCGGCGATGGTCTCATTCCCGGCATCATCGAGCAGGCTGCCGTCCCGATAGCCGTCCGGCGTGATTGTATTGCGGAGCATCTCCCCGGACGAATTCAGGTAATACCATTTGCCGTCAATCTGCCGCCAGCCGGTCGCCATGTACCCGTCCGCATCAAAGTAGTACCAGCTCCCCTGCATCTGTTCCCATTGGCCCGCGGCGTAGCGCCCGTCTGCGTACTGATACCACCAGCCCTTACCATCCCGCTGCCAGCCCGCAGCGAAAGTCGGAAGCGCCATTGCAGCGCTCAGCAGCATTGCCGCCAGTACCGTAGCCGGTTTTCTCTTCATCCCGATTCTCCTCCTGTTCACAGTTTTCTTCTCGCTGTCACCAATACACAGAATGAATCTCTTGAATCGAAATCTCGTTGCCATTTTTATAATACTATATTTTCAATATCTTTACAATACCCTTGTTTTTGTTCAATGCTTCCGTCCGATTCTTCCGGGTACTGTGTTCTTTTTGAACGCATTCTAACGTTATAGGACAAAAAGAGTTGGTGAAAAGTGCTTTACCCCCTTGATATACAAGGCCTTTCTCTGCTTATATCCTTCCCTGAAACAGTATGAAAGTTCAATCCCGACACGAGAGGATGCAATCACAAGGAAATGACACCAACTCTTTTTGTCCGCTTGGCCGCATTCTAACAGCGAAAACGCCGGTGTCCTTTCCGCTCGTTCGCGACAGGCATACCTCCGCCCATACAAACAAAAAAATAAGCCCCGCAACGCTGATTCCTCGCGTTGCGGGAGCTTTGTTTTAGAGGTTGTTCTGCCGGTTTCGGCGCGCTTCTTTTTTTAACTTCGCCTTCAGCGTGCGCCACATCTCAAAGACCGCCGTGATGACCGAGATGCCGGCCGCAATCGCGAACGCATACTGGATTGTTCTGGAACTGTAGTAGCTCGCTGCCTCGCTGTCACCGTGCACAATGGCGCTCATCGTGTAGTAGAGGCTGCTTCCCGGCACCAGGGGGATGATGCCGGAGATAAAGAAGATCGTAACCGGCGCCCGCTGCCATCTCGCAAGCAGCTCCGCATAGAGTGCGGTGAAAGCCGAGGCGAGAAAGCTCGCTGGAAACACCGCGCCGATGAGCTTCATGAGCAGTAAATACACGCCCCACTCCAGTGCGCCGCCGAGCGCCGCGATAAAGAGATACTTCCGCTTCAACTGAAATAAAATCGCAAAGCTTCCCGCCCCCATGAAGGCCGCCAGAAGCTGAATGACCACCGTGCGCATCGCCTCGCTCATACGCTGCTCTCTCCTATTTTCATCATGTTATGTTCAGGAGAGCATGTTGATCAGCGCCAGGCTCGCCATGAAACCGCAGGCCAGCGCGACTGTCCAGAGCAGACTCTCAAGAAGGCGCATCATTCCCGCCATGGTATCGCCCGACAGGACATCGCGCACCGCATTGGTCATCGCAATGCCCGGCACAAAGAGCATGACCTCTCCGATCATAATCGCATCCATGTGGAGGAAGGGCAGCGCCCGCACGGTTCCGCCGAGCAGGCACCCCGTCAGGAAAGACCCGACAAAGTTGTCAATGACCGGTGTCGGCGTGATTTTCCCGAGGCGCTTTCGCATTGCCGAGACAAGCAGCCCGAGTATACTCGCCGCAATCACATCGGATGTTGTTCCCGCGAAGAAGGCCGTAAAACTGCCGGCGCCGACCACATTGCCCGCATAATAGAGAAAATCCGAGTGCGGCTCCGAGCGAATGGCATCGAGCTGTTCCTTCAGATCTTCAATGGGCAGGGGCTGCCTGCAACAGCGACGGCTCAGCGCATTCAAATCCTCGAGCAGCGTGAAGTCGGTCGAGCCGCCGTTCCGGATGCGACGGGTCTGGGTGCGCTCCGTGCCGTCCGGAAAAATCATCGTGATGACGATGCTCGTGGTGATCACAAATACATTCATATGGGATGCGCCGTACGCCTTCCCCATGCGGGTCAAAGTATCTTCGACGCGATTTACCTCCGCGCCGCTCGCCATCAGAAGTTCTCCGATGTCCAGGAGGCGGTGCAGAAGCGCGCTGTGGCGCGCGCTGTTGTCGTCTGTCCATTGGCCTCCGTTGACGAGAGGCGACGTTGTCAATCCCATAAAATGTTCCCAGCCTTATTGATATTTAGTAGAGGCGAAGCTTTGCCGCAACGCGGTACTCTGCCGGAAGCTGCATCTCTGCGCTTGCCTCTCCGCCGATCTCCCAACGGGCAGCCGCCGGATTGTAATTGGAATAGACCAGCCAGAAGTTCGCCATGGTCGCGCCGAGGCTCAGCTGTCTATCCTCTTCCGTGGTCTTCTCGTCAGCGCCGTCGAGCAGGTAGAGATCCCGTCCGCCCTGCAGGTAGCGATAGGCCTGACGGTTGTGGAAGCTCGGCGCAAGGCTCGCCGCATAGAGCGCCTTGTCCAGCACCGGGTCAAACTGATCCTCGACAAAACTCGCTTCCTGTCCGAACTTCTCCTCAAAGAAAAGCGCCTGCTCGGAAATCTTCGGGGCAATGTGACCCGCGCGCGTGTCCACCTTTACATTTGCGGGCGTGTCGATATCCAGGCGCTTCTCCGCCCGCTCCGCTCTCGCATAGCCGACCGCGAGCAGGGCCGCCGCTTTCTTGTCACTCTCAATGCCGAGCGCGCGCTTGGTTGCCGCCTCATCGGTCAAGGTGAGCCAGCAGGCGGAAATGCCGAGCTCCGTGAGCTTCAACAGAAGTTGCTCGCTCACAAAACCTGCGTTTTCAAGCCAGCCTTCCTTTTCCTCCGAGAGCACCACGAGGTAGAGCGGCGCACGGAAGGCATTGCCGCCGTAACCTGCGATGCCCTCAAGCCCCGTGCCGATGCCGGCTGCGCAGTGCAGCTCCAGACCGATTTCCGGTAAAATGCGGGCCGTCTCTCCGAAATAACGCTCTACTTCCTGCAATGCAGCCGCCGGAACTTCCTTCTGCTCAAACGAGCGCAGTGACTGTCTCTCTTCAATCAGTGCTTCATAGTTCATAGTAAACCTCCGTTGCCTTTTACTTTCTCTCATTATACACAGATTTGCACTGCTTTGCAAAATGGCAAAACAAACTGTATTTCACTCTGTCTTTCTCAACATTTCGCCGAAAATGCAGGCTCTGCTTGATTTCACAGACAAAAGAGCCGACAATAGAATTGCTGCGTATGATGAACCGTCCATAGAAGGAGTTGTCATGAATACTACCATGTCCTATGAACACTTCATACAAGTCGCGGAGCTGAGAGCTCAGGTCATGGAAGCTGCCGCGCGCTTTGATTTTCGGGAGACACCGAAGGCTCTGCTCTTTGCAGAGCGCTGTCACGCCGGGCAGCGGCGCAAGGGACCCGCTAAGCTTCCCTACATCATCCACCCGCTGACCATGGCCTGCCACGCCTTGTCTCTGGGGCTCGCGGAAGATGAGCTGATTGCCACGGCGCTGCTCCACGACACCTGTGAGGACTGCCATTTGCTGCCGGAAGAGCTTCCGGTCAACGCAGCCGTACAGGAAGCCGTGCGCCGTCTCACCTTCTTTCCGGAACCCGGGGTGCCGCACGCGCGCGCGCGGGACAGCTACTTTGCGCGAATTCCCGGCAACCGCACTGCGGTTCTGACGAAGTTGCTGGATCGTTGCAACAATCTCTCCTACATGGCCTACGGCTTTTCGCGGGAAAAGCTGCTCGATTATATCGATGAGACCGAGCGCGCCGTGATTCCGCTGCTCAACTACGCCAAGCAGCACTTTCACCGCGACCGCGACGCGCTGTTCCTCTTAAATTATCAAATGTATTCCGTGATGAACTCGATTCGCGCTCTGCTTGAGCGGGATCTTTGAGTCATAGAATAAGTGTTATCGGCCAAAAAGAGTTGGCAGAAAACCTCGCAACGCCGGCAGAAGTCGGCACTGCGGGGTTTTTGTCTTTGGGAAACCCTGCGTAAGACCGGACAAAAAACGGGATGTGCGAAAGCACATCCCGTTCTTCTTATTTCGTTGTAATCATTTCGATACCGTGCAACAGGGTATCTTTGTCGATGGCGCCGCGCGCCTGCGCGGTCATCATACCGTTTGCATCGATAAAGTAGGTGCAGGGAATCGAAAACACACCGTAGGTTCTCGCCGCGTCCTGTGCCGTATCGTAGAGAATCGGCAGGCTGTAGCCCTGCGCCGCGACAAAGTCCGAGGCGCTCTTCACGGTCTCTCGGTTGCCGTCGGTCAGGTTGACCATGAGGAACTGAACCTCTGTGCCGCGCTCCTTGTAGACCTCATTGAACTCCGGCATCTCCGCGCGGCAGGGGCCGCACCAGCTCGCCCAGAAGTTCAGGACAATCGGCTTACCCTTGTACTCCGAGAGCTTGTGCACCGTGCCGTCGGCCTCCTGCACCGTAAAATCCGGTGCCGCAGTCAGCGCCTCGCTGCTCTCCTCCGCGGTGCTCTCCGCGCCCGCCTTGGACGCAATGCTGTCCTGTCCCTCAGCCGCCGGACTCTCGGCAGCCGTCGTGCTCTCGGCTTCCGCCTGCAACTGGGAACCCGCCTGCTTTGCGGCGAGCTTCCGGTAAAGCGTGCCCGCGCCCACCAGAAGAACCAACAGCACCAGTGCCAGAATCCATGTTGTTTTTTTCTTCATGCAGTATTTCCTTACTATCCGTTCAGGGCGTGAGCAAAACCAACAGGCGTCCCATGGTGCCGGTCGCCATCAGGATGCCGACCAGAATCAGAAAAACGCCGCTCACGCGGTTAATGATGCCGTAGTGCGATTTAATGATCGCGAAGCTCTCTTTCAGCCTGTCAATCAGCGCAGCGCTGAGTAAAAACGGCACGCCGAGCCCCAGCGAATAGGCGAGTAACATGCGCACCCCCTCGCCCGCATGCCCGCTCTGCGAGGCAAGCGCGAGCGCCGAGCCGAGGAACACGCCGACGCAGGGTGTCCAGCCGATTGAGAAGATTGCACCAAAGAGCATCGAAGAAAAGAAGCCGAGCTCTGTGGTGCCGAGACTCCGCGCCCCGCCCCGGAACAGCTGAAAGCGGAGCACACCGAGAAAATTGAGTCCGAAGACAATCACGATCACACCCGAAATCAGATTGACCGCTGTCCTGTGTTGTCCGAGAAAGCCGCCGACCGTTCCCGCAAGCGCCCCCATCGCCATAAAGACGAGACTGAAGCCGAGCACAAAACCGGCCGCATTCCGAAGCGTCTTTCCGAGACTACGCTCACCGCCGCCCGCAAAATAGCTCACATAGACCGGCAGGAGCGGCAGGAGACAGGGGGAGATGAAGGTGATCATGCCCTCCAGGAATGAAATCAGATATTGCATCAGTCGAGCGCTTCGTCGAAGACGCGCTTCACAGCGGCCTTGATTTCATTGTGACCCATGCCGATATGGGCCTCGAACTTCTTCACGCCGTCCAGATAGAGGGTCGGCACCGCATAGTAATCGAATTTCTCAATGAATTCCGGCTCTCTGGTCTCTTCGACCTCCCGGATGTGAAGAGTCTTGTAAGCCGGATTTTCCTCCATCAGCTCACGAATGCCCTTGTGCGCCTTCGCGCAGTACCCGCAGTCATCGCGGGTAAAGAGTAAAATTTCTTTTGCCATAACTTCCTTTCCGTCAGGCGAGCAGCGGCTTCATCGCTGCCGCCAGCTTCTCCTTTTCCTTCTTGGCCTCGTCCATGCCCTTGCCCTTCGTCGTGAAGTAAGTCTTGATCTTCGGCTCGGTGCCGGACGGACGTACAATAACCGTTTCGCCGTTCTCCAGCGCAAACAGGAGAATATTGGCGCGCGGCAGACCCGTCGTCTCCGCCTGCTCAAAGTCCGTGACCTTGGTGACCGCATAGCCCGCGAGTTCCTTCGGCGGATTCTTGCGAAGCGCCTCCATGATGCCGCTCATCTTCTCCATGCCGGAGAGACCCGGGAACTCAAAGCTGTCGACCGCGTTCAGATAGTGACCGTAGGTCTCGTAAATCTCCTCGAGGCGCGCCTTAATCGAAGAGCCGATGCTCCGGTAGTAAGCCGCCATCTCACAGATCAGCATACTCGCGACGACAGCGTCCTTGTCGCGGACATAGGTGCCTGCGAGATAGCCGTAGCTCTCCTCGAAGCCGAAGATGAAGCGCTCCGCCTCATTCTCGCTCTCCAGTCTGTGAATCTGGTCGCCGATCCACTTGAAGCCCGTGAGCACGCTGCGAAGTTCCACGCCGTAGTGCTCTGCGACCTTGTCCGCGAGCTGGGTCGAAACCACCGACTTGACCGCAACCGGCCGCTCCGGCATGGTGCCGGCTTCTTTTCTGCCCGCCGCAATGTAATCGAGCAGCAATACGCCCATCTCATTGCCGCTCACGAGTTCGTACTCGCCGTCCGGTGTCCGCATCGCAATGCCGACGCGGTCCGCATCCGGATCCGTCGCGAGCATCAGATCCGCGCCGGTCTCCTTTGCGAGTGCAAGTCCCTTCTCGAGCGCCTCAAAAATCTCGGGGTTCGGATAGGGGCAGGTCGTGAAGTAGCCGTTCGGATACTCCTGTTCTTTGACTATCGTCACATCCTCGACGCCGATGTCTTTCAGGACACGCGTCACCGGCACGAGACCGGTTCCGTTCAGCGGCGAGTAGACGAGCTTTAAGCCCGCCGTCTTGCAGATGCCCGGGCGTACCTGGCGGGACTCGACCGCCGCATAGAAAGCCTCCTTGCAGTCGTCGCCGACAAAGCGGATCAGGCCCTTCTCAACGCCCTCCGCAAAGCTCATGAACTTTGCGCCGCCGAGCACATCGGTCTTCTGAATCGCCGCGTAGACGACAGCGGCATCCTCATCCGTGACCTGGCAGCCGTCCGCACCGTAGGCCTTGTAACCGTTGTACTTTGCCGGGTTGTGGGAAGCCGTGATCATGATGCCCGCGTTGCAGTTGTAGTAGCGCGTCGCAAACGAGAGCGCCGGAACCGGCATGAGCTCGTCGTAGAGGCGCACCTGAATGCCGTTTGCCGCGAGCACGGAAGCCGCGTCGCGCGCAAAATTCCAGCCCTTCAGGCGGCTGTCATAGCTGATGGCGACCGTCTGGCTGCCGCCCTTCGTCTTCACCCAGTCCGCGATGCCCTGGGTTGCCTGGCGCACCACCCAGATATTCATGCGGTTTGTCCCGACACCGAGCGTCCCGCGAAGTCCCGCCGTACCAAAGCTGAGGCTCGCGGCAAAGCGCTCGCGAATCGCATCCTCATCTCCCGCAATTTCCGTGAGTTCTCTCTTTAAGTCAAAATCAACCAGTTCTGCCTTGCACCAACGACTGTACTCGTCCCGATACATTCGGATACCCTGCCTTTCTCACCTTTTGCGCTGTCATTTTGAGCCGCCGTTTGAACGGCAGACTCTGTGTTAAGAATACTCGATTCCACGCACTTCTGCAAGCTGTGCCTAATTTTGAATCAAGCGCACAAAAAAAAGAGCGGGACATTTCTGCCCCGCTCTTCCAAAAAGCAAATCTTACTTCAGGGTGACCTTTGCGCCGACTTCCTCGAGGGACTTCTTCAGAGCCTCAGCCTCTTCCTTGGAGATGCCGGTCTTCACCATCTTCGGTGCGCCGTCAACCAGCTCCTTTGCCTCCTTCAGGCCAAGGGCAGTTGCCTCACGGACAACCTTGATGACCTTAACCTTGTTTGCGCCGACCTCGGTGAGCTCGACATCAAACTCGGTCTTCTCCTCCTCAGCTGCTGCGCCGCCCGCTGCCGGACCTGCGACAACAACACCCGCTGCTGCGGAAACACCAAACTCCTCCTCGCAAGCCTTAACAAGCTCGTTCAGCTCGAGAACGGAGAGCTCCTTCAACGCGTCAATGAATTCCTGCGTGCTTAACTTTGCCATCTCTGTATCCTCCTATATCGTGGAATAAATGTTTGATAATGCTTCTGGAACCTGCGGCTTACTCCGCAGCCGGTGCAGCGTCCTTCTCTGCAATCTGCTTGATGACGCGTGCAAAGTTCGTGATCGGGCTCTGCATGCTGCCGAAGAGTCTGCCGAGCAGCTCCTCTCTCGACGGAACCGCTGCGATCGCAGCCATTCCCTTTGCGTCGTAAGCAGCGCCCTCGACGATACCGCCCTTGATCTCAAGCTTCGGTGCGGTCTTCGCAAACTTCGCGAGCACTCTGGCAGCAACCGTTGCGTCGTCCTTGCTGACTGCAAGCGCCGTCGGTCCCTCCAGATAAGCGTCGAACTTCTCGAAGTCCGTGCCCTTTGCAGCGATGCGGACCATCGTGTTCTTATAGACCTTATAGACCACGCCGGCTTCTCTCAGCTGCTTTCTGAGCTGGGTATCCTGCTCGACCGTGAGGCCGCGGTAGTCAACGACCACTGCAGAGCTTGCGCCGTCTAAGAGCGCAGCGATTTCCTTCACGACCGGCTGCTTCTGGTCGATCTTAGAATCTCTCATCTCGTTTCCTCCTTCTTCCGTACTTGCAAAACAAAAGAACCCGCCTGCCGCACGACAGACGAGTTCGTAATATTCACAGATGTGAACATCCTCCTCGGCGGACAAGAGTTCCTTACGCCATTGGCGTCCGCTGTCTTCGGCAAGAGTATTCTAGCTGTTAAAAGCTAACACGAAATCAGCTTTTTGTCAAGCTTTTAGTTTGCAATCTTCGCAGTGTTGAGCTTCACGCCCGGGCCCATGGTGCTCGTGAGCACAGCGCTCTTCATGTAAGCGCCCTTCAGGGACGACGGCTTCGCCTTGTTCAGCGCATCCAGCAGCGCCTGAAGGTTCTCTCTCAGCTGCTCCTCGGTGAAGGAAGCCTTGCCGACCGGGCAGTGGATGATGTTGGTCTTGTCCAGACGGTACTCAACCTTACCTGCTTTGATATCGGCAATTGCCTTGGTCAGATCCATCGTGACCGTGCCGGACTTCGGGTTCGGCATGAGGCCCTTCGGGCCGAGCACCTTACCGAGACGACCGACAACGCCCATCATGTCCGGGGTAGCGACGACGACATCGAAATCAAGCCAGCCCTCGTTCTGAATCTTCGGGATCAGCTCCTGGCCGCCGACAAAATCAGCGCCCGCTGCCTTAGCCTCATCCTCCTTCGGTCCCTTTGCAAACACGAGGATGCGGACCGTCTTGCCGGTGCCGTGCGGGAGAACAACCGCGCCGCGGATCTGCTGATCTGCGTGGCGGCCGTCCGCGCCCGTGCGGACATGTAACTCGACCGTCTCATCGAACTTCGCATTGGCGGTCTTCTTGATCACGCCGACTGCATCTGCAACATCATAGTACTGGCTGCGGTCAACGAGCTTCGCTGCCTCTGTATATCTCTTTCCGTGCTTCATGGTCTCATCTCCTCCCCATTAGTCCTCGACAACAATACCCATCGAACGGGCTGTGCCGGCAATCATGCTCATAGCCGACTCAATGCTCGCTGCGTTGAGGTCGGGCATCTTCATCTCGGCGATCTTCTTCACTTCGTCCTTCGAGATGGTCGCGACTTTCTCCTTGTTCGGAACACCGGAAGCCTTCTGCAGCTTGCAAGCCTTCTTCAGAAGCACTGCTGCCGGCGGGGTCTTGGTGATGAAGCTGAAGCTTCTGTCTGCGTAAACCGTGATGACAACGGGGATGATGAGATCGCCCTTGTCAGCGGTTCTCGCGTTGAACTGCTTCGTGAACTCAACAATGTTCACGCCGTGCTGGCCAAGAGCCGGACCTACGGGTGGAGCCGGGGTCGCCTTGCCTGCCGGAATCTGCAACTTGATGTAGCCAGTAACTTTCTTTGCCATAATGGCACCTCCTTGTGGTCATGACGGGGCTTATGCCCCTTCCACGCAACCTTCCCTTGCGGGAAAATTACAACTTCTTTACCTGGGTGAACTCGAACTCCACCGGCGTCTCTCTGCCGAACATATCGATGGGCAGCGTCACGGTTCTCTTCTTCTCGTTGATTGCCGCTACCTTGCCGACCGCGTCCTTCCAGGGGCCGCTGACAACGGTGACGGTATCGCCGGGCGCAAACTCCAAAACGACCTCGCGCACCGCCGTCTGCTCTCCGCCGCCAAAGCCGAGCTTCTGCATCTCCTCCTCGGAGAGCGGCACCGGTTTGGATCCCGGTCCCACAAAGCCCGTGACACCTCGCGTGTTGCGGACAACATACCAGGTCTCATCGTTCATAATCATGCGGATTAACACATAGCCGGGGAACATCTTCCGCTCAATCGTCTTTTCGACATTGTTCCGGAGCTCCGTGACCGGCTGTGTCGGAACGGAAACCTCCAGGATCTGATCCTGTAACTTCCGGTTCTCCACAGACTTCTCGATATCAACCTTCACCTTGTTCTCGTATCCCGAATAGGTATGCACAACATACCAACTTGCTTCAGCCATGCGCTCTCCCACTTCTCACTGAAATACGCGTGTCAGCCCCAACCGGAAAGCCCAGTCGAGTACGGCAATAATCGTGCCCAGCACGAGGGAGACTGCAACGACCGCAGCGGTCTGCTTTGCCAGCACTTCCTGTGTCGGCCAGACAATCTTTCGGAATTCGGCTTTCAGGCCATCCACAAATCCCTTTTTCTCGGAATTTGTCTTCTCGTTCTCAGCCATCTTGCTTCCTTTCTCAAAGATTACTTTGTCTCTTTGTGCAATGTGTGCGTCTTGCAGAATCTGCAGTACTTCTTCACTTCCATACGATCCGGATGCGTCTTCTTATCCTTTGTCGTATTGTAGTTGCGCTGCTTGCAGTCTGTGCAGGCAAGAGTAATTCTCGTACGCATGGTCTCCACCTCCCATTTCAAATTTGCCGATTGAAGTCAAAAAAAAAAGGCCTCTCATCTTCTATCGCAGAGTCACTATAGCGCATCCCGGGGGTGCTGTCAAGGCGCACCCCCAAAGAAACGTGCATTTTCTCTAGTCTTCCGGCACAATGCAGAGGCAGACCGACATCACGGCTTCCGCGCCCGCCGCCCGGAGCACCCGGGCCGAGGCCTCAATCGTGCTCCCGGTTGTGAAAATATCGTCAACCAGAATTATGCGGCGCACACCGCGCGCCGAAAGCAAGCCCTCGTCCGCGCGGAAAGCTTCTGCGAGATTCCGGATTCTCGCGTCCGGCCCGAGGCTCTTCTGGGCCTCTGTCTTCTTGTGTCGCAGCAGAAGGTCCGTATAGAGCGGCAACCCGAGTTCTTTTGCGACTTCCCGCGCGAGTTCCTCCGCCTGGTTAAAGCCGCGGCTTCTGCGTCTTTCCGGATGTAACGGCACCGGGAGCAGGCAATCCGCCCGAAAATTCTTAAGTTCCGCCGCAAACTTGAGTGCCAGCAGGCGTCCGAGCGGCGCGAGATACTCTTTTTTATGGTGATACTTAACCGCAGCCATCGTGCGGCGCATACAGTCATCGTAAAAGAGGAGCGCCAGATTTTTTTCAAAGCTCCGCTCTCTCGTCTCACAGGAATGACAGTAGCGCGCCTGTTCATCCGCAAGCGTGCGCCCGCATTTCAGGCAGCGCGGTTCCCGCACAAAATCAAGTTTCTTCACACAGAGCGGACAGATGCGCTGTCCCTTCGGCAGGACAATTTCGCCGCAGACCGGACAGCGACGCGGAAAAATGACGGAGAGCAGCGTCTCCGCAAAGCTCTCCCCGAGGTTCTCACTCAATCTCAGCCTCCTGCCGCAACAACTCCCGCAGCCTGTCTGCCAGGCCGGTATAGCGCCCGAGCTCCTTGGTATTCGCGACCATTTCATAGAAATAAGACGGCTCCCCGATCAGAACCACGCACTTCTTTGCGCGCGTCACCGCCGTATAAATCAGATTGCGCGTCCTTAGCATCCTCGGACCGCTAAAGACCGGAATCACGACGGCCGGGTACTCGCTGCCCTGCGACTTATGAATCGTAACCGCATAGGCGAGCTCTAACTCTTCGACATCCGCAAAGCCGTACTCGACCTCCCGCCCTTCGTCGAAGCGGACGGTCAGGGTCTCCGAGAAGCGGTTGATGTCGGAAAGAATCCCCACATCGCCGTTGTACACCCCGCGCTGGTAATTGTTCTTGATCTGCATGAGTTTGTCGCCGACCCGGAACAGCGCGTGGGGAAATTCCCGCTCCGCTTTTCCGTGCCCCGGCGGATTTAACTTGGCCTGCAACACGGGGTTCAGTCCCGCGACGCCGAGCGCGCCGCGGCGCACCGGCGTGAGCAGCTGGATGCTCTTCGCATCCGCGCCGACATAGGCCGGCAGTTTTTCCGTGATGAGCCGGAGCATGGTCTGGATCACGCCCTCCGCGCTTCCCTGCCGGATAAACAGAAAGTCCTTACTTCGCTTTCCGAGGTCTATAGGCTCCTCGTCCATCATCTTATGGGCATTCACCACAATATCGGATTCCGCAGCCTGACGGTAAATCTGCGTGAGCTGCGCGACCGGCAGACAAGCGGAGGCAATCAAATCGCGGAGCACATTGCCCGCGCCGACACTGGGCAGCTGATTGCTGTCGCCGACCAGAATCAGGTGGGCGCCGACCGGCACCGCGAGGAGCAGCGCATGGAAGAGCCGTAAATCCACCATACTCATCTCATCGATGATGATGCAATCGGCCTCGAGCGGCTGCTCCTTGTTGCGGTCGAAGCGGACCGTGCTCCAGCTCTCCCGCCCGGTATCTCCCTCCTCGTCGCCGGTCGGTGCGCCCGTGACTTCGAGCAGGCGGTGTATGGTCTTTGCCTCCCGCCCGGTCGCCTCTGTCATCCGCGCCGCCGCGCGCCCGGTCGGCGCCGCGAGCAGAATCTCCGCGCCCTCCGCCTCAAAGCAGCGGATAATCGCATTGATGGTCGTCGTTTTGCCGGTGCCGGGACCGCCGGTGATTACGAGCAGGCCCGACTGCACAGCCGCGAGCACAGCGCGCCGCTGGGTCTCGTCGAGCACGAGTCCGGCCTCCTCCTCTTCGAGCAGGGCGAGCTGTTCCTCCGCGCGCGTATGCCCCGCTGTCTCCCGGATATCCAGCTCTTTTAACATCGCGGCGACATGCAGTTCCATGCGGTCATAGTTTGCGAGATACACCCGTGTTTCGTCCGCGTCGTTCGGGGCATGCCGGAGGACCAGTCGCTTTTCCATCTGCAAATCCAGCAACAGCTGCCGCAGGTTCTCCGGCTCCAGACGGAGCAGTGCCTTCAGGCGCTCCGTGAGCAGCGACGCAGGGAGATAGCAGTGTCCCTCCTGCACGGCGAGGCGCAGCACATAGAGCACCGCGCTCCGGATTCGGGTCTCCGCGTCCGCACGGACGCCCATGCGCCGCGCGATTTCATCCGCGGTCTGAAAACCCACGCCGCTCAAATCGTCCGCGATTCGATAGGGGTTCTCGCGGAGCAGGGTGTAGA
>ERZ773037.97-NODE-97-length-43331-cov-7.177812_pt1 | contig 43331 bp, 61 predicted proteins | sample MGYA00511466_ERZ773037 | MGnify/ENA primary metagenome ERZ773037 (study PRJEB29015, sample SAMEA2738146) | human oral metagenome | biome: human oral; feature: human-associated habitat; material: saliva | place: China | collected 2202 ... | reverse complement strand
GGGGGGGGGGGTCACTCAACGCCGATACGATCTGACGAAGCACCTACGCTCTGCAAAGCCCAATAAAGATACTTATTGTCGTTGACGCTCAAGTCTTTATGTAAGGCGCTAATAGTCGCCTTTGTATTGTAATAGGCGGCAATAGTGACGGCTCGCCGGACATACGAAGCCTCAAGCATGTTTTCTAGTGCTTTGTTGTATTTTTCGGAAAGTTCGCCGATTTTTTGGGCTGCAGTGTCCGGGTTGCAGGTTGCGCCGCTTTGCGCGGCTGAGACTCGCAACCCGCGTTGTTCGCTAGCGTTAAGCCCGTTGATATCGCGGATATCACGCGGGTTCCAACCTTGCGTGCGTAGTGCGTTGATGCACGCGCCGATCTGTTCGCGCGCCTTGGTGAGTTCAACCTTGCAGGTGTCGAAGCGCTTGGCGGCCTCACGTAAGGCCGCTGGGTTATATAGGCCGCTAACATTTTCGTTATAGGCTTTTGCGAAAATGTTAACAGCGTTTTTAGGGATCAAAAATTGCCGCCGGTCGGCAGCAAAAAAAGTGACATTTGTCATGTCTTTAGTCTTAATGTTTCCCATTGTGATGTTCCTAACATGTCTCTCTGTGTAGTTCTCAATGTGATATTTCCCACGTTTCACATCCGCTATATTGTGTGGTACGTGTCATAGTGTGTTCTCACGGTCCCATTTTCTTACCTCCTATCGGGTTCCGTTCCCGTTTCCTTATGTATATATACTATCGCACGCACGCGCCTATAGCAAGAAAAATAGCCCTAAATTCAAGTGAACTAGCACACATTTACGCGCCTATATATGCGTCACGCGCGCCTATGCGAAAATTTGCCTAAAAACACCCCATGCCAAAACGCACTGTAAGCCAATCTAACGGCCTTTAATTCAAACATAGTACTATATACCTAGTCGCAAAGTTAGGCTGTCAGATTGGCTTACATGAAACCGCGCTAAAACAGCCCAAACGCACAAAAAGCCATGCGCTAGGCATGGCTACAAACAAAACGGGCATACAAAAAGACACTAGCTAAAAAGCTAGTGTCTTAATGCTTGCGTGAATCAGTTCACAAAGTAGTCACCGTTAGCGATTTGCTCAAACGCTGTGACCCAAACGCTTAAGATATCTAAAATGCCGTCACCAAGCGTTTCTGTGTCACTTTCGTCCATTTCGTCGAAAATATCGAGCACTCGCCAAATCGCGCGGGTAGCGTTCGAAAGGTGGTAGCCCTCCCAACCGCGCGCGTCTGATTGAACAATGTCCTTGCAAACGTCGTGCAAGTGCCAGATAGAGTCAACAGGTAGCTTACTGTTAAGTTCATCACTTAAAGCCGACTCGTTTTCGACCAAAAGCCTAGCGACGGCCCTAATTCCGCGTGCAATTTCCGCAAAATTGCGTTGTTTTTCAGAGAGTGCGAACACGTCCAAACTTGACTCGATAGCATTGGACGGCGTCGCGCGCGCCGCGTGAGTGGCAAGGCCATAGCCATTAGCTAAAGCGTATGGCCAAACCGCGCCGGGTAGCATTTTTTCGATAGCGTTCGCATCGTCGCACATGGTATAGGTTGCGTCGCCTTGCGTGACCGCCGTCTCAAACATAACGCGGCCGTCGTCGACAATATCCAGGGTAATCTCAATCTCGATTTGACCGCCCGGTGCATCTTCCCAAACAAAGATAACGCCGTTCCACTCCCATTCAAGCGTGTTGTAGTTGCGTTCGGTGTGGAAGTTGTCAAGAACGTTGCTCATGTCACATGTCCTATCTGTGTCGTTGTTGTGTGTGTTGGTTTGGGTGGGTTAGTTTTGCCCTATCCCCTGCCCATGTAAATATAATAGCGGACTATCCGCATATTTACAAGTTATTTTAGTGTGTAGTAGGTCACAATTGAGGGCTCGCTAGTGCGATACTGGCTAGCGCGTCACTGCCACTAACCCAACCTGCCAAAATTTCCCTAATGGTGTCGATTCCAGGTTCATTAGTGACAAACGTCTCAAAACGCTTGACATTAGCGCACTTAAGTCTTACAATGTAACCTTTGTCATGTTCGAACATGGTTACCTTGCCAATTTCGTTATAACGGCTGTAGATAAAGCCTAGCTCTGTATATTTTCCCGGCTGTCGGTTGGCACGAACATTAGCGACATACCTAGGGCTAGTGTTAGGGTAGGCTTGCACTAGGGCAATATCTTCAAGTCCCCATTTTGGTTTGTCTGTGTTCTTGCTCACTTTAATTCTCCCTTTGTATGTATGTTTTGAGGTGGGCACGACTTACACCCCATGCCCTTAGGTGCGTGAGTTAGCTAGCACAGTCAGGATAGTGCCAAATTTCGTCCCAAAATTCGGCTATTTCCTCGTCTTCAAGCAACATATCTAACATGCCGAAAGTGTCTAAAATCATATGGAACCCGAAAGCCCAATTTTGCAACATATTGACATAGCGCGGGCTAACGTCTCCATACGCTTTCGCTTCACGCCATAAACTATAGGCGCTGTCTAAAATTCCGACTAGGTCAGCAAGCATATCTTTAGGGGTAAGCAAGTCAACAGATTCGCCATAGAGAAAATTGTATTTAACCCATGCGCCGGTTAGGCTACCACCAACCAACGTTTTAGTATCGCTAGCGCCCCATTTGCTGTACACCATGCGAACCAGCTCTAAACGCTTTTTGAAGATAACGTTAGCTAAGTCACAAGCGTTGTAGCGCTTAAGGATGAACTTTGCACCCATGCGCTTCACTGGTTCGAAGCTTTCGGACTCGATAGCCGCTAGCTGCCATTCTTCCCGCTGCTTGTATGACGGCATTTGAACGTTTTTCATGTCATTGTCTTTCTGTGCGTGTTTTTGGTTGGGGACGTATTGTTAGCCCGTCCCCTTGGCTTATGTCTATATCCTATAGAAAATATGAGGATATAGCAAGTTTTTAGGGCATGTGATAGGTCACATTCTCGCTAGTGTACTCAGATAGGCTAAAAATTGATTCGCCATACTCACCGGTGATAGGTTGCAGCTTGTAAGCTTGCTCACACTCACGGTTGCGTAGAGACCACCATACCCAATTAATAGGTTCGTGGCAAGGATCACACAACCCGTAGGCATAACGCGCGCGGTCCAACAAAGTTTCAGGGTGACCTAACCAGACTTCAAACATTTGTTGTAACAAATCGTCTTGCTCTACCCTGTTAGGGCTAACAAACAAAAACCGATCCGTGTCACCAAATTCATAAAAAGCCCATGCCCACCCAATACAGGCGCCGGAAGCTATGAATTGCGTCACCTTGTCCTTGCCGTTGATCACGGTCGGGAGAGCCGATTCTTCACGACCAATAAGGTTTGTCAAGGCAAACCCGACGCTTAGGCCACCAAAGACACTAACCGTTTTTTCTAGCAACTCAGCTACCGCTATGTAATATACGTCAATGTTTTCAGTGTCAACATTTTCACCTAGCGCGCCGTCAGCTTCAGCGAATTCTAATTCTAAGGTTAGCGCGTTTGTAATGTAATACATATGCGCAAGCTGAATAAAGTGCGTGCCAACTGCTTTTTTAGAAAATCGTTCAGGCTGTAAAAAGCTTGCTTCTTCACCAATGTGACGCAATTTACTGTCATAATAAATGTTATTCTTAAACCTGATGTATTCTAAATCTGCCATTAGCTTTGTGTACGCTTCGTGAATTTCCGCACACAATGCATTGCCTAGTTCGATCTTCATTGCTGCATCTAAAGCGCGCGAGCCAATGTGTGAAGTCAACCAATATTCACGCATTTTCAGAGTCCTTTCTCTCTGTCGTTATGTATATATAGTATCAGTATATTTTCTTGCTAGCAAGTAATATGAGAGTGAGTTAAGTCACTCAATGCACCAACGGACGTTAAACCATTCAACCAACGTCCAAAGCGCGCCCCATTTGTCAACCAAAGCCGGGCTCATTTTATCGAACGGCAATTCGTGGTATGCCTCAGCTAACGTTTTTCCTGCGTCATATACGCTAGAAACTGCAATCGACTTATCAAACTGACCATTAGTTAGGTACTGCAACATATCAGCCGGCTTAGGCCGAACGTCCTTGTAATATGACGTTTCCCACTCTAAGCCGTCGGTAAGCTCATAGAATTTTTTAGCCATTTCGCGGTAAGCCATCCTAAAGTGTAGGGTTCCCCACATGTCGCTAGCGAGCGCCTGTTCCATTTTTCTTTGTCCTATCAATCAGTGTGTTGTCAATATTTTTTAAGTGGCAGGGCCGGGTCTATCCGACCCTGCCATATTGCTAGCCAATGGCTAGGATGTGCACCCTAGCGGGTACGGGACCGGTCAACGTGGGTGAGCTCACACTCTTCTACGATCTGCCAGAACGCGTCAGAGCTCACAGCGCTAACGTAGCACGACTTGGGGACATACCAACCGAACGCACGGTCGATAATCGCTTCGATATCAAATTCGTCTGCGAACTCTCCCAAGGCCCCGATAACCGCGCCCTCAACTTCGTTCATGTAGCCGTAGAATTCCAGGTCCTCTACTTCCAAGCCCTGCTCATCGGCGATAGCCCACAGGGCTTTAGCGTCACGTACCATTTGCATTTGTCTTATCCTATCTGTGATTGGGTGGGAACATATTTTATTGGCTGTTCCCTTGCCTCATGTAAATAGTCTATAGAAAATATGGGGAAGATTCAAGCTTTTAATATGTGGCCTTAGCCACATTATGTTCAGCGGTTACCCGGTAGCCAGTCGGGAAACTCAACGGCGGCGCGACGCGCTACACACTCACGGCCCACCGTGTACACCAAGCGGACAACCTGCCAGGTGACCAACGCCACTAGCCAGAACATAGCCAAACCAGCAAGCCACCAAGCCCCATTGTTAAACAGAATGTCCTGCCAAATGGTGGGCTGATCGGTTAGGCCGTAGCCGGTGACGATAGCCCACACGGAACGCGGCCCGTCTAGGATCACGCCCGCTAGGTCGGACATTTCAGAGCGCAGGTAGTAGGCTAAGCCGCCGGTGATAGTGGCCAGTGCCACAGTCTCAAGAATCTTGTTGCGCATTGTTCGCATCTCCCTTTGTGTGTGTTGTATAGCGTCTGTCGCTATGCCTCTAGTCTATCGCATCGCGGCTACCAGTGCCAGTATATTTACTGTGTTGCTAGTCACATAATGTTTAGACTATTGCGCTTGCGATTCACATCGCTTGCATGTCTATAGACTACCGCGCCACCCACACAGATGCAACCTAAACCAGGGTGACATAACACACACTAACCAAATGCACGCAAACTATTTACAACAACAAACGTTCGTGTTATCACGCGCGCGCGCGTTAATAAAATAGGCATAAACATTTTTGCGTGCGCTAACACACAAACACTTGCAAATCAATATGTTTAATCTCACAACACACTAAAACGTTCACTACACATAACAAGCACAATGTCAATAGCTGCAACATGTGACACTAGTAACACGAATGCGTCACATTTCGGGTTTGTCATGTCTTTAACCAATTGTCTGTTAGCAACACCACAAAAAAATCTATTGACAAAAAGCAATTTCATCAGGAAAAACGCTTGAATCACACAAAAAAGTGACCCACCCAACAAGCCAAGGTACTTTGTCAGGGGTAATCAGGGCCCCATGTGACCCATTCGTGTGGGGAAGATCACCCCAAGGGGGTATTAAAACTATTGTCAGGTCAAAGACAGGTCGGCGGTGGACAGACATTTACCCCTCCCCGAGCATATACAACATCTGGCTAAAAGGCAAACAAATAGCCCTGCAACCGCGCGTTTTGCTGGTTACAGGGCTATTCACTGACACAAGATACACACCGAAAGGAGGTGCGCTTAGTCTACAGCCTTTTTACTTGAGTTACAAGCACTTTCTAGGTTTCTGACTAGTGTCGTTTATCTCTTCCTGTAACACGTTGGCTTGGTTGTCTGGCTTTCGTTGGAATGGTGCGGTTTTTGCCTTGTATGACTCGAACATGTGTACAAAACGTGTAGTTGAGGTGTAGTCAAGGTGTAGTTAAAATATAAGCACAGTCTTAGACATCCGTTGCATAGAAAGGATCAGCTAATGCCTATCAGGAATGAGGATCGGCTGAATGAATGGCCGCGTGGCGCTAAGCGTACTGACTTTGTTACGCGCCGTGAGGCTTTGAAGCTGTTGGGGTTGTCGCCTACGTCGCGCGGGTCTTTGATCAAGTTGGTTGAGCGTGGAGAGTTGCGCGAGTTTGTGCCGTTGAACGCTAACGGCGTTTTGCTGTTGCGTGCTGAAGTTTTGCGTCTGGGTAAGGGTGGTGTTTTGGTTGGCTAGTTTTTATTTTGGGGTTTCGGGTGTTCCGGTGTCTCAGGGCTCTATGGTGGCTTTGCGTAACGGCCATTTAAGGCACTCTAAGGGCGTGGCCCTTACTAGGTGGCGTGGCTTGGTGTTTAAGGCCGCGTATGAGGCTTGCAGGGGCCTTAACGTGGATGTTCCGTTGGATGGTCCAGTGCGGTTGCGTCTGGTTTTTGTTTTGCCGCGCCCTAAGCGGCCAAGGTTTGGGTTACCGGCGGTTAAGCCTGATCTGGATAAGCTGGTTCGCGCTGTTGGCGATGCTCTGTGTCCGTCTAGTGGTCCGCGTGTGTTGCGTGAGGATTCACGAATCGTACATGTTGACGCTTATAAGGTTTATGCCGAGTATCCGATTCAGCCGGGTTTGTTGTGTTGGGTTTCTACTGTTGAGGGAGTGCAGGAATGAATAACGATCTGTTTAAGGCCCCTAGGAGCGTGTTTACGGGCTCAGAATTTAGGGGCCTATCTGTTAGGGCTAAGCTGCTTTATTTGGCCGTCTGTGCGCATCCTGGGCTGTCTGAGTGTGGCGTGGGGCGCTGGGATGAGGAAACGCTGGCTGGTTTGTGCCCTGACTTGACTTACTGGGAGTGCATGGAAGCGGCGTTTGAGTTGCTGGCGGCTGGGCTGATTGTTTTTGATCCGGTCACTAGTGAAGTTGGGCCACGCGGCTTTTTGTCGTGGGTTGACCTTGGTCGTTCGCGTAATGCAGATCACGTTGTTGCAAAGTTTTATGACACATCTAGCCCGATTGTCGTATTAGGTTTGGCCGTGGATGCAGTTTGCTGGGCTGTGGATAACTCTAAAAAGTCCACGTTTGTGCAGGTGGAAGCGGGTTTGTGTGATTTGGTTGATAGGCTTGATCCTGATAATTTGGTACGCCGTTTATCTGACCTTATGTCATTGCGGACGGAAAGTTTTATGACACATTCGCTTTTTGTGTCAGAAAAGTGTGACGTCAGCGACATGGTGTATAAGTTGTTAAACACCCTAACCGTTGGAATTTCAACGTTTCCTCAATCTGATTACGCTGTGAGCGTAGAGCTCTTGACAAAACTCAAAAAAACGCACATAATAGATATTAATAATAAAGATGTTGGTATTAACTCTTACATTAGTAAAGATGATACCTACACTAATAGGTATAAAGCTGATAATAGTAAAGATGATATATTAGCTTCTAATAAGTCAGTTACTAATAACTTACAATCTAGTAAGTTAACTTATAGGGGCAAAAAACCGCGTTTGCAGCTTGTCAGCAACACTTCAACGCCTGAACCTGTGGATAACTTTTCAGAGCCTGTGGAAAACAAGAGCACTCGCAAACGGGCCACATACAGCGCAGAGTTCGAACAGTTCTGGGCAGCATTCCCAAAAGCGCGCAGGGTTGGCAAAAAAGGTGCATACGCCAAATGGCAACAAGTACTCCGCAAAGGCGAAGCAACCTTTGAGGAAATCATGGAGGGTCTAGAGCGCTACAAGGCCGGTTGGAACCCCGCCTACTACCACATGCCTACTACTTGGCTTAACAAGGGTCTATGGGACGGCGACTACCAGCCCCGCGCCCGATCCACTATGCAGCGTTTCGCGGCTATCGCCATGCAAGCCGCTGAAGACCAAAACAACAACAACACGATCTGGGAGGAAAACGAAAATGAGTTCTAAGCAAGCTGTGGCAGCAGCACTGGCCATGTTGACCGAGTGCGGGCTGGTTAAGGTTGGGCCTGAAGATAATCTCGAAGACAAGGTCAGCGTGTGGCACCTTGTCCTTGGGGACGTCGTTAGCGATAGTGTGCTTAAGGACGCTACGTTAGCCGTCTGTAGGGCCGTTGAAAAGCAGTATGGGGTTGTTACCCCACGGGACCTTATGGCGGCGGCTGAACGGCTCCGCAAGGGCCGTATTCGTGAAGTGTGTAAGCGCTCCCCTATTCCGGTTGGTGACCGTGACGCGGTGGATCAATGCGCCTATGCGCGCGGCTGGCTGTGGGCTGTCGGTGAGGGCTTGAGCCTTGAGGAAGCAGACCGCAACGGGCTAGCGGCGGTCATGTGCTACAAGGCGGTTGAGGGTCGGGAACCTGAAACCCGCCCTGAACGCCTTCTAAGCCGCCTTAGCGAGGCCATTAAGCCCGATAAGGTACCCTGGGTAGGGTACGTTAATAAAATCCCCGTAAAACGGCTTACAGCGGCCCCTAGCGGCGGTGAGGATGTAGACCCGGCGCAAGTGGAAGCGGTCAAAGCAAAACTACAAGCACTAGCCGGTTCGCACGTAGTCCCCGAATAAACAACATGGCCACAAAGGAAGCACGTATCGCCCTTTGTGGCCATGACTGTTTGTGTATACAATAAACGCGACGGCGAAAAGGGTTTCACCTCCTCCCCCAATCGCCGCCGCCCCCATACAAAGGCGTGTGGATGAGAAAAGGGTCTAGGCTTAACTCCACCTAGACCCTTTTTCTCTGCAACCAGTCTTAGAGAAGCTGGAAGCTAGTCACATACATGAACCCGTCTTCGCCGCGTTGTAGTTGGCAGTCCATGAACTTTTTCTCTATCCCGTCTTGTGTGTAGACGTGTACGGGGTAGTCAATGTACATAATGCTGGTTTGGGGGTCTTGCCATTCGCGCGACTGTGCCTTGTTCTTCAACAGCCAGAAGCCGCCGGGGTACAGTTTCTCGCCGTACTCTGAGCAAATCTTACGGGCGCTCTTGGGCATACCAGTAGGGATGCTAGACGGCGTGGCGTTAGCGGCCACAGTGGGCTTAGGTGAAGCCGTAGGGCTGGCTGTGGGCGTCGGCGCGGACGCGCTAACGGTTGGGGTTGGGGTTGGCTGGGTCTTGCCAGTGTCCTTACCGGCCAACACCCCCACTAAAGCCAGGAAGCAAGCCACGATTACCGCAAAAGCGACAGCATAGAACACAGTGTTCGCTACCTTGTTAGGGCAGGGAGAATTAAGCCAGATAATCAGGCGGTTATATAGGTTTTTCATGCCCTAATTATATCAAAGCCCCCAAGCGCGCAAGGTGATATGTAACACTTGCGTGTTGGTTGATTCTTACCCTCCACCCCGATAAAATTAAGACACACGAAAGGAGTAAACATGCACGACTACGCAGACCCAGAAGAGCCACATTCCATATTACTAAGCGGACCCGATTTTGCTAACGCCAACTACTGGATGTCCCTATTGTTGCAGACATTAGAAGCCGAAAAGGCCCGGCAAGAACATTTAGCGAGGAAAGAACGAGGCGATACAAGCGATGATGACAGCCAGTGAAGCGTTAGAAGTACACTTAGCCGAGCTGCAACGCAGGTTTAGCCGCATCGGCGGTAGCGGCTGGCAAGACAAAGCCACATGTAAAGGGTTACCCCTGGACCTGTTCTACCCGGAAGACTCCACCGAACGGATCAACACCGACAAGGTAATTAACGGCCTTTGCAAGCGTTGCCCCGTGAAAAACGAGTGCTTACAAATGGGGCTTTTGGAGGGCATACCCCCTTTCGGGTTGCACGGTGGCCGAACCTCAACAACCCTACGTAAACTAGCGCCATATAGGGAGAAAATCATGAACCCACGCACACCTAAGCCAGACGAATTAGCACACATTATCGAGACTCGCCTACACCTGACTAACCGCGAAGCGTGGCTAGCTAAGCTGGAAGCCACACAAGCTATTGATCCACGCACCAAGCGGGAAAAGCGTATCGAGAAACTACTAAATGAAATCATGGGCTTGAAAAAGGAACTAATGCGATCTATGGAGGTTGCGTTAGGTATCTACGAAGCGCCTATTGATAGCGCACAGAACAAGGAGTGAACACACATGGGACATAAGTTAGAGTTTGACGAAGTTAAGCACCGTTACACGTTGGACGGTGAGAATATCCCGTCCGTGACTACGATTCTTGGGGCTGGTTTCCCTAAGCCTTATCTTATGTATTGGGCCGCTAAGATGGTTGCTGAGGCGGCGGTGGATGAGGCCGAAAACATTGCCCGCACCTTGGAGGTGCGCGGCGGCGACGCGCGCGGGGACCTCATTAACCGCCTCAAGTCCGCGCCGTGGCGTTACCGTGACAGCAAGGCCCGCAAGGGTACGGCTGTACACAGTTTGGCTGAGCAGTTGGTTAACTGGGAGGAAATCGAACCAGCCCCCGAGCTCCGACCCTATCTTGGCGCTTACCTTAGGTGGCTTGACGATAACCCGTCTTTTGAGGTTATCGCCACTGAGGTTCCCGTCGCCTCTACGTTACACGGTTACGCGGGTACCGCTGACCTTATCGCCGAGTTTGAGGGCGACACCTGGTTGTTTGACCTGAAAACGTCTAACAGCGTGCATGGAGAGCATTTCGCGCAATGCGCCGCCTATGCCAACGCCGACTACTACAAGGGGCCTGACGGCAAGCTACACCCAATGATCCCTGTTGATCGGATTGGGGTTATTCACCTAACCCCACATGAGGCCACGCTCTACCGTGGCCCCGAAATTAAGGAAGCTTGGGCGGCGTTCCTGGCCGTTAAGGCTGTAGCTGACCAGGTTAAGAACATTAACTCTTGGGTTTCAATCAAAAAGGATAAGAAAGGATCGAAGAAGTGAGCGAACAGGCTCTCGCCACCGTGGATAACAAGAACGACTACGAGGCGCGCGCCCTCGCTGTACAGGCTGGGCTTGAAGCGTTTGACACCTCACTACTGGCCGCTAAGGCTATTGCGGACAAACTCGCCTATACCGAGTTTGTGCCTAAAGCTTGGTCTGGCAAAGCGCCTGAACTGGCCGTGGCGATTGTGAAGGGCGCGGCTATGGGTATGGACCCGTTTACCGCCGCTAACGCCCTATATGTGGTTAATGGCCGCCCGGCGATGTACGCCGAAACCATGGCCGCCCTAGTGAAGGGCGCCGGATATGAAATCTGGTCCGAAGAAACCACGGACGATAGCGTAACCGTCTGTGTCTCTAAGAAGGGTTCAGAAATTATCCACAACGCTACCTGGACTATTGAGCGAGCCCAGAAAGCCGGGTATATGTCAAACAAGCGCTATGCGACGAACCCACAACAGATGCTTTATGCTCGCGCGTTGTCTGAGGCGTGCAAGCGTGCCGCACCCGAGGTTCTGGCTGGCTTGTCTAGCGTTGAGGAAGAAAGCATTGCCGTTGGCGAGGCTGAGGTTAAGCCCATGCAGCGTAAACGCAAACCAGCTAAGGTTAAGCCGAACGATGTGCCCGAAGCTGACGTCGCCCCGGTTGTTGGTGGGGTTGTCTATGAAGAAGCCGAGATTATCGAAGAAAGTGAGGAAACCAAATGAGCTTGTTTGCGTCTCTTGCCGTGGTGCTTTGGTCGGCACCGTTTGTTTGGTTCTGTGTTCTGATTGGTAGCGCCCTTATTTGTGGCGCTTTAGAACATGGCTGGGATGAAGTCAGCATTTGGTGGACTGACCGCCGCCTGAAGCGTGAAGCCGACAAGAAACGAAAGGAAAAGGAATGAGCGCCTCTTTTTGGCTTATCCTAGCCATTGTTGTTAGCTACACATTGATGGAATGCAGTGGCGACTGGGCTAGCGCGTTCAAGTCGGGTCGTAAGTGTCGGTCTTGCAAGAAGCGTGAGGCAGACACCCAAGCGGCTGATGACGTTAAGGAATAGCGGGAATGTGTCTTATTAAGTTGCTGCTCTTAGTTGTTACTGTTGCTTGCTGCGCGCTTGCATTCGTAGCCGGTTTACGAAACGGTGATTAGGCTATGGCTACTTGGCTTGCTGGGGCCGTGTCTTATATGACTGGTACGTTCGCGGCCACACTAGTTTTTATCCCTATCGGGTTCGGCTTGGCCGTGTTCATGGGGGCTGTAGTGTGGGTGCTAATGCTGCTGGAAGAAGTGAAGAACAAATGAGCGCGGCCCTAGCTGTTAGCGCTAGTAAAGGGGCCGCTTTGCTGGTTGGGTTAGGCCCATTCTGGCTAACTGTGTTGCTGGTCTCATTAATTGTTTCTTCCTTGACCGTCGTTTTCTTCACGATACTATTAATGGCGTGGGTGTTGAAATGGTTCGACACTCGCATCGAACGACTATGGAAACACATAGAAAAGGAAAGATAATGTTTTGCATAAACCATCGCGGTTTCCTTATTCGCCTTGGCGGGGCTGGAATCTCGATTGACCGGTTCGTCTATACCGATAGGGACGGAAATATTATTCCGTTCGGTACAATAAAGCGCATTGTCGAAAAATTCTACAACACCCCTGATGTGACACAAATAGTCTTGCGCGATTACCTATGGCTTGCGTGTGGCATCGACATGTCTTTGTCACAAAAAGAGGAGAACTAATAATGGGTAACAGCATTGTTCTAGACCAGTATAGCACCGCTGAAGAATACACGAACGTTCTACGCGGGCGATATGTAACCAGCGTTACTGTCGTTGACGGTGACGATTATGCCCCACTGGAAGCTATTTTCACTCTCGATAACGGCATCACCCTTGTTGCCCACGGCAATGAGGGGTGCGAGGCTTGCGGTAACGACTGGTATTACATCGAAAAAGCTTTCGCATGTGGCAGTGCTCAGGCGCGCATCATGGGCGCCTATGCTAAGCATAGTCAAAATGTGGAAGATCTAGGGCACGAAACTTACACTATTTTTGTAATGGTGAACGGCAATTACGGCTACACCCCCCTAGTAAGTTTCGATGGCAGCGGCGATGGCTACTATGGGACCGGGTTTACCCTAACCGTATATCCCACCACAAGCGAAAAGTACGGACCACATGCGCAATAACAAACCATACAGATAGGAAAGATAGTGGACTATATCATTATTGAGGGCAACCTCACCCGTGACCCTGAACTCAAATTCAGCCAGAGCAACAGCAAGCCGTACTGTTTCTTCACCGTGGCGGTTAGCTACCGTGAACAGCGTAACGGTAGCTGGCAGGATGTGGGCACCTGCTATTACTCTTGCACGGCGTTCGGGAAGATGGCTGAAAACATTACCGAAAGCCTAACCAAGGGCAACCGCGTTGTTGTGGCTGGCCGTAAAACCACCGAGTTCTACACGGCTAAGGACGGCAGTCAGCGCACCAACGAGCGCATTAACGTTGATCACTGTGGGCTTAGCCTACAGACCGCTTGCGCCCGCGTCATGGCCAACCCTAACGGCAACTACAATAACCAGTCTCAGCAAGGCGGCTACCAGCCCCAACCGCGCGGCAACGGCTACGACTACGACCCGAACAGTTGGGGCGGCAACCCGCAAAGCCCCGCGTTCTAAACAAATGGAGGTACAGAAAATGGAAGAACAGTTTAAAGAAACCGTTAAAGCCCTTTGGCTATCCACCCCGGATAAGGAATACCACCTAAAGGCGTTCCCGAACCTGGCAGGTGAAGAACTAGCCAAGGCACAGTTCGAGTTTAAGACGTTCGCGGCATTAAAGGACATGACCGCCGCGTTTAACGCCTACATGAACAGTGTTTGGTACAAGTACAAGCCCGCTGTGGCCGCTAACAACCTCCGCACTGTTATTCAAGCATCTATCCACATGCTTAAGGTGATTGACCCTAAGATGACCGCCGACAAGCTTGCAGAACTAACCTACGCAGAATGGCAGCGTGCCAAGGCTAAGCACGGCGAACATACGTTCGATTCTCCCTTAATGCCTGAATATTCTAAAATCATGGCGTTCATGGAAGAATACGGCGAGGTGGCAAGGGCTTTGACATATGACAAGGAACACGCCGGAAACTTGTTGGATGAAATTGTTCAAGTAATCGGTTTGGCTGTCGCGTGGTTGCTGCTGGTTGAAGCAACCAACCAAAAGCAGTGGCTAACGCGCAACAACCGTATTTCGGTATTCTAAATGGCCCGCACCGCTAAACAAGTTTTTGACGATATACGCGGCGAGTTCCTGGCCAAGGAAGATAACATCGAGCGTCTAGTTGAGGATGAGCTTTTAGCTTACGCGGCCCTTGTTGCAACGGTTGAGAAAACAGTTGAAGACCTGGAAGCGTGCCGGTCAAAGCCGTTGGAAGAACGCAAGTTGCCTAACGAAAAAATTTTGTTAGACATCCTGGCCAAAGCGTCCGCTGAGATACGGGCGTATAAGTCCAAAATGCGCCCTAGACCGAAACGCCGATAGCGTGTAATATCTTCCTTACGGGCGATGCTAAATGAACGCATCGTCGGGGATTGGGTGTGTTGGCCCCCTTGCTTATTAGACAGTCGTTTAATAAGCAAGGGGGTTAACTGTATACTGTGGGCTATGAGCAAAGAAGTTCGTGGCTCTCGATGGCGTAGAGTCCAAAAACAGTTTATGCGCAACGCGCGCTACAACAAGCTACCGTGCGCATTGTGTGGGCAACCGATTAATTACACGACGCGCAACCCTAATGATTGGGACGCGCCAAGCGTGGACCATATTAAACCCTGGATTTATGCACCAGAGTTGCGCCTAGACCCCGCTAATTTGCAGATAGCGCACCAGGAGTGCAACAAGATCAAGGGCACAGGTAAACAGGCTATGCCGTCAATTGGCAACCAGTCGCGGCAGTGGGGAAAGAAAACAAATGAGTAAAACACTATATGGCGAAACCAAGGCGGCAATTGCTAGCGCAGACTGGCTAACCGGCGCTGACGCCGGGCAGATTCAGGCGCTAACCGACTTGGGGTCAAAAATTGATGACGCACTGCTAGACCTAGAGTCGTACACTATCCGCGACATTAAAGACCTGACGCTTGCCTACAACAAAATTAGTGAATCGTTAGGCTTATCGCCTAACGTGCGCGCATCATGGGAACGCCGACAGCGCCAAGGCAAGGGGACCGGCATGAACAAGCTACAAAACGACATTGCAAAGGCTTTACAGTTTTGAAACCCCCAACGCTACCTAAAGACTATAAGAATAGCCCCGAGGGTGCGTACTATTGGGAGTTTCTGGCCCAAGCTGAGGCCAAATGCAAGTTCAAAGTGGCTGGCTATGACGGACCTAAAGGCAGCCGCGAACCGCGCATTTGTACGCCCCCGTTACGCCCTTTGACGCCTGAAACGACACTGGGCTATGCGTGTATTAGTTTCGCTGAAAACATCCTTGGGGTGCAGCTATTGCCATTCCAGCAAGCCCTGCTGATTAGGGCTTTAGAGACCGCCCCCGGCCACAGGTTACGGTTTAAATACGTGTTCCTACTGGTTGCGCGACAGAACGGCAAGTCAACCGTGGCGCAGGTAATTAGCTTGTTTTTTATGTTCGGCTTGCGTAAACCGACAGTTGTCGGCACTGCGCAAGACCTATCCATAGCCGAGGGCTTGCTGGCTGGCTGTGTTGAGGTTGTCGAAAGTAACCCGATACTCAAAAACTATATCCTGAACGTTAATAACACTAACGGCAAGAAAAGCCTAACGGTAGCCTGTGAGGGGCCAACAGGTGAACTAGCTGCAAGCACCTATCTAGTTAAGGCCGCAACCCGTAAAGCTGGCCGTGGTTTATCCAGTGACCTTGTGTTGCTGGATGAGCTACGCGAACAAACAAACTGGGTGGTTTGGGCGGCTGTAGCCAACACGATTATTGCCCGCCCTAACGCCCAAGTGTGGGGCCTAAGCAACGCGGGCGACATTTCGTCAGCGGTCCTAATGCACTACCGCAAACAAGCCCACAAGGCCCTTGGTGACCCTGACGGCATTGTTCGGGAAGATGAAAAAGAAAACGGGTTGACCCTACAAGTCAAAGACGGTACAGAAGACGATGACAGTGTGGGCTTGTTCGAATGGTCAGCTAAGCCCGGCAGGTCAATTATGGATCGGGACGGCTGGCTCGAAGCAAACCCCGCTATCGGCTGGGTTATTGACCCGGCAGTTATCAAAACAGCCACGGCGCAACCAGAAGCCGAGTTTAGAACCGAGTGCCTATGCCAATGGGTCCTTGACATGTATGAGGGGCCGTTTGCGCACGGTGCTTGGGACAAGTGCCGAGACATGGCCGGGATTATCCCTGACGAAAACCCCGCCGTTTTCGCGGTAGATGTTTCATGGGACCGTGACCTAGCATATGTGGCCGCAGCTGGCATAAACGCCGATGGGCGCCCACAGGTTGAAATATGTGCTGGCCGCGCTAGTCGCAACTGGCAGGAATGGGTTCCAGAATGGTTCACTTCCTGGGTGGACCCCGCTAACCCGGTTGACGTGGTGGTCAACTCCAAAGGTTGCCCCGCAGCGGCACTAATAGACCACTTGAAGAAAGTGCCAGGGTTAAGGGTGCGTGAATGGCAAGGTTCGGACGTGACGCTAGGCTGTGGCTTGTTCTATGACCGGGTTATGGCGGCAGAAAAAGAAAACCCTGACCGAACACCATTAGCACACCGTGGGCAGGAAGCCCTAGACCTGGCCGCTTCCGCAGCGGTCAAGCGCAACGCGGGCGACGGCTGGATGTGGGATAGGCGCAACAGTAGCCGCGACATCTCGCCCCTAATTGCTTGCACCGCCGCGTTGTGGTGGCTAGAAACGGTGTATGTCAACAAAAAGACAACCTCAATTTATGAGTCTGGCGTGCTAGACTTAATTTAGATATATATGTCCATACAATGATAGGGCAAAATGTATAGAACTTTACGCCGCTACGTCGCGGCAATCGTCACAGTAGACATTGGGGACGCAAGCATTAGGGGAACCCTAAGCCGCGTCGATAAACACGCTATCACGCTAATCAACTGCTCGCAGCTTATCCCGCCCACCGTACAGAACCCAACCCCCGCCCCGGTTGAGATTCTGGGCTCTATCATTGTGCCACTTCCTTGTGTAGTGCAGGTGTGTTAAATGATCTTTTCGACCCTTGCAGAACTTAACGAAACGGTAGGGAAAGGTAACGGCGTCGTACTCGATATTGTAGACCCTCCCGTACCGTTAATCGGCTTTGAGCCCACTAACGGTATCAACGTATCCAACATTTGGCGCACCCAACCTAACGTGCGCATGGTGGTTGAATTCATCGCCAACAATATTGCGTCTATCCCGCTATACGTGTACAAGCGCAATGCCGATAACGGGCGCGAACGCGTGCGCGACGGCGAACTAGCTAGAGTACTTGGCAACCCTGGCAACAGGCTAACCCCGTTCCGGTTTTGGTATAGGGTGCTGGTTGACTATTTGCTGTACGACTATTGGATTGTGCTAGTTCAACGCACCGAGACCGGCGAATATAACCTTGTCCGCGTACCCCCATATCGTGGAACTATCGTTACCGATGGTTTGCAGCGTGCGCAAACTATCCGGGTATCCGTGAACGATGGAACAACCGTTGATCTAGACCCTAAAACGGTACTGTTTGACATGGGCTATAGTCAAACGGCGCGCGGCTACACGTCGCCTATTGTGACCCTGTCACAAATCATTGCGCAGAGCCAACAGTCTTTAACGTATCGTGACGAAGTTATGCGCAACGCGGCCACACACACGGGTATTGTGCAGCGTGAAACGGAATGGCCAAGCCAGGAAGCGCGCAACAATTTTGTTAGGTCGTTGCGCCAATTTTCTAGCGGCAACAATCGCGCGGGCGGCACCATGCTGTTAGATGAGGGCATGAAATGGGTTGACCGCAACTATCAGGTTCCCCTGGTTGATGACCTGGAAGCGCGTAAGCTGTCCGCTGTTGAGGTTTGCGCCGCCTACCATATCCAGCCAGAATTGCTGGGTATCCGTGAGGGCACCTACGCCAACCAGGAAGCGTTTAGGCAGTCCCTATATAGGGATAACCTAGGGCCATACATTACAGCCCTTGAACAGTCTGTAAACCCCCTTGTGGCTATGCTTGAACAGCCCTCCGACAATTACATTAAAGCCCATGTTGACGTTAAGTTGCGTGGCTCATTCCAGGAACAGGCAAGCTTGCTTGTTTCTTCCACTGGCCGCCCGTTCCTAACCACAAACGAAGCGCGCGCCAAGGTCGAGCTAAACAGTATCGAGGGTGGCGACGAACTAGTCACGCCACTAAACGTCCTTGTCGGTGGCCAAGCATCCCCGCACGATTCAGGGAGTCAAAACGAAAAACAGGCACCCGAAACAGCCGTTAAAGCCGCCCCTGAACCGGAAGAAGAAAACGACTCACACCAGTTAGCAGCAAACACTCTCATTGGTGGCTGGGAAGATAAAGCCGCTGAAATGTTCTCCAACTTCTACGCGCGACAAGGGCGCAGTGTTCAAGCCAAGCTAGGAAGCAAAAGCGAACAATGGTGGGAACAAGATAGGTGGGTTAAAGAACTAGCCGACGATCTATTCAAGCTATCCAAGCTGGCCGTGGCCGACATGGGACCAAAGGCGGCTAAAGCATTGGGCTTTGACCCCGATAAAGAATGGTCTCTAGAAAAGTGCATTGGTTATTTGTCGGCGGTGTCAAAGAGTCGCGCCCGTATGGTTAACGATGCTACCTATAGGGCCATTAAGGAAGCTCTAGACAATGCCGGGGACACCGCTACGCTGTTTAGCGAGACAGAAACAGACAAGCGCGCTAAGCGCAGCGCAGCAATGTTGCTGGGCGCGTTGAGTTCATTCACTGCCAACGAGGCTATACAGCAAGCCCGCCCCGGTAAAGGCGGCAAAAAGACTTGGTACACACCAAGCCCTAACCCCCGCGCTAGCCACCGCCGCATGAACGGGCAAAGTGTCGGCACCGGTAAACTATTTAGTAACGGGATGCAATGGCCGCATGACCCCGCAGGCGGCGCTGACGAAGTGGCCGGTTGCACATGCTACGTAATAGTGGAAAGTGGTAATTAAAATGACACAGATTCTTTACAAGAACGCGGCAAGCGTGAAAGCCAACCCGGAACAGGCAGGGTTTACTGGATATGCGTCTACCTGGACTCGCACCCCTGACTATGCCGGGGATGTGGTGGCTAAGGGTGCGTTCACCAAGACCCTGGCTGATTGGGCGGCTAAGGGTTGCGATATTCCCCTACTGTGGCTACACAACGACGCTGACCCTAACGCCTATATTGGGTGGGCTAAATGTACAGAGGACGACCACGGCCTCAAGGTTGACGCCACTATCGACACAGATAACCCCATGGCTAAACAGGTTCATAAGTTGCTGAAGAACAAGCAGGTTGCGGAAATGAGCTTCGCGTTCCGCGTGCTTGACTCTGCAACCATTGAGGTAGAAAACGGCATCAAAGCCAATGAACTACGCGAACTAGACCTGCTAGAAGTGTCAGTTGTGCCTCACGGTTGCAACCCTGATACTAGCATTGACGATGTTAAAGCAGTGTCAAACACCCATTTGTTCACCAACGAAGAAGTAGCTAAACTAAAAGCATTAATCAATCAGGCCCCGAGCGGGGAAGCGGATAGCAAGTCTAGCGAGGATGCAGGGCGCATTAAGCACGACGAGGCTTTGAAGCGAATCGCAAACCAGGTCAAGGAATACTTGACACTACCTGATTAAAGGACAAACTAAAAATGGCAAAGACGCTAAGGGAGCAGCACGCCGAGCTAGCCGCAAAGGTTAAGGGGCTCGAAGCTGACCTACAGAATGAATACAGCCCGGAACGCTTAGAAGAATACCGAAAGGGCGCTGAGCGCCTAAAGGAACTCTACAACGCAGTACAGGCTGTAGAAGAAACCAAGGGCATTGTGGCCTCTATGGCGGCTGACGTCGAGGAAACCGAAGCGCCCGCTAACGGTACGGTGGACGAATCGGTTAAGGGCCTGAGCATGGCTGACCGTTTCGTCAAGTCTGACAACTATAAGCGGTTTGTAAAGTCGCGTGTTGGCAGCTCCGGCGCGCCGGTGACTATTGACCCGGTAAAGGTGGGCTCGATTGAAGACTTCCTAGTGCAGCGTAAGTCTTCAAACGTTCTCGCAACCCCGGTAGCCCGTCTTCAGCCGACACGGTACCCCACCGTTGATGTTATCGACCGCGCGCCGCTAACTCTATTGGATGTTATCTCGCACGGCAAGATGGCTACCCCCGCGTTTGAGTATGTGCAGATCACTGGTGCGTCGCGTAACGCTGCTATCGTGCCTGAAGCTACCACCACGAATAACCCGGCTAACCTGAAGCCTATCTCCGACTTCACCACGAACATGGCCGAGTGCAAGGCCGTCACTATGGCTGACGGCTTTATCGCCTCTACACAGATGTTGGAAGACGCGGGCGCGTTCACATCCTGGATGCAGAACGAATTGACCTACAACCTGAACGCGCTGATTGAGGATAACATTCTCAACGGCCCGGGCGGCTCTGGTAAGCTGACTGGTATTCTGGCCACCACTGGTATTCAGAACCTAACCTATAGTGCTACCGCTGGCACTGATGGCGCTATTGACCTTGTTAAGGCCGCACGCCAAGCAGTAACCAAGCTAGAGAACGTAGGGGCCACGCTCAAGTGTGTGCTGATTAACCCTGAAGACGATGAGCTGCTAGACCTTGCGCAGGATGCAGACAAGCGTTTCTATAGTGCAGGCCCGTTCGGGCGCGGCCCGAACACCCTCTGGGCTCTCCCGCGTATCAAGTCCGCTAAGGTGCCCCGTGGCACTCAGATTATCGGCGACTTTGACACGGTGCAGTTCTTGGAATACAAGGGCATTAACGTAAACGCATTTAGCCAACATGAAGACTTTGCCCGCCGTAACCTAGTGTATGTGCGCGCAGAGTGCCGTGCAGGTCTAGCCATTTACCGCCCCAACCGTCTGTGCGTGGTGAAGAAGAGCTGATGATTATCTTTAACGGTATCCGCTACCGGTTCGAGGATGCACTCGAACTTGGTTTGATTGGCCCTGACGGCGGGGCGCAGGTTGAGGGTGTCGCCTTTGACGGCCCGGCCCACGCCCCGCGCCACCTGGCCATTGAAGACAGTGCCCCAACCGATGAGGCCCCCGCCGTCGAGGATGAGGCACCCAAGCAAACTGGCCGGGGCAACCGCCCCCTAGCCAAGGCAGAATAGGAAAACCCTAGATGAGTTTGTCAGACCGGGCAGGCGTGGCTGTTCCCCTGCTTGTTACCCCCGAAGTTATTGCGGACGCTAGCGGCGGCGCTGTACACGCGGCGGACCCGCGCCTGCCCGTTCTGATCGACGGTGCCACTAACGCGCTTAGGGCTTGGTTGGGTTGGCATGTTGCCCCCGTTGTCACCGAGGTTATGACCTTGGATGGAAACGGCCATACCACAATGCAGCTTCCGTCTACACACGTGTTGTCCGTAGACGTGCTAGCTATCAACGGTAAAACTATTGAGCCGCACCTATACGGTTGGTCACAGGCTGGAATGATCGAGCTATACAGCGGCGCGTTCCCCGAGCGTTTCCGCTCTGTTCGGGTGATGGTTAAGCATGGATACCCGTCCCTACCGGCGTTCGCATCAATCGTAACTAACACCGTGCTAGGCGCTATGTCTAGCCCTATGGGCGCTACCCGTGAACAGGCGGGCGAGTTGTCTATCGCGTGGGAACGCAACGGGTTGCAGCTAACTAGCAAGGACAAGGAAACCCTGGCCCCCTATAAGATTCAGTCTTGGACGTGACATGTTACCTCCTTTCGCATATAGCCGTGGACGGCAACAGAAAGTCCAAATCTTGAAACCTAAGACTGTTCGGCAGTCTGGGCAGATGGTGGACACGCGCGAGTCCGAAGTTCTGTGTGAATCTGTGTGCGTATGGTCACAGACTGAAGCATCTTTGAGTGCGGGCGGCAAACAGATCACGCAGGGCACTAGAAAACTCTATTTACCCCCCAACGTGCTAACCGACTGGGAAGTTACCGACGGACATATTAAAGGTATCGAAAAGTCACGGTTGCGAGTCCGGTTCGAAGATGGCGGGCGCGACTGGGAAATTATCGACGAAGTGCGCCATGTGAAAAGTATTTCTAAAGCACTTGATCACCAGTTCATGACATGCCGAAGACTGGAAGGCGGCGACTAAATGCCCTGGAAAACCAAAACTATTTTGAATTGGGAAGGCGCAAAGGCAACAATGCACCACCCACTAATCATTTCAGACATTAACCGGCGGGCATGGCAAATCGCCCACGCCGCCGGCCCCGGCTATACAGTCAAGCAACGCCATAAGCGCGTTGTGCGTTACGGTGCGGAAGTGCGGGCCTATTCTTACGACGCTAAGCGCCGTGAACAAGACGGCGAGGGAACTTTAATGGGAGCTATTAATGCCGGTAGAGTCTGACCTAGTCACCGAAAACGGGTTTGACGGATTCACGGAAGCTCTAGCCGAGTTCCTGAACGCCAAGCTTGATTTTCCCACCTATGGGCAAATTCCCAACCCGCGCCCACCCGCCTTTTTGGTTATCACCCGTAACGGTGGTTGGCTAAGCAAAGTGACCGACACGGTCTATATGCAATGTGAGGTTTGGGCGGATACCAAGGGTAAGGGTTTGGGTATGGTGCAGCAGATTAGGGAACTGCTTATCCGGCAACCGCTTTCCCATATCGGCCCGTACCGAGTCTTTCACCGGTACGAAGTGTCTAGCGCAACCTACCTACCCCTAGTTAGCTCCGATGATATCCGATGGCAGTTTGAGCTTGGTTTCAAACACCAAATCAGAAAAGAAAAGGTCTAATGGAATACCCAATGATTGGAACAGCGCCCGGCACGGCCAATGGTAGGCCGTTCGGTGTCGGCGACAAGATTCTAGTCATAGAAGCGGGCGAACGCGCGCGACTTCTACATTACGGGGAAGCTATCGACGATGAGGCAACCCCTACCCCCACGGAAAACAAGGCTTTTACGCCTGAGACTAAGGACTGATCAATGACCTACGCAAAGCTTAACCTTGACGCTATCCGTCAGTTTGGTTCCGTTGATGACTCCATTTCTATGGCTCCAGTCGGAACCACTATGCCTACTGCCTTGCTGGCGGCTGACGCGGCCCTGCCCTCTCCCTGGGTTGAGGTGGGCTGGAACTCCGAGGATGGCTACACTTTTAGCCCGAACGACTCTACGGATAAGCGTAAGGGTCACCAGGGCCACGAAATCTACAAAACGATTATGACGGAAAGCAATACCGAATTTTCGTTTGTGGCCTTGGAGACCTCACTCACGACTTTCTCTATCCAGTGGGATATTAAGAAGAGTGAGGATTTGGCGGCGGGTGGTGGCCCTGGCAAGCCCGCGACGCAGCTAACCCTTTCCTCCGCGCGTTCTATCAAGTCTGTTGCCTTGGCTGTGCGCACTTGGTCTGAGGGTTACCAATATATGTATTTGATTCCCCGGTTTGAGATTGGGGAGCGCAGCGAGTATAAGCTGTCCGCTACCGAGGATACCGCATTTAACGTTAAGGGAACCATTATCGGTAACGTGACGCTTATCACGGACGATCCGGCCGTGAAGAATGGCTTGAAGCTGTAACCCTGTGCTATCCTTGAGTTGTTGAGCCGATGGTTTGACATTTCCTTTCTGTGTGTTGTTTGGGAAACGCCGCCCATGCCTAGCGTGTGGGTGGCGTTTCTTGTATAATAGGCTTAACAATTGACAGTTTCCATGATTGGAGTTTAAATGTCTGAAACCACTGTTACTATGACTACCGCTGAGATGGCTAACCAGCTACACGCTAAGGTTCCCGAGGATCACAAGCCCCGCAAGGTAGATGATAAGGAAGCTATGGCCTTAGCTAACGAAGCACTTAGCGGCGTCATTACCGTAACCGTGAACGGCGTAACGTGGGATGTTGATAAGGCCGCGTTTAACGACTTCCGCCTAATGTATTCAGCAAGCAAGGGCGACATTATGCCCATGTTCAATGCTCTAGTTCCTGACGGCGAAGCGGTTGAGAAGCTATTCAAGACTATTGCTCTACCTGATGGCCGAGTGCCGGTCGACCAAATGGCGGCGCTACTCGAAAAAATCAGTGAGCGGGTAGGCATGGGAAAATAACAGCCCTGCCCGGCGTGGTGGCAGAATATACGCCCGAGCTTGAGGCAGACTTCCAGCGCTTTTACGGCATTGACCTTGCCGATCTGTGGACCGGCAAAATGAGTCCCCGTAGGGCTTGGAACCTTGTTGAAAACCTCCCGGCGGGCGCGGCGCTCTGGCAAGCTATAGGTGGCCCGAACGCATGGACCGGCGAAGAACATGCACTACACACTTGGCTATGGAAGTTAACATGCGTAGTGTCGGGCGGCTTTGGGGCCGAACAACGTGACATGCCGGAACGACCTAAACCGCCCGAGATTGGGTGGCGAGAAAAGCTGCGCGCTAAGGCTTTGCTGGAAAAGGCGCGTATTGCTAGAATTAAGGCAAGGAACAAACGCCAAGCTAACGGTTTGGCACCGGCTTAGTTTCCCCGTATTGAGCAATGAGCGCTCTTGTATTGGCCCCGCCTGAACTGGTTGAATATCCCGGATCAAATATTTTAGCCGCCGGTTGTTTTATTCATAATGTTCAGAGTGGGGCCAAGTTTTAAACGTTAGGCAGGTAGCATGGCAGGGCCGCAATACATTGAGTTAGCCAACACCTATGTGTCAATCGTGCCCACGGTTAAGGGCGCGGCTGAAGCCCTTGACAAGGCTTTCGGCGGCGAAAAGCAGAAGTGGGAAAAAGCTTCCGCGCGTCTGGGAAACCGGATGGTAGAAGCTATCATGAAGCTTTGGAAAGACGCTAGCAAAAAATACAACATGGCTAGCGGCTTTGTCACTAAGCTAAGGGCAGACATTCAAAAAGCTTCCCCGGAACTCAAAGCCGAATATAAGAAGATGGGTGAGAACATCACCCGCATCACTTCAAACTGGAGTGAGCTTAACCGCAACATTATTAAATCTTCCTTTGGGCGCATAAAAGAAGATTTGAACATTGGCGGTATCCGCGCTAGTGTCTCTAAGGAAATGGCGGGCATTAGCGCCGCGTTCGCAGGGGTGGGCGCTGGCGCCGTTGAAACCGGTAAGCGACTAAAACAAGCTTTTAACGACAGCAAGCTTGGTAAAGCCCTTGCGCCCGAGTTCGAAAAGATTCAAGCTAAAGCTAACAGCGCGTTTACTACCGTAACGGTGCAGTCAGTCAAGGCGGCGGCAGCTATCGACGTTGCTACGATCCCGTTTCGCCGTATGGCGGCGGCGGCTGAAGCGGCAAAAACCAAGCTCACATATGCGTTCTATGGTTTAAGTGATCAGATCAAAAAAGCTATTGAACCGATCAAAGCTAAATTTGCCGAGGTGTTCGACAAGGTAAAAGAATCTGCCTCAAAGTTTGTTGACGGCGTTAAGGATCGTTTCGGCAAGATTCATGAGGCCGTCGCTAACATTGTCGGCAAGATCACCACCCCTTTCTCTAAAGCATTTGGGGCTATCTCTGAAGTGTTTAAGCCGCTTACTTCCTCTCTGGGCAACCTGACCTCAACGATTGGTAAGGGCGTTAGCGGCGCTGTCGGTTACGTGGGCGGCGCTATCAAAACGCTTGCGACTGAACATGCCCAAACGCTGTATGGGCTTGTCAGCAACACCACAGGAACTATTGGGAAACTTAAAGGCGCTGTCAAACAGGGTGCACAAGGCATGTTCAATGTGCTACCCGAAGAAACGCGCAAGTCTATTGCTGGGATGGTTGACAAGTTTAAAGCTTTCAACCCTGCCTCACACTTGCTGGCCCCTTTAAAGGCTATGGGGAACACGGTTGGCTTTTTCGCTGGCCAAGCCGGAAAAGCTTTGGAAGCCTCATTTAACACGGCGGTTAATGGGTGTCTTGCGGCTATTGGCGCGCTTACGGCGGCTATCGCCTCACAACTTGGCGGGGCTATTGAGCGTGTGGACACGGCCCATAACTTCCCGCGCATCATGCAGAACATGCGCGTCTCTACTGATGATGCGTCAGCCGCCTTAGCCAAGATGGACAAGGCCATTACCGGCTTGCCCACCAAGCTTAATGACATGACCGATATGTCTGTTGCGTTGAAGTCGGCCATGCCAGACAAAGAAATGTCCTATGTTTCTGACGTGGCTATCTCCCTTAACAACGCTCTGCTTGCTGGCGGTAAGGGTGCTGCTGAAGCTAACCGCGCGTTCGTGCAGTACACGCAACAGTTAGCTAAGGGCAAGGTGGACATGCAGTCCTACCGCGCCCTAATGGAAGTCATGCCCGCGCAGCTAAACCAAATCGCAGAAGCGTTGCTAGGTGCTGGGCACAATTCGCAAGAACTGTATACGGCCATGAAAGATGGCACGGTTTCGTTTGACGATTTTAACGCCGCACTAATCAAACTCAATAGCCAAGGCGTTAACGGGTTTGCGTCATTCACAGATCAGGCCAAGTCAGCCACACGCGGCATTGAAACCGCGTGGGGTAACGTAAAGAACCAGATTCAACGCGGTTTGGCTAAGATTATTGACGCTATCGGCTATGAGCGCATCCTTGGTGTAATCATGAAAGTGCAGGAATACACCAAGGCGTTCTTTAATGAGATTGTCAAGTTTATTAACGTAGCTAACAAGGACGGCGGTAAGGCGTTCTCTGGTTTCGCTGACGCTATCCCTTTCATTGGCGCGGCTCTGGGCTTGATCCTCCCTAACCTGCCCATTATTGGCGGGCTGTTCTCCGGCCTGACCGCCGGTGTTGGCTTGTTCATTGGCGTTATCGTTTTAGCGTGGATGAAGTCTAAAGAATTTAGGGATTCTGTAGCGAACCTGGGCGGCGAAATCTCTAAACTAGGTCAAGCTTTAGACCCAACCATTACGCAGCTACAAAAGTTTGTGGACGCTTTCGGCGCCACCACAGGGCACTTGCTGGGCGGTGTAGTTGACAAGCTGATTACGCCGATTGTTTCAGGGGCCGCTAAGATTGAGGGGCCTTTAACGAACATTGTGTCAATGGTCACCGCCTACATACTTCCAGTTCTATCAGACTTGGGAGATATGCTAATCGACGTTGTCGCAATGGTGGAACAGTTCGCAGGCGGGTTACTTGGCGCATTAATAGAAAAGCTCGCCTCTGCTTTCTCGCGCATGTTACCGCCCATTAAGGCGGCAGTGGATGGTTTCAAAAAACTTTGGGACTTCCTAATGCCAGTGCTGGTACCCGCCTTTAGAATTTTGGGCGCCATAATCGGCTGGATCATTGGTCTTGTGGCTGATATGAGCGCATCCCTTATTGGCGGGGTGCTTAAACGCGTCGCGGGAGCTTTTGAATCTATCGGCCCCGCAGTAGACAAAGCCGCACCCAAAATGCAGGCTTTCGCCGACAAAATGGTTAAAGGCTTTAACGACATTAAAAATTGGGTAGACAAAGCTTGGGAGAAAATCGCACCGTTCTTTGAATGGTTAGGGTCCCTAACGGCGGGTGCTGGCATAGCTGTAATAAAGTTAATCGTTGACGCCCTAGTAGGCCTTTACAATGGCGGCAAGAAACTTGTAGACGAGCTAATGCCTTACCTCAAACCTTTGTTTGATCAGCTTGTTTCTTGGTTCAACACTCTTAAGCAAGTTTTCGTTGACTATGTTGTGCCCGCCCTTAAGGTTGGCTGGGATGTGCTCAAGGTGGCGTTCCAGGTTGGCGGCGACATTATCGGCGCAGTGTTTCAGGCTGTTGGGGCCGTGCTTAAATGGGTTTGGGACTGGATTATCGGCCCCGTGTTTGAGCTAATCAAGGTCGGTATCAAAGTTCTACTTTGGGTTATCAACCTGAACATTGAGCTTATTAAGGCGGCGTTTAGGGGCATGGCCTCAGTAGCGCAATGGGTTTGGGACCACGGGTTGAAGCAAACCTGGGATGCTATCAAGTCTGGCGCTGATGCTGTCGGCAAGTGGTACCGCGACAATCTAGCCCCGATCTTCACCACGTTCTGGAACGGTATAAAGTCCGGCTTTAAAACAATGGGTGACGTTGTTAGCAAGGCTTGGGACGGTATCAAGGACGCCGCTAAAACCCCTGTCCGATTTGTCATTGACACCGTATACAACAAGGGTCTCAAGACCTGGTTTAACACGGCGGCTAGCACTATCGGTATTAAAACCCGCCTACCTGACATTAAGGCCGGGTTCGCGTCTGGTGGTGTTCTGCCCGGCTACACTCCGGGTCGGGATGTGCACAAATTCTATTCCCCCACCGGTGGGGCTTTAGAGCTTAGCGGCGGTGAGGCTATCATGCGGCCCGAGTGGGTTAAAGCCGTCGGTGGCCCTGAAGCTGTACACCGCATGAACCGTTTGGCTATCCAAAGCGGCGGCCACGCTTTCAGCTATGGTGGCGACGCTGGACAAACCGCTTTCGCCGACGGCGGCATTTTAGGCGACGCTTGGGGTTGGATCACAGACAAGACCGGTAAGGCTTGGAACTGGACCAAGGACAAGGCGAAGTCTATCGGCCATGCGTTTATGCACCCTCTCGAAACTATTGAGAAACTAGTGCTCGCCCCCACCCGTAAACTGTTGGGTAAGGTCACTTCCGGCGCTGTCGGCGACATGGTTAAGGCTATGCCGCCCATGTGGTTTGACCGCCTAAAGGCAATCTTTAAGGGTGAAACTGAAAAGATTGGTGGCGGTGACCTTGTCAACACGGCGCGTAAAGCTATTGGCACTCCCTATGTGTGGGGTGGCGTGAACGTGCCCGGCGGTGTTGACTGTTCAGGTTTGATTGTGTGGGCTTTGCGTCAAATGGGTAAGAATGTCCCCCGTCACACCGCATCGTCTTTCCAAGCTAATTCTTCCCCGATTGGTTCCCCGGCCCCGGGCGACCTTGCGTTCTGGGGCGGCGCGCCCGGCATTGGTGGCGCGCACCACGTCGCGGTTGTGTCTGGCCCTGGCCGTATCATTGAGGCCCCCACCTTTGGTATTCCCGTACGTGAAACCAGTGTTTACGGCGCGGTAAACTATGGGCACTTCAAGTACGATCAAGGCGGCTGGTTGCGCCCCGGCGTTACGACTGTAGTCAACAAGACTGGGAAGCCTGAGCCGGTGTTCACCTCCAACCAGTGGCAAACCCTGAAGAACAAGGGTGTTGACAAGGCGTCACTGGTTGAGGCCCTTAACGGCTTGTCGGTGACTCTGAACGTGGGCGGTAAGGACATGGCCGCCTACCTAGACGTGAGGGAAGCGCCAACTAACGCCGCCGTTTCAAAACGTAAGATCAACGAAATTCTAGGGGTAAGGTAGAACATGGCTAAATGGAGCCCGGCAAGTGGATATTTGTTTGTCGGCGTGAACGTGTCACAGTCCCCGGCGACGGTGACCGCAAACACCAAGACAGTTACGCTCACCGCCCGCTATTTTGTTTCAAGCGACGGGTATGGACATAACTTTAGTTCCGTACTACACGCTACGGGTGCTATTAGTGCCGATATCCCGTTTAGTTTTTCTAGCCCTTACAACGGGTCTGTGACGCGCGAGGTTGGTTCACGTTCAATCACGGTGGCGGTTAGCGGAACTAAAAGCTATACGTTTAACGCTAGCGTGGGTCCGATCTGGAATGGTGGCAACCCTACTGTTTCGTACACGCACACGGTGCAGGTTAGCGGCGCAACAAGCGGTGGCGGTGGCAGTACCCCGGCTACCCCTATTCAAGGCCCAAGCGGGCCAACCAATGTTAAGGCCGTCCTTGTCAAGGGGCGCCCCTATGTGACATGGGTTAACAACGACACTAGCGTTAAACCGGTCCTTGCGGTAGGTATCGAACGTCAAGGGACCGACGGGAAACTAGTCCGCGTCGCCACGCTACAAGGCAAACCCACCAGCTGGACAGACAACGCAGCGGCCCGCAACGAACGCTACACCTACTATGTTCACACCTGGAACACTGTAGGCGTATCTGACCGCACCCCCGCCGCTGACCCACTGTATACGCCCATTGATGCACCAACCGGTGTGAACGTCAAATACAGTCGAGACGGCGGCGTCTACCTGACCTGGGCAAACAGGTTAGGGTATGAGCCAGTCGTGCTTGTCAAGCAAGGCGACACCGAAACCGAGTATGGGGCGGGAACAAAGTTCGTTACTCTACCCGCCCCCACAGGGGAAATGTCGTGGGGTGTGGCGTTAGCATCCCCCGGCAAGGCGCAGGTATCGCCCTATACTCAGTCAAACACGCTTCCCCCGCTGCAACCACCAGCGGCGCCAACTATTGTGGGGCCTAAAGAAACTGTTGCGCCCACAAACATTCCCCTAGCATGGCAACATAACTCAAGGGATACTTCAGAGCAAGAAAAAGCTGAAGTACGCTATAGGGCTATTGGTGGCACCAATTGGGAAACTGTTTCAGTTGGCGCTACACAAACAACCACACTGCCTTTGCTTGCCGTGGGGCGCTGGGAGTGGCAGGTGCGCACGTGGGGCTTGTTTAAGCCAGGTGAAGAACCTGGGGCCTCTCCTTGGTCAGATGTAGCCAACATTAACGTAGACACACCACCTAGCGTGCTGTTGGGGTTCGCCGTGCTGGGTGCACCCATAGTTAAGACCTCGCGCCTAAACCTGACCTGGCGTTTTATCACAACCTCCGGGGCAACACAGGTGGCCGCCGAAGGTAAACTATATGACACTAACGGGAACCTGGTTGAAACCCAAACCAGCGAAACGGCTGACACTAAACTACAGTTCACAACCCCACTCCCGAACGGTAGCCGATGGCGCGTGGCGTTACGCGCCAAGTCTAGCGCTGGGCTATGGTCGAACGTAGCCGAGGCGGCGTTCCAAGTAGAGTACGCTATGCCTTTAGCGCCCGTGGCCGCTGGCAAATGGGATGAAACCAACGGGTGCGTGAACCTCACCATTAGTAACCCGCAACCCACAAGCGCCGATAATGTGGCGGCAGTAACAAACACTGTATGGTGTAGCCGTGACGGTGGCAACACGTGGGAAGTACTCGCCGCCCTAGTGCCACTAGACACTACCTACACGGACTATACGGCGCTAAGCAACGGCGACACGCTATACCGGGTTGAAGCCATTAGTGACCTGCCCTCTTCCGCGCACACTGACTATGCAGTTAGTGCAGACTCGCAAGCTATCTGGATATCAGATGGTGCAAGCCCCGGCGTTGCGTTCCCTTGGGAACCTAAACACACGCTAAAAGCTGGATTGGTGAATCGCAAAGTGCAGCGGTTCGCAGGCCGGGAAAAAGGCGTACTGTTTGCTGGCCGTGAATATGAGCGGTCAATCTCAGTAACCGCCGACGTGCGAGACGAAGAATACCAAAGCCTAATAGACCTAGAGAAACTAGCGTTAACCCCGCAGGTTATGCTGTACCGTGACCCGATGGGGCGCCGAATGTGGGTGTCTCTAGGCGAAATTAGTTTACCCCGTGACGTCAACGGGGCATGGAATATTAGTTTTGATGTAACCGAGGTTGAAGCCCCGCATGGACATTAACAGTATTGATTGGGCTGGGCACCGGGTAACCCGATACACGGTTACCCGGCTTAGCCGGCTCGAACACGAAATAGGCGAACTGGAAGAAGTGCTTAGTGGTAGCGTGTCTGTTTCTGCTACCACACAGTTAAGGACGTCCGCGTCTCTTGAGATAGCCGACACTGGGCAGGGCATTAACTTTGCTAGTGAGCGTGTACGCATTGACGCAACAGTCAACGGGTATACGTGGCCTTTGGGCGTGTTTCTATATTCCTCCCCGAAGCGAAGCTACACAGACGCACAAACCACTATCAGTGTCGAACTACTGGGCAAGCTCGCTATTTTGAGCGAGTCATGCACACAATACCCCTATAGTGTTCCCGCTAACACGGCGGTTGTGCCTCTAGTTAAAAGTCTGATCGAAGCGCAGGGCGAAACAAACATCGTCGCAACCGACAAACAAAAGTATTTGCGCTCCGCTATGGTGTGGGACGCTGGAACCAGCTACCTAAAAATAATCAACGACCTACTAGACGCTATTAACTATTGGGGCCTCTATACGGATGGTTCCGGCGCGTTCTGTATCACCCCCTACACTCTCCCGGAAGATCGCGGCATTTCGTGGATGTTCGTTGAGGGTGCAAACTGTATCCATACGGCAGAATGGACACGTGAGCAAGACATTCTTGGTGTCCCTAACCAGGTTGTGCTTGTTGGTAACGCGGCGGGCGGTGGCGGCGATAACGAAGATAAACATGTTCTCACCGGCATTGCCCGCAATGAAAACCCTGATTCTCCCTACTCCTACCAGTCGCGGGGGCGCTGGATCACACACACAGAGACCGGGATCGAGGCAGACAGCACCGGAACCTTGTTCGCTAAAGCGCAACGCAAGTTACAGGAACTTTCCGCGCCGGTAGGCAAGATCGACATTAAGAACGCGCCCCTAGCCCTGGACCCTAACCAGGTTGTGTTGTTTGACTCGCAAGGCCACAGGGCTAAGGCCACTATCCAGGAAATTAAATACACTCTAGACCCAACCGCTCTGGTTGATACGACCCTAAAAGAAATTGAGGTAATCACGATGCCGACTGACCTTTCAACTCTGGTTGAAACCCTAGCCGAATTGTCCGCAAAAGTTGACGCGGCAATGCAACTCCGCTGGGGTGTGCTCGACAGTGTCGAGCCCGCAACGGTAACCTTGGATGGTGGCGGCGTGTTGTCCGATGGGGTGGAGATTCTAGGCACAGCCATTGAGGGTGACCGGGTGGCCGTAACTATCGTTAACCGGCGCGCAATCGTGCTGGGTGGGGTTCGACAGAAACTCCCTAACGGTGGGCTAACAGTGCAAAGCGGGTGGACACTCTACTATGTGCGCGTTGAACGTAACGGCGCTATGATTCACGCCGACTTTCGTTTGACCGGTTCGCAGCAAAGTTTCTCCAGTGGACAAATAATGACCGTGGCGAAACTTAACCCGCTAATCTCGATTAAGGGCGACGGCACCGCCGTTGGGTTCATTGAAAAGGTCGGCAACTTCTCCTTGCGTGTCGTGCGCGACAATTTGCAGGTAGTTGCAGGTAGTGGCGGCGGTAAATTCCCGCCCGGCGACTACTACGCTTCCATTACGTGGAACATCTGACAAGGGTAGTTGTATAATGTTTAGTATGACTAGTATTGATGACGAAATCGCCGCTATGGCCTCTATGCCCGAATTTGGGGACGGCCCTAACGATGTTGTCCCCATTGACGTTAGCGACATTCACATTCAGGCCGCTAACAATGTTTATGATCATTTTGTGGGAGGTGTTGCACAGTGACTACCGCAGCAGACGTGTTACGCTATGCCGCCGATGAGGTGGGCTATAGCCGTTGGGATGACGCCCTAGAAGGGTCTAAGTATGGGCGTTGGTATGCTCAGCAAACCCACTCAGCTTACTTTGCCTCTTCTGGCGTGCCTTTCTGTGCAATGTTTGTTTCTAACATTCTTGCGGAAGCGGGCACCAGTCTGCTTGGCGACAGCCAGGTGTACGCCTATGTGCCCTGGATGATCCGTGACGCACGCAATGTTGGGCGACTGGTTTCCCCTGATGACGCACTACCCGGTGACGTCCTATGTTTCGACTGGGACAATGACGGCGTGGCCGATCACACCGGGTTCCTTGCGGCGGCGTACCCTGACTATGTGGCAACCATTGAGGGCAACACCTCAAGCGGCAATGGCGGCTCACAGTCTAACGGCGGCGGCGTCTATCGCCGCACCCGTGACTGGGACGATATTTGCGCCATTATCCGCCCCGCATACACTGGCACCGGTATTACTCCCACCGCTACCCCTAACCCTGTTCGTTCCACCAACAAAGACGGCACACTTGTTGTTGATGGCTGGTTGGGCAATGACAGTATTGGGCGTATGCAGCTACTGCTTGGTCACTCTATCGATGGGGTTATCAGCGGCCAGGATGAGGAAAACGAAGACAACCTAGAGTGTTTCACCGCTATTGAATACGATGGCGGCGGATCGCTACTGGTTGAAGAAGTTCAGCGCCGCCTTGGTGTTGAAGCTGACGGTATTCTAGGTCCCGAAACCGTTAAGGCATGGCAGGGCAAGCTTGGTGTCACCGTTGATGGTTACGCAGGTGTTGAAACCGGTAAGGCAATTCAGTGTGAACTAAACGCCGGAAGGGTGTGTGCATAATGACTAAGCATCGTGAAGAACTCTTTACTCAGGATAAGCGCGCCGCACTGTATCGCCTAATTGTCGCCATTTTGGTGGTGTTAGGTGCATATGGTGTTGACACGCACGGGTTGCAGGCTTTGCTAACCCCCGAGTCGTTCGCTATCCTATGTGGTCTAGTGTCGGCACTGTGCTCTTCCTGGCACACGCCGTTCACTAAGCCTATCCTCCCTAAGCATAGGCAGGAAGCCGAAACCCCCAAGGTTCCAGAAAACAGCGAGGGCTAACAATGTTGATTGGAGCATTAGGGGCGGTGTTGATCCCTTTAGCCGCCGCCCCTCTCGCCCCGATCAACTCAGCCGAGGGAATTAACGCGCTAGCAACGCTGCTAACCGCGTTCGTTTCAGCGTTAACAGTAACCGGTGTCACTGGTTACTTGGGTAGGCGGCGAAACAAAAGACAAGCCGCACAAATAAGCCACATGCAAGCGGCCATTGAAGATACGCGCGAACAGGTGACCAACCACCACTCAACAAACTTACGTGACGATGTGACGCAAGTTGCCGAAATGCAAGCGGCGGTGATGGATATGATCACTGAGCTTAACAAGGAAAATGAAGCGCGTACTGATAGGGCGGATTTAAAAAACGCTGAACGATTTTCTGAGCTGGCCGACCGCATGGGCACAATAGATCGAAGAATAGCCACATTAGACGAACGTCTAGCCGCTACGCAAAGCAATAGCCACAGTACGCACGCGCGGATGTTCGAACGACTAGAGAAACTAGAAGACAGTAAGGAACAAGAATGATTGAAGCCCCGGCGGCACCCTATGCCCGCGTAATCGGTCGTTTTGCAAACCCCGGCTTGCAGGGCCGCCGGGGCCGAATCACTTTCACCCCCACTGTTGAGGGTGTAGCCAAAACAGACAATGGGGCTGTTTTCTTTGGTGGTAGTGAAACCGCCTACATTAACGACAGCGGGGCAATTGGCGACAGTAAAGGCAACCCCTACATTGACTTAGTGGGGTTAGGTCCCGGCGTGACCCCAAGCAGCAAGTGGGCTTACCATGTGCTTGTTGAAACACTTAGTGAAGTGTTGGAGTTTGACGTTTTCCTGAAACAGGGCGGCGTCTATGACCTAAACAATTTACAGAATAGCGGTGACGAAAACGTGTCTATCCCACCTGACATTTTAAGCAAGCTAGCGGCCCTGGATAATGTAGCAACGCAGCTACCCGCCCTTAATCAGGCGGTCACGTCGGCAACTAGTAAAGCTGAGGCCGCAACCAGCAAAGCCGAGCAGGCAACCCTCAAGGCAGAGACTTTAAGCGGAACCGTTGAGACTGTTTCAGGTAAGGCTGACTCAGCGTTGAGCAAGGCCAGTGAGGTTGAGGCCCTGGCCAGGAAAAACGCTGAAGACATTGTCGCTGTGCGTAACTCTATTCCCACGTCTGGCAGTGGCGCGCCGGGCCCTAAGGGTGACCCTGGCGAACGTGGCCCTAAAGGTGACCCTGGCCCGCAAGGCCCACAGGGCGCACAGGGCGAACAGGGCGAACAGGGCTTACCCGGACCCAAGGGTGACCCCGGTTCGCTGACCAAGGAACAGCTGGACGAACTTAACCGGAAGCTGGACGCTCTCAAATCGGGGGCTATGGGTAGCAATGAACAGACGATCGACATTAGCGACACCCACACGTATTCCCTTGCGCCCGCCGCTAACGTGCAAACCGTGATCCTAACCAAGTCAAGGCCGGGTATTGTTGACCTCACCCACCCCGATAACATTACTTGGGTTCCTGCCCCGCCTGAGCTAACCAGCAACGTTGGTAGCGTGGTGTATTTGGTGTTTATTAAGACCGGGTCTGGCTGGCAAGGGTACAGCGCCGGTGATCTGGACAACATTAACGAACTACTGTCTACCCTGCCGCCTATGAAGTCGGTTATCCCTAAATTCATTGACAACGGCTGGGCATATGGTGGCACTAACTACCTTGCGCTAGTCAATAGCGTTGCTGGCTCTAGCGCCGACGGGTTCACCATTAAAGTTACCCACAATGTGCAGTCCGTGCTACCCAACAGCAAGCGCGGCAACTCCGATTTTTGGAACTACGTTGAGGAAGCAACCGAAACCGAAAAAGCCAAAGTCAAGAACGGTCCGCTCTCACAGGTTGGGCGCACAGAATTAAAGCTAGGCAAGCCAATCGTGGTTGAGGCCACTATTGAAAGCGATACGCCCCGCTCTAGTTTCGGCTTGCACGGTTCGCCTTATAACGAAAAGTTGGTTTCAATCGGCGCTAACCCAAACATGGTGTATGAGTTCAGCGGCAACGGCGTTCCCAACGTCAACACCACCATTAAGGCGCAGTCTGGCGACTCTCTACGGTTCAAATACGACGGCACCAACTGTACCGCCTATCTAAAGCCAGTAGGCAAAGAAACCTGGGTAATGCTGGGCACCCTGCAACCTAAGCCGTTCGGGCATGAAGAAAAAACAATCTACAGCCGCATCGATTCTCAATACAACTTCACTGTGAAGAACTGGCGCGCTACCGGGGAGTTTGCCTAAATGAATAGCAGCTATGAGCTACTAGCAATGATCCTGGCAGGGCTGGCCAACAAGACCAGCGGCCCTGCCAGGTCAGCTGGGTTTGACGAAACCTATAATATTGTTGTTGACGCTAACTCGTTGTTCGCGCGTTGGGTTGCGCCCGGCATTCAAGAAGTAGCCGGTTTTAAAAACCTGATCCAGTCTACCGGCGCTAACGTCGGTAACTGCGCCATCCCGGGCCAGACCTGGGCTGACATGACTAAGAACGCGGCTGACGTGCAGGGCCTTTGGCGTTCTGGTAAAAAGAATATTCTTGTGACCGGCGAGACCACTAACTCTATCTTTGTTGAGGGCGCCACGGTGGCTAAAACCGTGGCCGACGCTAAAGCCTACATTGCCGCCCGCCGCGCCTCGCAAAAATGGGATTACGTTGTTTTGTGTGGCACTATCCCGCGCGGCGATAAGGCCACGGCGGCTGAAAACGTCGAGCTAAACAAACGCATCCTTGACGTAGACGCACAGCTCAAGGCAGACACTACGCTGTATGATTCTTGGGTTGATTTTAGGGCGTTTAGCCCCGAATGGTTCAAGGCCAGGGCTGACGGCTACACGGCTAAATTTATGGACAGTGTGTCCACGTGTAACCCGACGGCGGGACGCCCCGATATGATTCACCCTATCGGGACGCCCCGCGACGTGTTCGCCGACGCTATCGCAGACGGGTTAAACCGCTTACTCTAGCTCTGCTAGTGGTTCTAGCACTTTGGCTTCGAATGGCTCTAACATTTCCATGATTTGCTCAGCGGCCTTGTATGACCTAAAGAACAGTTCGGGGCCGTTCGGCTCACACAGTAAGTCGGCAATGTCGGAAAGGCACACATCGCCGGGACGCATTTCGGCTACTGTAGATAGCCAGGTTAGTTGCGCATCCCAACGGCCATATTTCGACAGTCGGTATTCAAGCGTAAAAGGAACCTTGGTGTTTCCGGTAGTGACGGAAACAACGTTGTTGTTTTCGTCTACTTCAATACTGAAATACCTATCACCGCCTAACGTAATGCCGTCGAAGTCTTGATCTTGCGCCGCCCCGATAGCTAGGGCAGCGGTACTCACTAGCCGGTGTTTTTTCCCTAGAATCTCTGACAGTGACTTCAGGGAGTCTAGGGCATCTCGCAGGTTGCTAACGATATCAGACATGAAGGCGCTGTATCGATCTACAACACACGCCGCGCACTCAAACGAGTTCACATAGTGAATGATATTACCAAGGTGACCGATAACGTTCGCGCCTACTGGCCCCGTGGTTTCTTGCACATGCAAGGTGTAGGCGGCGAGTAGGGACTGGTTGATTACTTCAATTGGGTATAGCATTAGTTTTCCCTAGCATCCCATTCTAGTTTTTTGGAGATGAGCGCGGCCTCAATGAATGGGCGCTGAATCTCACGGAATTGTTCGCCGTTGACATCGGGCCGTAGGATATGCAGTAGGTCTCGATAAGTGCAAGACTCGATGTTATAGTTTTTTGCTAGCGTCGCCTCTAGGGCTTGCATATAGTTAGGCGTGGCTTGCTTAATTCCGCGCCACTCCCAACGGATGGCGTCATAGTCAATGGTTGTTCGAGTGTTGGCACCGGTGTAAACGGTCAACGTTACTGGCTGTGACCCTACCTTGCAGTATGTGCAATGCATTTTTTTGCTACCGTCACGGATGGGGCGCTGTAGCTCACGCATTTCAGCTACGGTTAGGTTGTCCGCCAACTCTCGCACATCCCACAATAGCTTGTAAGGTCCGGGAATGTTGTCGCCCTCAGCAAACATGAATGGGATGGTCTTTGCAAAGCCGCGAAGCGCCCTAATCATAATGTCCGCATCTAGCGTGCGCCGACCGCTGGCTATTTCCCGCAGATCGTCACTAACGTTAGCTAAGGGGTTAATGGTTCCCGAACCTGCGCCGCCACCCCATCCCTTGCTGTAGGTGGGTGCGCAGACAGATAGGTTTAATGCCACAATTTCGGCAGGATTGACGTGTTTCATGTTTGTATCCTATGCCCCTATCGGTGTGTAAACAACATTTATGAGTGTGACGTTACTTACAAAGGGCCTTGATGGCTTCATGTTCGCGGCGATACAGCATCCAAGCCATTTGCAAAGTGCCTTGCGCCCAAGCGAACGCCAAATTCTCAATGGTGGATGGGTCGCCACTAGAGTAAGGGTAAATCGCTTTAATGTCGTAGCGTTCAGGGTGGGACCTGACTTCACGCCTCACGCTAGCTAGGTAAAAAATCCCGTACTTGCATACAATCTCTTTAACGAGATAAGAATCTGATGGCCATGTCGGATCGTAAACCACGCTGGCCGCCGTGTGAACAAATTCTTTGAATAGCGTTTCGGTTGTGAGTTGTTCGTCAGCATTCCCCTTTAACAAGACGTTATATAGTGCCAGGTAGACCACCAGGTCCAACTTGGTATCAAACGCGCTCGCGGTGCCCGGCGTGCAGGTCTCTAGCCGGTCTACCTTGCGTGCCATGCTTGCCACAAACGCAAGCTCACCGCGCTTGCACCAGCTATCCCCGTATTCATTGTTCTTGCTGGCGAATACACGCTCAATGGTTTCAAGCGGTGTTTCATCCATGATACCCAACCCAAGCAGGGCTTGCTTGCATGGGTCCACAGATACATTGCTCTCACTCATTGTTTGAATCTCCCTTTACCGGCTTAGGCAGGTCGCACACGGCGTCAAGGTAAGGCTTAAGCATGTTAAGAATTTTCTCAGCCTTAGCCGGATAATCACACATATAACCTAACCCCTGCAACCCTAAAACACTCCGACGCTGAGACCGCAAAACCTGATACTCCATAGGGTTTGAGGTGCTGTCTAGTAGCGTTCCGTTATGGCACGCAGTAATGAACTCTTCGGAATTCCCGAACAGTTCCCTTTGGTAGCACAAACTTTCGGTGTCGCACCATTCCTCAAAATCGCGCCGCAATAGCTCTAGACGCAGCGCAAGAATTTCGTACTGTTCATCCGTCAACCATTTCAGCGGCTCAGGCTGTGGCGTGGGCTGGACGGTAGTCCGTGGGCTGAATTCATCGACGGCGCGCGCACACACGTCACAGTTAGTTAAAAACATGACATGAGCCCCAAATTCCTGGGAGACACAGATAAGAAAATGCCTATTGGTGATCTGAAGTGTCGCCAACCCCTTAGCCACCTTGTTATAAAAGGCGAACGTAGACCTTTTGGTAATAGCCATTTCTGGAATGTCGTAGCAATAGATAGAAGTCGCGTGAGTCTCAAAGAACTTTTCGGGCTCCCTGATGCTCAGTTCGTCGTAGTCTTTCGGGTTAAAGTCGCACGAGCTTGTATACTCAACGCCACTAATGTTATTAAAAAACTCTCGCTCACCGTTACCCGTCCCCCAAATATCCTCTTCCACACAGACTAGCAACCTGTCACAAGGCCCTGGGCTTTCCAACACTTTCTTAATTTTGTTAGGTACCAGTTCATACCAGGGTTTCATTTCCCTAGAGTTGATGGTGTAAATTTCAGTTCCCATTGTCCCTATTCTCCTTATCCTTGTTTTGCGACAGCCGCTTTTCAACATAGCTAAGCACACGGTAAGCCGCCTCAATGGTGGGCGCGTCGTTCGACATGACCGCCGCCCCGGCAAGGAACCAAGCCAGGTTAAGGGCATAGGCCCTCCTAGACGCGCTCAATTCTTTCATGAACAGTAGGCCCTTTAGCGAGTCGGCATACCCGGCGGTAATCTTAACCCCAACAGGGTCAAGGCCGTTACCCTTAAGGCTCTCCTTAATCAGGGCAATGCTTGCCTCCAACTGGGCACGCTCACGCTTAAACAACACATTCTTAACCATTAGTCAACTCTTCCTTGTCGTTTTCCTGAATACGTATTTGCCATTTAATGTATGAGCCTACGTAACGTTGCAGACTCTCAACTTGTTTAAACAATTCATCACCAACAATAAGGGAAACCTGGTCATAAGCGCTAGATAGGTAAGCGTAGGCGTCAACAATTGCTTCTGGTTGTTGTTGCGCCACGCTAACGCAGCGCCTAGCCCACCTTAGCTTAATTTCTAAAAACATAGCTTGGGTTCCTAGCATCACGCCGGTTGCAACCTTAACATTAGCTAAGTCAATAATGTTGTTAACCCTATAGGCGACAGTGTCAACAAAAGTTTGATCAACCCTCATTCCTGATGCTTCCCCTCTTCCTTTTCGAATAGCATCTTTCTGAAATGCAACTCTAGAATATCTTTAAGTGTCCGCGTGTCGTTGATAAGTTCTTTATCGTCTAAAGTTATAGCCACACCCAAGGCGACGTTCGCACAGGAGCAGGCGTAAATGTGGGCGACACTCGATGTAGGGGACGCCATAATATTTCGCGAAGCTTGGGACACTTCAGCACAAATAAACATGCCGTCAGTAAAAGGTATTTGCTTACTATCCATCTTAGGCTTAGCCACATCTACGATACGGCTAGCTAGCGAGTTAACCGCGTCGGTATAGTCTTTGTCTGGTTTCATTCTTGTTCCTCACTGGTTGCTTGTATACGTGATTCTAGACTGGGCGGGTTATGGTGGTCAGATAGCAGAATATCTACACGAAACCCTATAGATTCTTTTAGGACCTTAGTTGCCTTGATAAGTTCCACATTATCTATAGCTGTAGCCATACCAAACAACATGCACGCATGGCCGTAGCCATAAACAGCTTTATCAAGTGAATCATATTCCGATTTAAGCGCCCCCATAGCCAGAGACAGCCTAACATTAAATAGGGCGGCCTCAACAAAACGCATCTGACGGGCCTTAAGATTATTCCCCACTAGGTTCTTTAAGGCGCGTTCAATACGATGTAGCCCCAAAACATATTCTTCACCTGTAATAAATGTCATTGCTGTTCTTTCTTCCATAGCCCGCCCGTCTCTTTCTCGATAACGTCCGCGGCCTCAGACAATGCCGATTCAGGCGCTTTGCCACTTTCGTTTTCATACTCGATATACACGGACTCAACAGGAACTACAGTGCGAACGCCGCCTATCAGGATAGCTAGGTCCCCGCGCCGCAATAATGCTGAATCTTCAATACCGCGCTCGATCACCTTACGAAAAGCGCTGTGAGCAATTTTTCCGGGATCGCTAAGGGCGGGCGGCAAAGCGTTCAACAAACCCTGCAATACGCCATATGACGTTTCGTCATATGCTATTAGTAAAGAATCGCCCTCTAAGAAACGCATAGCGTAGACATGTGGCTCTGAGTAACGACACAAAACACGGCTAGCTTTACGCCAACGTGAAGCCGCACGCTTAGAGACGCCCGGCGTCTGTTCGATAGCGTCCGCGACAGCCAATAGTTCGCATTCAATCTCTTTCCAGGTTGGGACACTCACTTGTTGCTCCTTTCTTCAGTTTCGACCATTTTCAATAGTCGTGGGACAAGCGGCTTAGCAACCATTTGCGCAAATACCGCCGCAATGTTTTCGGGGTCTTCCCCCGCCAAAGCTTTAAGCAAGGCCAGTGCGTCTAGGCACTCTTTGGCGTCGGCTACCGCGCTAGCCGGGGTTGGGGCCTCTTCCACACCGGCCAACCAACCGACGTAGTCTTGCACCCCATTCATTACCCTTAGAATAGTGCCGCGCTTGGCAGGGTGAATGCCTTTTGTTTCCTGTATCACCGCTTTCAGGCCGAACAGCCCTGCGGTAATACTGGCTAGTGTCCGTGTCGATAGGTTCCTCACTGGTTGCCCTTAGATGTGGAAGGTAACGGACGGCGCGCCACCGAGAGCGGGAACAAAATTCGGCGACACGACGTCACCACGTTCAATGCCAAGCGCAAGCAATGCCTGAGCCGTAATCATGGAAACAATGTAGACGCGGCCCGGAACCTGGTCCGGTAGACCAATGACATTGCCAGTGTAGGACAAGTCGTAAACGGGAATACCGTCTACAGTCTCTACTGGTTCATCCGAGAACACCTCTTCAACACGCGCCGAGCCGGACGACTCAACGGTTAGGTCAGACATGTTGCCACGCTTGAAAGTGACCGCGTGGGGAGTGAGGTTAACAATCTCTGTCACGCTCTCCGGATCAAACGTGATGTTAGCGGCGTTGCCGCCGAACGTCATGTCCTTACCGCCCTTAAAGCGCGCAAGGCCCTTGTAGATAATGGCGGGTCCCTCGCGGTGGTCAATAGGTCCAGGGACAAGAAGCTGTTCGCGCATGTCGGGAAGCGCCCAAGCGGTGACAAGTGGAACCAGGGCGCGTTCACCGTCGCCAACCTCAACGGCGCAGGTAGGGGTAGCCTTAGTGTGCTTAGTGATTACCTCTACTCCGGCGAGGGCACCAGTAGTGGGCGCAACCTGGGAAATGAGGCTGGACTTGAGGAAGGCTGGACCGGTGGACTCATTGGCAATGAGCGTGCCGTCGGCAAGCTTGGTGGGGTACTGCATGTAAGCTTTGATTGCGGTCATTGTTTGTTCTCTCTTTCTTTCTATGTCCCCCTGCGCAACTGTCGGGGGG